>Ga0209014_10000230_pt1 | contig 31347 bp, 30 predicted proteins | sample BarGraNGADG00212_FD_184491 | JGI IMG/M metagenome (GOLD analysis project Ga0209014, IMG submission 184491) | Arctic peat soil microbial communities from Barrow, Alaska - Barrow Graham LP Ref core NGADG0002-212 (SPAdes) (version 2) | ecosystem: Environmental > Terrestrial > Soil > Wetlands >...
AACTGCACCACGGTCCCCGGATACCGCCCCGCCATCGACGTCATGGGACCCAGCAGACCACGAGCCACCGTCATTACATGGAGAGGTCATTCAGCTGAACACGATCGTCTTGTTACCGAAGACCAGGGTTCGGTGTTCGACGTGAGCACGGACCGCCCGGGCCAGGACGACGGTCTCCAGATCGCGTCCCTTGCGAATGAGGTCTGACACCGCATCGCGATGCGACACTGCGACGACGTCCTGGGCGATGATCGGACCTTCGTCGAGCTCGGCGGAAGCGTAGTGAGCCGTGGCGCCGATGATCTTCACACCCCGATGCTGCGCCTGGTGGTAGGGCTTGGCACCCACGAACGCGGGAAGGAACGAGTGGTGGATGTTGATGATCCTCGACGGAAACGCTTCGAGCACCGACTCGCCCAGCACCTGCATGTAGCGAGCGAGCACGACCGCCTCGACGTCGTACTCGCCCAGCAGACGCACAAGTTCGCGCTCCTGCTGCGCACGCGTGTCCGGGGTCACCGGAAGGTGGTGGAACAGCACACCGCTGTACTCCGCGAGACCGGCGTGGTCGGGATGATTGCTGATCACCGCGACGATCTCAGCGGGAAGCTCCCCGGACCTCCATCGGCCCAGCAGGTCGGCGAGGCAATGCACCTCGCGAGAGGCGAGCAGCGCGATACGAGGGCGTTCGTCGTCGAAGCGCAGTGAGAAGCTCATGTCGTACTTCTGCGCGACCGGGACGAAGGCGACGCCGATGTCGGTCCGGCTGATCTGCGCCTCGGCGAAGTCGAACTCGACCCGCTGGAAGAACACCTCGGCCTCGCGGTCGGTGTGCTGCTCGGCGTGCAGGATGTTGCCGTCGAGCCTCAGGACGAACTCGGCGACCGCGTGGACCAGGCCCGGTCGATCCGGACAGGAGATCAGCAGGACTGCGGTCGCCACGTGGCCGTCAGCGTTTGGCGATCTTGCGGATGATCACGATGGCGAGCACCAGGCCCGCGCCGCCGATCACGGCCTTGCCCTGCGGCGTCTGAGCTCGCGCGACAAGCGCGATCTTGGCGTTCTCGATGATCCGTCTGGGGTTCGTGCGGTACGCCAACTGGTCGACTGCCGAGGCGAGCGAGGCGCGGGCTTGCTCGATGTCGCGCTGGATCTCGTCGGGGGTCCGCTCGGCGACCACGATGGCTCCCTTCGCCGGCCCCGGCGGGGCCTGTCGATGGCGAGCCTAGTGCGTCGGGACGGCATCGCTACGGTTGGCGCTATGACGCGACTGTCTCCCGGCGACCCAGCCCCTGACTTCACCCTTTCCGACGCCGACGGCAAGGACGTCTCGCTCGCCGACTTCGCCGGCCGCAGGGTGGTGCTGTACGTCTATCCAGCCGCGATGACTCCAGGGTGCACGAAACAGGCCTGCGACTTCCGCGACAACCTCAACGACCTCGCCGCGGCCGGACTCGCGGTTGTTGGCCTGTCCCCCGACAAGCCCGAGAAGCTGGCGAAGTTCCGCGACGCCGAGGCGTTGACGTTCCCGTTGTTGTCGGATCCCTCGCGTGATGTCTTGTCTGCGTACGGCGCGTTCGGAGAGAAGACGATGTACGGCAAGACGGTCACCGGTGTCATCCGCTCGACGTTCATCATCGACGAGCAGGGCAAGATCGCGCAGGCGATGTACAACGTCAAGGCCACAGGGCACGTCGCCAAGTTGCGTCGCGACCTCGGCATCTGAACCCGGCCATGCCCACGTATTGTGTGCCCCGCGGGGCCGTAGCCCAACAGGCAGAGGCACACGGTTTAGGTCCGTGACAGTGAGGGTTCGACTCCCTCCGGCCCCACCGACCGGCCCCACCGACGCATCGTCCGCCGTCAGTGGCTCGGCTCGATCGTGCGAAAGCAGTCGAGGAACGCCGCCGCCCACACGTTCCACGTATGGGCGCCCGGGTAGGTCCGAATGACGACACGCTTGTTCGCTGGCCGCAGCGAGGCGATGTACACAGTCGCCTCGCGGACCGCGACCGCATCACGAAGGCCATAGGCAACCACTGTGAGCGGCGCGGCGCGGTCGGCGTGGGCGACTGCGCTCGCCGCGGCACGTGCCTGCGCTCCTTGACGAGCCAACACGGGGATGTTGCCGTCGTAGTCACCGCCGAGACCACACACCGCGTGTACTGGCGACGGGTCGATCAGCGGCAGGTACGCAGCCGCGAAGCCGCCGGACGACACGCCCGCGTAGCTCCAGCTATCGGTCGTTCGGTACGTCGAGGTGGCCCACCGGCGGAGGTCGACCGACACCGCAGTGCCCACCGCCTGGCGCGGGATGTTCGCGAACCAGCTCGCGCTGACCACCGGGCCGTGGCCATCGGGAATGACGGCGATGAACGGAGCGACTCCGGCCGCGGTAGCTGCTTGTTCGATGCGTCCGGCGGCCATCAAGCCCTCCGGGTTGCCCGGGTCACCGTGCAGAAGCACGACGACTGGAAAGCGCGTGCTCGAACCGTCGTAGCCGGGCGGTAGCAGGACGAGCACACGACGGGTGCCGCCCATCGACGGCGTCGGAAAGCTCGTGCTGATCAGGCGAGCCGGGGTCACGACCGCACCCGTCGTGGTGTGAATCATCGTGGGCGCGGGCAGCAGGCGGTTCGAGGTCACAGCCGCGCAGCCGCTCAGCAGCGTCACAGCGCAGACGTAGACAGCCAGCCGCCGAGGCATCGGGTCCAGCCGAGGCCGGCCTTTCTTGAACAGCCTCCCGGACAAGTAGCCCCAGGGAAACGTCAGGAGGTGTTCCCAGTCGGCGAGCTGGTGATGCAGGGCCAGCCCTCCGAGCAGGAACAGCAGCAGACCGACGGTGAGCAGCCGCACGCGGGCAATCCCCGCGATCGCACCCGAGCAGGCAGCGACGATGGCCGACGCGCCGAAGTCGAGAGTGTCGAGACGGCTGTCGGCCCACGAGCTGCCCATCGCCGTCAGCAGGCCGAGCCCGGCCGCGACGCTCACCGGCCCGAGGACGGCGGCCGCCAACGCCAACGCCGCTGCGCGCAGATGCCCCGCGACCACCTCGTAGGTGCCCATGGTGACGAGGAGACTGATGCCGAGACTCACCACCATGAACACGTCGCGGGTCATGATCGTCGACGTCGCCAGCACGTGGAACCGGTGCAGGATGAGCGCACGGGCGGAGAAGCTGTCGGAGACCGAACGCAGGGCCGGCAGCTGCAAGCCCACCTGAAGCCGTACGAAGGTGTACACGATCATGAGGATCAGGGCGAAGGTGAGTACTGGCGGCCGCCGGCACGCGGCCGTCCATGCCGACGCAGTCGCGCTGCGCACCCGCCGTGCGACCGACCCGCGACTGCTCGATTCAACCGTTGCGAAGAAGGGCACGCCGCAGTCCTCCAGGACAGTAGGCCCCGCAGATGGCGGCAAGTGCGAACGGCTGCTGCCATGCGTGCGGCACCGCGAGGTAACGCGTTTCCCAGCGCGGGGCGAACTTCTGCTTGTACGCCCGCAGCGAACGGGCCGGGTACACCCGCTCCGCGATCGTCCCGCGCGGCCGTGGCACGCTGGCCAGGCTCGCGAGAGCCACGCCCGTGTCGCGGTAGTGCTCCAACGTCGACGCGATCAGAAAGTCCATTGCCGGGTTCGGGGCGTGCGTCCGCCGGCGCATGATGTCGAGGACGCGTGCGCCCCCGTCGTCGTAGTGCCGCCACGTGCACCACGCATGGATCATGCCCTCGCCGTCGGCCACCGACCACAGGTCAGTGGCCCCGTCCGCGAGCTGCGTGGCGATGTCCTCCAGGCGCGACAGCGTGAACCCCAGCTCACCGCCGCGTTTGGTGCTCAGCCATTCGCGAGAGATGGCGGCCAACTGGTCGGCCTGCCACGGTGCGTACGGGAGCACCGTCAATCCGCCGCGCCGAGCCGACGCGACGGCGTGGCGCACATTTGCCCGCGACGAACCCTTCAGGCTGAAGTCCGGCAGGTGGAGCACGGCCTCGTCGGCGATCTCCTGAACCGCGAAGCCGCGCCGGACGTACGGTTCGGGGTCGCTGACAGCCATGAGCAACGGGCGCAAGCGGCGCTCGACGAGTGTCGCGAGGTACTCCGTCCGGGCGAAGTCCTCAAGGTGCGCCGGGGCGATGACATCTCCCGGCGTGACTGCCCACCCGCGCCGCCGGACGTAGCCCGCGGCACCGTCGCCGTCGACAAGGTCGACGACTTCCACGTCCTGGGCGGCGATGAACGGAGCGACTCCCGTTCGGCCCAGGCGGGCGGCCAGCTGCGCATGGCCGCCGACCGGTGCCGCGCCGACCGGTGCCGACAAAAGTGCCGTCATGAGGCCGCCGCCGCGCGCGGGAATGACGCGAATGAAGTGTGCACGGTCTGCTAGACGGAAGCCCGCTCCTGCGGCGTTGCATGGGACCTAGCGCCGTAATCCAATCGTGATCAAGGCGCGGGGGCGCTGCTCAAGAAGCCGGTGAAGACCGCAGGTCGTGGCCGACGCTCGTCAGGCACTTACCGTCAGCCAGTCGCCACTTCCAGCCGTGCATCTGGCAGGTCAGCACGCCCTTGTCGATCGAGCCGAACCGGCTCAGGTCCGCCTTGAGATGCGGGCACCGGCGCTGCACCTGCCAGCCGTCCAAGACGACCGTCTCGGCAGCTTCGGTGACGTTCTGCTCGGCGAACCAGCCTTCGGCGTAGTTCAGGCGCTCCTCGGACAGGCACTTGAAGAACACGTACACGAACTCGTTGTACGGGCCGACCCGTTGCGCCGAGAAACGGCACGACAGGAACAGCGAGTTCACCCAGTCGATCTCGTGCTCGTGGATCAGCTGCTCGAGGTAGGCCCGGCGAGTGCGAAATCGGTAGCGCACCTTCTCGTCGGCGTACGCCCGCACCTGGCGGGTGGTGAAGTCCAGCAGGATGTCGACGTCGCCACGCTCGGCGTCCTCGGCCGTGAACCGGATGCCGCCGTCGATGCCGGCCGCGATGTGGTCGGCTTCTTCCAGCAGCGGCGTCAACCACTCGGTCAGCGCGGAAAGGATGTCGATCTCGGGATGCGCCCAGGTGGCCTTCGCCGCCTCGACTTCAGGCATCCGCCGCGACTGATATTCGCGCAGGTAGCTCTCCTTGTGCGCGAACAGCTTCTCGAGGTCGTCGCCGACCGGGTGGCGCACAGCACACGCCGGATCGGCGAGGTCCGCGACGGATCCGGGCAGCAGCAGCCGGCCCTCGTCATGCCCCTGGCTCGCCAACCACTCGAGGTAGACGCGCTGGTCAGGGAAGATGTTCGACTCGTCGCCGAAGATGTCGTTGAAGCCCCACAGCTCTTCGTCGAGGAAGCACGGTGGGCCTGCCGTCGGGAAGACGAACCGGGCGTCGCACTCCTGGATGTAGCGCAGCGTGCGATCGAACTGGCGCTCGCGCTTGGCCAGCCCCAGCGCCTGCTTGGCTCGCGCCGGCAGCTCGTACACCATCGGGAACCAGATGGCTCCGGAGAACTGGACGAGGTACGCGTCGATCGGTCCGAGCTCCTTGAAGGCGTCCAGCTCAGAAGGTCGGGCGTCGTTCTGGTTCAGAACGCGGTGCTGGCCGTCGTACACCCACAGCGACGAGTCACCGATCGGACCGTCCGTGGGCGAGATGAGTGCCTGGATCATGATCTGCAGGCCATCGACCTCGACGGGCTCACCACTCACCGGCTTGATGAAGCGCGTGAACCCCAGCTCGCGGAGCGCGTCTTCGAGCTCACTGGTCGGGAACTCCGGCAGCACGACAGTCGCCGACTTGCCGACGTGCCGTCGAAGGTGCTCGGGATCAAAGTGATCATGATGAAGGTGGCTGACGAACAGGTAGTCGACCTGCCCGATGCGGTCCCAGTCCAGCTGGGAGTTGTCCGGAAAGGGGAACCACGAGCCGAAGTACGCGGGGTTCACCCATGGGTCGGTGAGGATCGTGCCGTGCGCCGTCTCGAGGAGCACGCTGGCGTGCCCTAGGCCGGTGATACGCATGCTTGGACCCTAGTGCCAGAATATGTTCGACCGACGCACCGCACACTGAGATCACATGACGGGAGCGCGCCGCCGTGGCCCTGAACGCCCATAGCGAGCAACCAGATCTGAGCTTGCCGGACGACTACAAGGCCGACCATCCGAACGAGCACCCGACCGACTGGGGCTGGCACGGGGAGTGGGGTCGCGCCGCACGTGTCGGCGGCTGGCTGGTGGCCATCGTCCTGGTGTTGATGACGACCGCCACGCATTACAACGGCATGGGCACGCTGTGGCTGCTGCTGTCCGCGGGCGGCATCGTCCTCATGCTGATATGGGACATCCAGCGTCGTCGCAACGCGTGGCGTCAGTAAGGCTTCGGCGGGTCAGACCCGCGCGGCTTCGCGTTCGATGAGCCGCTGCCGCTGCTCGACGAACCGGGCGGCCTGAGCGTCGAGGCCGACCAGGAACTGCGCCAGCTCGTCGCGTGCGCGCTCGCCCGCGACACCCAGGTCGTCGCGTGTGAACACCTTCCAGAACCGCAGGACCGGCAGGAGCACCTCGTCGTAGTGCAGGCGAAGGTCATAGATGCCGGCCTTGGCGATGCGCACCGAGTTGCGGACGAACCCCGGCATGCCCATGCCGGGCATCCGGAAGTCGACGACCTCGTCACGGATCGCGCACATCGTCTCGTCCGGAGCCCGATCCAGCGCCGCGGCGACGAGGTTGCGGTAGAACACCATGTGCAGGTTCTCGTCGGTGGCGATGCGCGCGAGCAGCTGCTCCGCGATCGGACAACCCGTCGCCAGTCCGGTGTTGCGATGTGACACTCGCGTGGCCAGCTCCTGGAACGACACGTACGCGACGGTCCTCAGGGCGGACTTGTCGCCGGAGTCGTAACCCGCGCTCATGTGCTGCATTCGCAGCCGCTCGAGCTCGACCGGATCGACGCCGCGCGTGACGACGAGGTAGTCGCGCAGCGCGATACCGTGGCGACCCTCTTCGGCGGTCCACCGGCCGACCCATTCGCCCCACGCTCCGTCACGACCGAAGCGGGTGGCGATCTCGCGGTGGTAGGACGGCAGGTTGTCCTCGGTCAGCAGATTGACGACCATCGCCACCTGGGCAACCGGATCCAGCGGGGAGTCTTCGGCAGACCAGTCCTCGCCGCCGAGGAACGCGAAGTCGCGCCCGCGACTCCACGGCACGTAGTCGTGTGGATGCCAGTCCTTGACGACACTCAAGTGCCGTTCGAGATTCTCGGCGACGATCGGCTCGAGATCGTGCAGTACACGAGCCTGGGCACCGGCCTGGGTATCGGCGGCTTCGAGCTTGGACATGGGCGACGAACCTCCGCGGTAACCGGTCAACCTACGGCTACGTTAGCGTAAGTTTCAGAGCAGTCCGGCGGTCTCTCACCTACCGTCCAGTAGCGGCTTACGCGGATCCCACGTCGTGCCGTCCGCCCGATCCTGGCGACGACGGGCCATCCCCGTCAACGCCTCGAGCACCACCCGGTTGGCCAGGAACGACGTGATCTCGGCGTGGTCATACGGCGGCGACACCTCCACCACGTCCATGCCGACCACGGGCAACTCGTAGGCGATGCGGCGCACTGAATCGAGCAGCTGACGAGCGGTCAGCCCGCCCGGCTCAGGTGTTCCCGTTCCGGGCGCGTGGGCGGGATCGCACACGTCGATATCGACGGAGAGGAAGACGCCGTCGCAGTCGTCCATCGCGATGCCGAACGCCTCGGTGAGGCACGCCTGCAGACCCCGCGCACCCACCTCGGACATCTCGTAGGACCGCATGCGCTGCTCAGCCATCCAGTCGAGCGTCTCAGGCGGCGGCCAGTACCCGCGCAGGCCGATCTGGAGGAACCGGTCACCGCGCAACGCTCCGGACTCGATGAGCCGGCGCATCGGCTGGCCGTGCCCGATCAGCGAGCCAAACTCGATGTTCCCGGTGTCGGCATGCGCGTCGAAGTGGATCATCGAGATCCGGCCCTGGCCGAGGTGCTGCGCAACTCCGGCGGCGTCCGGCCAGGCAATCGTATGGTCACCGCCGAGAATCAACGGCACAGCCCCGGTGGCGGTCACGGCGTGCACAGCTTGCTGCAGATCACGCACCGACCGCGCCGCGTCACCCGAGAACATCTCGACGTCGCCTGCGTCGTAGACCCGCAGATCCTTCAGGCCGTCGACCCGCATCGCCAGCGACGGTCGCGACCCGTCGTGTGGCAGGTAGCACGTCTGGCGGATGTACTGCGGACCGAACCGCGTTCCGGAGCGATGCGAGGTGCCCCCGTCGAACGGCGCCCCGATGATCACGACGTCGGCGTCGGCGTAGGTGGCGACGTCGGTCCAGTCACACCGGTCGACGCCGAGGAACGTGATGTCGGGCCCGAACTGCGGTCCGTACCTAGCCATGTCGTGACCTAGCCATGTCGTGAACCGTATCCCGGTCGCGGACCGACGCACCGATCACACGTCGAGTTCCTGCAACCCCCAGGGCGAGGCGTACTCACCGGCGAGAAGCTCGAGGAACGGCACCGCGTCGAACGCTTCGGGCCCGAGCACGCCCGCGCCGCTCCACACACCGGAGTGGATGAGTTCGAGGGCGACGATCGGGTTCACCGCGGTCTGCCACACCACCGCCTGGGCGCCGTATTCGCGCATCGACCACTGGTTGTCGACGACGTGGTAGAGGTAGGTAGACCTGGGCTTGCCGTCGACGCCGGTCCCCCGCACCCAGAGGCCGGCGCACGTCTTGCCGGTCATCCGGTCACCGAGGCCCGCCGGGTCGGGCAGGCACGCGGCGACGACATCCCGGGGCGCCACCTCGACACGTTCGGGTCGCGGACTCCCTTCGACGACACCGCCGACCCGCACCTTGTCGGTGCTGTCGAGTCCGAGCAGGTGCAACGTCTTCAGCACGCCGATGAACTCGTCGCCCAGTCCGTACTTGAACGTCACTCGTTTGGCGTCGATCCACCGCGGAATGAGGAGTACTTCCTCATGCTCGACGTTCACGCACTCGACCGGGCCGATGCCTTCGGGAAAGACGAACGTCTCCGGTTCGCTGAACGACTCGGTCGTGAACCAGCCGCGGTCCTTCTCGAAGATCACCGGAGGGTTCAGGCACTCCTCGATCGTCGTCCAGATCGAGAAGGACGGCGCGAAGGCGAACCCGTCGACCACGAAGTTCGCGCCGTCCCGCACGCCGGCCTCTTCGATCTCGCTGAACAGATGATCGGCGGCGTAGCGGGCGAACACGTCCGCCAGCCCAGGCTCGACGCCCATACCCACCAGCGCGATGTGCTCGGACGCGCTCCACTCGTCGGCGAGCTCGAACTGCTCGTCGCCGAGCTTCACGCCGGTGCGTGTATACGGGTCGGTGGGATGCGGGCGCGACAGCGACATCGCCATGTCGAGGTAGTGGATCCGCGAGGCGAGTGCGGCGCGGAAGATCGGCATCGTGAACCGCGGATCGGTGGCGCCCAGCACGGCGTCGATGCGCTCGTCGGCGACGAGCTTCTCGATCGCGGCCTGTTCGGAGGCATCCAGCTGGACCGCCACGAACCGATCGTCGCCCGTCGCCGCGGCGGCGCGTTCGGCTCGACCGAGGTCGTAGTCGGCGAGGATGACGGCAGTCAGGAACGGCCGCCGGGCCGCGATGAGCGCGGCAGCGGACCCCACACCGCCGGCCCCGAGAATCAGAAGGCGCATGCGCGAGACCCTACCGCTGACAACGGATTACCTAGACTCTCGGCGCGTGTCGCAACGGATAGCCTTGCGCGATGGCTTGAACCATGCGATAAACGCAGGGTCCTCGTCGCTGATCCAGCCCCCGGGAGCCACCTTGACCATCGACGCAGTGCGTGAGAACCGCAGTTCCTCAGACGACGGTGGCAAGGGACTCAAGTCAGGTGCGCTGGGACTGGTGTCCAGCGTGGTCATCGGTGTCGCGTCGACTGCTCCCGCGTACAGCCTCGCGGCCACCTTGGGCGGCATCGTCGCGCTGGTCGGCCTGCAGGCTCCGGCGGTCGTGCTGTTGGCGTTCGTGCCGATCCTGTTCGTGTCCATCGGCTACCAGCAACTCAACAAGAAGGAGCCCGACTGCGGGACGACGTTCACCTGGGCGACCAAGGCGTTCGGGCCGAAATCCGGCTGGATGGGCGGCTGGGGCATCATCGCCGCCGACGTGCTGGTCATGGCCAGCCTGGCCCAGGTGGCCGGTCAGTACGTGTTCCTGCTGTTCGGTGCCCATGGCATCGGCGAGAACTCCGCCAGCGGCTGGGTGCTGCTCGTCGGTCTCACCTGGATGGCCCTGATGACGTGGATCTGCTACCGCGGCATCGAGCTGTCGGCTGCGATCCAGCGATGGCTGCTCACGATCGAGGTCGTGATGCTCGCCGTCATGGCCGTCTACGCATTGGCCAAGGTGTACACGAACCACGCCGTCAAGGGAGTGTCGATCCACCCCGCCTGGTCGTGGTTCAACCCGCTGGACATTACGCAGAACGGCCACTTCTCGTTCAGCCTGTTCTCGCAGGGCATCCTGCTGATGCTGTTCATCTACTGGGGCTGGGACTCCGCGGTCTCCGTCAACGAGGAGACGAAACACCGCGAGAAGACGCCGGGACACGCGGCGATCATCTCGACGGTGCTGCTTCTTGCCATCTACGCAGTGGTGTCGGTTGCGGCCCAGGCCTTTGCCGGCATCGGAGACACCGGCATCGGCCTGAACTCGGGGAACCCCGACGTGCTCAGCGTGCTCGGCAGCTCGATCTTCGGGTCGTCCGGCTTCGGCACTGTCATGTCGAAACTGCTGGTGCTCATGGTGCTGAGCTCGGCAGCGGCTTCGACGCAGACCACGATTCTGCCCACAGCCCGAACCACGCTCTCGATGGCGGCGTTCAAGGCCATCCCCAAGACGTTCGAGAAGATCCACCCGCGCTACTTCACGCCCACCAGCTCGACGCTATGGATGGGCGGCGTGTCGGCGGCGATCTACATCCCGATGAACTACTACGCCGGTGGCCAACTCATCGTCGACGCCGTGACGGCGATCGGTGTCATGATCGCCTTCTACTACGGCTTCACCGGCCTCGCCTGCGTCTGGTACTATCGGCGCGAACTCGGCAACAGCGGGCAGGACTTCCTGCTCAAGGGACTGATCCCGTTCCTCGGCGGTGTGCTGTTGTGGGGTGGCATGGTGCTGACGATCATCCAGGACTGGAAGCCTGACAACAGCTACGTCGTGTGGAACATGCACTTCGCGCCGCACTGGCACGTCGGCTTCGCGTTCGTGCTCGGTGTCGGCAGCTTCGTGATCGGACTGATCCTGATGCTGGTGTGCACGGTGGCCTATCGGCCGTTCTTCCGCGGCGAGACGCTCAACCGCGACACGCCGATCTACCTCGCCGAGGACGAGCCCATCAACGCCGCCTTCACGCTTCCCGACTCCGGGTCCCAGGAACACCTGGTCCTGCCGCCGGACTACCAGGAAGGCGGCTAGTGGTCGCTCGAACCGGCTCCCGCGACACCGTCGACGAGACGTCCAAGGCCATCATCGAGCAGCTGCAGCGAGACGGCCGGATGGCGTACTCGACGATCGGCAAGGCCGTGGGACTGTCCGAGGCAGCGGTGCGCCAGCGCGTCCAGAAGCTCGTCGAAGGCGGCGTGATGCAGATCGTCGCCGTCACCGATCCGATGCAGATCGGCTTCGCTCGACAGGCCATGATCGGGATCTCGGCATCCGGTGACGTCGAAGCGATCGCCGAGCAGCTCGCCGCGATCGACGAGGTCGACTACATCGTGGTCACCGCCGGATCCACCGACCTGCTCGTCGAGGTCGTCGTCGAGGACGACGAGCATCTGCTGCGGTTGGTCAACGGCCGCATCCGAACGATCGAGGGCATCAACCGTACCGAGACATTCCTCTACCTCAAGCTCGTCAAACAGACCTACAACTGGGGCGCCCGATGACATCCACACCTGTCCATCCCGTATCCGAACCGCGGAAATACGACTCCGCGGCCATGTCGGCGACCGCGCACGAACACCTCTGGATGCACTTCACGCGCCTGTCGTCGTACGCAAACGCTCCGGTGCCGACGATCGTCCGCGGCGAGGGTGCGCGGATCTTCGACTCGAACGGCAAGAGCTACCTCGACGGCCTCGCCGGGCTGTTCGTCGTCCAAGCCGGTCACGGCCGGCTGGAGCTGGCCGAGGCCGCTTACAAGCAGTCGGCCGAACTCGCGTTCTTCCCGCTGTGGTCGTATGCGCACACACCGGGCATCGAACTCGCCGATCGACTCGCGGACTACGCACCCGGGGATTTGAACAAGGTGTTCTTCACCACGGGCGGAGGTGAAGCCGTCGACTCCGCGTGGAAGCTAGCCAAGCAGTACTTCAAGTTGATCGGCAAACCTATGAAACACAAGGTGATCAGCCGCTCGATCGCCTACCACGGCACCACGCAGGGAGCGCTGTCGATCACCGGGATTCCGGACGCCAAGAAGTACTTCGAGCCGCTCGTACCCGGCGCGTTCAAGGTGCCCAACACCAACTTCTACCGCGCACCCGAGCACGGCGACGACCTGGACGCGTTCAGCCGATGGGCCGCGGACCAGATCGACCTCGCCATCCAGATGGAGGGCGCCGACACCGTCGCCGCCGTGTTCCTCGAGCCGGTGCAGAACTCGGGCGGCTGCTTCCCGCCGCCGCCGGGGTACTTCCAGCGCGTTCGCGAGATCTGCGACAAGCACGACGTGCTGCTCGTCTCCGACGAGGTCATCTGCGCGTTCGGTCGCCTCGGCACGATGTTCGCCTGCGACAAGTTCGGCTACGTCCCGGACATCATCACCTGCGCCAAAGGGATGACGAGCGGGTACTCCCCGATCGGTGCGTGCATCGTCAGCGATCGCATCGCCGAACCGTTCTGGAAGGGCACCGACTACTTCGCGCACGGTTACACGTTCGGCGGGCACCCCGTGTCGTCTGCGGTCGCGATGGCCAACCTGGACATCTTCGATCGTGAGGGGCTCAACGAGCACGTGCTGAAGAACGAAGGTGCCTTCCGCGAAACGCTCAACAAGCTCAACGACCTGCCGATCGTCGGTGACGTCCGCGGAGACGGCTACTTCTACGGCATCGAACTCGTCAAGGACAAGACCACCAAGGAGACGTTCGACGAGGACGAGTCCGAACGACTCCTTCGAGGCTTCCTGTCGAAGGCGCTGTTCGACGCGGGCTTGTACTGCCGGGCCGACGACCGTGGCGACCCGGTCGTCCAGCTTGCCCCTCCCCTGATCGTCGGGCAGCCGGAGTTCGACGAGATCGAGCAGATCCTGCGCTCGGTGTTGACCGAGGCTTGGACGCGTCTCTGATCTAGGGTGACGACGTGACCGACCTGCCAGCCGGCGTCGCGGCGCGCGCCCACCGAGCCACCGAGCCGCTGCACTCGCTGGTCTACTTCGTTCCAGAGGCCGACATGGAACTGACCGCCGTCGGGCTCCGGCCTGGGCGGATGTGCTACTTCGCGAGTCGTTCTGCTCCGATGGGGCCGGTCGGGCCCGGCGTCACCGCGGCGACGTTCTACAACTTCAATCCGGACATCGTCGCCAGGCACATCCCGAGAGCGTGGACGCTGGCCACGCCCACCGACATCCTCGCCGCCCGGCTGCGCGCGGCCGATCGCGCGTTGCGGCGACTACTCGGCGACGAACTCATCGCATCGGCTGAGGTGGCCGAGGCCGCGGCGCTGGTCCGCGAGGCGACGTCCGACCTGGCGCCGGACGGCCGGCCGCTCTACGCGGGTCACGCCGACATGCAGTGGCCGGACGTGCCACACCTTGCCTTGTGGCACGGCGTCACGCTGCTGCGTGAGTACCGCGGCGACGGGCACACCGCGGCACTGCTGAGCTTCGGGCTGTCCGGCATTGAAGCCATCATCACCCACACTGCCACCGGCAGGGGCTTTGTCGAACCCGCCGCCAGGCTCCTGCGTGGCTGGTCGGACGAGCAATGGGACGCCGCCAAGAGCGCGCTGCGGGGCAGAGGGTTGCTCGACGGCGCTGACCTGTCCGCGGCCGGGCGCGAACTGCGCGAACAGATAGAGGCCGAGACCGACCGGCTGGACGCCGCGGCGTGGCAGCACCTCGGCCCGGAGCGAACCGCACGGCTCACCGATCTCGGCAAGCAGTTGGTCCGCGTCGTGGCCGGCAACGGCGCCTTTCCGCCCGGAGTCTTCGCTCCGGCGGGCTGACGGTTCACCCGCGGCTGGTCCGCGTTGTCGACTCCCCCAGGCTCACAGATGACGGTCCCGCCGGCGCACCACCACGGACGTGTTCGAAGATCAGATTCGTCTCGGTGAGCGCGACGTCCGGATTGCCGCTCAGGTTGACGACGACGAAGTCCCGCAGGTTCTCGGTGCCCGTCGCCGCGATGTGCACGAGGAAGTCGTCCGCGCCGCCCAGGAAGAACACGTTGAGCACCTCGGGCAGCTCGGCCACCTTGGCGACGAACTCGGTCATGTGCCCGCGCGCGTGCGCCTGGAGCCGGACTGCGATCATCGCCTGGATCGGCCGGCCGAGCGCCGCGGGGTCGATGTCGGCGTGGTAGCCACGGATGACACCGCTCTCGCGCAACACCCGCACGCGGCCGAGGCAGGTCGAGGCCGCCACGCCCGCGGCGTCCGCGAGCGCGTTGTTGGGGATGCGCGCGTCAGCAGCCAGCAGCGCAAGGATCCGGCGGTCGACGTCGTCGAGCACGGGACGAATATTCTTCGGAGGAGCGGCGACCGAAGCGCGCGACATCGAATTTCGGACGGCCATGTATGGAACATACAGAATCTTCGTCGATCCTATGGCGATAATGCAGTGCTTCCTTCATTATCTGCGGATAGGGCGCAGCGTCGCGCCGACCCATCGTCCGTGGAAGGCAGCGTCATGAAGGTCGGGATTCCCCGCGAGGTCAAGAACCACGAGTATCGAGTGGCGATGACGCCGTCCGGCGTCCATGAGCTGGTCCACAACGGGCACGAGGTCTTCGTCGAGCGCGACGCGGGTGTCGGCTCGTCGATCCCGAACGAGGACTATCTCGCTGCCGGCGCGACCATCCTCGACGCCGCGGACGAGGTGTGGGCCGTCGGCGACATGGTGCTCAAGGTCAAGGAGCCCGTGGCCGAGGAGTACCACCGCATGCGCAAGGACCAGGTGCTGTTCACGTACCTGCACCTGGCGGCCGACAAGGCGTGCACGGACGCCCTGCTCGACGCGGGCAGCACCGGCATCGCCTACGAGACCGTGCAGCTGTCTGACGGCTCGCTCCCGCTGCTGGCGCCGATGTCCGAGGTCGCAGGACGCCTCGCTCCTCAGGTCGGCTCCTACCACCTGATGCGTCAGGGTGGTGGCCGCGGAACCTTGATGGGCGGAGTACCCGGCGTGTACGCCGCAAAGGTCGTGGTCATCGGAGCCGGCGTATCCGGCCAGAACGCCGCCGCCATCGCGCTCGGCATGCAGGCCGAGGTGTTGCTGCTCGACAAGAACGTTGCCCGACTGCGCCAGATGGACGCCATCTACCAAGGCCACTGCCAGACCGTCGCCTCCAACAGCTACGAGGTCGAGAAGGCGGTCCTCGATGCGGACCTCGTGATCGGTGCCGTCCTCATCCCTGGAGCCAAGGCACCGACCCTGATCAGCAACGAGCTCGTGTCGCGGATGAAGCCGGGTTCGGTGCTGGTCGACATCTCGATCGACCAGGGTGGCTGCTTCGAGGACTCGCGGCCCACCACGCACGCCGACCCCACCTACCGCGTGCACAACTCGGTGTTCTACTGCGTCGCGAACATGCCTGGTGCGGTTCCGCACACGTCGACGTACGCCCTGACCAACGTCACGCTCCCGTACGCCGTCGAACTCGCCAACCGAGGTTGGCGAGACGCGCTGCGTGCCGACACCGCGCTGGCGTGCGGCTTGAACACACACGAAGGGTCGCTGACGAACGCGGCGGTGGCCGAGGCGCACGGCTACGAGTCGCTCGACCTGCGCGACGTGCTCCGCTGAACAGTCGAGCACCGACCGCATGACCGACTACCGCGCAGTGTCGCTGTGGTTCGACCAGCTCGACGGTGAGATCCAACCGCGCCGCCCACTGCCGGAAGCCACCGACGTCGACGTCGCCATCGTCGGCGCCGGCTACACGGGGCTCTGGACCGCGTACTACCTGACATCGATCGACCCGACGCTGCGGATCGCCCTGATCGAGGCCGAGATCGCGGGCTTCGGAGCGTCCGGCCGCAACGGTGGCTGGTGTTCCGCGCTGTATCCGGTCAGCATCTCCACCCTGGCCACCGAAGTCGGCCGTGACGCCGCGATCGCGCAGTACCTCGCGATGCAGGGGGCGGTCGACGAGGTCGGCCGCGTCGCCGCCGCCGAGGGCATCGCGGCCGACTTCGCGAAAGGCGGCACGATCGTGCTCGCCAGATCGAGCACCCAGCTCGAACGCGCCGCCCACGAGGTCACCGAAGCGCATGCGTACGGGCTCCGACTCGACCTGCTCGACGCCGAGGCGGCACGTGCCCGCGTGCAGGCGAGGAACGTGCTCGGCGCGACATACACGCCGCACTGCGCGGCGATCCAGCCGGCCGCGCTCGCGCGCGGACTCGCCGGGGTCGTCGAGTCGCGCGGAGCGGCCATCTACGAACGCACGCGGGCGACGTCGATCGAGCCAGGAGCGGTGCACACCGGCCGCGGCGTCGTGCGAGCGGACGTCGTCGTGCGCGCCACCGAAGGCTTCACCGCGCAACTGCCCGGGCTACGCCGCGCGCTGGCGCCGGTCTACTCGCTCGTCGTCGCAACCGAACCGCTGCCACCGGCCACGTGGGACGAGATCGGGCTGCGAGCCCGCGAGACGTTCAGCGACTTTCGGCATCTGATCATCTACGGCCAACGGACCGCGGATGACCGCCTTGTGTTCGGTGGCCGCGGGGCTCCCTACCACTTCGGTTCGCGGATCCGGTCCGCCTACGACCGCGTACCGAGCGTGTTCGCGGGGCTCGAGCACACCCTCGTCGAGCTGTTCCCCGCGCTGCGCGACGTCAACGTCACGCACAGATGGGGCGGTCCGCTCGGCATCGCGCGCGACTGGCACGCCTCGGTCGGCTTCGATCAGGCGACCGGTCTCGCGCACGCCGGCGGCTACGTCGGGGACGGTGTCTCGACGGCCAACCTCGCCGGTCGCACGCTCGCCGACCTGATCACGGGCCGGCAGACGACCCTGACCGGGCTGCCCTGGGTGGGGCATCGCTCGCGCAACTGGGAGCCCGAGCCCTTGCGCTGGCTCGGTGCCAACGCCGGGCTGCAGGCGATGACGTGGGCCGACAACGCCGAGGCACGCAGCGGCCGCCCCTCGCGCCTGGCCGGGCTCGTCAACGCGATGATGGGTCGATGAGCGGTTCACGTACCGAGATCACGCGCCTGGCCGGAAAGGGCAGCACCGACCGGAGGGCACTCGACGCGCTGCTCGACACAGCGGTCGTCGGCCACTTCGGCTTGATCGACGGCTCGGGCGGACCGAGGGTGATCCCCACCGCGATCGTGCGCGACGGCGACGTCGTGCTGGCTCACGGGTCGACAGGCTCCCCGTGGATGCGCATGCTCGCCGGTGGCGCGGCGACCTGCCTGGCGGTGACAGCGTTCGACGGGCTGGTCGTTGCGCGTTCGGCGTTCGAGTCGTCGATCCACTACCGAAGCGCCGTGCTGTTCGGGCGCTGCGCGTCCATCGAGGGTGCGGCGAAGTCAGCGGCGATGGACGTCATCACCGACGCGCTGCTACCCGGCCGGGTGGCAGAGCTGCGCCGACCCACCGAGCGTGAGGTCGCGGCGACGCTCGTCCTCGGACTGCCCATCGAGGAGTGGTCGCTCAAGGTCTCGGCGGGTTGGCCCGATGACCCGCCCGAGGACGTGGCCGGTGAGGCGTGGGCCGGCGTGGTGGCGCGCGTGGTGTCGTACGGGACCCCGCTCGCGGCGCCCGACCTGCGGGCCGGCCTGCCGATGCCGGCCTCGGTGCGTCAGCTGGCCGCGGTACGTGCCCCCGGTGCGCCGTAGCGCATCCCGTCCATCAGCAGATCGACGAGGCGGGCCGTGCGATCGGCCCAGCCCGGCGAGTCGGTGGCCATGCAGATGCCGCTCATGGCCCGCAGCAGATCCTCGGCGTCGACGTCGTCGCGGATCTGCCCCGAGTCGGCGGCCGCGGCGACGAGCGCGCCGAGCGCATCTCGGATGCGCTGGTGGCTGTAGGTGAACAGTTCGGAGTCCGCGCCGAGCACCGACTTGAGGGCCATCGCCATGCCACGCTTCTTGGCAACGTAGTTCGCGAAGCGGCGCATCCAGGTCGCAAGCGCGGCGTCGGCCGGCTCGTCCCGGAGCAGCTCGTCGACGCCGTCGCACAGGAGTCCGACCTCGCGCCGGTAGACGGCTTCGACGAGGGCATCGCGCGTCGCGAAGTGACGGTAGAGCGTGCCGATGCCGACGTTCGCGCGTCGGGCGATCTCCTCGAGGGGCACGTCGACACCGCGCTCGCCGAACAGCTCCGCGGCCGTGCTCGTGAGCAACTCCCGGTTGCGGCGCGCATCCGATCGAAGCGTGCGGGTGGTTCCGGTCACGCCCGCCTCCTACTTGCCAAACGGAGGCTGCCTCCGTTACTGTTTCCGGAGGGCCCATCCGGTTAGTCAAATACTACTCCCCAGAGGGAGCGCTCGTGTCAGTTCAGACTTCAACTCGCTCGATCGCCACAGCCGCCCCGGCGCCGCGTCGACTGCTTCCACACGGCCACCCCGGTCTCGTACTCACCCTCATCCTCACCTGCCAGCTGATGGTCGTCCTCGACGCGACGATCGTGAACATCGCGCTGCAGGACATCAAGTCGGCGCTGCACTTCTCGCCCGCCGGGCTGTCCTGGGTCGTGAACGCCTACACCCTCACCTTCGGCGGACTGCTCCTGCTCGGTGCGCGCGCCGGCGACATCCTGGGTCGGCGCCGTACGTTCCTGGTCGGCATCTCGCTGTTCACCGTCGCGTCATTGCTGGGCGGCGTGGCCCAGACCTCCGGCGAGCTGCTGGCGGCTCGCGCCGCTCAAGGCATCGGCGGCGCGCTGGCCTCACCCTCCGCGCTCGCGCTGCTGATGACGATGTTCCCGCAGGGTCGTGAGCGCACCCGTGCCATCGGCCTCTACACAGCGGTGTCGATCAGTGGCAGCGCGGTCGGTCTGATCGCCGGCGGGATGCTCTCGCAGTGGGCGTCATGGCGCTGGGTGCTCTTCGTCAACGTGCCCATCGGCGTCGTCCTGGTCGCCGTTGCACGCCTCGTGCTGCCCGAGACGCATCGTCAGCACGGACGGTTCGACGTGACCGGTGCCGTGACCTCCACCCTCGGCATGGCGGCACTCGTCTACGGCTTCGTCCATGCCGCGACCGCGGGATGGGGTGGCCTTGAGACGATCGGGTCGTTCACGGTCGGTGTCGTCCTGCTGGCGGCGTTCGTGGTCACGGAGCTGAACGCACCGTCACCGATCACGCCGCTGCGCCTGTTCACCGACCGCAACCGCAGCAGCTCCTACATCGCACGACTGCTGCTCGTGGCCGGAATGATGGGGATGTTCTTCTTCCTCACCCAGTTCCTCCGCGGCGTTCTGGGCTACAGCGACCTGAAGACCGGATTCGCGTTCGTGCCGCTGACTGCGATCGTGTTCACCGCCTCGCAGGTGAGCGCGCGCTGGCTCGTCGAGATCGTCGGCGCACAACGGATGATGATCGGCGGCATCACGCTGTCGACGCTGGGCATGCTCTGGCTCACTCAGCTGTCCGCAGGCAGCGGCTACGCCTCGCTGGTCGGTCCGCTGCTCGTGTTCGGCCTGGGCAACGGGCTGGCGTTCGTCCCGCTGACGACGGCCGCGCTGGACGGCGTGCACCCGGCTGATGCCGGAGCGGCGTCCGGGCTGGTGAACGTCATGCAGCAGGTCGGCGGCTCTCTCGGCCTGGCAGTCCTGGTCACGGTGTTCGGAACAGCCAGCCGTCACGTGGCCGCGCATCCGAGGATCGGCGAGACCGCGGCGGAGATCACCCGTCGGGCGTTCGTCGTCGGCGCGGACCGGTCGTTCTGGACGGCGACGGGGTTCTTGCTCGCGACGCTCCTGCTGGTCGCCTTCGCGATCCGCCCGAGCACGACTCCAGCCGTCGAGGCCCTCGGCGTCGAGTGATCGAGTGATCGACCTACCCTGCACCGGTTGCGGAGCGGGCGAGATGCAAGCCGCAGAATCCGAGGACGGTTTCGTACCAGATCTGCGCGTTGGCCGGCGAGAGCACCCAGTGGTTCTCGCCGGTCAACTGCAGGAATCGGTGCGGCAGATCGTCCGGATCCCCGTCGTACCGGCTGACGAGATCCCACCAGAGTCGCAACGCCTCGCTGATCGGCACCCGATAGTCACGGTTTCCGTGCACGACGAGCATCGGGGTCCGGATCGAGTCGACGAAGTTGTGCGGCGAGTTCTCGGCGTACCACTGCGGATGCTCCGCCGGCGTACCGAACAGCCCGGACTTCCACGCGGCGCCGTCGGTGGTCGTGTGCTGCTGGTCCAGTGCCCATAGACCCGCGTGGGTCACGATCGCGTCGAAGCGATCGGTGTGACCGGCGATCCAGTTGGTCATGAAGCCACCGAACGAACCACCGAGGCACGCCGTGCGCGCGCCGTCGACGTCCGGACGTGCGAGGGTGTCGTCGAGCAGCGCCTCGAGATCACGCCACACCAGGCCGGCCCGATGCGGCCACGCGCGCGCGATGAACTCCGGGCCGTAGCCCGTCGACAACGCCGGGTCCGGGAGGAGCACCGCATAGCCGTTGGCGACGGCCACCCACGGACTCCAGCGCCAGCTCCACCCGTTGTAGGACATGAACGGTCCGCCGTGAATCCACAGCATGAGCGGTGGTGGTTGGCTCGACGGCGTCGGAAGGCACAGCCATCCGCGCACCACGGCGTCTCCGACGGTGGTCTGCACGTCGATGGCGCGCCCCGGCAGAGGCGGCGTCGGAGCCGGCGTCGTGAGCAGCACCGGTTGCTGATCCGACAGCGCCGTGTCGAGCCGGACCGGTGTGGGCGGCGCATCGATCGCCGACCGCAGGGCGAACAGATAGCGACCGTCCGGCGAAGGACACAGATTGGAGTAGGCCGCGTCGACGACCAACCTGCGCACGACCGAGCCGGTCTCGGGGTCGACGGCGTTGATCGGGCCGCGCCCGTGCCAGTCGCCGGCCACGAACAGCATGCGTGAGTCGTGCGACCACACGTACTCGTTCGGCATGAGGTCACCCAGCTCGACCGCGACCGGCTCGCTCAGGCCGTCGGCTGGGTGTACCTCCAATCCGAGGTCGAACGGCGTGTCGAAGTCGCCGTCGGTCATGCGGCGGATCGCGACGCGACGGCCGTCCGGCGAGATGACGGGCAGCTCGAACTGGACGTCTTCGCCTTCGGCGAGGATCGTGCGCCTGCCGGATTCGACGTCGACGAGGCACACCCCATGCGGGAATCTGCCTGCGCTTCGGCGGCGCCGCCAGGTCGTCGCGATCGTGTGACCGTCGGCGCTCACCGAGTACTGGGCATCGGTCAGTGCCACTCCGGCGTCAGGGGCAAGGTCACGCAGGCTGCCGTCGTCGGCGTCGACCTCGAACAGTCGTGGCGACTCGTCACCCAGCTCGTGATCCCAATACCGGATCGGCATGCCCGTTTGCAGGATGGCGGTGATCTTGCGGTCCTTGCGCTCGGTCCGGCGCCGCCGGTCGTCGTCGGCATCCGTCGCGTCGACCAGGCGCGCGCCCGCCACGAACACTGCCCCGGAACCGGTGGCGACCACGGGTGCTCCCACCCCGCCCGGGCCGCGCGCCAGCACGCCCGGCTCGCCGGTCTCGGGCAGCGCCCACAGCGAGGCTTCCTCGTCGTCGCCGTCGCCGTCCGGATCCGGTCGGCCGGACACGAACAACAGCGACCCATCCGGCCGGAACGCAGGTCCGGACTCGCCCTTCTCCGAACGCGTCAGCCGGACCGGCGGCGTGCCCACGTCCACCCCGATCTGCCACAACGCCGAGCTGTATCGCGCGCCCTTGGTGTCCGGCTCCTGCACCACGACGACGAGTCGGGAACCGTCGATGCTCAGCGCCAGGCCGGTGACCCGAGGCAGCGCGACGAATCGAGCCGGGTCGGCGTAGGGAAGATCGTTCACAGTCGTGACGCTAGTCCGGCGCCGGTCTCGGATCGCCCCAGCTGCCGTCGCAGCTCGCTGACGAGCGTGTCAAGGCTGTTCGCAACGCGGTCGCTGGCCTCGACGAGCGCGGCGGCGGTCTCGACGCCACCGGCGCTCTGCGGGTCGCGCTCGAGGCGGTCGGCCAGGCGAACCTGCACCTGGCGCAGCCTCGGCGCAGGTCCAGGTGAGGCACCCATGCGTACTGCCCGCTCGCATCGCTGCAGAACGTAGATGCACGTACTCAGGAGCTCATCGAGCTCGACCAGGCCGCCTGTCTCGCGCAGGGCGACCCGCAACGACTCGATCGTCAGCATCGCGTGGACAAATCGATGGGTGTGGGCCAGCACCGCCTCGCCGAGGTCGACCTGGACCTGCCCGTCGACGGGCTCGGAGCGAGCGCGGGCGAGCGAGGCTTGAGCGTTCGTGCGTGCGCGCCGCGATGCGGCACGAGCCTTCTGCAGCCGCTCGGGACTCCAAGCCAGGTCCGCGACGGCCTGCGTGTAGACACGGTATGCGTCGAGCAGGTCGCCCAGGCGCGCGCCCACGAACCGCCGTTCCCATACCGGCCACAGCAGCGCGGCGAGCAATGCGAGCGCGCCCCCGATCGCCGTGTCGACTGCGCGGGCGACGACGGTGGTGTGCGGCGCGATGCCGGCAAGTGAGAGCAGCACCACGACCACACCGGCCAAGGAGACCGCGCTCAGGCCAAGGTTGCCCGGTCCGGCGAATCGCATGCCGAAGAAGAAGACGGCAACCAGGGCGATCGAGTACCACTGGCCGCCCGGCACCCAATGCACGAGCGCCGTCGACAGCAACAGTCCGACGATCGTGCCGGCGACGCGCATCATCGAGCGCTGGAACGTGGAGCCGAAGTCCGGGCGGAGCACCACAAGGATCGTCAGCGGGATCCAGTAGCCGCGGCCGACGCCGACCGTCCGAACGATGAAGTCCGATGCTGAGACCAGGGCTGCGAGCCGGACCGCATGCCGAAGCACGGCGGAGTCGACCGTGAGGTTCGCGCGGATGATCGCCATCGGTTCACTGAGGCGCGCCGCTCGATTGACGTCACGTTGCCCGACACCACGGGCACCCTCCGTGGCGCCGGCGAACGTCGTCTCGACAGCGGCGCGCAGCTGACCCGTGAGGCTCCGCACACGGGCGGCGGCGGCGCGGCGGGTCGAAACGTTCACGGAGATCGCAGGGTCATCCAGCGCAGCGAGCACCTCGCCCGCGCGGACTCGGACCGGCTCGAGGACCGAGACGTCGACCGGCCGGGCTTGGGCCAGCGCCGCCGCGATCTCGTCGAGGAGCTCCGAGGCGGCGATCGACATCGACCGCACGGCCTCGGCGCCGGGTCGGTCATCGGATGCCAACCGGTCGGCGTACCCGCCGAGCACGAGCAGCTCGCGTCTGATCCGCTCGGCTTCGTCGAGCAGGACGCGGTACGCCTCGACGCTGGGCCCGTGATCATGGCCGAGGCCGTACAGCGTCGTCCGAACCGACGCCAGCGAGTCGCCGAGCGGAGGTCCGACATCGGTTCGCGGCGGGCGACGAGCCATCGCGGCCAGGTCACGATAGAGGCCGGCCAGCGCGAGTCGCTCAGGACGGTGTCTGGCCAGCGGCCAGGCAGCGATCGCGAGGAGAGTCTGCCCGACTCCGCCCGCGAGCACGAGCAGCCCGACGTGCAGCGCGACACCGGGGCGCTCTGCTTGATGGCCGAGTATCAGCGCCGCGGCCGTCGCCGCAACGCCGACCTGAGCGGCGCTCTGACCGATCGAGAGCAGGAGTCCGGCGACGAAGGCGCTCACCAGCAGTAGGCATGCCGACGCGACCGCGTTGGCTGACAGCAGCACCGCGATGGTGCTGGTCACGGCGGCGGCCAACGCGGTGCCGCTCATGCGCAGCATCCGGAGCCGATACGGGCCGGGACGATCCGCGAACGCGGTCTGCAAGGCGCCGATCGTGGCGGCCAGGCCGAGGGACGCGTTGCCCGCCAGCGCCCCGATGGCCAGGGGAAGCCCGACTCCGAGCGCGTTGCGGGCCGCGACGACCGGGTCCGACTGTGTGCGGTCCAGGCGAGCAGCGGTCGCGAGCAGCTGAAGCAGCACCGACCGGCGCGTGGACGACCCGGTCGTGCGTGCTTGCGCGCTCACGTGCACAACCTCAGCTTCGCTCAGCCGGATGCGGCGAGCTGACCACACGCTCCGTCGATCTCGCGCCCTCGGGTGTCGCGGACGGTCACCGCCACCCCGTGCTCCTCGAGCCGGCGGACGAACTCCCGCTCGACCGGCTTCGGCGACGCGTCCCACTGCGATCCCGGAGTCGGGTTGAGCGGGATCAAGTTGACGTGCGTGAGGCGGTGACCGAGCAGATCGCCGAGCAGATCGGCGCGCCAAGGCTGGTCGTTGATGTCTCTGATCATGGCGTACTCGATGGAGTACCGGCGGCCGGTGCGCGCGGCGTAGGCGTCCGCGGCGGCCAACACGTCGGCGACCTTCCATCGGGTGTTCACCGGAACGAGCGTGTCGCGCAGCTCGTCGTCGGGCGCGTGAAGCGAGACCGCCAACGTGACGTTGAGGCCTTCGTCGGCGAGCTTCACGATCGCCGGCACCAGACCGACCGTCGACACGGTGACCGAGCGTTGCGACAGGCCGAGGCCCGACGGCGCGGGGTCGATGAGCCGATGCAGGGCAGCAACGACGCGCGAGTAGTTCGCCAGCGGTTCACCCATGCCCATGAACACGACGTTGGACAGTCGTCCCGGTCCACCGGACAGTTCGCCACGCTGCACGGCTCGCGCGGCGGCGGCGACCTGCTCGACGATCTCGGCCGTGGACAGGTTGCGCTTGAGGCCACCCTGGCCGGTGGCGCAGAACGGGCACGCCATGCCGCAGCCCGCCTGGCTCGATACGCAGACGGTGATGCGCTCGGCGCGGGACCGATGCGCCGGATAGCGCATCAGCACGCTTTCGACGAGCGTTGCGTCGTGCAGTCGCCACAGCGACTTGCGGGTGGTTCCGGAGTCCGTCTCGAGGTGGCGGACCTCGGTGAGCAACTCCGGGAACAGCGCGTCGCGAAGCTGCTCGCGCACCGCGGCCGGCAGGTCGGTCATGGCATCCAGGTCGTTCTCGAGGCGTCCGAAGTAGTGCCGGCTGAGCTGGTCGGCCCGGTAACCGGGCAGGCCGAGTTCCGCGACCGCCGCCCGCCGCCCGACCTCGTCGAGATCGGCGAGATGGCGGGGAGGCAGACCGCGCTTGGGCGCGTCGAAAACGAGCGGAAGGGAGGTCATGACCTGTCGATTGTCCCACGATGCGCGGCCTCAGCCGGATGGCGCGACGTCGCACGCTGCCCGATCGGCTCTGTCGGCCCCGAGCTGCGTCAGCTCGGCATCGGTCATGGCGAACGCGGTCAGCCAGGCCGCGTCGATCCGCACGTAGGCGATGCCGACCCCGAACGCCTCGGGCGGTTGCCCGTAGGTGGCGACAAAATGGTCGGCGACCATTTGCCGTTGCGTGCCTGGTGCGAGCCGCACGGCTGTGCCGTGGCAGAAGACCCCGAAGCCGTCGCGCGGAGTGAAGGACGCGCTGATCGCCGGACGAGCCCGCAACTGGTGCGCCTTGGGCGAACCGGCAGCGGTGGTGAAGTACCACCGGCCGTGCAGGAAGTGCCCGTCGACAGCGGACACGCGCGGTTCGCCGCGAGCGGTGACGGTCGCGATGTTGAGCACGGCCGGGCTCGACAGTTCGGTGACCAACCGCGCAGCGCCGATTCGGCGCTCCGGCATCATGATCGACTTCAGATGCTCAGAGGCGCGCTCGAAGCTTCGATCCAGCAACCGCTGCAGGGCGGCGAGCTCATCCGGCGATTCCCACATGCCCAGCAGGTTGCCATTCGCCACCGACAGCGCGGCGTCACTCGTCGCCGGGGACGATCAGGTCGGCACGTTCCTGCGGGTGCTGCGCGGCGATGTAAGCCTCTTCGGACGGTATCCAGCGCTCGTGCCAGCGGGCCGTCATCTGCGGGCCGTCACGCTCGAGCGCTCGGGCATGGCGAAGCTCTCGCGGCGTCTCGACCCAGATCCGCAGCGCCCAGGCAAGCGCGACCTCCCGACGGGTGGACGACACGCCTTCGACGATCACCAGCGTCCCTGCGGCGACGTCATGCCATGGCCCGCCTTCGTCGCGACTCCAGTCCCACAGCTGATAGCGCGCTGTCCGCCCGGCCAGCAGGGGGGCCACGATCTGTGCGGCGAAACGGTCCCAATCCCACTCGTCGAAACCTGGGCCCGAGAAGTCGTCCACCGACACAACCGCGGCACCGGTCACCGCTCGGGCGAGCCTGCGCGCGAACGTCGACTTTCCCGCGCCACCTGGGCCGTCCACACCCACGAACGCCGTCTCGCCTGATCGCGTGCGCGCCAGCTCCGCGACCTCGGCGACCGCGCGGGCCTGGCTGACCCGCCGTGGCGCGCCCATTCAGACGGGAGCGAACCAGGACAGCAGTAGGTATGCCACCGCGGCGCAGGGCAGCATGGAGTCCAGGCGATCCATGATTCCGCCGTGCCCGGGCAGCAGATGCCCCATGTCCTTGATCCCGAGGTCCCGCTTGATCATCGACTCGCCGAGGTCGCCGACGGTCGCCGTGACCACGATGGCCAAGCCGAACAGCAGGCCCTTCCACCACGCCTCGTGGAAGGTGAGAGTCATGAACAGGACCCCGGCGACGGCGCAGAACACCACCGAGCCGGCGAAGCCTTCCCACGTCTTGGCCTTCGACACGATCGGCGCGAGCGGATGGCGCCCGAACAGCACGCCCGTGGCGTATCCCCCGGTGTCGCTGCAGACCACTGTGGCGATGAACGCCAACACCCGCGCCGCACCGTCGTGGTCGTGCACGGACAGGACGGCGAACCCGGCGAGCGTCGGCAGATACAGCAAGATCAGCATGGACGATCCGGCGTCGCGAGCGAAGCCATGCGCGCCGTCGGCGATGCGCCAGATCAGCACGCCGCACATGGTCAGCAGCAGGGCGACGACCAGGCCGTTCGGGCCCCTCGACCAGGCGGCCACCAGCATCGCGACGCCGCCCACCGCAATCGGAGTCAGCGACGGATGAACGCCGGCGCGGCCGAATGCTCTCGTCATCTCATAGCTACCGACTACGACAGCCAGGCCGACGAGGATCGCGAAGCTCGGCCGGTAGACGAAGAGGCTGACCAGGATCACCCCGCCGAGGCCGAGACCGACCGCGATCGCAGCAGGAAGGTTGCGCCCGGCTCGTGAAGTCGACGACTGTTCCACGGCGTCGGATCCAGGACGGGTCATCATCGGTTGCCGGCTCTAGACCTCGAGCAGTTCGACTTCCTTGGCCTTCACGACGTCGTCGATCTGCGCGGTGTACTTGCCGGTCAGCTTGTCGAGCTCACCCTCGGCGCGATGCACGTCGTCCTCGCCGACCTCGCCGTCCTTGGCCAGCCTGTCGAGTGAATCCTTGGCGTGGCGACGGATCGATCGGATCGATACCTTGCCGTCCTCACCCTTGCTCTTGGCGACCTTCACCAGCTCGCGCCGCCGCTCCTCGGTGAGCTGCGGGAAGATGACCCGAATGATCATCCCGTCGTTGGTGGGGTTGACACCGAGATCGCTGTCGCGGATGGCCTTCTCGATAGCGCCGAGTTGGGACGCGTCATACGGCTTGATGACGGCCATGCGCGCCTCAGGCACGTTCACCGAGGCCATCTGCGGGACGGGAGTCGGCGTGCCGTAGTAGTCGACGACGAGGCGGGCGAACGCGTTCGGCGTCGCGCGGCCGGTACGCAGGCCACCGAGTTCCTCTCGCGTGACGTGCACGGCCTTTTCCATCTTCTCCTCGGCATCGAAGAGAGTCTCGTCAATCATGCTCGCTCCACCAGTTGTCGCTCGCCGACCACCGCAAATCCCTTCGCGTCACAGAGTGCCTTCGCTGCCAGGGGTATCAACCGGTACTCGTCACGAGCGTGCCGATCTTCTCGCCACGGACCACGCGGGCGATGTTGCCGTCCGCGAGTTCGAAGACCACGATCGGCATGCCGTTGTTGCGGCACAGGCTGAAGGCCGTCGCGTCCGCGACATCGAGACCGCGCTGCAGCACCTCGTCGTAGCTGATTGCATCGAACTTGACCGCATCGGGAACAAGATGGGGATCGGCGTCGTAGACGCCGTCGACGCCGTTCTTGGCCAGCAGCAGCACCTCACACCCGATCTCGAGTGCTCGCTGCGCGGCCACGGTGTCGGTCGAGAAGTACGGCAAGCCCGCACCCGCGCCGAAGATGACGACCCGGCCCTTCTCGAGGTGCCGCTCGGCTCGTCGCGGGATGTAGGGCTCGGCGACCTGACCCATGGTGATCGCCGTCTGCACGCGGGTCGGAACACCCTCCTTCTCGAGGAAGTCCTGCAGCGCGAGGCAGTTCAACACCGTTCCGAGCATGCCCATGTAGTCGGCTCGGCCGCGGTCCATGCCGCGCTGGGACAGCTCAGCACCGCGGAAGAAGTTGCCGCCACCGACGACGATCGCCACCTGCGTCCCGCTGGCGACGACCTCGGCGACCTGTCGCGCGATGGACTGGACGATGTCCGGGTCGACGCCGACCTGCCCCCCGCCGAACACCTCGCCAGACAGCTTTAGTAACACCCGGTGATAGCTCGGGGTGCTCACGTGGCCGTCCCTTTCTTCGTCGGTAGTAGTCACCTGGGGACCCTATCTGCCCGGGCCCGCAGGGCGCTTTGCCGATCGCAAGCGAGGCCCGCGATCCAGCGGCGTCTAGCCCTGGCCTACCTCGAAGTGCGCGAACTTGGTGACGGTCACACCAGCCTCGTCCAGCAGCGCCTTGACGGACTTCTTGTTGTCCTGCACGGCTGCTTGCTCGAGCAGGACGTTGTTCTTGAAGTAGCCGTTGACGCTTCCCTCGATGATCTTGGTCAGCGCGGCTTCGGGCTTGCCGTCTTCGCGGGCCTTGCCCTCGGCGACGCGCTTCTCGGCCTCGATCGTCTCGGCCGGAACCTCGTCACGCGTCAGGAACCGCGGGCGCATGGCGGCAACCTGCATGGCGGCACCGCGTGCCGCGTCGAGGTCGCTACCCGTGAACTGCACGAGCACGCCCACCTGCGGCGGCAGGTCCTTTGCCTTGCGGTGCAGATAGGTTGCGACCTGACCGTCGAGTTTGACAGCCCGGCGAAGTTCGAGCTTCTCACCGATGACGGCAGCCAGACCCGAGACGTTCTCGGCGACCGTGCGGCCGTCCTTGAGCTTCTCGCCGAGCAGCGACTCGACGTCAGTGGCCGCAGAGCCGGCGAAGTGAGCCACGATATCGCCGGCCAGCGTCTGGAACTGCTCGTTCTTCGCGACGAAGTCCGTCTCGGACGCGAGTTCGATCATCGCGCCCTCCGCGGCGGCGACGAGACCGTTGGAGGCGGTGCGCTCGGCGCCGCGCTTGTCGGCCTTCGCCTCACCCTTGATGCGCAGCACCTCGAGCGCCTTCTCGAAGTCGCCATCGGCCTCGTCGAGCGCACGCTTGCTGTCCATCATCCCGGCGCCCGTGGCGTCGCGAAGCTTCTTTACGTCAGCGGCGGTGAATGTCGCCATGATGTATCTCGTATCCCTTTGCGGTCGGGTGTGGTGTCAGGTGGTCGGTGCCGCCGGAGCCTCGGCCGAGCCCGTCGGCTGGAGCAGGTCGCGCTCCCACTCCGGCATCGGTTCGTCGACGGCGAGCTGACCGGAGTCGGTGTCGGGCTTCTCGTCGCGTCCGGCGTTGGCGGCCGCGGCGGCGCGGGCGACCAGGCCCTCGGCCACGGCGTCGGCGATCACCCGGGTGAGCAGCGCCGCGCTGCGGATCGCGTCGTCGTTGCCGGGGATCTTGTAGTCGACCTCGTCGGGGTCGCAGTTGGTGTCGAGGATCGCGATGACCGGGATGCCCAGCTTGCGCGCCTCGCCGACGGCGATGTGTTCCTTCTTCGTGTCGACGATCCACACCGCGCTCGGGACGCGGGTCATCTCGCGGATGCCACCCAGGGTGCGCAGGAGCTTGTCCTTCTCACGCGTGAGAATGAGCTGTTCCTTCTTGGTCGCGGCGGCCTCCCAGCCGACCTGCTCCATCGCCTCGAGCTCCTTGAGACGCTGCAGCCGCTTGAACACCGTCTGGAAGTTCGTGAGCATGCCGCCCAGCCAGCGCTGGTTGACGTAGGGCATGCCCACGCGGGTGGCCTGCTCGGCGATCGCTTCCTGGGCCTGCTTCTTCGTCCCGATGAACATCACGCTGCCGCCGTGGGCCACGGTCTCCTTGACGAAGTCGTAGGCGCGGTCGACGTAGCTCAGCGTCTGCTGCAGATCGATGATGTAGATGCCATTGCGCTCAGTGAAGATGAAGCGCTTCATCTTGGGGTTCCAGCGGCGGGTCTGATGCCCGAAGTGCACGCCCGAGTCGAGCATTTCCTTCATGGTGACGACGGCCATGCCGGTCGTCCTCCTATTCACTTCCGTGCACGCGCCCGTCAGGGACGGACCGCATGCGGCCTCGGTTGTTGCCGACGGCCCGGATGAGCCGCCTGCCCTGGTGCCCGTGTGTCGCGACCAGAGGCCGATTCGGCAGTTGCCGGCCCGGACCGAGGCTGGTCGCCTACCCCGCGACGAAGATCCGAGGGGTGGGCACGCGAAGTCGACCCACAAGACCTGTGAGCCGCTGGAAACAGTCTATCGGAGCCGGCCACAGGTTTCGACCACAGCGGCCGATCAGCTCAGCAGCCCCTCTCGGCGGGCCACGGCCGCTGCTTCCGTTCGGCTTCCCACACCCAGCTTGGCCAGGATGTTGGACACATGCACGCTCACCGTCTTCTCGCTGATGTAGAGCTGCCCTGCAATCTGGCGATTGCTGCGCCCTTCGACGAGCAATGACAGGACGTCACGCTCGCGACCCGTGAGCGTCTGCGACCGGCCCGCACCCTGTTCTCGGACGGGCGAGCGACTCACGCCGAGCGCCCTGATCTCGGCGAGCATCGGGCCGGCTCCGAGCTGCCGCGCGCTCTGGCGGGCCGCG
>Ga0209014_10000232_pt1 | contig 31235 bp, 22 predicted proteins | sample BarGraNGADG00212_FD_184491 | JGI IMG/M metagenome (GOLD analysis project Ga0209014, IMG submission 184491) | Arctic peat soil microbial communities from Barrow, Alaska - Barrow Graham LP Ref core NGADG0002-212 (SPAdes) (version 2) | ecosystem: Environmental > Terrestrial > Soil > Wetlands >...
ATGATCCCGACGACCTTGCCGTCGGGATCCTTCAGTGTCTTCACAGCGGGCGCGGCGAGCAGGTCGGTGCCCTCAGTGGCCGACGCGTCGACGATCACGTAGTCATTCCCGACCCTGTACAGCTCCTGCTGTCGGGACTCGTAGCCGCTCCAGAGCTCAGGGAGCTGGTCCATCGGGACCCACGCGAAGTCGTAGTAGCCGAGGTAGATGTTCGGCAGGATCTTGTTGTCGCCGTCATCGTCGATCTTGACGAACTTGTAGCCGGTGCTGGCGGCGGCTGCATTCAGCGTCCCGCCGTTCTTGTCGAACATGTAGTACGCGGCCGGGTTCACCGTGGAGATCGACGTCGAAAGGAACTTGAACGTCTTGGGGTCGGACGCGGGGTAGACGCGGTCGAGGATGCCCTGGTCCTTCTCCGGCTTGAACCACTTGTTGTCGGACGGCTCGCCGTCCATTTTCGCGTGCGGGTAGTCGGCCGGGTTGTAGACCGGACCGCCGTCCAGGTAGAGCTTGGTCTTGCCGACCATGATGAACGCTTCGGCGCCCCTAGTCATCTCGGTCGCTCCGGGGGTCGCTGGCGCCTGGGTCGACGCGGGCGCACATCCCGCCACGACCATGAGCGCCAGGATCATCAAAGCGAACAGTGGTGCCAAACGTCTCATGTCTCACCCCTTCAGAGTCTTCCGTCTGCTTGCGGTAGCTCACCTCGAGTGGTACAGCGGCGCGCCCAGTGGAGGATACCGAGAGCCGCACGCGCCCTGGTACGGCCCCGGTCCGAGGCGATGGCTCGCACAGGAAGCCCGATTGCCGCACACCGCCGTGCGGTGTACGCTGCTCGACGCGAGAGGGAGTAGCGCCCGCACGGAAGTGCGGGGGCAGGCCGACAATCTCGGGCGCATCGCGCCCCGGCCCTGCCGCCACCCCACAGGTGATTGCGAGACTCTCGGCAGCGGGTACCGTCGATCTATGGCGGTGTCCGCTGCCGAGAGTCTCTTTCTTTGGAAGGGGCACGGAGAGCCATGAGCGACGACAGGCGCGCTGCTTCCCTCTACCACGTCAGGACCGCGAAAGAGGTCATCGCGGAGCTGGGCAGTGACGCGGACGCCGGCCTCAGCGCGCACGAGGCGCTGCTGCGGCACGAGCTCTTCGGTCCCAACGTCCTGCGGGCCTCCACGAGAACGCCGCCGTGGAGGCTGTTCCTGGGGCAGTACAACGACTTCATGATCTGGGTGCTCCTTGCCGCGGTCGCCGTCTCCGCCTTCGAGGGACAGGTGGTCGAGGCGGTGGCGATCGGCGCGATCCTGTTGCTCAACGGCGTTCTCGGCTTCGTCCAGGAGTTCCGGGCGGAGAAGGCGCTCGAAGCGCTCGAGCAGATGTCCGCCCCGGTCGCGACCGTCGTCCGCGACGGACGGGAGAGCGACATCCCCGCCGTCGAGCTCGTCCCCGGTGACGTGGTCCTGCTGGAGGCCGGTGACCGCGTACCCGCGGACGGGCGGCTCATCGAAGCGGTCGTGCTCAGGATGGAGGAAGCGTCGCTCACCGGTGAGAGCGTGCCGTCGAGCAAGGTCGTCGGGGTCGTGGAGGACCCGGAGGCGGCGCTCGGTGACCGCGTGAACTCCGTGTTCGCCGGGACTTCCGTCGCGGTGGGTCGCGGCCGCGCGGTAGTGACCGCCACCGGACAGGCGACCGAGATGGGCAGGATCGCCGACCTTCTGGACGCGCAGGAGGACTCCAAGACGCCGCTTCAGGACGAGCTGCGTCGCGTCGGTCAGGTCATCGCCGTCATGGTGCTCGCCATCGCGGCCCTCGTGTTCGTCGTCGAGGCATGGCGCTCGTTCTCCTCCCCGGACGGGCCCTCGATCACGACGGCTCTGCTCGTGGCCATCTCGCTGGCCGTCGCCGCCATCCCGGAGGGGCTCCCGGCGATCGTGACCGTCGCCCTCTCGCTCGGCGTTCGCAAGATGGCCGGCCGAAACGCGATCATCAGGCGGTTGCACGCCGTTGAGACGCTGGGGTCCACCAGCTTCATCTGCTCGGACAAGACCGGCACTCTGACCCGCAACGAGATGACTGTTCGCCGCATGCTGGTGGGCGTGGACGCCGCCTGTATCACGCCGGACTTCGCCTTCGCGCCCGACGACCAGGAACCGATGCATGCCGATCGCGAGCTGCTGCTCGGCATCGCCGCATCGTGCAACGATGCGCACTTCGGGGCGGATGGCGCGCTCCTTGGGGACCCGACCGAGACCGCCCTGATCGTCGCGGAGCGCGGGCTCGCTGCCGACCCGGTGCGGCTGCTCCGCATCGCGGAGGTGCCGTTCGACTCGCAGCGCAAGCGGATGACGACGGTCCACGAGACCGCCGACGGCCGCGTCGCCTACGTCAAGGGCGGCGCGGACGTGCTGTTCGACCTGTGCACCCGCGCCCTGATCCGCGGGGATGTGGTCGACCTGACGCCGGAGCTGCACGAACGCCTCCACGCAGCGAACGAGTCGCTCGCCGCGGCCGGCTATCGCACTCTGGCCTTCGCGTATCGCGAACTTGAGCCCGACGAGGACGTCATCGATGAGGGCGTCGAGCGCGACCTGGTCTACGTCGGCGTGATGGGGCTGCTCGACCCGCCGCGCCCGGAGGTCGCGGCCGCCATCGAGGAGTGTCACGCCGCCGGCATCAACGTCGCGATGGTCACCGGCGACCATGCCCTGACCGCACGCGCGATCGGTACGGAGATCGGGCTCCTCGAAGGCCATCGCGTGCTCACAGGCGCCGAGATAGCGGGCATGACCGACGACGAGCTGGCTGACGTAGCGGAAGACGTGCGCATCTACGCGAGGGTCGACCCCGAACACAAGCTGAGGATCGTGGACGCGCTGAAGCGTCGCGGGCACGTCGTCGCGATGACAGGGGACGGCGTGAACGACGCTCCTGCGCTGAAGCGGGCCGACATAGGCGTGGCGATGGGGCTCATCGGCACCGACGTCAGCCGCGAGGCGGCCGACATGGTGCTCGCGGACGACAACTTCGCCACGATCGTCGAGGCGGTGCGCCAGGGCCGCGTCGTCTTCGACAACCTGCGCAAGTCGATCCTCTTCCTGCTGTCGTGCAACATCTCCGAGGTCGCCATCGTGTTCTCCGCGGCGCTGCTGTTCGCCGCGCCCGCGCTGCTCCCCCTCCAGCTGCTGTGGATCAACCTGGTGACGGACGGACTCCCCGCCCTTGCTCTGGGCGTCGACCCGGGCTCGCCGCGCGTGATGGAGCGCAGGCCTCGCGGTGCCGGTGAATCGATCCTGAACCCGAGACGCCGGTTCGATGTCGTGATGCAGGGGCTGCTGATCACGCTCGGAGCGCTGATCATGTTCATCGGCTCCAAGACCGGATGGATCCCTACGGATAGCGCCGCGCACGCTCAGACGATGCTCTTCACGACCATGGTGCTCACGCAGCTGCTCCACGCGTTCAACTTCCGGTCGGAGAGCCGGTCGGTCTTCCGGCTCGAGTCGCTTCGGAACCGCTGGCTCGTCATGGCGTTCGTCGGCTCGATGGCCCTGCAATCGGCGGTCATCTACATCCCGGCGCTCCAGCGCGTGTTCAGCACCCAACCCCTGGGGCTGCGCGACTGGATCGCCGTGGTATTTGCATCGTTGGTGCCCCTTGTTGCCATCGACGTGATGAAGGTCGTGCGCGCCCGGAGTACCAGCCGCTGACACTCTCCTGCACCCCGCTCGTCGGGCACTTGCCCCGCAAGGGCAGCGATTCCGTACGATGAGCGGGTGATGGCGACGAGGGGCGCCCGGCGAGTCGTCCCGCAGGCCGAGGGGGAACGGGTGGACGGAGTGTCCGAATCACGGTCCCGCATCTGGCGACGCTGGATCCCGGACTCGATCGGCGCCCGCCTCATGTTGACCGGGGCGGTGCTCGCCATCGCCATGACCGCTGCCACGATCGGGATCGACATCTGGCTCGTCTCGTCCCAGGTCGACGCGTGGGCGCGAAGCGACTTCGCCACGAGCTTCCGGGGGGTCGACTCCCTGCTCGCTCTCGAAAGCGGCGACATCCGGACCAGCGTGGACAGGGTGGCCACGACCCCCGACTTCCAGAGTCTGGTCCAGGCGTCGGATCCCGTCGGCTTGGCATCGCGCTACAGCCACATCTTCCGGTCGGACACGATCGGCTACGCGGTCGTCGCCCTCGACTCATCGGGCGCCGTTCTGACTTCGAGTGCCAGCACCTCGGATGTCGAGACGCTCGCGGCTCTGGCTCGAGCGAGCCTGTCCAAGGAGACGACCGGCCTCGTCTCTCTGGGAGGGACGACGGCCGTCGTCTATGGCCGTCCCGTGCCGGCGGTGGGCACATCGGAGACGGTCGGATACCTGATCGCAGTGCGCCTGTTCGGCGAGAGCCAGGCCATCCAGTTCGCGACCGTGACCAGCCCCATCAGCATCTCGATCGAGCCCCCGGGGTTCCGGCCCGAAGGAGTGTCGCTGACGGACCAATCCGTGGGCGCGGTCACGTTCAGCTCGGGCGCCACCGCGGGAGCAGCGATCGCCGTACGCGACCTGCCCGCGATAGGCGGAGGCAGCGCCGGCGTCATCGAGCTGCGGAACACCGACCCCCGGGCCATGCGGGTGACGGACATCGCAGCGCGCTCCGCCCTCTTGTCGGGGGTCGTGGCGATACTCATCGGCATCGGGTTGGGAGCGTGGCTGACCGGCGTCATGCGCCGCCCCGTTCTCCAGATGAGCGAGCACCTGCGGACGCAGGGCTATCTCGCGGCGGAGGGCGTCGGTTACACCGCGGACGACATCTCGGAGGACATGACGCTGCCGGTGGAGTTCCGCGACTTGGGAACGGTCATGCATGAGATGCTGCAGCATCTGAACACCCGTCAGGCCGAACTGCGGAGCGCCATCCGCGAGGCGGAGTACGCGCAGGAGACGATGAGCGTCGTCGTCAACGAGTCGACGGAAGCCAAGCTCGTGCTGCAGGACGGCCGCATCGCCGCCGCGAACCCCGCGGCCGCGTCCACGCTCGGCCTTCCCGTGAGCCAGCTCACGGACCTCACCGCGTTCGAGGCGATGCACGGGGTCGAGATCCGGGGAGAGGAAGGTACCCACTACGACGCGGACGCTCTGGTCGAGCGCGCACTCGATGAGCCGATCACTGTGTCCATCACGGAGCCTGGGCGCCTCGAGCACTGGTACGTCGTGGACGCTGTCAGGGACGAGGACGACCCGCACCGCCGCACGCTCCTCACCGCTCGAGACATCACGGAAGAGCGACGCCTCTCGCTCATCAGGGCGGAGATCATCTCGATCGTCGGCCACGACCTCAGGTCGCCTCTCACTGTTGTGATCGGCTACCTCGACCTGCTGACCCGCCCGATGACCGAGGAGCAGCGGCTCAAGGCGATCGACACCGCCCGCCGCAACGCCGGCCGCATGGCCGACCTTCTGGAAGATCTCCTCACGGCCACGAAGGCCGAGGAGCTGCTCGCCCCATCCGCGCTGGTCCCGACACAACTCGTCGCTCTGGCCGAAGAGGTCGTCGGCTCGATGGGCCCGACGCATGCCGAACGGGAACTGCTGCTCGACGCGCAGTGCGACCCCGTGGTCCTCGGCGAGGAGAAGCGTCTGCGGCAGGTCCTCGTGAACCTGGTCACCAACGCCTTCAAGTACTCCCCCGACACCGACCCGGTCCTCGTGCGCGTCCGGTGCGATGAGAGCAACGCCTTCCTTGAGGTCGTGGACCACGGTCCCGGGATCCCAGCGGAGGATCGCGAGCACGTGTTCGAGCGCTTCGCCCGCCTCGCCACCACCGCGAGCCGCCCGGGCCTGGGTCTCGGCCTCTACATCGTGAGCATCATCGCGCACAACCATGGCGGCAACGCGGTCGTCGAAGAGACTCCGGGCGGCGGAGCGACCTTCAGCGTCAGCCTGCCGTTGGTCGGACACGTCGTCGAGGGCGAGACACGTCTGGACGCCTAGGCGGCACCGATCGATCCGCGCTCGCGGAACGAAGTCCGAAGACTAGCCCCGCCGCGCCTTCCAGCTCTCCAGACCGAGGCCTACGAGCCTTTCGCACAACTCCGGGAATCCGATCCCTGCGGCGGCCGCCGCGTCCGGGAGCAGGCTTGTCTTCGTCATCCCTGGGATCGTGTTCGTCTCCAGAAGGAACACCGATCCCTCAGGCGTGACGATCGTGTCCGAGCGCGACACGCCCGAGCACCCGAGCGCGCGATGCGCCTCGACGGCGAGGCGCTGGCACTCGATCCGCGCCTCCTCGCTAACTCCTGCCGGGATGATGTGCCGCGACATCCCCGGCACGTATTTCGACTCGTAGTCGTAGAAGTCGTGCACTGGGACGATCTCCAGTGTCGGGAGAGCCACCGGCTCGTCGTTCCCTATGACACCGACGGTGACTTCGACACCCTCTTCGAACCGCTCCACCAGCACGAGCGGGTCGAACCCGAAAGCGAACTCGATGGCGTCACGCAGGGATGCCGGATCGGCCACGATCGTCATGCCGACCGATGAGCCCTCGTTCGCGGGCTTCACAACGGTATGCGGCCCGAGGGCCGTGGTGATCCCCTCGATGTCGAACGGTTCGGAGCGGCGGACAACCTGGTAGGCGGGACTGGTGAGCCCGTAGGTCGCGTAGACGTGCTTCGTCATCACCTTGTTCATCGCAACAGCGCTGGCCATCACTCCGGAGCCGACGTACGGGAGGTCCAGCAGCTCGAGAAGCCCCTGGATCGTGCCGTCCTCGCCGAATCGGCCGTGCAGCGCTATGAAGACGACATCAGGGGCCGAGGTCACGATCCCGTCGATGAAGCCCGGCTCGCCCGTGTCGACCGTCGAGACCGCGAAGCCGCGGGACGCGAGCGCGGCCGCCACTTGGGCCCCGGTGTTCAGCGACACCTCCCGCTCGGCGGACCGTCCACCCAACAGGACGGTGACCCGCATCGGCTCCTTCTCACCCATCGCAGTTTCCCTTGGTCGTCTAGCCGATGACGCCGGCGTGGTGCAGGTCCAGCACGAGCAGTCCGACCCACCACAGGGCGACGCCGCCTGCGGTCCAGATCAGAGCCCGGGTCCAGATCGCGAGTCCGAGTCCGACCCGTTCATCTTGCCCGGCGCGCGACCGCGCGACGAGCCACACGACCAGACCTGTCACGAGACCGATGAATGCCAGCGCGGCTCCGCCCAGCACGAGGACCCCGTAGGCGATGCCGTCGGCGAAGGTCGCCGCCGGGGCGCGCCACAGCGCGATCACGGCAGCAAGGGTGAGGATCGCCCATGCGGCGTCGACGGCCCAGAACGGCGCCTTGGTCCACACCCTCCGCAGCAGCGGCTTCGGAGCCGCGGGCTCGACTTCCTCTTCGACCGTTTCGACAGGCTCTTCGGCAGCGGTCATGGAGGGCTCTTCGCCTTCCGCGGCCTGCGCGGCCTCTGCGTCCGCTTCCTCGGCCGTCTCTGAGCCGGCGAGCTCGGACACGAGCTCGTCGAGCGTGAGCGGCGGCTCGGGTTCGGCTTCCGCCTCGGACTGCGGCCGCGGCTCGGCTTCCGGCCGCGGCTCGGGCTCGGGGACCGCAACGGCCGCCGGCTGGGACGCAACGGCCGTATCGGGGATCTCCACGCCTTCGGCCGCCTCGATCTCCGGCTCGCTCGCGGTGTCGCTCATCTGTCTCCCCTTTGGATCGGATGGTGCTCTCTCGGCAGTCTATGCGAGCGCCAACGCGCACACAACGCGCGCCGCCGCACTCGGTCCTGGCGTCGGACTCCACACGTTCTTCACATCATCGCAGGTCAAGGAGGGTAGACTAGTTTCCAAACCAAGGAAGAAGAGGTGCAATCGTGAGCGACTTCCAGACAGACTCCACCATACCCGTACCGGAACCGGTAGCGGCCTTGCAGAGCGACCCGGTTCCCGAGACGCCCGTGTCCGGATCGCCTGTGGAACCGGCCGCCGTGACGCCGCCCGAGGAGAAGGTCCCCGCGTACGCGGGCGAACCCGCCGACGTTACCGTTCCCGTGCCTGCGCCCGCGCGCCCGCGACACACCGGACGCGTGTTCGTGATAGCGCTGCTGGTCGTCGTGCTCTCAGGGGCGGCCGGCGGGGCCGCTGGTTACTTCGCCGCCGGGTTCTCGGGCAGGAACACCGTCACCATGACCACGGTCGGCACCCCGCTGAGCATAAACGCCTCCGACGAGCCGATAGCCGCGGCCGCGGCAGTGGCGCTCCCGTCGGTCGTCAACATCGACGTCACGGGCAGCACCACCGTCGACGGGCTCCCGTCCGGCCATCCCGGCGTGCCTTCAGGAGGCACCGGCTCCGGCATCGCGTACAAGGCGGCCCCGGACGGCGGCACCTACATCCTCACGAACGACCACGTCGTGTCCGGCGCGACCAAGATCGTCGTCACCCCCGCGAGCGGTGACCGGGTGACCGCGACCCTGGTCGGCACCGATCCTCAGACCGACATCGCCGTTGTGAAGGTGTCGATCGCGCTGCCGCTGATCACGATCGGCGAGTCCGAAGGGATCGTCGTCGGTCAGACCGTCGTGGCCATCGGCTCACCGTTCGGCTTCCAGCACTCCGTGTCCAGCGGCGTGATCTCGGCCCTCCACCGTTCGATCACCACCGGTTCCTCGACCGACACGACCACGTCGGCGTACCCGCTCGTCGACGTCATCCAGACCGATGCCGCGATCAACCCGGGCAACTCCGGCGGCGCTCTGGTGGACCGTCTGGGTCGCCTGCTCGGGATCAACTCCGCTATCTACACCGACTCCGGCAGCAGCGCCGGCGTCGGGTTCGCCATCCCGTCCAAGACCGCCGTGCGCATAGCCGACGAGCTCATCGCGGGAGGCAAGGCGACGCACCCGTTCCTCGGCGTCGAGGGCATGACCGTGAGCGACGCGGAGGCGACGGCTGCCGGCCTGCCGAAGGCTGAAGGCGCGATCGTCCAGAGCGTCATCGCGGACACTGGCGCGGCCCGCGCCGGGCTGAAGAAGGGCGACATCGTCACTGCCCTCGACGGGCAGCCGATCCGCACGATGGACGACCTGATCCTGGCGGTCAGGCGCGCCCAGGTCGGCGACCAGGTCACGCTCACGGTGTGGCGAGACAAGGCGTCCATCTCGGTCATCATGACCGTCGGCGACAAGCCCGCCACGCTGAACTGAGCGGTGAGGCCCTCCTGCTAGAGTGAGGGCCATGGATCAGCGAATCGACATCGGCGGTCTGGACCGCGAAGCGATCGCGAGGCTCGTCGCCGAGTTGGGTCAGGCGACGTATCGCACGCGCCAGTTGGTGCGGTGGCTCTATGCGCGGCGCGCTGTTTGCTTCGAGGACATGTCCGATCTCCCGGCCGAGCTTCGCGCGGCGCTGATCGAGCGCTACTTCGTCGGCGCGGCGGAGACGGTCGCGAGACAGAAGTCGGCCGACGGCGCGCGCAAGTATCTCGTCCGGTTCCCCGACGGCGTCAGCGTCGAGACGGTGGGGCTCCCCGACAAGGACCGGCTGACCGTGTGCTTCTCCACCCAGGCGGGGTGCGCCATGGGCTGCAGCTTCTGCGCCACCGGCCGCGCTGGCTTCGTCCGGGACCTCAGCCCGGGTGAGATGGTCCGTCAGGTCATGCTGGTCGCCCACGACTTCGGCCACCGCGTCACGAACGCGGTGGCCATGGGCCAAGGCGAACCGTTCGCGAACTACGACGCCACTCTCGGAGCGCTGAGGTTCATGAACGCCGATGACGGCCTTGGTATCGGCGCGCGGCATCTCACCGTCTCGACGTGCGGGCTGCTTCCTGGCATCCGCCGCTTCTCGACCGAGCCCGAGCAGTTCACCCTCGCCGTATCGCTGCACTCCGCGGTAGGAGCCACCCGGCGTACGCTCATGCCGGGAGTGCGCGGGGTGAGCCTCACCTCACTTCGGCAGGCGATCGTCGACTACGCCGAGACGACCGGCCGGCGACCCACCTTGGAGTACGCCCTGATCGACGGCGTCAACGACACGCCGGCCGAGCTCGAGGCCCTCGTCGCGTTCGCGCGAGGCATGCTCGTCCACGTCAACCTCATCCCCGTCAACCCGGTCGCAGGAGCCGGCCTGAAGCGCGCCACCGCGTCACGGGCGCGGGCGTTTGCCGACACCATGGACGCCGTCGGCATCGAGTGCTCGATCCGGGTAGAACGCGGAGCCGACATCGACGCCGCGTGCGGGCAGTTGAAACAGGTGTTCCAGGAAGAGGAGTTCCCCGGCTCCTAGCGCGGGAGCCTGCGCGCGTGCGGATGCACCACCGGGCACAGCCCCCCTGAGACCGGGCAGTCTGCGCACAGCGACGGATCGTACGCCGGAAGCGGTGGGTACTGCGCCGCGCGCATCGCTTCGAACGCGCGCCCGATGCGTCCCACGACCCGCGCCCGATCGGCAGCCGTGAACTCGTAGTCCACTTCCTCGCACCCGGCCTCGACGTGGATGAAACGCATCCGCACCGACGAGACGCCCGACTCCAGCAGCGCGAGTGCGTAGATCTCAGCCTGCGCCTCGTAGCGGGCCCCTGTAGTGTCCCAGGTGGTCCCGGTCTTGTAGTCGAGCACGGTAGCCTCGTCGCCGCTGCGCAGGACGAGGTCCATCGTGCCTCGGACCACCCCTCCGTCGACACGGACGGCGAACGGGACTTCCGGCCTCCCGGACGCGACGAGCGGACCTATCCCAGAAGCGCGCACCGCGTCGACCGCGCAGCTCAGGCGTTCCAGCGACCGGCCGTCCAGGTGATTGCTCGCCGCGACACGGCCCAGACGCGCAGCGTCCACGGTCTCCCCCCGGGCGATGAGCTCCAACGCCGCGTGGAGCGCGGATCCGAAAGCCAGCGGGTCCTCGGCTTTCGGCACATCCAGCGAGCCGACTCGGAGCATCCTTTCCGCGAAGAACCTGTAGGCGCAGCGCTCGAACAGCGCCAGCGCGGTGTAGGAGACCTCCTCCGGAGGCGGGATCGCCCCCGGCTCCCTCAGCAATGGACGCGGTGCATCCCTGGTGCAGGAGGGCCGGTCACGGAGACGGCCGGGCAGCAGCGGATCGAAGTCCGGAACATCCTCGGCGCCGATGATCGCGACCGACATCAGCCCCGCGAGACGCTCGCCTTGATGACGCGCGGCCTCCAGGACCCAATCGATGGCGGTGCCCTCCCGCGGCGTGCCCTCCGGATCGGTGGATCCCGCCAGAACGAGCGCTTGTTCGGCACGCGTGCAGGCCACGTAGAACACACGCTTGGCTTCCTCGAGGTCGAGACGCTTCTCCTCGTCCACGCTGGCGCTCCAGGCGTGGGAAGGCGCCGCCTTCACGCCCTCGACCGAACGCGGCCCCCGAGCCACGACGACGAGCCCGTCGCCTTCGGCGCCGAGCAGGAACGCCGCGTGGGCGTTGACGGCCCCGTGGCCCAGATCGGCCACCGCCACGACCGGGAACTCGAGGCCCTTCGCGGCGTGCACGGTCATGACGCGTACCGCGCCCGACCCTTCGACCGCGAGGGCCGCCGCGGGCTCGCGGCGCACGAACGTCTCCCTGTCGTCCAGATGGCGAAGGAACCCTCCCGGGTCGCTGGCGCCGGTGCGCTCGAACTCCGAGGCGAGCCGCGCCGCCTTGCGGACGTTGACCCAGGACTCGGGGCGCTCCAGAAGGCCTCCGCCGGGACCGAGTTCGGCCGTCGCATACAGGATCGCGTCGGCGAGCCCCACGCGGCCGCGCCGGTCGCGCAGCACACCCACCGTCGCCCGGATCGCCTCCGCACGGGCGAGGTCCGCGGGAGCCAGCCCCGCGTCCGCGCCCTGCCCGAGCGCGCTCCACAGCCCCGGACACTCGCCTCCGCGCGCGAGCGAGAGCGCCAGGAGCGCGTCGTCGCTGAGCCCGCCGAAGCCGCCCGCCAACAGCGCCAACACGCCTTCGTCGTCGAGCGGGTTCGCCAGCACGCGCAGCAGCGCGCGCACGTCAGCGTACTCGGGCGTTGCGTAGAAGCCTCCTGACGACGCGGCGATGACGTCGAACCCCGCCGCTTTGAGAGCGTCGACGTAGATCGGCATCGTGGTCGATGCGCGGGCAAGCACGACGATGTCGTCCGGGGTCGCGCTGCCGTCCGTGACCATCGCCCTGAGCCGCTGCGCCAAGGCCCGCGCCTCGACGCCCCTCCAGTCCTTGGCGGGACACCGCGTCTTGTCGACGACGATCGCCTCGACGCGTGGCTCCCCTTCGGCCCATGTCACGCCGCTGTCCCGGCTCGCGCCGCTCTCGAGCGTCAGATAGTCGTCACCGAAGAACGCGGGCGCGCCGAACAGCTCGTTGAACGCCGCGAGCAGCTGGGCGTCCGACCGGTAGTTCACTGTCAGCCGGCACGACTGCTCGGCGTCAGCGGCCTCGGCATGCCGTCGCTTCCCGTCGAGCACCGTCACATCCGCGTCGCGGAAGCGGTAGATCGACTGCTGGGCATCCCCGACGACGCACTGACCGGCCTTCGAGACGGGCTCGATCACTTGCAGCTGCAACAGGTTGGTGTCCTGAAACTCATCGACCATCACTTCCGCGAAGGAATCACCGAGCCGGCCAGCGATATCTGGGCGCTCCGCCCACAGGCGGCGCACCAGGAGCTGGAGGTCCTCGAAGTCCAGCACGCCGTCCCGCGCCTTTCCCCGCTCGTACTCCTCGGAGAACGCCATGAGCAGGTCGCGCCACGCCTCCGCGCGCTCGGCGGCGAGCGAGTCTACGGCCGACTGGACCACAGTCTCCAGAGCGGCGTTGATCTGGCGGGTCAACGCCTTCATCTCTTCGCCACCGCGGACGTCGCCCTTGCAGGAGCCGAGGGCGAAAGCCGCCGTCGCGCCTTCGCGCGCCGACTCGATCCCCAGGATGCCCGGGATAGCTGCGCGAAGCTCCACGTATCCGGCGAGGTTCGCCGACACCGTCGCCGTCTCCGGGAGCTGGCGATACTGGGGCATGAGCCGGTCAAGGACCTCCGACAGCTGAAACACAGCCCGACGGTAACCGGTGCCCGGAGCGATCCCGATGTCCGCCGTGGCCGCGCCCTTCGACCGCGCCTTGTCGTAGCCGTCCAATACCGACTTCCGCAGGTCCGCCACTCCCTCTTCAACGAGTTCGGCGATGACCCCGGCGTGGATGGACGTCCTGACCCCGGCCGTCGCGGCCCGTTCGAAGGCGGCGTTGCGCGCCAACCCGGTCTGCGGATCCGCAAGGACGCCGAATCCCGGATCCACGCCCAACTCCAGCGCATGCCGGCGTACGATCCGCGCGCAGAAGCCATGGATCGTCGAGATCCAGGCCCTGTCGACCTCCCTGGCCAACCCCGGACGACCGGCGTCGAGGAAGGCCCCCCGGACCCGCTCGGTGAGTTCTCCGGCGGCCTTGTCGGTGAATGTGATGAGCAGGACCGACCTCATCGGATCGGCGCGCCCGGACGCCTCCTCCTCGAGCACGCGGTCGACGAACCGCTGCACGAGCACGCGTGTCTTGCCCGACCCTGCCCCGGCGCTGACGACGATGCGCCCGGCGCGACTCTCGACGGCCTCCCGCTGCCCCGCGTTGAACCCGGTCCTCACGCGGTCACCGCCTTGCTGCAGAAGCCGGACGCCGCGCAATACCGGCATGCGTCGGCCGAGGGCGTCGGCTCGATCCGGCCCTCGCGCATCGCGGTTGCCACATCACGCGCCCGCTCGACCGCCGACTCGAGAAGCTCATCGAGCCTTCCGCGTTCGACCACGTCCGCCTGCTTGAACGAGCCCGCCACGCCCTTCAGCACGAAACCACGGTCGGAGCCGTCCTTGAGGCTGCGGTACAGGCCTCCTGCGACAGGGATGCCGAGAACACGCGAGGCAGCCACTGCATACAGCTGCAACTGCACAAGCCCGTCCCGTTCGATGTGTTTGAGCGGAGACGCCGTGGTGCGCTTGTAGTCGACGACGATCAGGCCTTCCGGCCCGACGTCGATGCGGTCCGCCCGCCCCTTGAGGGACACGCCGCCGACGTCGATCGCGGGCACGCCCGTCGATCCGCCGAACTCCCACTCCACGTGCTGCGGCACGTACTCCGGCAGGAACACGGCGTCGCGTTCGACCAGCGAGACCACGCACGGCCCCACGCTCTCGAGAAGCACTATCTCCTCGAGGGTCTCGGGCTGACGGAGCGCCCTGGCCGCCGCGATCATCGCATCGCTCGCGACCTGCACGGCGGCCTCGACCGAGTCCGGAGTGACACGCTGCGCGCGAGTCCGCCATTCCCGGTAGAAGCGTGCGAGCGCGTCATGGGCCAGCAGGCCAGCCGCCGCCCGATCCACGGCCTCGTCCGGCGCCTTCGCTCTGATCTTCTGCTGCACGAACCACTTGTATGGACACGAGAGGTACGACTCGATCTGACTCGGGGACACCTCGGAGACGCCCTGCAGCTGCTTCAGTGACCTCCCGTCGAGCAGGCGCCCGCGAGGGACGCGCGTCCCTCCTCCCGCTCCGCAGATGTCGGCGGTCACCACGCTGACCAGCGGCGGCACCCCTGGTGCACGAGTCTCTCCAGGCACCCGGTACAGGTCGAGGAACTCGTCCCAGAAGACCGATTCACGCACCGGAAGGCCCTCATCGCTCGTCCCCTGGCGTGTCAGCGTAAGGCTCTTGCGGGCGCTGACCGTCGCCAGATAGAAGGAGCGCCGTTCCATTCGCGCGTGTTCCTCTGAATCGGACTTGATGCGGAGGCGTCCCATCGCCCGCGCTATCGAGTCGCCCTCGAGCCGGTCCTCGCTCCCCCGCCTGGGGATCTCGATTGCGTTCAGACCACCGATGATGACGTGGTCAAACTCGCCCGATCCCACAGCATCCACGCTGGTGAGCAACGTACGTCCAGGACGGCGCCTGCTCTGGACGGCGACGCGGACTCCGGAGAACCGCTCCCAGAACTCGTCCGCGCTGACTTCGCCATCGCCGAGCTCCAACGCCTCTTCCAGGCAACGGCAGAACGAACGGTGGACCGACGCGTCGAGCTCGCCGTCGTCGCTCGGGACAGGCGCTGGGCCGGGGTTCGCGTTCGCCAACATTCGGTCAGCCAGATTCTTCCATTTCCTGGCTTGAGCCACGCCGATGGGGAGCCCGCGAAGCTCCACGGCCCCATCCAGCAGAGAGTCGATCTGCCGGAGATGCCTCAGCAGGGCGTGGCCCCGGACCGGCCCAGCCTTTCGCCACGCGACATCGGCCTCGTCCACCTTCTCCATCGCTACACCGGCGAACGGTGTCCGCAGAAGGGCGCCCACGTCCTCCCGGGTCAGCCCGTTGGCCGCGCACGCCTGCAGTCGCAGCAGCGCAGCGCCCAGCGCGGTCTCGCCCACCGCGCGGCTCGCTTCCACATCGACCTGCACGCCCTCATCGTGCAACGCTCGCCGCATCCACTCGATGCGCCTGGACGGATCAGCGAAAGCGACAGCGATCGTATCGGGAGGCGCGCCGGACGAGATGAGGCCGGCGACGACAGACGCGATGTGCCGCGCCTCTGACTCCTCCCCTTCCGCGACGGCGAGGGCGACCGTACCGGAACCCGGACGTGGAGATGCGCCCGCAAAGAGCTCACTGCGGATCCGGGTCAGCTCCGCGCCCCAAGCGCTGTCGCCCGCCTCCAGCAGAGAGACCGTCGCGCCAGCCGCCCGCAGCCGCTCGATCATGGGGGTCACCGCCGCCGTACCGGGTGTGTCCGGTCGCCACAGCAGCGAGACGAAGACGTCAGCGCCTGCGGCGCTCCATCCTTGGAGAAGGAGCTCGTACTCCGACCGCAGGTCGGAGAACCCGTCCACGATGATCACGGCGGAGGGGGGCGCTGTGGCGATCATCGCGCAGACTTCCCGCATCTCGATCATGCGGAAGCTGGAGAGGAGGGTCCGGTAGGCGTCCACGGCGGCGACGATCCTGCCCGGGAGGTCGCCACCCATGGCAGCACCCTCGGGCCGCGCCTCCGCGCGGTCGACCAACATGCCCAGGAGCCCCACCATCCCGCGTCCCGGGCTCTCAGCCACGTCCGCGGAAACCAGTGCCCGCGCGAGGAGCACGTCGCGCGCGAGGCCGCCCGCGATGCGCCGCCCGTCGCCGGTCAGCGCCCATTCCGCCTGGATGAGCCCTTCGAGCGTGGCGACCCGCACGCCGACGGGGGCGTCTCCCGACAGGGATCGGCGCGCATCGACGGCGTCTGCCGCCGTCGGTACGACCAGCGACACGCTGCGGCCGCGTGCGGCAGCCAGCGCGGCCATGTCGCGCGTTTTCTGCGACAAGCCATCGCCGGGAAGACCCGAGATCACTTCAAGCGGCATCAGCCGATCCCTACCGTCGTCGTCCGATCGAGGGATAGGATGCGCCGCCGGTCTGACACCGCTCTAGATCGCCTGTGCCTCCGTGTAGCGGTCCACGCCTTCGCGGATCTCGCGCACCTTGCGCCAGGCGATCTGCTCGTCCCGCCCCATGTAGTGGTCGAAGCGTTCGCCGAGCACCTCGGCAGCAACCTCGGCTCGCTCGGCCACGATGCGGGCGGTCTCCGCCGCATGAAGGGCGCGGAGAGTCAGGCGTCGGCGAGTCTCGCTTCCGCTCTCAGGCGCCACGAGAAGTCCGATCACGAGACCCATCGCCGCGCCCGTCATGCAACCAATGCCAAAATATGCCAATCTGCGCAACATACTACTCAGCCTCCACAGCCGACGGCCCCTCACTGAACAGTCGGTAGATGCGCTCCAGTTCTTCTTCCCCCTGGAAGTCGATCTCGATCTTGCCCTTGTTCGCGGTCTGCCTGACCCGGACATTCGTCCGTAGCAGACGGCGCATCTTGCGCGCGACTATCTTGTAGGACTTCGGGGACACAGGCCTCGGAGTGCGATCCGCGCTCTGCCCGGCCGCGAAGAGCCTCGCCAGGGTCTCCGCCTCACGCACGGAGAGTCCCTCGTCGACGATCTTGGTCGCTAGACGCACGCGGCGCTCGTCGTCCGGGACGGACAGTACCGCCCGGGCGTGACCCGCCGTCAGCTTCTCCTGGAATATCAGCTCTTGGATCTCCTCAGGGAGGTCCAGGAGGCGCAGAGTGTTGGCGATTGCGGACCGCGATTTCGAGACCTTGTCCGCGAGCTCCGCCTGAGTCATCTGGTGCTCGTTGAGCAGACGGCGATAGCCGTGCGCCTCTTCCATGGAGTTCAGGTCCTGGCGCTGCAGGTTCTCGATGAGCGCGAGCTCGAGTGATTCGATCTCGTTCGTCGACATGATGCGGACCGGGACCCGTTCGAGCCCGGCCGCCTTCGCGGCGCGCCATCGGCGCTCGCCCGCGATGATCTGATAGCCGTCCGAGTAGGGCCGCACGATGATCGGCTGCAGCATGCCGACCTTGCCGATGGAGTCGGCGAGCTCATCGATCGCTTCTTGCGAGATGACCGTGCGCGGCTGGTTTGGGTTCGGCGAGATGGCCGCGGTAGGCAGCTCGTGCGTCTCGTCCGAGCCGGTGCTGCCGCCACCCGGTATGAGGGCCGCTAGCCCACGGCCGAGTCCACGACGTTGATCAGACACGCTCGAGCACCTCCTTGGCGAGTCGGCGGTAGGCTTGCGAGCCCCGCCCGTTTGGATCGTACACGGTGACAGGCTTCCCATGGCTGGGAGCCTCGGCGAGACGGACCGTGCGCGGGATGAGCGTCTCGAAGACGCGATCCTCGAAGAAGTTGCGCACTTCATCCACGACTTGCTGCGAGAGACGCGTGCGGGAGTCGTACATCGTCATCACCGCACCGAAGATGTCCAGCGTGGGGTTCAAGTGGGTCTTCACGAGTCGCACGCTGTCGAGAAGCTTGCTCAGGCCCTCGAGGGCGTAGTACTCGCACTGGACCGGAACCAGGAGGCCGTCGGACACCGTCAGTGCGTTGATCGTGAGCAGGCCGAGTGAAGGAGGACAGTCGATGATGATGAAGTCGAAGTCCCCCAGGATCGGCTGGAGTATCGAGCGCAACCTGCCCTCGCGGCTCATCGCGGAAACCAACTCGATCTCGGCGCCGGCGAGCTGGATCGTGGCGGGGGCCACGAACACGTTCTCCACCTGGGTCGGCTCTATGATCGCCTCGATAGGGGTGTCACCCAGTAGTGAGTCGTAGATACAGACGTCGCGCTGGTTCTTGTTCAACCCGAAGCCGGACGTCGCGTTCCCCTGTGGGTCCAGGTCGACCAGGAGCACCCGCTCTCCGAGATCGCCGAGCGCCGCCGCCAGATTGACCGCGGTCGTGCTCTTCCCGACCCCGCCCTTCTGGTTGACGATAGCGAGAACGCGCTTGGGTCTCCCGCCTGTGACTGCCATCCGCTTCCTCCCGATCCGAAGACATCCAGCGCAGTATACGATGGATCGCCCCTGCTGTGACTACTACGCCAACGGCTGCCGTTGCGCCATCCCTGGGCGGCGCGGAAGCCGGACTCTGGGCGGCGCGGACTTCCTGTACGTCACTATCACTCGCTCGACTTCCGCCCCAGGGACGTGGACGCGGTCCAGCGCCATACGTTGCATACCGCACAGAAGAGCCGCCGCATCGCCCCGCGCGAGCTCTGCTTCGTCCATGCGGGCCTTCAGGCAGATCAGCAGACCGCCGGGTCCAAGAAGGGGAGAGGCGAGTTCCACCAGCGACGGCAAGCTGGAGAGGGCCCGCGCGGTGACTGCGCTGAACCGGCCCGGCATCTCGATGGCCAACTCTTCCGCCCTGATCGGGTGGACCGTGGCTTCCAGGCACAGATCGCCCACGACGCGCTCAAGGAACGCGGCCTTCTTCTTCACCGACTCGACAAGCGCGACAGGTCGGCCGCTCACAATAGTCAGCGGAATACCCGGATACCCTGGGCCGGTCCCGAGGTCAGCGAAGGCGCCCGGGGGAGCCGCCTCTAGCGCCGCCAAAGCAGTGAGGCTGTCGAGCACGTGGAGCACGACCGCCTCGCTGGAATCGATCGACGTCAGGTTCATAGACTCGTTCGTCACGAGCACCGCGCGCAGATGTGCGCTCAGTAGGTCAGCCTGTTCGCTACTCAACGCGAGCCCGAGAGCCTGGGCCGCGATCTCTATCGAATGGGTGTCGGTGTCCATGACCGCAGGATACCGCAAGCGGTCGGCGCATTTCCGACCGGGCTGCGTTCGGGATCGATTGCCGCCTGTGGTCGCGTCACGATTCCTTAGTACTGGTCGCTCTATGTTTCACGTGAAACAGAACCGGCCGGATCGTCGGTGATGTTTCACGTGAAACATCGTCACATAAGAAGAAGGGGACCCACTATGGGGGTCCCCTTCCGGAACTTCTTGTCGCGAGCCGTGCTACTTCGGTGAGACAACGACCGCGCGAGCTGGGTCTTCGCCTTCGCTCACTGTCACGACTCGCCGATCGTCACGGAGCGCCATGTGGACCAGCCTGCGCTCATAGCTGCTCATCGGGCGCAGCTTCACCGGACGGCCCTGACGTACGGCGCGGTCGGCCGTTCGCCGAGCCATGTCTTCCACCTTCTCGCGGCGCCGGCTGCGGTATCCCTCCACGTCGACGACTATCGGATAGCGGAAGCCGAGCTGCCGACTCGTCGCCGCGCCGACCAGCGTCTGCAGCGAGTCCAGTGTCTTGCCGTGGCGGCCGATCAACAGCGCGAGGTCCCCACCGACTATGTCGAGGATGATCTCACCGTCGTCGCCTTCGTACTCGTCGATGGCCGCTTCGATGCCAAAGCCGCCGAGGATCATCTGGATGACAGCCACAGCCGTGTCTGCGACCTTGTCGAGATCTTCTTCCGACAGCTCCGGCACTTCTCGGTCGACGCGGAGCTCGGCCGGGAGGGCTTCCTCCTCGGAGTCATCCTCGGAGTCATCGTCCGGCTCGCCCTCGTCTGCCATCGCAGCAGCGACCTCCGGCTTCAGCCAAACGCGGACAACGGCCGGCTTCCCGGATCCGAACACACCCCGCGACGGCGCCTCCACGATCTCGTACTCGGCCGCGTCGGCCTGTACCCCGAGTTCTTCGAGGGCCGCGTCCACAGCTTCCTCGACCGAAGGCGCTTCCTTGGTTGTCTCTGTGCGCATCTATGCGTCAGCCCCCTCTTTGGCGGCGAGTGATCGCTGGGTCAGGACCTGCTGTACTACCTGCCACGCACTCGAGGTCACCCAGTAGATGAGCACGCCGGCGGGCGAGATGAAGCCGAACCACACCATCATGATCGACATATAGCCAGCGGTCTTGCGCTGCGTCGGGTCCTTTGTGAGGAGGTACTGCGGCAGCCAGGTGCTGAGTGCGAACAATGCGACCATGATGACGTAGGGGAGGGCGGCCAGAACACCGTTGAGCATGCCGCCCGCACCTGGAACGACGGTTGACGTGGCCACGGCGCTGGCCGCGCCGACCGCGGCACCCACCGTCTTCGTCGCGGCAGTGGAGACGATCGAGTAGACCTCTGAGGGCGTCTTGGTAATATCTGGCAGAATAGCCCAGCCCATGAGGGACCACTGCTTGGCAGCGGCCTGTGCGGCAGGCTCCAGGGTGGCGATGTGCCGGGGAAGGTTGTCCCTGAGCACCTGGAACAGCGCGAAGAGCAGCGGCATCTGGAGCAACAAGGGCAGGCACCCGCCGAACGGGTTCACCTTGTTGTCCTTGTAGAACTTCATCAACTCTTCTTGCTGCTTCTCTTTGTTGTTCTTGTACTTCGCCTGCAGCGCCTTGATCTTCGGCTGGATCTTCTGCATCTCGATCATCGACTTCGTCTGCTTCCACACGAGCGGGAAGGTGATGAGGCGGAAGAGGATGGTGAGCAGAATGATCGCGAAGCCCCAGTCGTGCACCACCGAGTAGAACTGCAGCAACAGCCAGAAGATGCCGTTGAGCAGGCCATTCCAGAGATCTCCCACGGTCCGGTACCTCCTCTATGGGCCGCTCGAGCGGCCCGTATCGGGCCGCGGCGGCAGCCCGGCCATCAGTGCTTCCGGAGCGTCTCCGGTACGGGGTCGAATCCCCCGGGGTTCCACGGGTTGCAGCGTGCGATGCGCTTGACGGAGAGCCATCCCCCGCGGAGCACACCGAAACGTTCGACAGATGTTAGCGCATAAGAGGAGCACGTCGGGTGGAATCGACAGGAGCGCGGCAGCGCCGCTGATATGTAGCGCTGATACCCCCGGATGCACGCGGATACCACTCGGACCGCCAGATGTGGGCCGGGGCGCCGTGGGTCTTCCATCAGATCACCCGGCTCGAAGCGAGCGCGTTGCGAAGGGCCGCGTCGAGAGCGGCCGGCGAGGCTGTCGCCGTGCTCGCACGGGCGACGATCGCCACGTCGAAACCATCCCAGGGGCCTCCACAGCGCCGCACGGTCTCGCGCAGGACACGCTTGCATCGGTTCCGCGTGACCGCTCCGCCCAGCTTCTTGCCCGCGACGAAGACGACGCGGCCCTCTGGGCCGCGTCGCTCGGGAGTCCGCATGCTCAGAACCAGGACGAGGTCGTTGCTTCCGCGGCGGCCGGACCTGAACAGCGTGTCGATCTCACTCGGGCCTTTAAGTGTGCGCATCAGGCACACCCGGTTGCGGGCGGCCGGTAGAGGCCGCCGGCTCTCAGGCGCTCAGGACCTTACGGCCCTTACGCCTACGGGCGGCGATGACTGCACGCCCACCAGGGGTCGCCATGCGAGCACGGAACCCGTGGGTCTTGGCGCGCCTGCGGTTGTTCGGCTGGAAAGTACGCTTGCTCATATTGTCCACTCCATCCCTTGCGGGAAGGCCGGGGGTCGGTCCGAGAAGCCGGGGGTGGAGTAGAAGGAGATATCGTGCAGCACCACCCGGGCGCAAAGCCGGATGATTGTATCCTCGCGTCCTCTGTGGTGTCAACGAAGTCCAAGGGGTGACTCCCGCACAGCACCGGCAAACAGGGCCTTGTCCCCGCCAGGAGCCGACATCTTACGCTCATCCACAGCCAAGAGCGTCGACCGATCACTTTCCGGATAGCTCTCGCGAATTGGGTCCAAAATTGTGGACAGTGTGGAAAACGCAGGATTCGTGCGGGTCGACCCTGTGGACAACTCCTCGTGGCCGATTGTTGACCACAAGGCCCTCTGCTAGAATCGGCGGCGTCGCAAAGGCTGGCCTGGCGGCGATGAGTACCTTGAAAACCCCTGTTCAGAAGGCATGCTCTCGATCGGACACCCAGAGCGCCCTCGTCACTCCCCGGGACTTATCCACAACGTTCCGGCCGTGGCGGGGGCATCGTCGTCCCTTATCCACAATGGCGTCTCGTGGAACGGTTCCGGAAAGCACGACGGGCTGCGCTACACCCCTTACCTAGTGTTTCGGCTTCGCCCGCGACTGTGCGAACCAAGCGATTGTCCACATGTGTGGAAAGTATTGTGGATAAACACACGAAACCGCAGGTCAGACCATCTCACCGCTTTCCCGTTCCAGGTCCGGCTCGAAAGTGGATACGCCCCTGAGCAGTGGTCTTTCGGAACAGGGTGGTTCAGGGGGTTGTGGATTCCGCACCACACGGTGCGACACGGCGTGACACAAGGGGGCGTGCGTGAAACGGTTCTTCGATGAGGGCGACGGCGACGCGCGTGTCTCGGTCACTGTTGCACCCGTACGAGCTTCTGCGGACCCGGCTGCGCCCGCCGGCGCCCGGATCGCCGTGTATGACGGTCTGATCGCTGCGCCCCGCGTCGAGGAGTTGTTGGCCGACGACCTTGGGGCGGCCATCGAACAGCTCGCCTCCCGCACGTACAACCTTGCGCGAGAGCGGGGAGGCTCCATCCCGTACACGATCATACGGGAGGTCTCCGAGAACCTGATACACGCCGGGTTCCGGGAGGTGGTCGTCACCATCCTTGAAGACGGCGCCCTCATCCGATTCGCGGACCAGGGCCCGGGGATCTCTGACAAGGAGAAGGTCTTCTTGCCCGGGTTCTCGACGGCCACGGCAGATATGAAGCGGATCATCCGGGGGGTCGGCTCGGGACTGCCCATCGTGCGCGAGACGCTGGCCTTCGCCGGCGGCACGATCGAGATCGACGACAACCTGGGCTCAGGCACTGTGGTGACACTGAAGTCGGCGGCGCCGCTCGATCATCCGCAGGAGAACGAGCCCACACCGGCTGTGCCGCGGTTGTCTGACAGACAGAAGCACGCGCTTTCAATCGTTCTGGAGCGGGGGTTGGTCGGTCCTTCCGTTCTCGCGAAGGAGATCGGGGTGAGCTTGGCCACGGCACACCGGGAGCTCACATTCCTCGAGGACGCCGGCCTGATCGTCGCAGACCAGACAGGGAAGCGCGCTCTTACCGAGCACGGTATCGCCTGCCTTGAGCGGGTGTTTGGTTAAACATGGGGGAGGACCTTCGTATGCAGCGGCTCGAACAGATCGCTTCGACAGCGCCTCGCGAACAGGTCGTCGAGTTGTGGGCGAAAGCGCTCGCGGTCGTCAAAGGGGAGCTCAGTGAGCTCGTCTTCAACACCTGGTTCCGCGTCGCGGAACCACTCGGCATGGTCGGTTCCGACCTGGTGGTCGCGGTGCCCAACAAATGGGGGCGCGACTGGCTGTGCAACCGGTACTCAGGCCTGCTCGCCGCCGCACTCTCGGAAGTCTCCGGGGAGACGATCGGCGTCCGGTTCGTCATCCGCACCCCGGATGACGGCGTATCCGATGCCGCCGCGGATGAGGCGGGGAACTCGGACTACGAGGAAGCGGCCGGCCGAGAGTCGGTCTCCGTCGTCGAGCCCGAGCGCCACGACATCGGCCTGCGCGCCCAGGACGCGCAGGAGGTTTCGGGGCTGCGGTCCCGGTATACGTTCGACAGCTTCGTCTCTGGTGATTCCAACCAGCTCGCTTACGCCTGCGCGCTCGCTGTGGCTGAGACCCCGGCCTACAAGTACAACCCTCTGTTCATCTATGGGGGGTCGGGGCTTGGGAAGACCCACCTGCTGCAGGCGATCGGACACTATATATCCACCTACTATCCGCACCTGAGGATCCGCTACATCGACGCCCACCACATGGTGGACGACTTCACAGATTCGATCCGTTCGAAGAGCATGGACTCCTTCAGGCGCCGCTATCGGGAGAACGATGTGTTGCTGGTCGACGACATCCAGGCTCTCATCGCCAAGAAGGAGACGCAGGAGGAGTTCTTCAGGACGTTCAAGATCCTGCACGATGGCCACAAGCAGATCGTTCTGACCTCGGACCGGCCTCCGTACGAGCTCGAGACACTGCACGAGCGCCTGATCAGTCGTTTCAACCACGGCATGATCGCTGACATCAACCCTCCCGAGCTCGAGACGCGAGTAGCGATCCTGAAGCGCAAGGTCGAGGCGGAACCGGGTATCCCGGTCCCAGAGGAAGTGTTCACTCTCATCGCCGAGCGTGCTTCCGGCAACGTCCGGGAACTCGAGGGGGCACTGCTGCGGGTGCGCGCCTTCGCGTCCCTCAAGGCGCCGCACCGGGTGATCCTCGAGGATGCACGCGAGGTGCTCAAAGGGATGTTCCCCGAGCGCACCGTGCGCCAGATCTCGATACAGACGATCCAGAACGAGGTCTGCCGCTACTTCAACCTGTCGAAGAACGACTTGCTCGGCAACAAGCGTCAGCAGAACATCGTGCTGCCGCGCCAGATAGCCATGTATCTCTCCCGTGAACTCACCGAGCTTTCTCTTCCGCGGATCGGGGCGGAGTTTGGCGGCAAGGACCACACCACCGTCATCCACGCGAACTCCAAGATTACGAAGCTCCTCGGGGAGAAGCGCGAGATACTGAACGACGTGCAAGCGCTCACCACCGCTATCCGACAGAAGAGCTGACGTGTGCACCCTGCGCGTAAGGTCAGCCCTGTGGAATAGTGTGTGCGTAGCCTGTGGAGCGCCTGTGGGTGGAAGGGTCTGTCGTGTTGACGGTCTGCTGGGCGTGATGATCAGTCCACAGACAGGCCGGATCCGTCCACACCGGCAGGCTTCGAGGGACACACGCCTCCACCTGTGGTGATGGGGGTTGTTCACAGAAGCCACAGCACGACGGATACGACGGCATATATGAGAAGAGAAAGACCGTAAGAGCAGGATCCTGGTGAGGGGAAGAGGAAGTCCATGAAGTTCTCGATCGCTAAAGGCGCTCTCTTGGAGTCGCTCAGTGTCGTCACAAAGGCACTCTCGTCCAGAACGACCCTCCCGATCCTTTCCGGGGTCCTCGTCAACGCGGCAGATGGAACAGTCGTACTCCAGGCCACGGATCTTGAGATATCGATCCGTTCGTCGGTCTGTGCCGATGTGGAAGAGAATGGCGCCGCGGTCCTACCGGGCCGGCTGCTCGCCGATGTGGTCCGCAAGATGCCCGACGTCGCGATCCGCCTCGAGACCACATCCTTCGATCGAGTGACGGTCTCCTGTCGTTCGGAGAAGGCGGGGACGATCTCGTTTGAATTGCGCACCCTCCCCGGCGACGATTTCCCCCGCTTCCCCGAGGTCGATCCCGATACCACCGTGACGGTGCCTGTGTCGCAGATCGGTGCGATGGTGCGGCAGGTCGCCCGCGCTGTGAGCCGCGACGAAGCCCGGCCCATCTTCACAGGCATCCTACTCGTCATAGAGGGTGACGAGATCAGGATGGTGGCTACCGACTCCTACCGCCTTGCGATCAAGTCTTCCAAGCTCGAAGTCCCGGCGCAGGAGAGGATCGAAGTCGTGGTGCCGGCCAAGGCGCTGGAAGAGGTCCCGAAGGTCGCTGGTTCGGCCAAGTTCATAACGATGGGACTCAGCGCGAACCAGATCGTATTCACTGCCGGGGAGACCACATATGTCACCCGCCGCATAGAAGGGACGTTCCCAAACTATCGTCAGCTCGTTCCTGCCGACGGGACAACACACATGACGGTCGACAGGCAGGAGCTTCTCGAAGCGGTCCAGCGCGTGTCGCTGTTGGCCCAGCAGAACGCCCCTGTCCGTATGAAGATCGCGGACAGCACGCTGACGCTGTCGGCCCAGACGCAGGACGTCGGTGAGGCCACGGAAGACCTCATGGTCGAGACGAGCGGCGAGCCGCTCGAGATAGCGTTCAACCATGCGTTCCTCACCACCGGGGCATCCTCTTCCGACAACGAGAAGCTGGACTTCCTCGCTACGAGCCCACTCAAGCCCGGGGTCTTCTCGGCGAGTGGTGACGGAGAATACACGTACCTCATCATGCCGGTCCGGCCGTAGCGCCCTGGGCGACGACGAGACGAAGTGCGGATAACAAAGCTCGAGATCACAGACTTCCGCAACTACGAGAGGTTCGTGCTGGAACCCGCGCAGGGGCTCACCATCCTGGTAGGGCCTAACGCGGCTGGTAAGACGAACATCATCGAAGCGATCCAACTGGTCACCGCGGCGAAGTCGTTCCGGCGGCCCGAGTTCAGCGACCTCATCCGATATGGCTGCTCGGGGGCGCGGGTAGCCCTCAGGGCGGAGGACGGCCCCCGGCTTCTCGAGACGACACTCGATCTTGAGGAGGGGGGGAAGCGGTCGTATTTGGTCAACGGACAGCCACGGCCCCGTCACAGCGAGGTCGCAGGCCTGCTGCCCTCAGTCGTGTTCTCACCGGATGACTTGGCGATGGTCAAAGGTCCAGCCGAACGGCGCCGCGCGGCGATCGACGATCTTGGCGACCAGATCTCCCCTACATACGGGTCGCTGAGGCGGGACTACGGGAAGTCGGTCAGACAGAGGAACGCGTTGCTTCGGGAGGGAGTCCAAGGAGCGCCCCTTGAGGCTTGGGACGAGCAGGTGATCACCCTCGGGTCCCGGCTCGTGGTGCACAGGCTCGGACTGCTGGAGAGGACGATGGTGCACGCCTCAGCCCGCTACTCAGAGATGACCTGCGGTGAGGTGCTCGACTACACGTACATGGACCGGTGCGGGCTCGGGACATGCGCATCACTGGAACAGTCCGAGGTTGCCGCGGCGATGAGAGAGCAGTTCACAGCGAGGCGTGCAGAGGAGCGGCGCCGGGTCACCACCCTGGTGGGTCCGCACCGGGACGACATCGCGCTCCGGGTCGACGGCAACGACGCCCGCTCGTTCGGCTCGCAGGGACAACAGCGGACGATCGCCCTCGCATGGAAGCTCGCCGAAGTGGAGATGGTGGAAGAAGTGCTCCGCCGCAAGCCCGTGCTGCTGCTCGACGACGTGATGTCCGAACTCGACGCCGACCGACGTGAGGCGCTTTCACGAGTGATAGCGGGCGAGATACAGACGGTGGTCACGACCACGACGACCGCGTACTTCACCAACGAGACACTCGAGCAGGCCGCGATCGTGCCGATCGAGAGGCGCGGGTGATGAAGCGGGTCGGAGAAGCCAACATCACAAGCATGGCCCACGGTCTCCTCGACAAGCTCGACCGCACAGGAGAAGGGCGGGCGCGAGCCGACGTGGTCCGCCTCTGGAGAACGATCTCTGGTCCTGAGGTGTACTCGCACGCTCGCGGCTTCGCGCTTCGGGGCGGGGAGCTCGTCGTGTTCGTCGATTCGCACGCGTGGGCCAACGACCTGGCGTTGATGAGCGAGCACTACCTCGCCGCGATGCAGGAAGGCGCTGGCAAGGAAACCGTCACCTCATTGCGCTTTGCTGTGTCGCGGAAGGTCTCGGAAGACAGAGCGCGAGACGAAGAGGATGTCGCCGACGCCGAGGCTGTGAGCCCGCGCTCGGTCACACCCCGCGCCGCCACAAAGACCGAAAGGCAACAGCTGGCGATGATGGCGGCAGGTATCCACGACATCGAACTGCGCGAAGCGGTCGTAGCGGCCGCAATAGCCCAACTTGAGTGGCGCAAGGGTATCGAAGCCGCGAACGCGGCGGAGCGGGGCGTACAGAGCGCGAGAGGCACCAATCCGTCCGCCCAACGATAGAAGCTTCTGGTAGACTGAGAAGTGTCCCCTCTCGGCACCCCGACGGCACCGTATCCTCGCGCGCGCGTGCGCGCACGGGCAGCACGGTGGGACCCATACTGACGAAGGAGCATGCGCGGGTGGCTCAGAAGCCGAGTTCGTACTCAGGCAAGGACATCCAGGTACTCGAAGGCCTCGAAGCGGTCCGCAAACGACCCAGCATGTACATCGGCTCCACGGGGCCGAAGGGACTGCACCACCTCGTCTACGAAGTGGTGGACAACTCCGTCGACGAGGCGCTGGCGGGCTACTGCACCCGCATCGACGTGGTCATCCACAACGACGGGTCGGTCACGGTCACCGACAACGGGCGCGGCATCCCGGTCGACAACGTACCGAAGTACAAGAAGCCCGCGGTCGAGGTCGTCCTCACGATCCTGCATGCGGGTGGTAAGTTCGGCGGCGAGGGCTACAAGATCTCAGGCGGGCTCCATGGCGTCGGCGTCTCTGTGGTCAACGCGCTGTCGACCCGTCTCGAGGTGGAGATCAAGCACGCCGGGAAGATCTACACCCAGGCCTACGACCACGGCAAGCCGGTGGCCCCGCTCAAGGCGGGCGGCTCTACCAAGACAACGGGCACAGCGGTCACGTTCTGGGCTGACGGGACGATCCTCGAGTCGACCGACTACGACTATGACACCATCGCATCCCACCTTCGCGAGACGGCGTTCCTCAACAAGAACATCCGCATCACGCTGACGGACGAACGCGAGCTGGAGCCCCGCAAGGACGAGTTCCGCTACGAGGGCGGCATCAACGACTTCGTGAAATACCTGATCGGCACCAAGGAGACGATCAACTCCAAGCCGATCTACTTCGAGTCCGCCGGCGAAGAGGGCTCGGTAGAGGTCTCGATGCAGTGGAACACCGGCTACTCCGAGACGGTCCTCGCGTTCGCCAACAACATCAACACACACGAGGGCGGCACCCACCTCGACGGCTTCAAGAACGCACTCACACGCACGATCAACGACTACGCGCGCCGCAATGGGATCCTGAAGGAGAAGGAGGACAACCTCTCCGGTGAGGACATCCGAGAAGGCCTCGTGGCGGTCATCTCCGTGAAGCTGCGCGACCCGCAGTTCGAAGGCCAGACGAAGACCAAGCTCGGCAACACCGAGTTCCGGGGGTTCGTGCAGAGCATCGTGACGCAGGGGCTGGCCGAGTATCTCGAGGAGCATCCGAAGCCGGCGCGCGCCATCGTGGGTAAGTCGGCGCAGGCCGCAAAGGCACGCGCAGCCGCCCGCAAGGCGCGCGAGCTCACGCGCCGCAAGGGCCTCCTCGAGTCGTCGACGCTCCCAGGCAAGCTCGCCGACTGCTCCATCAAGGACGCGGCTTTCGCAGAGATCTACCTTGTAGAGGGAGACTCCGCAGGCGGCTCGGCGAAGCAGGCGCGCGACCGTTCGTTCCAGGCGATCCTTCCGCTCCGCGGCAAGATCCTCAACGTCGAGCGTGCGGGCCTGAACCGCGCACTCGCCAGCGAGGAGATCCAGAACATGATCACGGCGTTCGGCACGAGTGTGGCGGAGGAGTTCGATCTGTCCCAGGCGCGGTACCACAAGGCGATCATCATGACCGACGCCGACGTGGACGGGGCCCACATCCGGATCCTCATCCTCACGTTCTTCTACCGGTACATGCGAGAGATGATCGAGGCCGGCTACGTGTACATCGCGCAGCCGCCGCTGTTCAAGCTCAGCCACGGCAAGACGTCGATCTACGCCTACAGCGACGTGCAGCTCCAAGAAGAACTCAAGAGGCTGCCCGCGACCGCCAAGCCGGCGATCCAGCGGTACAAGGGTCTCGGCGAGATGAACCCGGAGCAGCTCTGGGACACCACGATGGACCCGGCTCGCCGGACGCTGCTCCAGGTCACCATCGGTGATGCGCTCGCAGCAGAAGAGTCGTTCTCCAACCTTATGGGCGACCAGGTCGAGCCGCGCAAGGAGTTCATCCAGCGGCACGCCCGAGACGTGCGTTTCCTCGACATCTGACGCGAGTAACGGCGAAAGGGCGGGGTCCGGGGCAGTATGGGCGACAACGAGGTGCAGGCGAAGGGCAAGTTCGAGCCGCCACCGTGGGAGCGCGAGGCGTTCGACGCGCTCGCGGCGCGCCGCGCCGAGGAGCAGACGACAGCCGGCCTGCTCGCAGTGGCCGCTTCGGCGGCGGGGCTGGCCGGCGATGTCGCCGCGATAGCCGCCGAGGAGCCGATCCCGAGCGAGGTCGAGTCCGTCCTGGAGTCGAAGGCCGGTGCGGAGCCGGTCAGCGCGAAGCCGGTCCCGGCGGCCATGGACGACCCGGCGGTCGAGGCGATGCTGCTGAAGCTGCAGGCGGAGGAGCGGACCGACAACGCCGCCACGAAGTGGGTCGGCTGGATCGCCTCGGCGATCACGTTCGTCCTAGGTGCGGCGATGTTGATCTTCGGGCTCCTCGCGGCCCGCGACTCCGGCGGGAAGTTCGCCAACGTGGTCGGCAGCGGGGTGCTGTCGGTGTTCGGGCTGTGCTTCATGGGCATGGCGTTGTGGGTGTGGATCTCAACAAGTCGTTCGAAAGGACGTTGATAGGTGCCGGACGAAGAGCAGGACAAGATCGTCGGGATCGACATAGAGAAGGAACTCAGGGATTCGTTCCTCGAGTACTCGATGTCTGTCATCGTCGCGCGAGCGCTGCCGGATGTCCGCGACGGACTCAAGCCGGTGCACCGGCGCATCCTGTACGCGATGAACGACATGGGCCTGAGTCCCGGTCGCGCATACAAGAAGTCGGCGACCACCGTCGGCGAAGTCCTCGGCAAGTACCACCCCCACGGCGACACCGCCGTGTACGACACCATGGTCCGCATGACACAGGACTTCTCCATGCGTCTGCCGCTGGTGGATGGCCACGGCAACTTCGGCTCCGTCGACGGCGACTCTGCGGCCGCCTACCGCTACACCGAGTCGCGCCTCGGCAGGGCAGCCATGGAGCTGCTGCGGGACCTCGACCGCGAGACGGTCGACATGATCCCGAACTACGACGAGTCCACGACCGAGCCGAGCGTGCTGCCTGCGCGCTACCCGAACCTGCTCGTCAACGGCAGCTCGGGCATCGCGGTCGGCATGGCCACCAACATCCCGCCGCATAACCTCGGCGAGGTCATCGACGGCACGATCATGCTGATCGACAACCCGGACGCTTCCATCGAAGACCTGATGACGGTGATCAAGGGCCCGGACTTCCCCACGGGCGGCGCCATCATGGGCCGCGAAGGGATCATGGACGCGTACACGACCGG
>Ga0209014_10000233_pt1 | contig 31229 bp, 24 predicted proteins | sample BarGraNGADG00212_FD_184491 | JGI IMG/M metagenome (GOLD analysis project Ga0209014, IMG submission 184491) | Arctic peat soil microbial communities from Barrow, Alaska - Barrow Graham LP Ref core NGADG0002-212 (SPAdes) (version 2) | ecosystem: Environmental > Terrestrial > Soil > Wetlands >...
CCCCGCCGCTCTTCTTGATCGGCTCGAGCAGCGACTTCTCCGGCGTCGTGCGTGTGATCACGTCGAAATCCGAGACCGAGCGGAAACGCGAGCTCTTGGTCACCGGTTTGAATTGGCGGATTCCCATGGTTATGCGCCCTCGAAGATCTCGATCGTGTCGCCTTCCTTCAGCTTCACGATTGCCTTTTTCCAGCGCGGACGAAGCCCGGCCTTGCCGCCGACGCGGCGCAGTTTCCCGCGCTGCTGCGACGTCCAGACACCGGTGACGTGCACGCCGAACAGCGACTCGATCGCCTGCTTGATCGCCTGCTTGTTCGCCTCGGGATGCACTTCGAACGTGTATTCACCGCGGTCCTGAAACGCCGCCGAGCTTTTCTCGGTGACGATCGGCCGCACGATGGTTCTGAGAAGAGTCGGCATTGGTTACTTCCCCTTCTTCTTGGGAGCCGACTTCTTGGCTGGTGACTTTTTCGCCGCAGCCTTCGCCGCCGGCTTCGCCGCCGGCTTCGCCTTCGCCGCCGGCTTCTTGGCCGGAGCTTTCTTTGTCGCCGCCTTCGTCTTCACGGCCTTCTTCTTGGCCTTCGACTTCGGCGCGCTTCCGGCTTCCGTGCTTCCGGCTTCCGTGCTTCCGGCTTCCGGCGTCTCCGTGTCACGCGCCACGTAGCGGACCACCTTCACTTTCGACAAAGACTTTTCCTTCATCGGTGCCATCGCTTCGCCGAGCGCGCCGGACTCGACCAGCACCACATCCGACCAGAGGATGTTGTACGTCGAGACGTCGCTGAACGGCATCACGTGTGCGAGCGGCAGGTTGCGGCCGGAGAGAAACACGTTCGGTTTCACGCCGTCCGTGAGAATGAGCACTTTGCGATGCGCGAGTTCGAGACGCGCGAGCAGCTGCTGCAGCCTGGCGGTCTTCGGCGCATCGTACTCGAACGCGTCGATCACGAAGAGCGCGCCTTCACGGGCTCGGGCATTGAACGCGCTCTTGCGCGCGAGCGCACGCACCTGCTTCGGCACGATCTCGGTGTACTTGCGCGGGCGCGGACCGAACACGGTTCCACCGCCCACCCAGTTCGGCGCGCGGATCGAGCCCTGGCGCGCGCGGCCGGTGCCCTTCTGCTTCCACGGCTTCTGGTTGCCGCCGATCACTTCGCCGCGCGTCTTGGTCGACGCGTTGCCTTGGCGCTGGTTGGCCAGGAAGGCCTTCACGGCCTGGTGCATCACGGGAAGATTCACCGTGCCGTCAAACGTGTCCGCCGGCAGGGCCACGCGATCGCGCGGGGTTCCCTGCGCGGAGTACGCGGCCGCGTCGACGTTCTTTGATTCGGTGTGCTTGGTATCAGGCATCGGTTATCCCTGCTTGCGGACGAGCACGATCCCATTCTTCGGGCCGGCGACCGAACCGCGGATGTAAATCAGGTTGCGCTCTGCGTCGATCTTTTCCACGCGGAGGTGCGTCTGCGTGCAGCGCTCGGCACCGAAGTGTCCGGGCATCTTCTTTCCCTTGATGACACGCGACGGGTCCGTGCCGGGTCCGATGGATCCGGGACGGCGGTGCTTCGTGTTGCCGTGCGTGTTTGGTCCGCCATGGAAGCTCCAGCGCTTCACCACGCCCTGGAATCCGCGGCCCTTGCTCGTGCCCGTGACCTTCACGGTGTCGCCGACGGCGAAGACGCCGACGGTGATCACGTCGCCCACCTTGAACGACGGGATCTCCGGGTTCTTCCCCTGGGCGTCATCGAGGCGGAACGAGCGCAATACGGACGGAGGAGCGACCAGCCCCGCCTTCGCCGCATGGCCGATCTCCGCCTTGTTCGCGCGGCGTCCGCGCGGCGTGCGCTCACCCTTCTTGGATTCGCGCGCGATCTTCTGGGAGCCGAGCCCCATTTCCACGGAGTCGAAGCCCGCCGATTCCTTTGACATGACCTTCGTCACCGGATTCGGCGCAGCCTCGACCACCGTCACCGGGATCTGCTGGCCATCCTCATTGAATATCTGGGTCATGCCCAGTTTCCTGCCGATGATGCCGATCATCGCACCTACTCCACTTTGATTTCGACGTCCACGCCAGCCGGCAGGTCGAGCTTGGTCAGCGCGTCCACCGTCTGCGAGCGCGTGTCGAGGATGTCGATCATGCGCTTGTGCGTCTTGAGCTCGAACTGTTCGCGCGACTTCTTGTCGACGTGCGGCGAGCGGAGGACCGTCCACCGCTGCGTCTTCGTCGGAAGCGGAATCGGGCCCGACACCTGCGCGCCCGTCTTCTCGGCGGTGCGCACGATGTCACCCGCGGCCTGATCGATCACCGCGTGGTCAAAAGCCTTGAGTCGGATTCGAATTCTGCCAGCCATAGAGACTTCCTTTGAAAAGCGGGTGATCGGTCGTTGGTCATTGGTTCTTGGTAGTTGGCCTTAGACCAACGACCAATGACCAAATACCGATTACTCGCAGTTGCAGTTAAGCCAGAATCTTCGTGACCACACCAGCACCCACGGTGCGTCCGCCCTCGCGAATGGCGAAACGCAGCGTCGTTTCCATCGCGATCGGGTTGATGAGCTCGATCGTCATCTGGATGTTGTCGCCGGGCATCACCATCTCCGTGCCCGCCGGCAACTCGATCGAACCCGTCACGTCCGTGGTGCGGAAGTAGAACTGCGGGCGATAGCCCTTGAAGAACGGCGTGTGGCGTCCGCCCTCGTCCTTCGTGAGGACGTAGACCTCGGCCTCGAACTTCGTGTGCGGCGTCATCGAGCCGGGCTTCGCCAGGACCATGCCGCGCTCGATGTCCTTCTTATCGAGGCCGCGGAGCAGCAGGCCGACGTTATCGCCCGCCTGCCCGTCATCCAGAAGTTTCCGGAACATTTCGACGCCGGTGACGACCGCCTTCTTGTCGGAACCGAAACCGATGAGCGCGACCTCGTCGCCGGTCTTGATCTTGCCGCGATCGATACGACCCGTGGCAACCGTGCCGCGACCGGTGATCGAGAACACGTCTTCGACCGGCATGCTGAACGGCTTGTCGATTTCGCGAACGGGCAGCGGAATGAACGTGTCGAGTGCCTCGAGGAGCGCGTCGATCTGGTCGACCCACTTCTGCTCGCCCTCGATCGCGCGGATCGCGGCGCCGCGAATGACCGGCGCGTTGTCGCCGTCGAAGTTGTACTTGGAGAGCAGCTCGCGGACTTCGAGCTCGACGAGGTCGAGGAGCTCGGGGTCGTCCACGAGGTCGCACTTGTTCAGGAAGACGACGATGCGCGGGACGTTCACCTGCTTTGCCAGCAGGATGTGCTCGCGGGTCTGCGGCATCGGGCCGTCGACTGCGCTCACGACCAGGATCGCGCCATCCATCTGCGCGGCACCCGTGATCATGTTTTTCACGTAGTCCGCGTGTCCGGGGCAGTCCACGTGCGCGTAGTGGCGGTTCTTCGACTCATACTCGACGTGCGACGTCGCGATCGTGAGGATCTTCGTCGGGTCGCGGCGTCCCTGCGACGCAGACGCTTTCGCGACTTCGTCGTAGGAAATGTATTTGGTACCATAGCCCCTGTCCGCCGACACCTTGGTAAGTGCCGCCGTGAGGGTCGTCTTGCCGTGGTCCACGTGACCGATCGTCCCGACGTTCACGTGCGGCTTGGTGCGCTCGAACTTTGCCTTGGCCATTGTCGAATCCTGCTGAGTGAATGTTGAACCAGCTCTTCCGTCTTCCGGCGTCCGTCCTCCGGCTTCCGGCTTCTTACGCCTTCACCTTCGCGATGATCTCCTCGGCCTTCGACTTCGGGACTTCCTCGTAGTGCGCGAACTCCATCGAGTACACCGCGCGCCCCTGCGACATCGACCGGAGCTTCGTGGAGTAGCCGAACATCTCGCTGAGCGGAACGCTCGCCGAAATGACCTGCGCCTCGCCGCGCTGCGTCATGCCGCCGATCTTGCCGCGGCGCGCCGAGAGATCGCCGAGCACGTCGCCCATGTACGCTTCCGGCGAAACGACTTCGACGTTCATCACCGGCTCGAGCAGCACCGGGTGCGCGGCACGCGCACCCTCCTTCACCGCCATCGAGCCCGCGATCTTGAATGCCATTTCCGACGAGTCGACGTCGTGGTACGAGCCGTAGATCAGCTCGACCTTCACGTCCACCATCGGGTAGCCCGCCATGATGCCGTTCTCGAGCGCCTCGCGAATGCCGGCCTCGACCGGCTTGATGTACTCGCGCGGAATCGAGCCGCCCGTGATCTTGTCTTCGAACACGAACCCGTGTCCCATCTCCGCCGGCATGACGTTGATGACGACGTGGCCGTACTGGCCCTTGCCGCCCGACTGGCGGATGAACTTGCCCTCGACCTTGTCGACGCGCTTGCGGATCGTCTCGCGGTACGCCACCTGCGGGCGTCCCACGTTCGCGTCCACCTTGAACTCGCGCATCATGCGGTCGACGAGGATCTCCAAGTGCAGCTCGCCCATGCCGGAGATGATCGTCTGCCCGGTCTCCGGATCGGAGAACACGCGGAACGTCGGATCTTCCTCGGCCAGCTTGCCCAGCGCGATGCCCAGCTTGTCCTGGTCGGCCTTCGTCTTCGGCTCGATCGCGACGTCGATGACGGGGTTCGGAAACTTCATGCGCTCGAGGACGATCGGCTTCTCGTCGTCACAGAGCGTGTCGCCCGTGCGCGTGTCCTTGAGCCCGATGGCGGCGCCGATGTCGCCGGCGCGCACTTCCTCGATCTCCTCACGCTTGTTCGCGTGCATCTGCAGCAGTCGCGCGACGCGCTCGCGCTTGTCCTTGCTCGAGTTGTAGACGTACGAGCCGGCCTTCAGCACGCCCGAATACACGCGGAAGAAGGTGAGCCGGCCGACGAACGGATCGGTCGCGATCTTGAACGCCAGTGCCGCGAACGGCGCCTCGTCGCTCACATCGCGCACCTCGAACGTCTCGTCGTGCGTCGGCAGGTGACCCTGCATCGGCGGCATGTCCTTCGGCGACGGGAGGTAGTCGATCACCGCGTCGAGGAGCGCCTGCACGCCCTTGTTCTTGAACGATGCCCCGCAGAGCACCGGAACGAACTTCATCTTGATCGTCGCCGCGCGGATCGCGTGGCGGATTTCGTCGTTCGTGAGCTCTTCCTTGTTCAGGTACTTCTCGATGAGATCATCGTCGTACTGGATTGCCGCTTCCACGAGGTTGTGGCGCGCCAGTTCCACCGCATCGTGCATGTCCGGCGGGACGTCGGTCACCGTGAACGTCTTGCCGAGCGACTCTTCGTCGAACACGTACTGCTTGCGCTCGATGACGTCGATGTGCCCGGTGAACAGTTCTCCCGAGCCTACGGGAAGCTGCAGCGGGTACGCATCACGCGAGAGGCGGTCCTTGATCATCGCCATGCAGCGGTCGAAGTTCGCGCCGATGCGGTCCATCTTGTTGGAGAAGATCATGCGCGGAACCTTGTAGCGGTCCGCTTGGCGCCAGACCGTCTCGGTCTGCGGCTCGACGCCCGCGACGGAGTCGAGCAGGGTCACGGCGCCGTCGAGGACGCGCAGCGAGCGCTCGACTTCTACCGTGAAATCCACATGTCCGGGGGTATCGATGATGTTGATGCGGTACTCCGGGCCCGTCGCGCTCCCGGTGTCGTGCGTGGCGCCGTGCCGCTTCCAGAAGCAGGTCGTCGCGGCGGACGTGATCGTGATGCCGCGCTCCTGTTCCTGCTCCATCCAGTCCATGGTGGCCGCACCGTCGTGGACCTCGCCGATCTTGTGCGACTTCCCCGTGTAGTAGAGAATGCGCTCAGTCGTCGTGGTCTTACCGGCATCGATGTGGGCCATGATGCCGATATTGCGGTAGAACTTGAGATCGGTAACGCGAGCCATCGTCTGGTTTTATCTCGTCAGTGTTCGAGCAGTTTTGTACAAAAATTCGGAACTGGTGGGAGCAAAAACGCGGCTGGACCAGGCGCCCCATGCATCGCTTTCGCGATGCTGGAACCGGTTTCCATCCGCTCTCGCCGGGTACATCCGCCACTGCTGCGCGGTTGGGGACCCTCGGCGCGCCGGGCTGAATGCTCCCGACGTTGAATTGTCCTGCGTTGCTTTTCGGGAGCCTCGGCGGCCGAACGAAATCGGCTGCTGTCGGACGACTGATCCCACAGTCTCCGCGCGTCGTGAAGACGTTGGCGGACCCATAATTACCGGCACGCAGTTCGCCGGGTGAAGCATCAACCCTGAACTGGCCTAAGTACAGTTCGGCCAGAGCCTTAAGAAGATAGCCGGGGGGAACTCTTTGTCAACTGCAGAGGAATAGTGGGAGAGGGGTAGTGGGAGAGACGAGTACGAGTGGGAGGGATGAGTTGGAGAAAGTAGCGTTGAGTTTGAGTGGGAGTGTAAGTGGGAGCAAAGTGTAAGTGGGAGCAAAGTGGGAGTGGGCGTAAAGTGGAAGTGGGCGTAAAGTGGGAGTGGGAGAACTGACGCGCACGTTCAATCCTCGCTCCCACTCAACTCCCACTCCCACTCAGCTCCCACTCAAACTGAGCTCCCACTCACCCTCGCTCTCAAACTCCGAACTACTTTCTCCAACTCATCCCTCGCTCTCGTACTCACCTCTCATCGCTACTCATTCTCGCCCTCGGTAGACCGAGCCTCCCAAAACGCAAAACGCCCCGCCGACGAACCGGCGAGGCGTTTTGGTCACGCGTGTGTCGCGGCTACCAGCGATAGTGCGCAAAGGCCTTGTTCGCTTCGGCCATGCGGTGCGTGTCTTCCTTCTTCTTCACGCCGTTGCCCTCTCCCTTCGAGGCGGCGATGACTTCGGCGGCGAGCTTCTCGGACATCGACTTCTCGTTGCGCTCGCGCGAATACTCGATCAGCCAGCGCATCGCGAGTGCCGTGCGGCGCTCGGGGCGCACTTCGACCGGCACCTGATACGTGGCGCCGCCGACGCGGCGGCTCTTCACTTCCACGACCGGCTTGAGGTTCGTGAGCGCCTGCTTGAACACGTTCACGCCCGGCTGTGACGTGCGGCTCTCGACGAAGTCCATCGCGGCGTAGAAAATGCGCTCGGCGGTGGACTTCTTGCCCTGGTACATCAGGACGTTGATGAACTTCGAGACCGTCTGGCTGTCGTAGCGCGAGTCCGCGAGGATCGTGCGCTTGACGCTCTTCTTGCGGCGGCTCACTTGGCGCCTCCCTTCGGCTTCTTGGTGCCGTACTTGGAGCGGCTCTTGTTGCGCCCGTTGACGCCGGATGCGTCGAGCTTGCCGCGAACGATGTGGTAGCGGACGCCCGGGAGATCCTTCACACGGCCGCCGCGAATGAGCACGATCGAGTGCTCCTGCAGGTTGTGGCCTTCGCCGGGGATGTAGGCGGTGACTTCGAAGCTGTTGGTCAGGCGCACGCGCGCGACCTTGCGCAGCGCGGAGTTCGGCTTCTTGGGTGTGGTGGTGTAGACGCGCGTGCAGACGCCGCGCTTGAACGGATTCGCCTTGAGGGCGGGCGCCTTGTCCTTGCGGGCAACGTCGCGCCGGCTCTGGCGAACGAGCTGGTTGATAGTTGGCATCTTCCCTGCGGTGTTCGTCCACCTGATTCATACGTGGATCGCCCGGCGGGCGGCACGGAACAGACTCACAACTTACCCGGCTGGGGGGCCTTGGTCAAGGATCAGCGCGTGCGACAGGCGGAACCGGGATCCGGACGACCAGGAGGTCCGACTTGAACTGACCATCGACGAGCACGTCCTCGGCCCCGTACCGATGCACCCGGATCACGATCTCATTCTGCAGATCCCAATTGTGGCACGACTGAAAGAGACCGTCCGAGCCGGTCGTCCAGAAGTCCTTGAGCCAGAGCAGGTTCGATCCGTCGCCTTGAGGAAGCATCATGCGTGTCGCAACGGAGACCTTGGCGCCTGACACGGGCTCCCCCTGCGGCGTGACCACCCGGCCGAGGACGGCGAACGTCCCACCGGTGCTCGTATTGTGATTGACCTTTTGCCCGGCCGTCATGCAGCGTTCCACCGCGAACTGCTTGGCGGTCGGCACCAGGAGCCTAGCGAGCGAAGTCGTGTCGCGGGCCGCGACGAACTTCAGCGATGTCGGCAGGCCGATCCCCAGTTCGGCGACTTGCGGATCGATGATGCGCACCGCGTAAGGTCCCGGGAGCAGGTTCTTGATCTCGACGAGACCTTTCGAGTCCGCTATGCCGAAGTAGTGCGTCGCGGCGAGCGCGACCACGCTCCCCACGGCGGGTCTTCCCTCGTGATTGATCGCCTGAATTCGAAGCGCGCCGAGCGGCGCCTTCCACGCGAGGCCGTCGGGCCACGCGGCGCTCGCGAGTTCGCCGCCGGTCTCGTCGGCGTAGAGCCAATTTCGCGCCTCGAGAATGCCCTGGGTATTCACGATCGTATCGGGCTGCGCGCTCACGAGCCGCAGCGACCATCGATCGATCAGCACGACGCCGTTCGGCATCGCGCGGAACGAGATCCGGCCGCCCGGACGAAATCGCGCGGCGCCCTCCGACATGCCCACGTACTTGAACTCGATGTCCTTCAGCGCACGCGCGAGGGTGTCGATCCAGAGCGTGCCGTCGATGTCGATGCGGCCGCGCCGGTGTTCCGACGGAACGAAGCGCAGTCCGACCTGATTCGGGCGTTCGTGCGAACCGCTCGACAGCTCGAAGCAATACGCGCCCGCGAAGTAGTCGTTCAGGAGCACGTCCGCGTCGGGGCCGAAGAATGTTCCGGCGCTCGTGCTGTCCGTCGAAAAGCCGTAGCGCACCAGGTCCTGTGCCGTATGCGCCGCGAAGAAGGTCGTCGCGGCGGTGTCGGCCGAATCGCCGCGCACGCGCATCGATTCTATTCGGTCGCTGTTGCCGTCCATGACGCGCTCGAAGCCGAGGCGGTGCAGCATCGCGGGATTCGACTCGCGCGCCACGATCGTGGCGAGCAGCCCCTCTCGCGCCTGCTCCCAGAGTCCCATGGCGGCCGCGCGGTCCCTGCGAACGGAGCAGCGCGAGTTCGCGACGACGCGGACGAGCTGCATCATGCTCGGCAGCGCGAACATCGTGACGTCGAACCGGGCGAGCGATTCGGCGCGCGGCGGGATCGGCACTTCTTCCGGCCTGAATCCGATGCGCACGAATCGCGCGCTCCGCATCGCATCGCGGAGCACGACCAGATACTCCCCGCGCTCATTCGTGAGGCGGCGCGCAACCGTTGCTCCTGCCGAGTCGAGGAGGATGACGACCACACCCGGCATCGGCCGCCGGCTCACGCTGTCGCGAACAGTGCCGGCCAGCCTCTGCGCCCGCGCGATGTGCGCGAGCGCCACGGATGCCATGAGGACCGCTACCGATGAAACGAGACGACCCCGCATGCCGCTAAGCTGGAGGCACCTCGACGTCCACGCCAGCCGCCGCGCGCTCCTTCGTGATGCGGACCGTCACCGACGCCGATTTCCGGTTGCCCAGCGTCGCGCGCACCGTGATGACGCGCTCCCGCGGGACGCCGCACAGATACCAGTTGCCGGACGCATCCGATGTCAGGTCGCGCTGTTCGTTCTTGTAGGAGTAGGTGCCCTGGCCGGACGACCTGAACTCGCCACGCCATGTCAGTTGGACCGCGGCGTTGGCGAGCCCCTGGTGTTCGCCTTCGAACACGGTGCCGCGCAGCAGCGCGAGCAGGTCTCCTCTTGCCGAGTCGGCGCCGCACGACGTCGCGAGCTTCGCGTCCTCGGCGAGGAGCGTGGGGGAGAAGTCGTGCGTCGACTCTCCGCTGCTGAACAGCACCTCCGCGCCTCGATTCACCGCCGTCACTTCGCCGCCGGTGAACTGGAGTCCCTCCACGACCATCTTGTACTCGTCGCGCGCGCCGAGGCTGCCGGTGTAGCGGGGGACCAGCTGCAGCGCGCCCCGCGGCATGCGAAGCTGCCAGCGGCCGACGAGCCAGCTCCCCGTCGAGAGCCGCAGGAATTCGACGCTGCCGCCGGCCTTCACGTGTGCGTAGTCCTCGGGAAGATTCGTGTAGCGGAACTCGAGCTGCCGGAGTTCGCTTGAAGTCCGGTCGAGCCAGAGCGTTCCCTCGATGTCGGCGATGCCGGCGCGATCCTTGGCGGGACGGAAGCCGATGCCGACCCAATCGCCCTTGTCCTTCGCGGGCGGCTCCTCGCGGAAGCAATGCAGCGACGTGAACGCCTCCGAGAGCAGCGCCTCCGCATCGGGCGCGCGATAGACGGTGCCGCTCTCGTCCTCGCTCATGTAGCCCACCTTCGCGAGCGAATCCGGCGGGAGACTCACGAACGCCTTCCCGGCCGCGGCGCTGTAGCTCGTCGTCGACTGCGTGAGCACCTGATCGCCGGTGATGTCCGTCTTGCGGTCGTAGGTCATCCACTTCACGGTCTGCTTCGTCCCCGCGGGCGAGAGCTGAGTCGCCGTGATCGCCTTGCGCGCCTCTTCCCACAGCCGCGCGACCGCTTGTCCGGAATCCTGGCGCACGCGGCAGACGCTCTTGCCCTGCACTTTCACCGCCGAGAGCACGATCGCCTCGCCGCGCAGGATCACCGGCAGGCTTTTCGACTCGCCGGCTCCGATGTCGAACGCCGGTACGATCGTGGGGCGGAATCCGATGCGCAGCATGCGCACGTCGTAGCGGCCGGCGCCGGGGAGCCGCAGTTCGTAGCCGCCGTTCTCGCCGGTCAGCGCGCGCGCGGCCGTCGTCCCCTTCGCGTCGTTCGCGATGACGATCACGCCCGCCGCCCGCGAACTGTCGGGCAGCATGACGATCCCGCGCACGGTCTGGGCGCCGAGTCCGGCGGCGCCCACGAGCATCGATGCCATGAGCGCGCCGACAATACGGATTCGCGTGTTCACATATCCACGATACGGGACTTTCGCCGGCCTCTGCAATCCCGCCAGCATTACGATCCGATTAGCTCCGACTCAGAGATCGACCACGGCGTGCACCGGCAGCGCGTCGCGTGCGCGCACGGCGGACTCGAACTCGCCGAGGAGATGCGCGATGGAGTTCGCATAGTAGCTGATCAGCTCGCGGCCGCGCGGGAGCACGGCGTAGCCGGCTCCCTCGCGCGACGCCACGCGGCGCAGACGGAGCAGCTCGTACGCGCGGTCGAGGGTCTCGCCGATTTCTTCGTCGGCGTTCAGGACCTGCCTGCCGTGATGTGCGAGCGATTCACGGACCTCGGACATTCGCTCGAGCAGCTGGGCGCGCGAGACGAAGTCCGCGTCGAACGTCTGGATCGACGCGCACACGAGCGGCACGGGTGTGACCGGGATGATGTCACCCACGCGCCGCATGGCATCGTCGGCGAGCGCCTGAATCACCCCGAGGCGGTCGGCCCGCGGCAGCGTGAACAGGCCGCGTCCGTCGCGCTCGAGCCCGGCGAACCAGGCCTCCAGCGGGACCGGCTCGCCGATCACCACCGCGGCCTGTCCGTACCGCTTCCACCGCCGCGAGAGCAGGCGGCCCGCGTTCCACGCGGTGTAGCCGAGCACTTCGCGCAATTGCGTGAGGCGTCCCGCGCGCGCGTTGCCTTCGCTCTCGCGCAGTTCGCGCAGCAGCGAGCGATCCTCCAGCACGCGGTCGAAGTTGATCCCGACCGGCACGAGATACATGCGCGCGGCGAACCCGGGCTCGCGCGCCACCCCGAGGGCGTAGTCGAGCAGGCCGATCTTGGCGGGACGAAGCTTGCCGTCGCGCGAGAGGCCGCCCTCGGGGAAGATCCCCTGCGTCACGCCGTTTCTCGTCACGAGCTGGACGTACCGCTCGAGCACCGTGTGATAGAGCGGCTCGCGGAAACGGCGCCGGATGAAATAGGACCCGAAACCCTTGAAGAGATACTCGAGCGGAAAGACGCGCGCCCACTCCCCCACCGCGTAGGAGATCGCGACCTGACCCGCGAGCGCGTAGCCGGCGAGCACGTAGTCCGCATTCGAGCGGTGGTTCATCAGGTAGATGACGATGCTCTCGCGCGGCAGCTCGTCGAAGCTCGTACGACGTACGTACGACTCGTTCACGCGATAGAACAGGTTCAGCCGGCATACCGTGCAGCTGCGCATGGTCGCGGACCGCGGCGGCGATCGATTCATCGCCGAGCAGCGACTCGGCGATGTACGCCTTGCGCGTGAGCTTGAAGCGGTCGATGCGCGCGCGAAAGCGGTGCACCACCCGGATCGCGGCGCGGCGCGTGAAGTAGCGCCAGTAGAGCCAGCCTGCAAATAGGACCGCGGCGGCGGCGATCCAAATCACCGGTGCGTTCACCACAACGGCCTAGCCCGGATTTCTCACGAGGCGTGAAAAGCGGACGAAGCAAGCGGCCGTTTCGGTGTCAGGGGTGTGCGGAAGAGCCGCCAGCGCGTCGGGCGCGTGGATTAGAGGGCGTGCGAGCGGCCGGGACGGCGATTTCGGAGGGGACGACGACGGCGCGAGCCCCGCGACGCGGCGCCGCGAGGCCATCGGGGCGGTGGCGCCGTGTCAGGTCGTCAGCAGCGGAGGAGCGTCGCGTAGATGCGCGCAAACAGCGCGGCGTGCGGACAGCCACTGGCGAGCGCGAGCCAAACATGGCGGACCGTGATCCGCACGCGCGCGCCGATTTTCAGCAGCGTGAGGCGGATCGTCTGACACTGCGCGTGGGCCAGCGCGGTGCCCACGAGCGCGAGGCGCCGCAGCGCGTGCAGCAGCAGATACGCGACCGAGGAAAAGTACAGGCGCAGTTGATTGGCGCGCATCGTCGCCGCACTCGTACGGTCCGCAAAGAGCATGAGCTGTTGTTCCTTGATCCGGTTCTCCATCTCGCCGCGCGCACAATAGAGATCTTCGTACAGGGTGCGCGCGTCGATCGTCGCGGCCGCGAGCGACGTCACCACGAAGCGGGGATTGGTCTTGCCCGCCTCGTCGGCCGTCCCCGCCGTCAGCTGCTCGGCCTTGGCCACGACGCGGCGTGCGCGGCTCCAGCTGTCGTGCGTCTGGTACGTCCGCTCCGCGAAGACTCGCGCGGGCGCCCCCGTCGCCGCGCACTGGGCCGCGGCCGCGGCGAGTTCGTCGGCGATCGAGGCCGTGAGGCGCGCATTCTTCGCGAGGCCGAACACGTAGTCGACGGCGTGCGCTTCGGCCCACGTCATCAGCGCGTCGCGGCAGAAGCCGCTATCGGCGCGGAGCGTGATCCGAACCAGGGGCCACGCCGCGCGGAGCTGCGCGACGATCCGGGCGACCTCGTCCACGGCGCCGGCGCTCGCGTCGATGTCCGCCGACCGGAGCCGCGCGCAGAGCAGATGCTCGCCCGCGAAAATGTAGAGCGGGAGGTAGCAGTAGCACCCGTAGTAGCCGTGAAAGAACCGCCCCTCCTGCGCGCCGTGCACCGGATCGTCCGTCGCATCCAGATCGAGGACGATCTCGGTCGGCGGCACGGGATGCGCCTGGAGGAACACGTCCACGAGCAGCCGGTCGACCGCGGCGTGATCGACCGCGATCTTCTTGTAGCGCTCGGCCTCGGCCACGGTGGCCGCGCTCAACTCCAAGCGATTGAGCGTACTCTTGCCCGCGAGCGGGGCCCTGAGGTCGGTGGCCTCGGCGAGCACGGCGAAGAGCGGGTCGTGCCGCAACTGGTCGTGATCGTTCAGATCCTCGTAGCCCAGCGCGAGCGCATACACCCGCTGCCGCACGAGCGCCGCCACGGGGTGCGTGAGCCGCGCCGGATCGCGCGCATCGCGGAAGCACGCGGCGAACTGCGAGAGGAGGCCCGTCACGCGATCGACCTCGCGCAGCAACACGGCGCCGCCGTCGGATGTCAGCGCGCCGCCATCAAAGCGCGCCTGCACCGCGCGCCGGGCGACCGCTTGAAACCGCAGCGTCCCCACCGTACACTCTGTTTCCATAACGGCTGTTTCCGTGTGTAGGGATAAAGCGTGCTCGACACACTCTTTTATGCCACCGGAGACAGCCGTTAACAATCCCCCTCGTGAGAAATCCGGGCTAGTGGCGCAGCATGATCAGCGCCGCCCTCACGCCTCGGCGATCGCGCCGAGCGCCTTCCAGTCGCGCGCCTCGTCCGACACGGGCCGCAGGATCGTGAACGCCACCAGCATCATCGCGAGCAGCGAGAGGATCGCGAACGCTTCGCCTCGTACCACGGGCATGTGCCCCTGTTCCACCGTCAGCCAGGTCGTGGCTCCCCAGAGGAGGGGACCCGTCACAGCTGAAAAACGTCCCACCATTCCGTACAGGCCATAGAACTCGCCCACGCGGTCCGGCGGTGTGAGTCGCAGCATGAGCGGGCGGTCCGACGCCCAGGTACCGCCGAGGCAGATGCCCGCGAGGCACGCGACGACGAACAGCCATCCGAGGTGAAGGTGCAGGAATCCGACGAACGACGCGAGGACGAACGTGGCAAGCCAGCCCGAGAGCACGATCGTGAGGGTCTTCTTGGGCCCGATGCGATCGACGACGAAACCCCAGATGACGCCGCCGAAGATCGCGGCGGTGATGGCCGACATCAGCACGAGCTGCGCCTTCTGCTCGCCGTTCTCCTTCGTGAGGCCGGTCGAGATCGCGACGTTCACCGTGTACAGCGACATGAAGAGGATCACGGTGTTGATCGCGTCGGTGTAGAACGCGCGCCCGAGAAGGAACCGCAGCAGCCCGGGATACTTGTCCCCCGACTTCAGCGTGTGGAGGGTTTGCCGCGCCGACTCGGTGACGGCTCTCCAGGTGAAGATCTCGCGCGGATGCGGATTGCCAATCTCCCCGACGAACACGAAACAGGGGAACGCGAGCGCGAGAAACGCGAGGGCGACGAAGAGGAAGTAGTCCGCGAACGGGAACGCGGCATGCGTCCTGGACATCCAGAATCCGACGCCGACCGCGATGTACGACCCGGTATATCCAAGCCCGACCGCGATGCCATTGATGCGGCCCCGGTTCTCTTCCGTCGTGACGTCGGGCAGCAGCGAGTCATAGAACTGCACGCCGGCTTGGTACCCGCCGTTCGCGATGATGAACAGGATCGCGCTCACCATGAACGGCCCGCGCGCGATCAGCGCCGTGCACGCGCAACAGATGAGCGTGGCCCACACGAGGAACGGCATCCGCTTGCGCGCCCGGTCGGTCATCGCGCCGAGCAGCGGGCTGAGGCAGAACATGATGCCCATCGACAACGCGCTGATCCTGCCGAGCAGGCTGTCGGCGCGTTCCGAGCCTACTTCCGCCCTTACGAAGAGCGAGAAGTACAGCGAAATCACGCCCATCGAGAAGATGACGTTCGCCAGATCGTACAGGATCCAGCTGATCACCGCTCGGCGCGGGATGATGCGGGTCGGGGCGGGCATCGTGAGAATGTGAGGGGAATCATCACCAAAAGCGAGTCGTCGGTTCTCGCAACAAAGGGGATGAGTAAACAGTCGACGGTGTTCGGGTATTGAAAAAACGGCGACGGGACCGGTCGAGCGCCGAAAACTTCAGCGCACCGACCGGTCCCGTCGCCGTTTTTTCACTACCGTGTGACCGACAGCCGTTAACTCATCCCCTTTGTTGCGACGACCGAACGCTCACAACGGCAGTTATCGGTTAAGCGTCCTCACCAGGCAGCGCCGCAAACGGCGACGCGATCTCCGCCGCCATCGGCGTCCCCGAAAGTCCGGCGAACGCCTCCGCTCCCTGCGGAAGTTCCGCCATGGGCGGCGGCGCGACATCCATGTCCACTTCCTGGTACCGGTACACGCCCGTACCCGCCGGAATGAGATGGCCGATGATGATGTTCTCCTTGAGGCCAATGAGGTTGTCCTTGGCGCCGCGGATGGCCGCATCGGTCAGCACGCGCGTGGTCTCCTGGAAGCTCGCCGCAGAAATGAAGCTCTGCGTCGTGAGACTCGCCTTCGTGATGCCGAGGAGCAGCGGCTCGCTGCTCGCGGGCTTCTGTTTCTTCTTCTTCGCGCGGTCGTTCGCGTTGCGGAACACGGCCTTGTCCACGTTCTCGCCCTCGAGGAACTCCGAGTCGCCTGCGCCCGGATCGAGCACGCGAACCTTCTGCAGCATCTGGCGCACGATCACGCCGATGTGTTTATCGTTGATCTTCACGCCCTGCAGACGGTACACCTCCTGCACTTCGTTCAGGAGATACTCCTGCACCGCACGCGGGCCCTTGATGCGAAGAATGTCGTGCGGATTTACCGGGCCTTCCGACAACCGGTCTCCGGCGCGCACGCGATCGCCCTCGTGCACGCGAAGGTGCTTGCCCGCCCCCACTTCGTACAGCTGGGCTTCCTGCGAATCGTCCGGTGAGCCGTCGGGCTTCAGCGACTGCACGAAGATCTCGCGCTTGCCGCGCTTGATCTCGCCGAACCGCACGATGCCGTCGACTTCCGAAATCGTCGCCGGATCCTTCGGACGGCGCGCCTCGAACAGCTCGGCAACACGCGGCAGGCCGCCCGTGATGTCGCGCGTCTTGTACGCTTCACGCGAAATCTTCGCGATGATCGTACCGGCTGCGATCTCGGCCCCGTGCTCCACGATGAGCTGTGCGCCCACCGGAATCACGAAGTCGCGGATGCGCTTTTCCTTGCCGCCCTTCGTCTGCCAGATCTCGATGTGCGGATGGAGCTTCTTCTCGCGGTCTTCGATGACCACGCGCTGACGCAGACCCGTGAGTTCGTCGAGCTCCTCGCTCACCGACTCTTCTTCCACCAAATCCACGAAGCGCACTTCGCCCGTGACGTCGGCGATGATCGGGTTGGTGTACGGATCCCAGCTGAAGATCACCTGCTCCTTCTTCACCTCGGCGCCGTCCTTCACCATCAGGACCGCGCCGAGCGGCACGGCCAGGCGCGCCGACACGATCGCCTTCTTGTCGGCCGAGGGCCGAATGAAGACTTCGCCTTCGTACGACGTCACGATCTGCTGGCCTTCCGGGTTCGTGACCCAAATCAACCGGTCGCCGTACTCGATGAAGCCCTGCACCTTCGACTTGCGTGCCGTCTGCTCGGCGATACGTGCCGCCGTGCCACCGATGTGGAACGTACGCAGCGTGAGCTGTGTGCCCGGCTCGCCAATCGACTGCGCGGCGATGATGCCGACCGCTTCGCCGATGTCCACCATCGCCATCGTCGCGAGGTTGCGGCCGTAGCACATGCGGCAGAGCCCGCGCTTGGCCTCGCAGGTCAGCACGGAGCGAATCTTGATCGAGTCGATGCCGGCATCCTCGATCTGCTTGGCCACATCTTCACTGATCATCGACCCCGACTCGACGAGCAGCGCGCGACGGCCCGAATCGTCGATCAGCTGCGGATCTTCGACATCCTCCGCCGCCACGTTTCCGACAATGCGTTCCGCCAACGGCTCGATAATGTCCTCGCCTTCCTTCAGCGCGGAGATCTCGAGTCCCATGATCGTGCCGCAATCCTCCTCGGTGATCGTCACGTCCTGTGCGACGTCGCAGAGGCGGCGCGTGAGGTACCCCGCGTCGGCCGTCTTGAGCGCCGTGTCGGCCAGACCCTTTCGGGCACCGTGCGTCGAGATGAAGTACTCGAGCACGGACAGGCCTTCGCGGAAGTTCGACTTGATCGGGCTTTCGATGATTTCGCCGATACCGCCGGTGAGTTTCTTCTGCGGCTTCGCCATCAGTCCGCGCATACCGGCGAGCTGACGGATCTGGTCGCGTGAACCGCGCGATCCGGAATCGAACATCATGTACACGGGGTTGAACCCGTTCTGCGATTCCTTCATGCGCTTGACCATCGCCTCAGCGATGTCGTTGTTCGCGTGCGTCCAGGTGTCGATGACCTTATTGTAGCGCTCGCCGTTCGTGATGTTTCCGGTCTGGTACGCCTTTTGGAAACGCTCCACGCGCGTCGTCGCTTCTTCGAGCAGCTGCTCCTTGTCCGCCGGAATCTCGAGGTCCTCGATTCCGATCGAGACGCCGCCGCGGGTTGCGTTGCGGAAGCCGAACTCCTTGAGACGGTCGAGGAACTGCACCGTGCCCGCGAGGCCCGACTTGCGATACGACTCGAACACCAGCTCGGAGAGCGCCTTCTTCTTCATGTCGCGGTTCTGGAAGGGCAGTTCCGCGGGGATGATCTGGTTGAACAACACGCGGCCGACCGTGGTGACTTCCCACGTCTTGGCACCGTCGCGCTCCACGAGGAAGCGAAGCGGCGTGTGCGTGTTCACGCGGCCGAGCGCGAGCGCCATCTCGACTTCGCTGGCCGACGTGTACGAATGCAGCGCCGCGACTTTCTTCGGATCCTTCGAGATATCGTCGAATCCGGCGAATCCCTTGGTGGCGAAATAGCAGCCGAGCACGATGTCCTGGCTGGGCTCCGCCACCGGGCGCCCGTCGGCCGGCTTGAGAATGTTGTTCGACGAGAGCATCAGCACGCGACACTCGAGCTGCGCTTCATATGAAAGCGGCACGTGCACCGCCATCTGGTCGCCGTCGAAGTCCGCGTTGAAAGCCGCACAAACGAGCGGGTGAATACGAATGGCCTTCCCTTCCACCAGCACCGGCTCGAACGCCTGGATGCCCAGACGATGCAGCGTCGGTGCGCGGTTGAGCAGAACCGGATGGTCGCGAATGATCTCCTCGAGAATCTCGAACACTTCGCTCGATTCCTTCTCGACGATCTTCTTGGCGCGCTTCACCGTCTCGGCGATTCCTTTCTCGACGAGCTTGTGGATGATGAACGGCTTGAACAACTCGAGCGCCATGGCCTTCGGCAAGCCGCACTGGTGCAGCTTCAGTTCGGGACCCACGACGATGACCGAACGGCCCGAGTAGTCCACGCGCTTGCCGAGCAGGTTCTGACGGAACCGGCCCTGCTTGCCCTTGAGCATGTCGCTGAGCGACTTGAGCGGACGCTTGCCGCGGCCGCGAATGGCCTTGGAGCGCCGGCCGTTGTCGAACAGCGCGTCGACGGCCTCCTGCAGCATGCGCTTCTCGTTCCGGAGAATGACTTCCGGCGCGCGATGCACGATGAGCTTCTGCAGGCGGTTGTTGCGGTTGATGACACGGCGATAGAGATCGTTCAGGTCCGACGTCGCGAAACGGCCGCCGTCGAGCGGAACGAGGGGGCGCAGGTCCGGCGGAATCACCGGGACGACGTCCAGGATCATCCACTCCGGCTTGTTGCGCACGTCGCCGTTGTCGCCCGAGTTGCGGAACGCGTCGACGATCTTGAGGCGCTTGAGCTGCTGCTTCTTCTTGTGCTGGCTCGTCTCGACGATCACCTGCGCGCGGAGCTCGTCGGCGATCTTGTCGACGTCGAGCCGGCGGAGCAGGTCGCGAACCGCGGGTGCGCCGATGTCGGCGAGGAACGCGGTATCGCCCTCGTCCTTCGCCTTGGCGCGCAGCGTGAGGAACTGCTCCTCGTCGAGGAGCTCGTTGGTGTGGACTTCCTGATCGCCGGGCTCGATGACGACGTAGTTCGAATAGTAGATGACCTTCTCGAGATCACGCAGCGTGAGGTCGAGGAGATTGCCCATCGGGCTGGGCAGCGTCTTGAAGAACCAGATATGGGCGACGGGAACGGCGAGCTCGATGTGCCCCATGCGGTCGCGACGGACCTTGCTCAGGGTCACTTCGACGCCGCAACGGTCGCAGATCACGCCGCGATAGCGGATGCGCTTATACTTGCCGCAATGGCATTCCCAGTCCTTGACGGGACCAAAAATGCGCTCGCAGAAGAGGCCGTCCTTCTCGGGCTTGAACGACCGGTAGTTGATGGTCTCGGGTTTCGTGACTTCGCCCCACGACCACCACGAACGCAAGCCGGCCATTTCGAGCCGCTCACGTTCCTTGGAATCCCTGGGTCCGCGGATCTCCTCCGGAGAGGCGATGCGGATCTGGATGTAGTCAAAAGCGGATGCGCGGGTCTCGCGCGCGCTGCGGAAATCGATCATGTGTTATTCCTCGCCGGAGCTGAAGGGCAAACCGCTGTATCCACCCTCAGCGTTGGCATCCATGGTGACGTGGATACCGAGGGCCTGCAATTCCTTCACGAGCACGTTGAACGATTCAGGCGTGCCCGGCTCGGGCAGGTTCTGCCCCTTCACGATCGCCTCGTACACGCGCGACCGGCCGTTCACGTCGTCCGACTTCACGGTCAGGATTTCCTGCAGCGTGTGCGCGGCACCGTATGCCTCGAGCGCCCACACTTCCATTTCGCCGAAACGCTGGCCGCCGAACTGCGCCTTGCCGGCGAGCGGCTGCTGCGTGACGAGCGAGTACGGTCCGATGCTTCGCGCGTGGATCTTGTCGTCCACGAGGTGCGAGAGCTTCAGCATGTAGATCTCACCGACCGTGACCGATGACGCGAAATGCTCGCCCGTGCGGCCGTCCTGCAATGCGACCTTTCCACCGGGCTGCAATCCGGCGCGGCGCACGAGCTCCACGCTCGCCGCGTCGACGTCGGCTTCGCCCTTGGGACCAAGCATCGCTGCGAGGGCGGGCAATCCGTGCGCCAGGAGCAGTTCCTGCGCGCTCAGGGCGTTGCGCGTCTTCAGTTCCTTCAGCGCCTTCTTCAGGTCCGCGCGACGGGCCGCGGACAGCGTTTCATCTTCCGACGTTTCCTCGTGGAACGCGATCGCGTTCGTGAGGTCGGAGTGCTCGCGCTCGGCGAGCTCCGCCGCGGCGGACGCGAGATAATCGCGCACGCTGTGGAACACGTCCTTCGTGTCCGCCGACATGCCGCGCGCGTTGAGATCGTTCACGCTCGCGTCATGCAGCAGCTGGACTTTCTCCGCGCCCGCTTCGGGCCGGAAGTCGTTGAGAATCGCCTTGATTTCCTTTTCGCCGATCTCGAGCGTCGGGCCGTGCAGCTCGAGCGAGCCGCGTGACCACGTCAGCGCCGCGAGGCGGAGCAGCAGTCCGATTTCACGCTCGTTCGCGCCCTGGAACACCGGCGTCTTCGCGTAGAAGCCGAGGATCTTCGCCGCCCATCCAAGGTGCGTTTCGAGGATCTGTCCGACGTTCATACGGCTCGGCACGCCGAGCGGGTTGAGCACGATGTCCACCGGACGACCGTCCGGAAGGAACGGCATGTCCTCCTCGGGAACGATGCGCGCCACGATACCCTTGTTGCCGTGACGGCCGGCCATCTTGTCGCCCACCGAGATTTTGCGCTTCTCGGCGAGATAGACTTTCACGAGCTGGATCACGCCGGGCGGCAGTTCATCGGGCTGCAGGATGCGGTCGATGCGCTCCTCGGCCTTCTCTTCAATCCGTGCTTTCACATCATTCGCTGCTTCCACAATTTCGCGAACCTGTTCATTGACCTTCTTGCTCTCGACCCTGAACGTCTTGAGGTCGATCGTCGCGAGGCGCAGCCCGTCGAGCACGTCGCCCGAGAGCACCGTGCCTGCGGGAATCGCCTCTTCGACCGTGCCGGACTTCAGCGCGAGCGCGATGACCTGCCCGTCGAGAATTTCCTTGAGCTCACTGTCGCGTACGTCGTTCACGCGCACCTTCTCCTCGCCCTCGAGGCGCCGGACTTCGCCGATGCGCTCGCCGCGGTCCTTCTCGACCACCTGGTCTTCGATGCGCGAGAAGATCTTGCAGTCGATGACGACGCCTTCCATGCCCGGCGGGACCTTGAGCGAAGAATCCTTCACGTCCTTCGCCTTCTCGCCGAAGATTGCGGTCAGCAGCTTTTCTTCCGGCGAGAGTTCCGTTTCGCCCTTCGGCGTGATCTTGCCGACGAGAATGTCGCCGGGGCGCACGTGCGCGCCGATGCGCACGATGCCGCGCTCGTCGAGATCGACGAGCGACTCTTCGGCGACGTTCGGGATTTCACGCGTGATTTCTTCCTGACCGCGCTTGGTGTCGCGGACGTGCAGCTCGAGTTCCTGGATGTGGATCGACGAGTACACGTCGTCCTTCACCAGCCGTTCAGACAGCACGATGGCGTCTTCGAAGTTGTGTCCGTACCACGGCATGAACGCGACCAGCACGTTCGAGCCGAGCGCGAGCTGGCCGTACTCCGTGGCGGCGCCGTCCGCGAGGACTTCGCCTTTCGTCACCTTTTGGCCGAGCTTCACGATCGGGCGCTGGTTGATCGCCGTGTCCTGGTTGGTGCGCCAGTACTTCTTGATCCGGTAGCGGTCCTGTTGCGTGAGGCGCTCGAGCGGCAGGTCGCCGCTCTTCTTCCCTTTCTCCGCAGGGCCGGCGTCGACGAGAATCTCGTCGGCCGTCACGCGGGTGACCGTTCCGTCGCGTAAGGCAATGACCACCGCGCCCGAATCGCGCGCGACCACTTCCTCGAGACCCGTGCCCACGAGCGGCGTCTGCGGGTTGAGGAGCGGCACGCTCTGGCGCTGCATGTTCGAGCCCATCAGCGCGCGGTTCGCGTCGTCGTGCTCGAGGAACGGAATGAGCGCGGCGGCGATCGAAACGAGCTGTTCCGGCGCGACATCCATATAGTCGATGCGCGCGGGCGAAACGAGCGGCACGTCGGCCTGCTGCCGGCAGAGCACGAACTCGTCGACGAACGTCCCGTCGTCGTTGAGCTTCGAGTTCGCCTGCGCGATGATCGCGTCCTCTTCCTTGTTGGCGTCGAGCCACTCGAGTTCGTTCGTGACCTTTCCGTTCCGCACGACGCGGTACGGGGTCTCGACGAAGCCGAGGTCGTTCACGCGCGCATAGCACGCGAGCGACGTGATCAGTCCGATGTTCGGACCTTCAGGCGTCTCGATCGGGCACATGCGGCCGTACTGCGAGTAGTGCACGTCGCGCACTTCGAATCCGGCGCGCTCGCGCGTGAGGCCGCCCGGTCCGAGCGCCGAAAGCCGGCGCTTGTGCGTCAGCTCGGCGAGCGGGTTGGTCTGGTCCATGAACTGCGACAGCTGCGACGACCCGAAGAACGCCTGGATCACCGCGCTCACGGTGCGCGCGTTGACAAGGTCGTCGAGCGCGATCTTCTCGGTGTCCTGGTTGATCGACATGCGCTCCTTGACCAGGCGCGCCATGCGCGACAGGCCGACGGAGAACTGGTTCGCGATCAGCTCGCCGACCGAACGGATGCGGCGGTTGCCCAGGTGGTCGATGTCGTCCACGTGGCCGCGTCCCTCGTGCAGTTCGACGAGGTAGCGCACGATGGCGACAAAGTCCTCCTTCGTGAGCACCGTCTGGCTCGCGGGCGTCGCGAGGCCGAGGCGCTGGTTGATCTTGTAGCGGCCGACGCGGCCGAGATCATATCGCTTCGGCGAGAAGAACAGCCGCTCGATCGCCTGCTTGGCCGTTTCCTTGTTGGGTGCGTCGCCGGGACGGAGCAGCGCATAGATCTGCTTGAGCGCCTCGTCCTCGCTCTTGGTCGGGTCCTTCGCGAGCGTGTTCTTGATGAGCGTGCTCTCGGCGCGGCCGCTCGGGACGAAGCAGTACGCCTTGTACAGGCCGTGCTTGCGGAGGCGCTTGAGGAGCATCTCCTTGAGCGCTTGGCCGGTCTCGCCGATCACTTCGCCCGTCTCCGGGTCGATCGCGTCGACGGCCAGCACGCGGGGATGCGCACGTTCGCCGCGTTCGATGGCGTCGAGCTCGTCGCGGAGGTCGACGGCGCCATAGCTCGCGAACACCTTGACCACGTCCACCTTCTGGCGGCGGAGGCGGTTGAAGACTTCCTCGGTGAGCTCGTCTCCTTCCTTCACGAGCATCATGGCTTCGCTGCGCTCGCGTTCGGCCCGGGCTTTCTTTGTCTTCGCCTTGGGAGCGTCGTCCGCCGTGGCTTCGCCCGGCAGCTCGATGTTCTCCGCGATGATGGCGCCGATGACTTCACGGGTCTCGGCGCGGCCCTCACGCTTCTTGGTGAGGTCGAGCTCCTTCACCGCGAAGAAGAGGCGGAGGATGTCGGGGTTGTTCCCGAAGCCGAACGCGCGGAGGAGCGCGGTGGCCGGGAACTTCTTCTTCTTGTCGATGTGGACGTAGATCACGTCGTGGATGTCCACGGTGAACTCCACCCATGATCCGCGGAACGGGATGATGCGCGACGAGATCAGGCGCTGCCCGTTGGGGTGCGTCGACTCCTCGAACACCACGCCGGGCGAGCGGTGCAGCTGGCTCACGATCACGCGTTCGGCGCCGTTGATGACGAAGGTGCCGAGCGGCGTGAGGAGCGGCAGCTCACCGAGGTAGACTTCTTTCTCGATCTGGTTCTTGATCCGCTTCTTGCCGTCGGCGACGTTCTCCTCGAAGACCGTGAGGGTCAGCGTGGCCTTGAGCGGCGCGGAATACGTCATATCGCGCTCGATGCACTCCTCGACGGAGTACTTCGGCTCGCCAAGCGTGTAGCGGATGAAGTCCAGCGAGAAGTTCTCGTGGACGTCGGTGATCGGGAACAGGTCCTTGAAGACCCGCTCGAGTCCGACGTCTTCGCGGTCGTGCGCAGCGGCATCCAGCTGGAGCAGCGACTCGAAGGCGCGAACCTGAATGTCGAGGAGATGGGGCATCGCCATCCCCTTCTCGAGCTTCGCGAACGAAATTTGCTTGATCATATCAACCCGGGCTCACCCGATGACAGGCGAAAGCCGCCCCGCTCCGGCACGCGAATTATTTTTCGCGCGGCGGAGTGAGGCGGAACGAAATTCAGTTGTGAAGCGGTGCGAATGTCTGCATCGTCGGGACCAAGTGAGAGGTGGGATCACCGCCGGCGCGCCGTTTTGGCGCACCGGCGGCAAGGCCAGCTCTTACTTGATCTCGGCGACTGCGCCCTGCTCCTCGAGCTTGGCCTTGATGGCCGCCGCCTCGTCCTTCGTGGCGCCGGCCTTCACGACCTGCGGTGCGCCGTCGACCAGGTCCTTGGCTTCCTTCAAGCCAAGACCCGTGATCTCGCGGACGACCTTGATGACCTGAATCTTCTTCGGGCCGGTTTCCTTGAGGACGACCTCGAACTCGGTCTGCTCTTCGACGGCGGCAGCAGCACCGCCCGCGGCGCCACCGGCCGGAGCCGCGGCGATGGCCGCGATGGTGACGTTGAACTTCGTCTTGAACGTGTCGATCAGGTCGACGAGTTCGACGACCGACATGTTGCCGATCGCGTCGAGGATCTCGTCTTTGCCCAGCGTAGCGTTAGCCATTTGCAGAAATCTCCTTGTAATCCCCCAGGTGTCCCTGGGGCGTTGTTGGTCAGGCAGACGCCTGGGGGGGAATCGGTTCGGTGCTCGGAGCAGCAGGTTCGGCAGCCGCTTCGGTGCTCGGCGCGGCGGATTCGGTCGTCGCGGAAGCAGGTTCGCTGCTTTCGAGTTGGACCTTTCGTGCCTCGAGTACGCCGGCGAACGACGAGAGCACGCTGTTCAGATATCCGAGGAACTGGCCGAGCGCCTCGTCGCGAGTCGGCATCAGCGCCAGCTTCTTGACCAGCGCGCCGTCGATCGACGCGCCTTCATACAGTCCGCCCTTCACCGACGGACGCTCTTCATTCTTCTTCGCGAACTCCGTCAGGAGCTTCGCGGCGACGATCGCGTCCTTCGCGATGACGACGCCGGTGGGACCCTTGAGCTTCGGCACCACAAGGCCGCTTTCGTTCACGGCGCGCAGTGCCAGCGAGTTCTTGATGACCACATACTCCACGCCGGCCTTGCGGAAATTGCGGCGCAACTCGGTCATGCGCTTCACGTTCAGGCCGGTGAAGTCGGTATAGTAGAGCGCGTCCGCGCCCTCCATCTTCTTCTTGAGCCCTCTGACGAGCTCTTCTTTATCGGATCGCTTCATCGCTCGTTACCGGTAGGGTGTGATGTCGACCCGCACGCCAGGGCCCATCGTGCTGGAGACGGCGACCGTCTTCACATACACGCCCTTCGACGCGCTCGGCTTGGAGCGGACGATGGTATCCATGAGGGCCTGGAAGTTCGTTTCGAGCGATTCGAGCGGGAACGAGACCTTGCCGATCGCGGCGTGGATGTTGCCGCCCTTGTCGACGCGGAACTCGATCTTGCCCGCCTTGGTTTCCTTCACGGCGCGCGCGACGTCGAACGTGACGGTGCCGGCCTTCGGATTCGGCATCAGCCCGCGGGGGCCGAGCACGCGTCCGAGGGCGCCGATCTGGCCCATCTGGTCCGGCGTTGCGATCATGATGTCGAAGTCGAGCCATCCTTCCTTGATCTTCGCGACGTACTCGGTGCCGACGAAATCGGCTCCGGCCGCTTCGGCTTCCTTCGCCTTGTCGCCGACCGCGATGACGAGCACCCGGACGGTCTTGCCCGAGCCGGCCGGGAGCACGACGGTGCCGCGCACGATCTGGTCGGCGTGACGCGGATCGACGCCCAGACGAATGGCGACGTCGACGGTCTCATCGAATTTCGCGAAGGCCTTGGTCTTGATGATCTCGAGCGCCTGCTTCGGCTGGTACGACGAGGAGATCTCGCGGGACTCGGCGGCCTTGCGGTACTTCTTTCCGTGGGCGCGCATCAGTCTGCGACCTCCACGCCCATCGAGCGCGCGGCGCCGGCGACCATCGCCATGGCCGACTCGATCGATTCGCAGTTGAGGTCGGGCATCTTGAGCTCCGCGATCGTGCGGATCTGCGCCTTCGTAATTTTGCCGACTTTGTTGCGATTGGGCTCACCCGACCCTTTTTCGATCCCCACCGCTTTCTTGATGAGCACCGCGGCAGGCGGCGTCTTCAGGATGAAGGTGAAGGATTTGTCGCCGTAGATCGTGATCTCGACCGGGAGAATCGTATCCTGGCCCTGCGTCCGAGCGTTGAACTCTTTGCAGAACGCCATGATGTTGATTCCCTGCGGGCCGAGAGCGGTGCCGACCGGCGGGGCCGGATTCGCCTTTCCTGCAGGGATCTGCAGTTTGACGAAACCGATGACCTTCTTTGCCATTGGACTCCTCTAGACACGTAGAGCGACCATCGCCGATCCGGAGTGCGGGATGCGGAATGAGTCGCTGACTTCCACGGTGTATTTAACGTCGTAGTGGTAGCCGACGAGGCGCTCCTCGCTCGTACTGAGCTGCCCCGCGCAAGGGCATGAACAACTGCAACTGCAACTGCAAACTGCGAGTAATCGGTACTTGGTCATTGGTCGTTGGTACGTTGGCTAAGAACCAACGACCAATGACCAACAACCTATTACGTCCCTAGTGAGCCTTCAGCTGCAAGTAATCCAGTTCAACCGAAGTCGGCCGCCCAAACAGCGAAACCGACACCCGGACTTTCCCCTTATCCGCCATCACGTCTTCCACCGTCCCATTGAAATCCGTGAACGGCCCTTCCGTGATCGCGACCGCCTGACCGACCAGGAACGGGATTTCCTCCTTCGGTGCTTCCTCGACCGTCTCATCGGCAATGCCGAGGAGCCGGTTCACTTCATCGGGGCGCAGCGCCTGCGGGTCGCGATCCTTGCCGACGAACTTGATCACGCCCTGAATCCCGTTGATGGTGTGCAGCGTCTCCTGATCGACGACCATTTCGACGAGCACATACCCGGGATACACCTTGCGCTCCACCGTCACCTTCTTGCCGTTCTTGATCTCGACCGCCTGTTCGGTCGGCACCAGCGCCTGGCGAATCAGACGCTCACTCGGCTGAGCCGGGTCTGCGTCGATCTTCCGCTGGATCAGGTTGCGCACCTTGTTCTCGTGGCCAGAGGTCGTCTGGACCGCGTAAAAGCGATGCGTCACCTCATCCTCCGAACAGCGACGGGATCCAACGGACGAGCACCTGCTGCAGGATCACGTCCATGATCGCGATGAGCCCGCCGATGAAGAGCGAGAGCAGGATCACGCTGATCGAGAGCTGCCGCACCTGCGGGAAATCGGGCCACGTGACCTTCTTCATCTCGACCATCACGTCGCGGTAGAACGCGATCGTGCGCTGAGGAAGGCTCGGCGGCTTGACCTGAACGACGGTCACTTACTTGGTCTCCTTGTGCAGCACGTGCTTGTCGCAGCGCGGGCAGTACTTCTTCCACTCGACGCGCTCGGGATGCACGCGCTTGTTCTTGGTCGTGAAGTAATTCCTGTTCTTGCAATCGCTGCACGCCAGGATGATCTTTTCGCGCGCCATAGAGCCTCAGACGGCAGACCGCAGATGGCAGATGGCAGCCAACGGCGAATCGCCAGAATATTGTTTACGTCACCTCGGCCGAGGGGTCGACACACGGTCACTGCCGTCCGCCGTCTGTCCCCTGCCGTCTTACAACAAGCACGCGATCGGGATTGAACCGATGACCTCCCCCTTACCAAGGGGGTGCTCTACCGACTGAGCTACGCGTGCACTGGTCGTGCGTCCTTCAGAGCGGGAGACGGGGCTCGAACCCGCGACATCAAGCTTGGAAGGCTTGCGCTCTACCAGCTGAGCTACTCCCGCAAACCCGGCCCTTCGCTGCCCATCCCTGCTTCCCTGCACGCGGTCGCTCGAACTCTCCACCGACCCGCGAATCCCGCTCCGTTATGGTGGGGGAAGGATTCGAACCTTCGAAGGCGTGAGCCGGCAGATTTACAGTCTGCTCCCGTTGGCCACTTGGGTACCCCACCTGGATGCGACAATGTCCAACGAAGTTCCCGCTCACCCATCACCTGCTCGATGCCGCAACGCCCGATTCTGTTCCCCTCACTCGTCGCCCCTCACCGACCCGTACCCATCGGCCTTAACTCTCGAAACTCCCGCAGACAGCAGAGCTGACGGCGAGAATCGAACTCGCAACCGCCTGATTACAAATCAGGTGCTCTGCCATTTGAGCTACGTCAGCGAGAGGTTTTTTGCGCGAGCCTATAAGAATAAGCCGCTGCCGGAAGCAAGTCAAGCCATTGCCTCACCGTGCGTTAGCCATCCTCCAACAAGTCTCAGCGCAGCTTCTTCCAGCGCGTCCCGGAAGGCGAATCCTCTATCGCTATCCCCTTCTCTTCCAATGCCTTGCGCACCGCATCCGCCGCCGCGAAATCACGCCGCTGACGAGCAGCAGCGCGCTCGCGCAACTGATCCTCGACCCACGACGACAGCTCGCTGTCGTCGAGACCGCGGTCCGGCACGACGTCGAGCACCGCGTTCACCTGACGGAATGCCTCGCGCGCGCGCGATACCGCCTCGGCCGACGTTCCACGGGCATCGAACTCGCGGTTGGCCGCCGTGATGAACTCGAACAGCGCGCCCAGCGCGCGCGGCGCGTTGAGATCGTCCGAGAGCGCGGTCGTCGCCTCGATGAGCAGCGTCTCCGCCGCCTCCGCGAGCGCCGGCGTTCCGGCCGACTCGCGCTCGAGCCGGTCGGCGAAATCGCCGATCCGACGGACCGCCTCCGACGATGCCTTGAGTGCGTCGCCCGACAGATTCAGCTGCTTGCGATAGTGCGTCGAGAACACGAAGTGCCGCAGCGCCGCGGCGCCCACGCCCGCCGCGCGCAGGTCCGACACCGTGCTCACGTTGCCGACGCGCTTCGCCATCTTCGAGCCGTCGGTGAGCAGGAACTCGCCGTGGCACCAGACGCGCGCGAACGTCTTTCCCGTCGCGGCCTCGCTCTGCGCGATCTCATCCTCGTGGTGCGGGAAGATGAGATCGACGCCGCCGCAGTGGAGGTCGATCGTCTCGCCGAGGATCGTCATCGCCATGGCGGAGCACTCGAGATGCCAGCCTGGACGGCCGCGCCCCCACGGCGACTCCCACACGGCGCCGCACCGCTCGTCTTCGGGCTTCGCCGCTTTCCAGAGCGCGAAATCCTGCGCGTTCTCCTTCGCGTACTCGTCCTGCGCCACGCGCGCGCCGGTCTTCAGTTCACGCGTGTCGAGCCGCGAGAGCCTGCCGTACGTGGGGAACTTGCCGATCGCGAAGTACACCGATCCGTCGTCCGCCTTGTACGCGACGCCCTTGTCCACGAGGCGCTGCACGAGTTCGATCATCTCGGCGATGAAGTCCGTCGCGCGCGGATAGTGCTCCGCACGCTGGATGCGCAGGAACTCGCGATCCTCGTGGAACACCTCGATCACGGGATCCGTGAGCTCGCGGATGGTCTTCTGCTGCTCGGTCGCGCGCTTGATGATCCTGTCGTCGACGTCGGTGAGGTTCATCACCTGCTCGACGCCCCATCCCCGCAGCCGCAGCACGCGCCGCAGCAGGTCCTCGAAGAGGAACGTGCGGAAGTTGCCGAGGTGCGCCGCGTTGTAGACCGTCGGACCGCACGTGTACAGCCGCACGGTGCGGCCGTCCGCGGGCGTGAACGCCTCGGTCTCGCGCGTGAGGGAGTTGTGGAGGAGGAAGTCGGGCACGAGTGAAAGTTACGGCGGTACGGGGCCGGACGGCACTGCTCGTACCCCCTCACTCGGCCTCCGCTACCCTCCCCGGCGCCGCCGTCGTAATGACGCGCGACCCGTGCACGCGGATCCCCAGCGCGAGGCACGCGCTCAGCACCTCTTCCGCGGTGACGTCGTCGAGCGCAACGCGCAGCGCGTGCCCGAGTCTGCGGACGCTCGGGATGCGGTTCGCGAGCGCCGTCGCCGCGTACGACGGCATGCCGACTTCGAGCTCCAGCGTGCGACGCCGCTGGACTGCCCGCGAAATCCGGCCGGATTCCAGCGTGACGATGCGCGACGAGGAGGAATCGAGCGCCTGCGGATTTCGCCCGCTGATGAGAACGGCGACACCGGCTCCCCGGAGTTTGTGGAGCAGCGTGACATAGCGCTCGCGAGCGGACTCGTCGAGCAGGGCGAGCGGGTCGTCGAGACAGAGCAGCCGCGGCGCGGCGCGCAGCGCGTGGGTGAGCGCGGCGTGCGAGCCAAGCTGGGCCTCGCTGCTGCCGCGACGGGCCACGAACGCGGCAGGAACGGCGCGGACCGTGCCCTCGTGCGGCCGGAGAATCCCGGCGGCGCACAGGAGCAGCGTGCTCTTGCCGGACCCGGGAGCGCCGGCCACGCCCACGCACTCACCCGGAGCGACGGTCAGCGAGACCCGGTCGAGCGCGGTGACTTCACCGGAGCAACCGGTGACGCCGGCGCGATAGCGGCGGGTAACGCTGCGGAGTTCGAGCGCGAACGGGGACACGCGGCAATGTGCATGCGGCGGCGGCGCGGAGTGTCACCAAGTTTTTGCGCGCGATGGCGAAAGAGTGCGGAGGGAGAGGGATGAGTGGTGAGATTCGACCCGATGCAGAATGCGGAAGAGGAATGCGGGATGCGGGATCTCGACCCGATGCAGAATGCAGAAGAGGAATGTGGGATGCGGTACCAAGAGGGGAGACATGAGAAAGGGCGCGAACTCGAGTGAGTCGCGCCCTTCGTTGTTTGGCACCCCCGCATCCAACTCGCGTCTCAACTCTTATCCGCATCCC
>Ga0209014_10000234_pt1 | contig 31136 bp, 31 predicted proteins | sample BarGraNGADG00212_FD_184491 | JGI IMG/M metagenome (GOLD analysis project Ga0209014, IMG submission 184491) | Arctic peat soil microbial communities from Barrow, Alaska - Barrow Graham LP Ref core NGADG0002-212 (SPAdes) (version 2) | ecosystem: Environmental > Terrestrial > Soil > Wetlands >...
CGGGCGCGGCGGAAGACGTCGGCCAGCATCTTCTCGGTCAGCTTACCGGTTGCGGTATTTTGCTGGCTGGGGTGGTAGGAGCCGATCAGGACGGGGTAACCGGGGGCGGGACGGTACTCGCAATCGTGGCCGAAGACGAAGGGTGCGCGGCTGGCGATGGCGCCACGGGATTTCAGGCTGTCCAGGTAGACGTCGAAGGCGATTTTGCCGAGAGCGACGATCACCTTCAAGTTGGGCAGGAGTTCCAGTTCGCGCTCGAAGTAGGGGCGGCAGTTGCGCAGTTCCTCGGGGGTGGGCTTGTTGCCGGGCGGGGCGCAGTGGGCGGCGGCGGTGATGTAGAGGTCGTGCAGGGTCAGCCCGTCCTCCCGCGACAGGCTGGTGGGGTGGGAGGCGAAACCGGTCTGGTGGAGGACCTTATAGAGGATGTCGCCGGAGCGGTCGCCGGTGAACATGCGGCCGGTGCGGTTGGAACCGTGCGCGCCCGGGGCGAGTCCCAGGATCAGGACGCGGGCGGCCGGGTCGCCGAAGGACGGCACGGGGAGTCCCCAATAGGTCTGGTCGCGGTAGGCGCGGCGCTTGAGTTGCGCGACTTGTGCCGAATGCTGGCGCAGGCGGGGGCAGTATCCGCAGGATATGATCTCTTTGTTTAGTATTTCGAGCAAGGAATGTCCTAAATGGTACAATAAGAGAGAATTTGCTTGACGGACCCTGGTTCCAGTGTACAGAATTGAGTATTCGGCTGCTCCGGTCGAATATTGCAACACCTGCTCTGGCCAACAATCCTTCCCGTTTTCACCGATGAGGTGAATGGTAGCATTCTATGATCAGGTCATTCTTAGCCACAGCACCCCGAATTATCGCTTTCACTTTGGTTCTCGATCTCCTAGCTGCAATTGGTTTTGCCGGCATGGTTCCAGCCAGGCACCAGCATCGGCGGGTAAGCACGGCGCATAAAAGAGCGGCGGAACGGCCCGTGAAGGCAACGGCAAGGACGCCGGTCCATCGGGCGGTCCTGGTTGCGTCGCGGACTCCCGTGCGGGTGACGACGGTCCGGGCGCAGAAGGAGGAGGCGGCGGGACCGCGGCCGGTGGCGCCGGCGCCTGCGATCATCGCGGGTGGGCCGTGGACCAGCCCGACTTTTGCCGATTCGACGGACGGGGACAACATCGATGGCGAAGACCTGGACATCCGGCGCGCGGCGGTGGAATCGCTGGGCCAGTACAACGGATCGGTGGTGGTGGTGGACCCGAGCAATGGGCGCGTGCTCACCATGGTGAACCAGAAGGTGGCGCTGAGTACGGGGTTCCAGCCGTGCTCCACGGTGAAGGTATCCGTGGCGCTGGCGGCGCTGAGCGAGAAGGTGATCCAGCCGGCCACCAAGTATCGCCTGGGCGGGCTGAGGATGGACCTGACCTATGCGCTGGCGCACTCCAACAACTACTACTTCGCGACGTTGGGCGAGAAGCTGGGGTTTGAGCGGGTTGCCTATTACGCGCGCCTGTTCGGGTACGGCGAGAAGGCCGGGCTGAACATCGCGGGCGAGCAACCGGGGCACTATCCGATGGCGGCGCCGAAGAACGGCGGGGTGGGGATGCTGACCAGCTTCGGCGAGGAAATCCAGCAGACGCCGCTGCAACTGGCGGCGCTGATGAGTGCGATTGCCAATGGCGGGACACTGAACTACCTGCAATATCCGCGCAACCAGGCGGAAGTGCAGAGTTACGTGCCGCGGGTGAAGCGGCGGTTGGATATCGCGAGCGTGATTCCGATGGTGAAGCCGGGGATGCGCGGCGCGGTGGAATTCGGCACGGCGCACCGCGCGCGCGAAGATGGAGCGATCGCGGGCAAGACGGGAACGTGCAGCGAGAATCATACGCACCTGGGATGGTTCGGGTCATTCAACGACGTGGGCGACCGGAAGCTGGTGGTGGTGGTGCTGCTGACGGGCGGGCGTCCGGCGATCGGGCCGCTGGCGGCGGGGATCGCGGGTGATGTCTACCGGCGGTTGGGCGAGAAGAACTACTTTCGCACCGCGCAAGCGATGACGCCGGCAAGCCTGGTGTCCAGCCAAATCTGCTGCGCGCGGTAGGGGCGCGCGGGTGTCAGGACATTGTCTGGCTAATATGTTATCCTGACGTCGTGAGAGGAAGGCCCCGACATGCCGGCCACCGAAACCCGTAATGAGAAACTCGACCTCCGCCTGACGCCGTCGGCCAAGCGCACCCTGCAGACTGCCGCCCGGGCCGCGCACCGGTCTGTCAGTGAGTTTGTCCTGGAGAGCGCTCTCACCCGTGCCGAGGAAACGCTGCCAGATCGCCAGCGATTCGGCTTGAGCACCGAGCAGTGGGCCGCCTTCCAATCCGCTCTGGATGCTCCTTCGCTGCCCGCCCCGCGCCTGACCAAGCTCTTGCGCGAGCCGAGCGTCTTCGAGCGCGGCCGCAAAAAATGAATCTCCGCATTGAAAAGCTTCAGCGCGGACACGCGGTGGAAGGTTTCGACTGCGGACGCGAAGTGCTCAACCGCTTCCTGATCCGCCACGCACTCCAGAACGAGCAGGCCGGCGCGTCTCGGACATACGTGGCGCTGGCGGATGCGGAAATCGCCGGTTACTACACGTTGGTTGTGGGTCAAGTGGAACACGCCGCCGCGCCGGAGCGCCTGAAAAAGGGTCTGGCCAGGCATCCCGTGCCCATCATGCTCCTGGCCCGCCTTGCCATCGCAACCGACTGGCAGGGGAAAGGTCTCGGTGGGGGTCTAATGAAGGACGCGATGCTCCGCACACTGCAAGCCGCCGATATTGCGGGCATACGAGCTTTCGCCGTCCATGCGAAGGACGACGCAGCCAGGGCGTTCTATGAGCGATTCGACTTCGTCCCTTCACCGAGCGATCCATACCACTTGTTCCGCCTGCTGAAAGACATCCGCGCCGTTCTGGATGCCTCACCGCGAGCCGGCCACTAAAAGTACCGTTGGTAGGCGCGTTCCCACTCGGGGCTGGGGTGCGGATCCACGGTGGTCAACTCGAAGGAGTTGCGCACCACGGCGCGCGCCTCTGCAAGATTCGCCAGTTCGCCCGCGCCCATGGCTTGCACGAGGATGTTGCCGATCGCGGTGGCTTCGCTCGGGCCAGCGACGACGCGGCGGCCGGTGCAATCGGCCACGAACCGATTGAGCAGCGTGTTGCGCGAGCCGCCGCCCACAATGTGAACGACGTCGATCTTGCGCCCAGTGAGCGCTTGCAGGTTCTCCAGCACGTTGCGGTAGCGCAGGGCGAGGCTTTCCAGGATGGCGCGTGCGAATTCCCCATGCGTCGCGGGCGGCGCTTGCCCGGTGCGGCGGCAGTAAGCGGCAATCTGCGCCGGCATGTCGCCGGGCTCTAGGTATGCGTCGGGATCGATGGCGGCGCTGAACGGCCGCGCTTCGGACGCCAGGCGCGTGAGGTGCTCGTAGCTGTATTCCGTGCCCTCCAGGATCCAGGCTTTGCGGCATTCCTGGAGCAGCCACAGGCCGGCGATGTTTTTCAGGAAGCGGATCTTGCCGGAGACGCCGACCTCGTTGGTATAGTTGGCGGCTAGCGTGTGGGCGTCGATCACCGGCCGGTCGAGTTCGAGGCCCATGAGGGACCAGGTTCCCGAACTGATGTAGCACCAGTTCGTGCCGCTCTCGTTCCCGCCTCCAGCGGGAACGGCGACCACGGCGGCGGCGGTATCGTGGCCCGCGGTGGCGTAGACCGGCGTGTGCGGCGGCTCGATCGTCTTGCCGAGCAGCGTGCCCGGCGGGACGATCGGGCACAGCATTTCGGTGGGGATCTTCAGCCGTTGGAGCAACTCCGTGGCCCACGTCATGGATTCGGGATTGAAGAACTGGGTAGTACTGGCGATGGTGGTTTCGGACTTGGCCACGCCGGTGAGCCAGTAGTTGAAGAGATCCGGAATGTTCAGCATCCGCGCCGCCACGCCCAGCGCGGGGGCTGCGGAGAGCCGCATGGAATACAACTGATACAGCGTGTTGATCTGTATGAACTGGATGCCGGTGTAGCCGAAGACCTGGTCGCGCGGCACGACTTCGAAGAGCTTCTCCATCACGCCGTTGTTGCGCGCGTCGCGGTAGTGGCGCGGGTTATCGAGGAGCAGGCCGTCAGAGCCGAGCAGTGCGCAATCGACGCCCCAGGTATCGACGCCGATGCCGTCGAGGGTGAGTTTGCGCTCGCGGGTGGCGACGGCGATGCCGTGCTGGATCTCGTGCCAGAGGCGCAAGATGTCCCAGTAGAGCGCGCCGGGCACGCGGACCGGGGTATTGGGGAAGCGGTGGAGTTCCTCCACGGAAAGCTTGCCGCCGGAGAGGCTGCCGAGCAGAGCGCGTCCGCTCTCGGCGCCGAGATCAATGGCTAGATAATGACTCATGAAAACGCAAGTATAGTACGCCGCACGGAAGCGGGCGTGGGAGGGGCAGGCGCTTTCGCGTGTGCAAGCTTGAACGAGGCCTGACTTGGCCAGCCGGAACTTGTTATGCGCCACTTTTCTTTCGGTCGCCTGGATGGCGGCCCAGTCCACCGCGCCGGTGGCGGACTGACTCAACGATCGCCGCATGACGCGCAGTATCGGCGCCGTACACCCGGACGGCCGGCGAAAATACCGTAGTGCCTTGAGTCCATGTGATCAGCCTAGTGGTGTGCGCCCAAATAGCGCGCCTTATCCAGCGCACCGTAGCGCGAGCGTCGCGCCTGCCATGCCGGTAATCGTACAGGTATTCTTCGAAGAACGCCGGCAAGGACGCCGGCGTGGCAGCCTGAAAGGCTACGCTACGGATGCAGCAAAGATAGGGTGCACTATTTGCGCCGCACTACACTCAATTTGCCAGGTGCGCTTCTCGCAATGCGGCCAGCTTCCGCCGCGCTTCCTCCGGTCCGTAAACCCGGCCGGCGGCGACCTGTTCCAAGGCGCGGTCGATTTTTTCATCAAGCGCGCGGCGTTCTTCGCCGGTGCAACTCTCTTCAGCGGGCATCAGTATTTATTGTCCTCGTGGATCAGGTTTCAACTACTTCGCCGCCGTCAGCCCCAACCCTGGGCCTTTGGGGAGAATCAGCTTCCCCTTCTCCACGCGGACGCCGTGGAAGGGGTCGTTAGAGATCAGGAGATTGCCGTCCAGATCGGAATAATCGACCAGCGGGGAGAGGTGCGCGGCCGCAGTCACCGTCACGGAACTGGAGATCATGCAGCCCAGCATGGTCTTCATGCCGAGCGCTTTGGCGATTTCGAGCATGCGGTAGGCTTCCAGCATGCCGCCGCTTTTATCCAGCTTCACGTTGACGCCATCAAAGCATTCCCTGAGCTTCGGAATGTCGGCGGCGTGCTGGCAGGCTTCGTCGGCAATGATGGGGATGTGGACTTTGCCGCGCACCCAGCGCGTCTCCTCCAGCATTTCGGCGGGCATGGGCTGCTCGATGAACTCGACGCCCATCTTTTCCAGCCAGTTGATCTTGCGGACGGCCTCTTCTTTATCCTTCCAGCCTTCGTTGGCGTCCACCCGCAGGGGCTTCTTGGTGACCGAGCGGACGGCCTCGATGGTCGGCTCGTCGGTGGCCAGTCCCACTTTCACCTTGAGCACCGGATAATCCGCGGCTTCCAGGGTTTTCTGTTTGGTGATCTCCGGGGTGTCGATGCCGATGGAAAAAGTGGTGAGCGGCGCGTCCTTGGGGTCGAGTCCGAAATAGGAATAGAGCGGAATGCCCAGCTTCTTGCCGACCCAGTCCATCAGGGCGATATCGATGGCGGCCTTCGCCGCCCATTCGCCGGGCACGCGTTGGAAGACCTCGGCCATGATCTTGGCGAACTGCATGGGGTCGGCGGCGAGCAGCAGGCCGCGCACGCTCTCCACGGCCTTTTGCGCGCTGACCGCGTCCTCGTGGTAGCGCACGATGGGCGCGCCTTCGCCGTGTCCGGTGATGCCGCCGCGCGTGTAGGTGGTGTGCAGCGTGTCGCGGTACGCACTAGAGGACATGGTGGTCGTCCAGGTGTGCTGCAAGTTGAGGCGGACGATTTTGGTGGTGAGGGTGGCGGCGGCGGGCGCGGCCAAGGCCACGGAAGCGGCGGCGGGCGCCACGGACGCGGTTTTCAGAAAGTTGCGGCGGTTCATTTCAGCTCCGATTTATTTTAGTCTTCGGGCGGCCACCAGCAGTTTGGTCCAATGTTCATCGCTGAGGTCGTCGATGCGCACCATCGGGGTCAGGTGGGTGGTGGCGTTGATGAATTTTCCGTCTCCCAGGTAGATGCCGGTATGGGTGATCTTTTTCTCGGAAGCGCCGAAATAGAGCAGATCGCCGGGCTGCAAATTCTGGCGATCCACGCTAGAGACGCCGCTCCATTCGGCCTGCGGCTGGGCGTCGCGCGGCATGGTGACGCCGCGGCGGCGCCCCAGCATCTGCGCGAAGCCGGAGCAATCGTAGCCGTAGCTCGAAGTGCCGCCCCAGGTGTAGGGCAAGCCGAGGAAGCGCTTGGAGAATTCCAGGGTTTCGGCGATGGAGAGCGGCTTCGGGTCGAGCGAGACATCGCCCGCCTGCACCCAACCGGCATGGTCGTCGGGGAGGCGCACCTGGAACCAGCGCGCGGCTTCGGTGGGCTCGGCGACCACTTCGAGCCGGCTCTCAAAGGGCACGGTGATCAGGGGGGCGTGTCTGGTGACGCTACTCTCGCGGTAGATGTGGGCAAAGAGGCTCTGCACGCTGGCGACGCGCCCACTGGCGGCATACGGTTTGCCGGGGAGCAAAGCGGAGAGGGGGGTCCAGCCCCGGTAATCGTCGGCCGTGCGGATGTGGGCCCATCCGTCTTTTTGTTCCAGAATGCCGACATTGGCGCCGTAGATGGCCTGCGAGACCACGTCGGCATCGGTGCTGGGACGCGAGTACATGTTGGCCACGGGTTGGAGCACGACGGCGGTGGGGAGGGCCGCGGCGAAGAGCGCAAGCACTGCGAATCCTGGCATACGGTAACTTTAGCAGCCTGACGCAGCCGATTTGAACCAGCCGCGCCGATGTAGTACACTGGTTCTTTACTCCAGCGGTTCCGACGCACTCCGTGTGTTCCGGCTCCCAAGAGCGAGGTTTGCATGCACGCGATTATCGAGACAGGCGGAAAGCAGTATCGGGTAGCCCCCGGTGATGTGATCCGCGTCGAAAAACTGGCCGGCGACATCGGCTCGGAAGTCGAGCTTGCCGTCAAGGCATCTTTCAAAGAAGGCGGCGAACTGGTTTCCGGCGGCAAAGTGACGGGCACCATCGTCGGCGCAGACCGGGCAGCCAAGATCCTGGTCTTCAAGTTCAAGCGCAAGAAACAGTACAAGAAAACCATCGGGCACCGTCAATCCTACACGGAAGTGAAGATTGGCGAAGTGGTGGTGTAGGTAACGTATGGCACACAAAAAAGGTCTAGGCAGTTCCAAAAACGGGCGCGATTCGAATGCGCAGCGGCTCGGCATTAAGGTCTTCGGCGGCCAGTTGGTACCGGGCGGCAGCATCATCGTGCGCCAGCGGGGCACCAAATTGAAGCCGGGCGCCAACGTCGGTTGGGGCAAGGACGACACCCTGTTCGCCAAGGTCACGGGCGTGGTGGAGTTCAAAGATCGCGGACGGATGGGCAAGTTCGTCAACATCCAGGCAAGCGCAACCGCATAACTCTCCTTTGGTTCGAACGGGCCGCCGGCAAGAGCGCAATGCCGGCGGCTTTTCCATGTTTGGCGTTCTATGTTTATTGACGAAGTCAGAATACTCGTGAAGGCCGGCGATGGCGGCAACGGTTGCCTCGCCTTCCGCAGGGAGAAGTACGTCCCACGGGGCGGCCCGAGCGGCGGCGATGGCGGCCGCGGCGGCGACGTCGTCATGGTTGCAAGCGAGCACGCCAACACGCTGCTGCAGTTCCGCTTCAACCCGGAACACAAGGCGGAGCGCGGACGCCACGGCGAAGGCAGCCAGCGCACCGGCGCCGAGGGCGAATCGCTCGAAGTCAAGGTGCCCGTGGGCACGGTGGTCTACGATGAAGCCACCGGCGAGCGCGTCTACGACTTCATCCATCCGGGCGAGAAATTCCGTGTCGCCAAGGGGGGCAAAGGCGGCCGGGGCAACCAGCACTTCGCCACCCCCGTCCATCAGGCGCCCACCGAGCACGAACCCGGTAAGCCGGGAGAAGAAAAACGCCTGCGGCTGGAATTGAAGCTACTGGCCGACGTCGGCCTGGTGGGCTTTCCCAATGCCGGCAAGAGCACGCTGATTTCGCGCATTTCGGCGGCCCGCCCGAAGATCGCCGATTACCCGTTCACCACCTTGGAACCGAGCCTGGGCGTGGTGCAGATGCCGCAGTTCCGCAGCTACGTGGTGGCGGACATTCCGGGCATTATCGAAGGCGCGCACGAAGGGCACGGACTGGGCATCCAGTTCCTGCGCCATATCGAGCGCACGCGCCTCTTGGCGCACCTGGTGGACGTATCGGAATCGAGCGGCCGCGACCCGGTGGAAGACTTCGAAATCATCCTGCGGGAACTGGCGAGTTACAGCGAGACGCTGGCGGCCAAGCCGATGATCGTCCTGGCGACCAAGATGGACGTGGCGCAGGACCGCTCGCGAGTGGACGCGCTACGCCAACTGGCGCAAGAGCGCGGCCTGGCATTCTTCGAGATTTCCAGCGCCACGGGTCTGGGCATCGAGGAGTTGAAGTTCGCCATGGGCGAGCGCGTGCTGACACCCCTCGTCGCGGCGGAGTGATACTGTAGGCAAAAGCCTATGGACGCCTACCCGCTACTGGCGCGCATCGCTCGACTCCTGGAGCGCCATAACCTCGAAGTGGTGCTGATCGGCAACGCCGCCGCCGCGCTGCAAGGCGCGCCGGTGACCACGATCGATTTCGACTTCCTGTTTCGGCGAACTCCGGCGAACGTCCGAAAACTGAGCGCGATCGCCGCCGAACTCCAGGCCGTCCTCATGAAGCCTCACTATCCCGTAAGCGGCCTACTCCGCATCTCGCGCGACGACGACGGACTGCAGCTCGACTTCATGGGCGAAATCGACGGCATACGCTCCTTCGAAGGACTGCGCAAACGCGCCCTGGAAGTGCCTCTAGGCGATGCGCGGATTCTGGTGGCGGCCCTGGCTGATATCATTAAGAGCAAGAAGGCAGCCGGCCGTCCACGCGACCTTGCCGTGCTTCCGGTTTTGGAGAAAGTGCTTGAAGAAGCCACGCGTCAACAGAAAGGCCCGGCTGGAAGCTCTCAAGAAAGAGAGTGATCTCGCCGAGCGCGACCTGATCCGCCGCCTGCTCGCGCTGCCCCCCGAAAAACGCACGCACTTCCTGCGCAAGCGCGTGGGCATTCGCATGTCGTGCCTGTGAGTAGGGCCATGTTACGATAGAGGCTTGTCAGGTCTCGGGCTTCGTGCAACGGACGGCTGCAAACCCCGCCAGGTCCGGAAGGAAGCAACGGTAGTGGTGCGGTTCGTGTGCCGCGGATTACCCGGGGCCTGGCAGAATTGTCCGCGCGGCATCCGGATACCCACCCCATGTACCAGGTAATCGCCAGAAAGTACCGCCCACAATCCTTTGCCGACGTGGTCAATCAGGAACACGTCAAGAACACGCTGGAAAACGCCATCGCGCAAAACCGGATCGCGCACGGCTACATTTTTTCCGGCCAGCGCGGCACCGGCAAAACCACCATCGCGCGCATTCTGGCGCGTTGCCTCAACTGCATCCAGGGACCCACTGCAACGCCCTGCGGCGAGTGCGCCAGTTGTAAGGAGATCACCGCCGGCGGCACCGTGGACGTGATCGAAATCGACGCCGCCAGCAATCGCGGCATCAATGAGATGCGCGAACTGCGCGAGAACGTCCGCTACCAGCCGGCGCGCGACCGCTACAAAATTTTCATCGTCGACGAAGCCCACCAGATCACCAACGAAGCCTTCAACGCGCTGCTCAAGACCATCGAAGAGCCGCCGCCATGGGCCGTATTCGTGCTCTGCACCACGGAAGCGCACAAGATTCCAGCGACCATCGCGTCGCGCTGCCAGCACTTCAGTTTCCGCAGCGTGGATTTCGAGGACCTGACCGAGCGCATGGCGTGGATCTGCCAGCAGGAAGGTATCGAAGCCGATGCGGAAGCGCTGGCCATCCTGGCCGCCGCCGGCGAAGGCAGCGTGCGCGATTCGCTCTCGGCGCTGGACCAGGCGATCGCCTGCTGCGGGGCCAAGCTGAACGCCGCGGAGGTGCGCGCGCTGCTCGGCGCGTTCTCCCTGGAATCGCTGGAGAAGGTTACGCAGGCGCTGGCCGGCGGCGATTCGCGGAGCATGCTGGAAGTGGTGGACGAACTGGAACGCAACGGGCAAAACCTGCAGCATTTCAGCCGCGAGCTATCGCGCTACTTCCGCAATCTGCTGGTCACGCGGGTGGCGGGCGCCGATACGCGCCTGGTGGCGGCCAGCGCGGCGCAGCGCGAGAAGCTGGCTGCCATCGCGGGCGGGTTTTCCGAAGAGGACCTGACGCGCTACCTGCAACTCTCGCTCGATCTCTTCAAGGATCTGCAATACTCGCTGCAACCCCGATTTCACCTGGAGATCGGCCTGGTTCGCCTGGTGCAGGCCGGCCGCCTGCTGCCCATCGAACAAGCGCTGGCGAGTCTCGGTCCAACGGCTCGGACTGGGCCTTCCGCGCTTGCACCACCACCGGCGCCGCGGATGGCGCCGCCTCCATCCGCCCCGCGGGAAATGGCCCCATCGCGCCCTTCCGGCCCATCGCCGTTCGAACTGGATCGCGCCAAGAAGGCCGGCGTGCGGCCGCCCGAGCCGCAATCCTCCGGCGCCAACGCGCTCGCGCCGCAAGCCGCAGCGCCCCCGACGATCGCGGGCGAGCCGCGCGAGCGCCTGCACGCCTGGCTGCACGAAAAGGGCAACGCCCACCTGGCCGACGCCGTGGAGAATGCGTTCGTCACCATCACCGGCGAGGACCTGAACGTGGTGGCGCCGAAATCCTACGCGCTGTATTTTAAGGATCGCGGCTTCGAGGATGCCGTCCGCGAAGTCTTCGGCCGGCCGCTGCGCCTGAAGCTCACCACCCCAGAAGCGGCCGCGGGGCCGGCGCCGGTCAGCCTGGCCGCGCCAGCCAAAGCCGAAGCCGAAAACGAAGTCGCGGGCCGGGCTCTTTCCCACCCGGAAGTGCGGCATTTCCGCGAAGTCTTCGGCGGCGAAGTACGCAAAGTTCGCAACCTCAAGGAGTAGACACGTGAAACTACCCGGCAATATGCAGCAGATGATGCGCCAGGCGCAGCAGATGCAAGAGAAGATGCAGCAGGATATCGCGCTGATCAAAGTCACCGCCACCGCCGGCGGCGGCATGGTCACGGTGGCCATGGACGGTCAGAAAAACCTGCTGAGCGTCAAAATCGACCCGGAAGTGGCCGGCGATGTGGAGATGTTGCAGGACATGGTCCTGGCCGCGTGCGGCGAGGCCGTCAAACAGGTGGAGGCGCAGATCCAGCAGAAGATGGGCGGCATGCTGGGCGGGATGGGACTTCCCCCCGGGCTGTTCTAAACCATGCCGGATTTCGCCGAACCGCTCGCGCGGCTGATCACGGAATTCAAGCGCCTGCCCGGCATCGGCCAGAAGTCGGCGCAGCGCCTCGCGTTCCACGTGCTGCGCGCCAGCCGCGACGATGCCGAGCACCTGGCGCAGGCCGTCCTGGACGTCAAGGATAAGCTCGGCCTGTGCCGCATCTGCAACAACATCGCCGACAGCGAGTTGTGCCAGTACTGCCGTGACAGCAACCGCGACCCGAAGGTGGTCTGCGTGGTGGAGGAACCGCACAACATCGTCGGCATCGAAACCACACGCGAGTTTGCAGGCCGCTATCACGTGCTGCACGGGTCGCTCTCGCCCTTGCGCGGACTGGGCCCCGAATCGCTCAAGATCAAGGGGCTGGTGGAGCGCATCGGGCAGGGCGAGATTCAGGAAGTGATCGTGGCCACCAACCCCACGGTGGAAGGCGAGGCGACGGCGGTCTATCTGGCGCGCCTGCTCAAGCCGCTGGGCGTCAAAGTGATGCGCATCGCGATGGGCGTCCCGGTGGGCAGCGATCTGGAATTCGCCGACGAAGTCACCATGTCGAAAGCCATGGAAGGCCGGCGGGAGATGTAAAGAGGGGGGCCATGCAAGTTTCCGAAAAGCCCGTTTGCAAGACAATCTGCCCTTACGTTCGACGCACGACATCATCGACGGACTAATGCAGCTTGAAGTCGGCGGGTTGAATCCAGATTTGCGGCACTTTTACCCAAAGTTCTTTCAAAGCGTTACTGGGTGCTCCTGGTCGACATCAGTATGAGTGGAACATCGGCTGTCTCGGAACTTGAGCGTCTCCAGGTCATCCAATCGATTCTCGCCCCTGACGAGCAGAAAACGATAATCTTGCTCGTGCAAGTTATAACGGGCCAAGCGGAGGCAGATCCGCAAAACTACGGGAGTGACTACGTCTCGGCCATTCGCTGGCCCCCTCCGAACAGGTCGTGGCCGTTGCCCTCCGCAACACTCTCCCCGAATTTCTCGCATCTGCCGCCAAACCCTCAAGCCTCGTGAAATTCATCCGAGACCGCTTGGACCTATCCAGAACCGAAGGAACCAGCTTGGCGGCATGAGACGAAAACTATCCCATATCGGTACTCTCAAGGTAGTTACATGCAAGCGGAAAATCATCGGGCACTGGAAGGCTGGGGTTCCCCGCCCATGCTCGCTCTCTGCTATTTTCGGATAGTAACGTGTGATGTCGAACCAACGGAGAAGCCAAATGGGTGTCATCAGCCGCCGCAAAATTTTCAAGAAAACCGTCGACGCCGCCGCGCTCGCCGGCGTTTTCCAACTCACCCGTCCGGCGTTGGACGCGCAAGGCCGCGCCCAACAGCCGCCCCAAACCGTCAACACCAACTCGGCCCCCAGCAATCTCAAGATCACCGACATGCGTGCCCTGACGATTGCCGCCAACTACGACTACCCCGTCATCCGCATCGACACCAACCAGGGCGTCTACGGTCTCGGTGAAGTCCGCGACGCCGGCGGCAAGGACAATGCCCTCATCTTCAAGGGCATGCTTCTCGGCCAGGACCCGTTGCGCACGGAGCAGATCCTGCGCAGCTTCCGGTCGTTTTCCGGCCATGGCCGCGCCGGCGGCGGCTATAGCGCCATCGACATCGCCCTCAACGATATCCGCGGCAAGGTGCTGGGCGTCCCGCTGTGGAAGTTGCTGGGCGAAAAGAAGCGCGACCGCGTCCGCGTGTACTGCGATACCACCAGCACCGCCGACATCAAGACTTACGAAAAGCGCATCGCCCTGCGCAAAAAACAGGGCTTCACCTTCTTTAAGATGGACCTGCAAACGTCGCTCGTCGGCAACCGGGAAGGCGCGCGCGGGCCGGACGGCCAGTTGAGCGACAAGGGCCTCGCCTACCTCGGCGAATTCCTCGCCATGGGGCGCGGCGTGCTCGGCAAAGACACGCCTCTCGCCTGCGACCACTTCGGCCGCCTCACCATCGAATCCGCCATCCGCCTCGCCAAGTCCTTCGAGCCGTATAACCTGGCGTGGGCCGAGGACATCATCCCCTGGACCAACTGGCGCGGACTCAAGCAGGTGCGCGACAACACCGAGACCCCAATCCTCTCCGGCGAGGATATCTTCGGACTCCAGGGCGGTTTCGATGCCCTGATCGACGGCCAGGCGGTGGACATCATCCATCCCGACCCCGGCACCTCGGGCGGCGCCATCGAGACCAAGCGCATCGCGGACTACGCCTTCCAGAACAAAATCCGCACCGCCATCCACATGGCCGGCGGTCCGGTGAACTCCATGGCCACCGTGCACATGGCAGCGACACTCCAGGACTTTCTCGCCATGGAGAACCACGCCGTCGACATGCCGTGGTGGCAGGACATGGTCAACGGTCCGGAGAAGCCCATCATCCAGCAAGGCTTCGTGAAGGTTCCCGATACGCCCGGCATCGGCGTGGAACTCAATGAAGAGGTGGTCAAGAAGCACCTGCGCGAGCCCGGCTATTTCGAGCCCACGCCCGAGTTCAACAAGATCCGCCTGATGAACTATCACATCGCCGGTCCGTGGCCGCATTTCGACGACGACGGCGTCTGGTGCGACAACTGCGTTTCGTACCAGTAGCGGCGCGCGCCGCAAGGAGACATCATGAGCACCAGCATCGGCACAACCACTCCCTTACGATGGTGGCTCCGATTACTTCTTCTCTTGGCCGCCGCGGCGTGCCTGGCCGCGGCGGATTCCGGTTTCCTGCGCCGCCAGGTCTCCGACGTCCAACCGCGCCCGGACGATCTCACGGCGAACACCCCGGGAGCGTCCTATAAGCCGCTGTTCGGTGCCGGCGATCTGGACGCCGGACAACTCAAGGCGGTGGTCCGCTACGGCGAACTCACGGTCGCGCCCGGCGGAGCCAGCGCCGTGGTGAGCTATCCTGCCGAAGAGCAGATGTACTTCGTCACCGAGGGCAGCGCGACCTTGCTGTACGCTGACGAGAAGGCGCCGCTGAAAAAATTTGACTTCCTGTACCTTCCACCCGGCGTCAAGCACGGCATCGCCAACACTTCAAACGCGCCGGTGAAGGTCATCGTCATGGGATACCAGATCGCTGCCGGCCGTACCGTGGAGCTGCCCTCCAAGATCATGCTGGCCAACGCGGACGACGTGCCACTCCAGGTCCTCGGCCAGCACGGCCCCACCACCCAGTTCAAACTGCTGATGGGTCTCACCTCCAGCAAGCGCGACAAACTGGCCGCGGCCTACGTCATGAACAGCCTCTTCCTGATGGATTTCGCGCCCGGCGGAACCAACATCCCGCACAATCACCCGGCCGAAGAGGAGATGTATCTCCTGGTCCGCGGTTCCGGCGATATGGTGGCGGGCCGCGACGCCGCGGGCAAGGACGTGCGCCATCCGGTGACCCAGGGCGCGGCCTTCTTTTTCAAGCCGGGCACGCAAGTCGGCTATTACAGCAACGCCAAGGAAGGCGAAGCGCACGATCTGATTCTCGCCGTGCGCTCCAACCTTCCGGGCGGCCGCCGTAACCCGTAGCGTAGCCTTTCAGGCTGCCATGTCCCCATTCATGGGGGCATTTCGTCGCCTGAAAGTGATCGCCCCGCTTACTTCTTGCCGCGGATTTCCTCGAGGCGCTTCGCCAGGTACTCCTTGTATTCCTTCAGCAGCGCCGGATCGCGCGGGCTGCCGTAGATCTCGCTCGATTTGTACTTGCCTTCGTCGAACTTCTTGCGCGTCCATTCATCGTGAATGTGCGTCGTATCGGCGGCATCGAGAATCTGCTGCGCCAATTGCGGCGGGATGAAGGAAATGCCCTCACGATCTCCTACCACCAGGTCGCCAGGCATCACCGTCACATTGCCGATGCGGACCGGTACGTTAACGCCCGCAAGCGTCACGCCACCGATCGCGCTCGGATGCACCGACCTGTAGTAGCACGGCATGTCCATCTCCGTGATTCCCTCCAGGTCGCGGAACGCGCCTTCCACAACCATGCCGCCCCCCTTGGTCGCCTTCATGACGTAGTAGAACAGGTTATCGCCGACGATGGTTCCGCCTTCCTTCCTCCCCATCAGGTCCACTATCAGGATGTCGCCGGGCTGCAGCATGTCGAGTGCATACTGATTGTTCAGAGTCTGGATGCCCTTTTCCCGCGCCTTGGCGGTGACCACCGCGTCCAGATCGGCCCGCGCGGGCATGAACTGCACCGTAAAGGCCCGGCCCACCATCTTCTTGCCGGGGTGCAGAACCTGCCAGTCGCCCGCGTATTGGCTGTACCCGCCACCGCCACCGCCAGGGCCGCCGCGCCCGCCACCGCCAGGGCCGCCGCGCCCGCCACCGCCGGCTGCGGACGCGGGTGCGGCCGTGACGCCGGCGGCGCCCCAGTTGATCGTAATCTCCTCCATGGAGAGACCCTTGGCCCGCTCAATCAGGGCGTCGGAAACCTTCGGCCGCCCATCTGGCATCCGTTCACCGGTCCAGGCCTTCGTGTACTCGGTGAGCTGGTCTTTGGTCCAGCTCCACAACTGCGCCTGAGCGGGCGCGGGAGCGAGTACGGACGCGAGGAACGCGGCCGCCGCGAGGGTGGTCAAACTGTATCTGCGATTCATTCTTCGTAACTCCTTCTTAAAGAGGACCGGCCTCCCGGCCTATCCCTTAACTCCACAGCCGATCCGCCGATCGCTCCCGGTTCCATTCCGGCGTCGGCTCGAAATACCCCGGCTCCAAAAGGTGCTGTTTGACCACGGCTTCGTTGAGCGTCACCCCCAGCCCCGGCTTCTCCGGAACCGCGATGAACCCCTTCTTGACGATCGGCTTTTCCACGCCCTCCACCAGATCGCCCCACCACGGTACGTCCACCGAGTGGTTTTCCAGCACCAGGAAGTTCTCCGTCGCGGCGGCGCAGTGCACGTTCGCCATGCAGGAAATCGGCGTGCCCGCAAAGTGCATCGCCATCGGTACGCCTAGTTCCTCCGCCGCGTCGCCGATCTTCTTGGTCTCCAGAATCCCCCCGGAAGTCGCCAGGTCGGGATGAATGATATCCACCGCGTGCGCCCGGCACAACTCGATGAAGTTCTCCTTCAGATAAATATCTTCTCCCGTGAGGATGGGGATGTCCACCGCGTCGGCAATCTGCTTCAAGAGGTCGGTACGCTGCCACGGGATCATGTCTTCCAGCCACGCCATATTGTACTTCGTCAGCGCCTTGCCTAGCCGGATGCAACTATTGACGCCGATGTGTCCGAAGTGGTCCGCCGAAAGCGGAATGTCCATCCCCACCGCTTCCCGGATTTGCGCCACGAAGTCGGCCATCAATTGCACGCCCTTCTCGGTAAGTTCCATGCCCGTGAACATGTGCTGCGTATTCGGGTTGGAGTTGACCCGCTGCCCCACCGGCATGGTCAGCGCGCCGGGCACGTCCGCCACCAGATCGACTCCCAGATCCATCTTCAGCCAGGTGAACCCCTCGTCGCGGCGCGCCTTCAAGCGCTGGCCGTACACCTTGGGATCGTTCGATTCGGTGGTGTCCGCGTAGCAGCGGATGCTATCGCGGAACTTGCCGCCGAGCATCTGGTACACCGGTACGTTGTAGGCCTTCCCCGCCAGATCCCACAGCGCCATCTCGATGCCGCAGACCCCGCCGCCCTGCCGCGAATGCCCGCCAAACTGTTTGATCTTGCGGAAGATCTTATCGATGTTGCACGGGTTCTCGCCCAGAATCCGGCTCTTCAGGATGAGCGCGTAAGTCTTGCTGGCCCCGTCGCGCACCTCGCCCAGGCCGTAGATCCCCTGGTTGGTGTCGATCCGTATGATGGGGCACGTCATGGGAGCGCCGCGCACCGTGAGCGCGCGCATATCCGTAATCTTCAAGTCGGAAGGTTTGGAGTTTGTGTTGGTGTTCTGCGGCAGTGCGTCCAGCGTTTCATCCGCCCAAAACCCGAGACCCAGCGCCCCCGCCGCGCCTTTCAAAAATGACCGTCGCCGGTGTGAACCGTTTTCCTGTGCCATGGTGAGTAAAGTTCCTTTCGAAAGAGTCCCAGTGGGCCCTCGTCTGCTGCCGTTATAGTGTATACACCCGCGCGCCCGAGCGCCAGTGGGCCAGAGCCCAGCGGAGGCGTGCCGATTCCGGGGTAAGTATACGTCTTCGAAGTGTCTCTCAACCCACGCGGCGTCCACACGCCCGGTAAATCTCCATCATGATCTTCATATCCCGCATCCCCTCCTCGCCGGAAGCCCGCAGCTCACCCCCGCGCAGGATGGACTCCGCCAGATGATCCGCCTCGCGCGTGAACTGCAGCGGGTCCTTCTGCAGGTTCGGCTCGTCGATCGCCGGCTCCCCTTGAACCCGCGCCATCAGCCGCAGCCCCTCGTACCCGAACGCCGGCTCCACGTGCATTATGCCCTTCGACCCGTGTACCCGATAGAACCCCGGCATATCCGCGCCGTAGGTGGTATTGCAACTGGCCACCGTGCCCGAGGGGAACTTCATGGTCCACGCCAGATTCTCTTCCACCTCGTTGAAGCGGACGTCGCCATCCACCACGCTCCAGCTCGCCTGGATATTCGCGGGCTCCTCGCCGGTCAGAAAGCGGCACGCATTCAGCGAATATATCCCCATGTCCATCAGCGGACCGCCGCCCGCCAGCTTCATATTCAGCCGCCATTCGCCGGCGCGGATGTTGAACCCGTTGGCGCTCTCGATGGCCTGAATCTTGCCCAACTTGCCACTCCTCACCAGCTCCCTGGCGCGCAACGTGGTCGGCTCGAACTGGCAGCGGTAGGCGATCATGAGCTGGCGATTCGCCTGCCGGCAGGCGTCGATCATGGCCTGCGCATCGGCCACCGTGGTCGCCATCGGCTTCTCGCACAGCACATGCTTGCCCGCCTTCGCCGCTCGGATGGTGTACTCGGCGTGCATGCTGTTGGGCAGCGCCACGTACACCGCGTCGATATCCTTGTTCTCCGCGATCGCGTCGTAGTTCTGGTAACTGTAGATGTTCTTCGCCGGGATGCCGTACTCCGCCGCCATCTTCTCGGCTTTTTCGCGGTGCCCGCTGACCAGCGCCGTCACTCGCGCCGTCTTCGACGCCTTCAAACCAGGCGCCAGATGCTGCATCGAGATGCGCCCTAGCCCCACCATGGCGTACCCGATTTTGCGCTCGCCCTGCTGCGCCCGCGCCGCCAGCGCTCCCAACGCCAGTCCCCCCAATTGCCGTCTGGTGAAGCTCATCCCTCTGACCTCATGAGACACGATACTACAATCGGGGCCGGGCAAGGATTAGGCTGCCGGCGGCAGATGGAGCCGCTTTTCGACTTCCGTGAGGCGAGATTCCACGGCGGTGAGGCGCTGGCGGAGCATGATGTCGTCCAGTTCCGTTTCCTTGAACTTGACGTCAGCGGATTGAGCAAAACTATAGAATGCTCTGAGCATCTCGGTTTGGCTGTCCCTGAATGCCTCAAGGAGCTCATCTCTTAGGTTTTGGATGTCGCCCTTGGTCGTGGTAAGGATTTGGTCTTTCAGATCTTGCAGGTCGCCTTTTGTCGCGGTAGCGTTGCGGTCGATTTCCATACGTGCTCTCCTCGATCATACTCCAAGAGCGTACTCGCCTTCACTTCGCCTTGATGGCGAAATCCCAAACCTGGATGTTCAGTTTGTTTTCGGTGTACTCCACCACCGCATACTCGCCGGGCTCCAGCTTTTCCTTGGGCCAGATCTTGTAGAGCCCGCCATCCACTTCCTTCTTCAGGATCTCCACCAGCGTCGGCTCCTCGACGATCTCGTTCACCACCGGCAGCGTGGTCACGTTCTCCACGATGCGCACCGCGCCCTTGGTGGTCAGTTTGGCGATGCCGAAGCGTTCCTGTTCGGAGAGCTGCAGGTAGAACTCCTGCTCCGGGTTGGCGAAAACGTTCAGCGAATGCGCCCCCCCGATCTCCAGCGTCGCCTTTCCGGTGATCACCGGAATCGGGGAGAGTTTCTTCAAAATCGCCCGGCCCTTATTGGTGTGGACCGTGGATTCGGCCAGTTTCATCACCTGTACTTCGTTGCCCAGCAGCCAGTAGGCGCCGGGGTCCTGCGGGATGCGCGTCTTCTCCTTTTCCAGATCCCGCTCCGCCTTTTCCTCCTGGGCCATGACTTTGGTGTCTTCCTCCAGCTTGGCCTGGCGCTCGGCGGCCTCGCTTTCGGTGCGTTTCAGGTCCACCAGATCCAGCGGAACATCCTCCCAGCCGCTCCGCTCCACGCTGTAAAAATGCACACGGTCGGGCTGCACCTGGTATTCGCGGACAATGTGATAGCTGCCATCCTTCATGTACAACTTGAGGTTTGCCGCCCAGGCCGCGCAGGCCAGAATCGCGAGTGCCAGCAGGAGCGTCCGCATATGTCTGTAGACTACTCTACCGCCGCGCCGGTTTCCCCCGTTAAGAATTGGCGAACTCGCGCGTCCTCTCTTACGTATAGGGGTACAAGACGGGCCATAATAGTGGCTTGAGGTCCTATTCACTTTATGTCGCGATTTAAGTCGATTCTCTCGGTCATTCTTTGCTTTACGATGGCGCTTCCCGTGTTTGCCCAGACGCCGGAAATCAAGGGCAGTTCCTATCGGGGGTTCTTTTACAGCCTTACCAGGAACTACCAGCCGACCACGGTGGCCGCCATCAGCTTTGAGGATTCTCCCCGGATCGAGCGCCTGATACGCGCCGGCCGCATCTATCTGTCGTTGCGCGATGCCATCGCGCTGGCCCTGGAGAACAACCTGGATATCGAGGTGGCGCGACTCAATCCCAAGCTCCAGCAGTCCAATCTACAGCGTGCCAGCGCCGGGCAGTTGCTGCGCAACGTCAGCAACAGCATCTCCACCGGACCGTCGTCGGCCTCCCTCGGCGTGCTGGGGGCCGTCAACTCGCTGGGCCCTTCCGGCGGCGGGTCCAGCAGCGGTACGAGCGGCGTGCTGAGCGGCCTCAACGTCCAGTTGGCCGGCTCCGCAATCCCCAACCTGGACCCCACGGTCTTCGTCAACGCACAGTTCTCGCACCAGACGTCGCCACAGACCAACTCCTTCGTCACCGGGACCAACTTCCTGGTCACCTCGCAAAAGAGCACGAACTTCGGCATCCAGCAGGGTTTCCTCACCGGCACGAGCGTCTCGCTCGGCATGGGCAACGTGCTCGGTTACAGGCAGAACGCACCCACGAACGATTTCAACCCGGTGGACTCGGGCGCCTTGAGTTTTTCGATTACCCAGAACCTGCTCAATGGCTTCGGCGTAAAGGTGAACAACCGCGCCATCCGTATTGCCAAGAACCAGTTGCACATCTCCGACCTCACTTTCAAACAGCAGGTCATCGCCACGGTGAATAACGTCGTCGGCCTGTATTGGGACCTGGTGTCGTTCAACGACAGCCTGAAGGTAAAGCAGCAGACGCTGGACCTCAACACGCAACTCTATACCGACAACAAGCGCCGCGCCGAACTGGGCGCGCTGGCCGAGATCGACATCATCCAGGCCGAAGCCGAAATGAAGAGCAGCCAGCAGGATGTAGTGACCGCGGAAACCCAGGTATTGCAGCAGGAGATGATCCTCAAGAGCGTGCTCACCCGCACCGGGTTCAACAACCCGGCGGTGGCCAGCGCGCGGATCAGCCCCACCGATCACTTCGATGTGCCCCCGCAGGATGCCATCCAGCCGATCCAGGATATGGTCGGCGAGGCCTTCCAGAAGCGCACCGAAATCGAACAGAGCCAGATCGGGCTGGAGGATACACGCATCAGCATGCTGGGCACCAAGAACAACCTGCTGCCCTCGCTCAGCGTGTTCGCCAACCTCTCCAATACCGGCCTCATCGGCAGCGTGAACGACTTGCCGGTCCCCATCACTTCGGGCGGCCAGGTCGTGGGCTTCCGGCAGCGCACAGCCGCCGATGTAAATGGCTTTTTTCTCGGTGGTTACGGATCATTCTTAAGCCAGTTGTTTACCCGTAAATTCCCCAACTACAGCGCCGGTTTCCAGCTCAACATCCCGATCCGCAATCGCGCCAACCAAGCCGACTTGATCACCGACGAGCTCAACTACCGCCAGTCGCAGATTCAGGACAAGCAGTTGCAGAACAGCATCAAGCTGAACGTGATCAACGCGCAGATCGTGCTCAAGCAGTCGCGCGCCGCTTACGAAACCGCCGTGCAGGCCCGCAAACTCGAGGAGCAGGTGCTGGCCGGCGAGAGGCGCAAATACGAGTTGGGCACGTCGAGCATCCTCAATGTGATCCAGGTGCAGCGCGACACTACGGCCCGCGAGCTGACAGAGGTGGATTTGCGCAGCCAGTACGTCAAGGCCCGCAACGCGCTCGACAACGTCCTCGGCAAGATGCTCGAGGTCCAGAACGTGGATATCGGCGAGGCCAAGAACGGCATCGTGACGCGCGAACCGGACATGATCCCGGCGGTCCCGGCGGTGGGGCAGAACAGGTAAGGGCGGCGAGAAGCGGGTCCAGGGGGACCCGCGCGGACCAGGGGGTCCACCCTACCATTTATAATGGTTCTTGGCTAACATATTCCCTTTCCAACCCTACCGCTATACTTCGCAGGCGGGACCGCTCCAGAACCTGGTCACCCAGCCCTACGACAAGATCTCGCCGGCCATGCAGCGCCATTACCTTGAGGCGAGCCCGTACAATCTGGTGCGCGTCATCCTGGGCCCGCGCAAGCCCGGCGACAACGAAAGCGAGAACGTCTACACCCGCGCCACCCGCACCATGCAGGAGTGGATCTCTAGCGGCGTCTGGGCGCGCGACGCCGCTCCCGGCATGTTCGCCTACTTCCAGGAATTCGTCGTGCCCGATACCGGCGAGCGCCTGGTCCGCAAGGGCTTCATCGCCCTCGGCCAGGTGGAAGAGTACGCAGCGGGCATCGTCTTCCGCCACGAGCAGACGCTCTCCGGTCCCAAGAAGGACCGCATGGAACTGCTCAAGCACACTCGAACCCATTTCGAACCCATTTTCATGCTGTATCCCGATCCGTCGGGCGCCATCGACGCGCTGCTCGACGAGGCCGCGGCGGCGCCGCCCATCGCCGAAGTCACCGACGAGTACGGCGCCATCCACCGCATGTGGAAGGTCGGCGCCGGAGCGCAAATCCAGCAACTGATGGCCGATAAAAAGCTGCTGATCGCCGACGGCCACCACCGCTACGAGACCGCCATGGCCTTCCAGCGCGACCATCCGCACCTGCCCGGCGCCAGCCGCATGATCATGGCCTTCGTCAACATGCACTCGGCGGGCTTGAAGATCCTGGCCACGCACCGCCTGGTGAGCGGCGTCGATACCGCCGGATTCCTGGCCGCCGCGGCCGGCGATTTCGAAGTGCGGGAGATCGCTTCGCTCGACGCCCTCAAGGCTGCCTGGGCGGCCAGCGGCGAGCGCAGCATCATCGGCGCCGCCATCGGCGACAAGCTCTACCAGTTGGAGGACCGCACCGCGCCGCACGGCGCTCTGAATGTACTCGGCGCTCTGGATGTGCGCATTCTGCACGAGGGGTTGCTCGGCAAGGCGCTCGGCATCGGCGAGGAAGCGGTGCGCGACGAAAAGCACCTGCGCTACATCCGCGGCATCGATCTGGCGGTGGAAGAGGTGCGCAAAGGCGCGGCGCAAATCGCCTTCCTGCTCAAACCCACCAGCGTGCGGCAGGTGGCCGATACCAGCTTCAGCGGCGGCGTGATGCCGCAGAAATCCACCGACTTCTACCCCAAGCTGCTTTCCGGCATGGTGATGTACAAGCTGGATTAGCCGGTTAACACTCCGGCCCCACGCGGCGTCTTTCCGTCAGATTGAACCTGAAGGAGGGACCAATCGATGCGCAAGACAATCGTGACTCTGATGCTGGCCTGTGCGGGCCAGATGTTTGCAGGCGGCTTCTGGCTGCAACTGGGGAATCCGGAAGCCAACCCGGCGGCCGGCAAGATGGGCGCCGTGGTCGTCATCAAGGCGGTGGGCTGCCACGATCCGGCGTCGGCCAAGGTGACGGCCATGGCCGTCGGCGTGGTCAACGGCGAGCGGCGTACCATTCCGCTGGAACTCAAAGCGCTCGGCGAGCCGGGCGCCTACGCGCTCTCCCAACAGTGGCCCCAGGAAGGCAGGTGGGTCATCCAACTGGTGGGCAGGAACGGCGGGCAGTTCACCAATACGCTGATCGGCGCGGGCCCCGGCGGCATCGACCGCCTGCATGCCAAGTTGGACATGAAGGCGTTCACGGCGTCGGATGTCGACGCGATGTTGAAATAAAGGCTGTGGCATAAGTTGCATCAAACAACCGCTCCCGACCCAAAGGGTACCCCGGTCGCGGCTCCGATCAGAGCCGCGACCGTCAGGGAGCGATTACATTTATCGGCCGCCCGTCCAGGAAGTTCCAGATGTTGTCCACCGCCATCCGCAGGCCCGCTTCCAGCGCTTCGGGGGTGATTCCGGCGCAGTGAGGCGTCAGCACCACGTTGCCCAGCACATTGAACGGATGGTTCCGCGGCAGGGGCTCGGTGGCGAAGACGTCGAGGCCGGCGCCAGAGATGCGGCCGGTGGAGAGCGCATCCAACAGCGCCTCCTCATGGACGATCGCGCCGCGGGCGGTGTTGATCAGGATCGCGCCGGGCTTCATGCGCGCGAATTGCGCGGCGTTGACGAAGCCTTCCGTCCGCGGGGAGAGCCGCACATGCAGGCTCACCACGTCGCTGGTGGCAAAGATTTCGTCGAGCTCGACGAAATCCACGCCCGGATAGCGCGCCGGGTGCATCGTCCAGACGATGACGCGCATGCCGAGCGCCGCCGCCAGGCGCGCGAAGTGGCGGCCGATGGCGCCGTAACCGACGACGCCGCAGGTCTTGCCGTACAGTTCGATCCCGCGGCCGCGGGGCCACGTGCCGAGGCGCGTCGCCGCGTCCATCTCCGGAATGCGGCGCGCCACGGCGAACAGCAGGGCCAGCGCGTGCTCGGCGATAGAGCGGGCGCTGACTCCGGGCGTGTGGGTGACGGTGACGCCGTGGCGCGCGGCGCTGGCCAGATCGACGTGGTCGGTGCCGGTGCCCCAGACGGAGAGCAGGCGCAACTTGGGACAGGCGGCGAAAACTCGCGCCGTGAAACGCGAGGACGCGCGGATGTTGAGCACCACTTCGGCCGCGCCGATGCGTTCCGTCAGTACGTCTTCGGTGCAGGGCAGGGTGTCGTAATAGTCGAGTTGGGCGCGGGCGCGTAGAACTGGGAAGACGGCGCTGGTGGCGAGCACTGGCGGTGAATCGTCGGGGATGGAGATGCGCGGCATGGTGAGCGGCCGTTTCATCCATACACTAACAGGTCGCTGGGCGCCTATGAGCGGTTTCGAACAGACTGAGACTTGGTTTCGGCGTAGTATGGCAGCAGTTGCGAGTCTTGTCCCACGTGCTGCTGTGCGCAGCTTCGCTTGTCTTGGTGTCTTGCCGCTCCGGCAACAACAACGCAAAGCCCGCTTCGCCACAACCGGAGCAGGCCGTGGCCCAACCACCGGAGATCCATGAGCCTGCAGGGACTGTGACGCAGGTGGAGATGGTCAATGTGAACCTCCGCCTCGACCGCGTCCTGGTGCTGCGCATACGGCACCTGGAGGGCCAGTTTCTTCCCACCCGCAAGGGCCAGCCACCCACTTTCGACGATAAGTTGTCCTACATCGTGGCGATCGATTCGGCCGAAGTCGGCGTCAGCATGGCGAGCATGACCCATGCCATGAACACATACGTCTTCAACGAACCTGACGCGCCTCTCAAGGACCTGACCCTCAGCGCGGAAGGCAGCGAGATCAAGCAAACCGGCACGCTGAAAAAGGGCCCTGGGATTCCCTTTGAGATGGTGGGCACGATGAGCGCGACGCCGGATGGGAAGATCCGGATCCAAGCTACGAAGGTCAAAGCGGCCCATTTGCCCATCGGGGGTTTAATGAAACTGTTCGGGCTCGACATGGCCAAACTGATCAACACCCGGAAAACCAGAGGCGTCACCGTGGACGATAACGACTTCATTCTCGACCCCACGCTGATGCTACCGCCCCCCAAGATGCGCGGGCGCATCACCGCCGTGCGCATCCAGGGCGATGAGATCATTCAGACCTTCGGAAGAGAGAATAGGAAGCTGACGGCCCCATCGCCGCCTTCGAATTACATTGCTTACCGCGGAGGGGTCATGCGGTTCGGAAAGCTGACGATGACCGATACCGATATGCGGTTGATCGATGCCGACCCAAGCGATCCGTTCGATTTTTTCCCCGATCATTACAGCGAACACTTAGTGGCCGGTTATTCCAAAACAACCGCTTCCGGGGGACTGTTGGTCTACATGCCCGATTACAACAAAATTGCGAAGGCGCTCGCACCCCACTGAACCGGCCATGTTGCCGGGCGGGGCTTCAGTAGCATTTGAGATCGGGAAGAGCGGGCTGGCAAACGGTAGGCCGGGCGGTTAGAATTTGGCCATGAGAATCGCAGTACTGCTGTGCGCATGGACGGTGCTTGTCATGGCTCAGAATCCGCTCGCCAAACCCGACCCCTTCGTGGGCACGTTTCAGGGAGACGGAGTCACCCTCGAGATGGCCGCGAGCGGCGCCGGCTATGCCGGAACGCTTTCGTTTCAAGGGCGGCAATTTCCGGCGGCCATGAAAGCCGCCGCACAGCTCGCCTCGGGAAGCTTCGAGGTCAGCGGGCAGTCCTATGCGTTCACCCTGACGCAGGACGGCGGCGGGTTCAAACTGGCCAGTGCGGGGACGGAGTACCGCCTGGCGCGAAAGGCAACGGCGGCGCCCGCGGCCCCGGCGCCGGCGCCGGCGAGTGCGGGAGCCGCCGGCAGCATCGTGGGCAGTTGGCGCAATGCCACGGGTTCGGCGCGCTTCAACGCGGACGGCACCGGGGTGGTGGACGGCACTCCGGGGCGGTACGAGATCCGCGGCAACCAATTGACGCTGATCGGAGCGCAGGGACAGGCGACCGTGCCGTTCGAAGTGCGCGGCGATGTTCTCACGCTGACCGTGAACGGAGCAGCGGTGACGCTGAATCGAGTGAAGGAGGAGACGGGCGAGGGTAGCGTCCACATGGAACTGGTGGGTAAGTGGTGCTGGATTTCGGTGACCACGGCGAACCAGGGAGCGTTTCAATCCAGCCGCTGCATCACGCTGAACGGCAACGGGACGTATGCCTACGCGGGCGCGACCGACAGCTACAACCCGTACGGCGGGGCGAGCTCGCAATCGGCGGACTCCGGGACGTGGACGGCGACGGAGACCACGCTGACCACGCATTCGCGCGGCGGCAAGACCACCACCTATCGCTTAGAGAAGCGCAATCACCCGAAGAATGTGCGCGATCCCATGATCGTGCTGGACGGGCAGACCTTCGTGACGGCCTACAACAAGGCACCGTGGTAGGGCGGGCGGTTGGGGCACATCAGGGCCACTTCCGGATGGGCTGTGACTGCGAGCCGCGCGGAGCTTTGGCCCGTCTGCCAGCTCGCCAAAGTTGTCAAAGAGGAGTTCGGCAGTGAAAAGCCACATGTTTGAAGAACTGCTGGGCAGCGTCCGCGAAGCCGGGGCCATTTTGCGCGGCCAGCAAAAGCCGTCGCGGCGGACTGTAATCCGCTCTTCCGGCGTCCGGGTCATTCGCGAACGAACCAGCCTTTCGCAGTCGGAGTTTGCGCAGTTGATCGGTGTAAGCGTGAAGACACTTCAGAACTGGGAACAGGACCGGCGACGCCTCACGGGACCGGCGGCCGCACTTTTGTGCATCATTGAGCATGATCCAGCGCTGGCGGTGAAAGCCATTCATCGGGTATAAGGCGATCGTCGGGGTGGGCCTGCCCTTTGCGATGATGGACCTTTCCGAGATCGTGTAGCCCTTTGGCGACCAGGCATACGCCCCCAGAAGCAGGAGGACACCAAGACATCCCACCACAAGGCTGTGGATGGCGGTGGTGATTACCAGGAGCAAAACAAAAATGCCGGTCGAAGTATACTTGGCGGTCGAGTCGTAAGACGCAGATAATGAGGTGCTTGAGTCGGATGGCATGGCGTCGGCCTCGTTCTAATTGTACGGCGTCGACCCGCCAAGTGTGGTATCCTAATCAGACAAGTAGCGGGAACCAGCGGAACTGGCGCATTTGGAAGCCTAGTTGCGTTCTCCCTTACACTTGGGTTAACATTTAAGAGTTTCGCGAGAAAAAGCTTTCTGCTCTTGTGCTACCACCCGTCTGTAGGCGGGTCCGGCCGAGGGTGAGGCCCCGAGGTTAACCAGGATTTACTCCTGGTTTGAACATGGGCCTGTCCATAAAAGCAAGGTAATCCTCGCAGTTGCGACCTGTAGTTTTGCGGATTTTCCGGGATTCGCGTGCGGAACATCGTTGCGAATGCTGGTCGTAGTGGGTTGCTCCACACATATTTTTGATTTACTTCGCGAAGAGGACATCGTGCCAACGTTTAATCAACTTGTGCGTAATGGGCGGAAACCGCCACGCTGGAAGACTTCGAGCCCGGCGCTGGAAAGCTGCCCGCAAAAGCGTGGAGTTTGTACGCGTGTCTACACTTCGACTCCCAAGAAGCCGAATTCGGCGTTGCGGAAAGTGGCGCGCGTGCGCCTCACCAACGGGATCGAAGTGACCACCTACATCCCGGGAGTCGGACACAACCTGCAGGAGCACTCGATCGTGCTCATCCGCGGGGGCCGTGTGAAGGATCTTCCGGGCGTGCGTTATCACGTGATCCGCGGCGCGCTGGATACCGCCGGCGTGGCCAATCGCAAACAGAGCCGTTCGAAGTACGGGGCCAAAAGGCCTAAGAGTTAGGCGCCAAAATCGTAGGTTAAAGTTTATGCCACGCAGACGAAGAGCTGAAATTCGTGAAGTAGCGGCGGATGCGGTCTACAATTCCACCCTGGTCGAGAAGTTTGTGAACTCCTTGATGTGGCAGGGCAAGAAGAATACCGCACAGGGAATCTTCTACGCCGCCATGGAAAAGATCAAGGAACGCACCAGCGACGATCCGCTGAAGGCCTTCAAAAAGGCCGTCGAGAACGCCAAGCCGATGCTCGAAGTGAAGACGCGGCGCGTGGGCGGCGCCAACTACCAGGTGCCGATCGAAGTGCCGCAGAACCGGCGGACTTCGCTGGCCATGCGCTGGATCATCACCAACGCCCGCACGCGTCCCGAAAAGGGCATGGCGGAAAAGCTGGCCAATGAACTGAACGACGCCGCCAATTTGCGCGGCGGGGCGATTAAGAAACGCGACGACGTCCACCGCATGGCCGAGGCCAACAAGGCCTTCGCGCACTACCGGTGGTAACCGGCACGGACTACAGGAGCTAATCGGAACTGCATGGCTAGAACCACCCCGCTCGAGAGGATGAGAAATATCGGCATCGCGGCGCATATCGATGCCGGTAAGACCACCACGACCGAGCGGATCTTGTACTACACGGGCAAGTCCCACAAGCTGGGCGAAGTTCATGAGGGCACCGCCGTCATGGACTGGATGGAGCAGGAACAGGAACGCGGCATCACGATCACATCGGCCGCGACCACCTGCGAGTGGCGCGACATCCAGATCAACATTATCGATACGCCCGGGCACGTCGATTTCACCGCCGAGGTGGAGCGCAGCCTGCGCGTGCTGGACGGCGCGGTGGCGGTATTCGACGCCGTGGCCGGCGTGCAGCCGCAATCGGAAACGGTTTGGCGGCAGGCGGACAAGTACTCGGTTCCGCGCATTTGCTTCATCAATAAGATGGATCGCGTGGGCGCCGATTTTTACCACTCGGTGCAGACGATCGTCGACCGGCTGAAGTGCCGTCCGGTGGCGATTCAGATTCCGATCGGCGCGGAAGAAAAATTCCTGGGCATCGTGGACCTGGTGGAGATGCGCGGAGTCATTTGGCACGACGAAACCCTGGGTTCGCAGTATGACGTGGTGGATATTCCGGACGACCTGAAAGAAAAGGCTAAGGAATACCGCGCGCTCATGATCGAGGCGATCAGCGAGCACGACGAAGCGCTGATGCACAAGTTCATCGAAGGCGAAGCCATTACCAACGATGAAATCCGCGCCGGCATCCGCAAGGCGACCATCGCCATGCATATCTTCCCGGTAATCTGCGGCACGGCTTTCAAGAACAAGGGTGTGCAGACCATGCTGGACGCGGTGGTGGATTACCTTCCCTCTCCGCTGGACGTTCCGGCCATCGAGGGCCACGACGTCGACGACCCCGAAAAGATCTTGTACCGCCACGCTTCCGACAGCGAGCCCTTCTCGGCGCTGGTGTTCAAGATCATGACCGACCCGTACGTCGGCCAACTGGCATTCTTCCGGGTTTACTCGGGCACGCTGAAGGCCGGCGAATTCGTATTCAATGTGGCCAAGAGCCGCAAAGAGCGCGTGGGGCGCCTCTTGCGCATGCACGCCAACAAGCGCGAAGAGATTCAGGAGATCGTCTCCGGCGACATCTGCGCCGCCGTCGGTTTGAGGACGGTTTCGACCGGCGATACGATCTGCGACGACGAGCACCCGATCGTGCTCGAAAACATCGATTTCCCGATGCCGGTGATTCAACTGGCGGTCGAGCCGAAGACCAAGGCCGACCAGGAAAAGATGGGCCTGGCGATTCAAAAGCTGGCGCAGGAAGATCCCACCTTCCGCGTCAATACGGATCCGGAAACCGGCCAGACCATCCTTTCCGGGATGGGCGAACTTCACCTGGAAATCATCGTGGACCGCATGATGCGGGAGTTCGGTGTCGGCGCCAACGTCGGCAAGCCGCAGGTGGCGTATCGCGAGACCATTCGCAAGCATGCCGAAGCCGAAGGCCGCCACATCAAGCAGACCGGCGGTCACGGGCAGTACGGCCACGTCAAAATCCGCGTCGAGCCGCTGCCCTCCGGCAGCGGGTTCGTGTTCGAAAACGAAGTCACCGGTGGCAGGGTACCGAAGGAATACATCAACCCCACCGAGGTCGGCATCAAGGAAGCGCTCGAGGGCGGAATTCTCGCCGGCTATCCGATGTCGGATATCCAGGTAACGCTGTACGACGGCAGTTACCACGATGTCGATTCCTCGGAAATGGCCTTCAAGATCGCCGGCTCCATGGCGATCAAGGAAGCGGCCAGGCGCGCCAAACCGGTTCTGTTGGAACCCATCATGGCGGTGGAAGTGGTGGTCCCGGAAGATTACATGGGCGATGTGATCGGCGACCTGTATTCGCGCCGCGGCCGCATCGAAGCCACCGAGTTGCGTGGAACCACCCGCATCATTAAATCGATGGTGCCGCTGTCGGCCATGTTCGGGTACGCCACCGAACTGCGCTCGCGTACGCAGGGGCGCGGCAGTTTCACGATGCATTTCGGCAAGTACGAGGAAGTCCCCGCCGCGCAATCCGAGGAAATCGTCAGCAAGGTCCAGGGCAAGACTACGAGATAAGGAGCTGATTCTCTCTTATGGCAAAAGAAAAATTCGACCGCAGCAAGCCGCACATCAACATCGGGACGATCGGACACATCGATCACGGCAAGACGACGCT
>Ga0209014_10000235_pt1 | contig 31060 bp, 24 predicted proteins | sample BarGraNGADG00212_FD_184491 | JGI IMG/M metagenome (GOLD analysis project Ga0209014, IMG submission 184491) | Arctic peat soil microbial communities from Barrow, Alaska - Barrow Graham LP Ref core NGADG0002-212 (SPAdes) (version 2) | ecosystem: Environmental > Terrestrial > Soil > Wetlands >...
TTCCCGACAGCCACGCCGACGGGATACTTCGATCTCGACCACGACCAGCGGCTCACGATCAATGCCAGCGCCGTGTACTCGCTCGGTGCGTTCTATCTGAGCGCGACCGAGATCTTTGGCAGCGGACTGCCCAACGGCGTGGACCCGAGCACGTGCAACTGCGGGTACGGTACAGGATTGCTGGACTTCAATCGCGCCACCAAGGTGCAGCCGAACTACATCACGAACCTGAGCGCGGGATACACGTTCCTGTTCGGGAGCACCACCGTCCGTCCTGAGTTGTTCGTCGACAACCTGTTCGACAGTCGCTACCTGCTCAAGGGCACGTTCTTTAGCGGTGCGTCCGTCGGCCGGCCTCGCTCGGTACAGTTCCGTGTGAACCTCGGCATATAATTGGACGGGGCGGCGCCGAAACCGGCGCCGCCCCGAGCGGGTCCAAGATCAGTCCAGCGGGAGCGCTGCAGCATGAGGAACCGTCGTTCGATCGCCGTCATGGCGCTTCTCACCCTGTGCTGCGCCTGTTCCGGCGGCGGCACCGGTCCGGGCGACGTCACCGGCCCGGTGGCGTCGATCGCCGTAGATGCCGCGACCACGACGTCCGTGTTCATCGGATCCACCATCTCGCTGGTCGCCTCGGCGCACAACTCGAGCGGCGCGACGATCGGCGGCCAGACGTTCACCTGGAGCTCCTCGAACCCTCTCGTGGCGACGGTGTCATCGGCCGGCGTCGTCACTGGCGTCGCGGCCGGCGTCGCGTCCATCTCCGCGTCGATCGGATCCATCGTCGGGCAGAATACGATCGCGGTCTCGGCCTCAGCGGCCCAGCTGTCCTGCGCGAGCGTGACGCCTCTGGCGCTGAACGTCGGCGACGTCCACCAGTTCACCGGCCTCGAGCGCTCGTCGCTCTGCATCAACGGCGGAGCGGGCTCGGAGTACGCGCTCGTCGCCTTCAACTCGAGCCTCGACACCAGCACCACGGCGCAATCGGTCTCGTTGCAAGCAACCAACACCATTCAGGTCGTGAACGGGCCGACTCCGCAGCTGATCGCTGGTCCGCGCGTCTCGTCCCAGCTCGTGCCGCGCAACGTCGATTTCGAGATGCGAATGCGCGAGATGGAGCGCCGCGAGCTCAACCCGAGGTTCGCGGCGGCGCGCGCGTGGTACGCCGGCCGCTCGCGGTCCTTCGCTGCGCCGCGTGGCATCTCGGCAATCGTCGGTGTGCCGCCGACTCCGGTGGTCGGTTCGGTCATTTCGCTCAACGGCAACGCGACGAGTGCCTGCGGCACGCCGCAGCCGCACGGCGCGACGATCGTCGCCGTATCGACGCGCGCGATCATCGCCGTGGACACCCTCGTGCCGCCGAACGGCTTCACGAACGCGGACTACCAGAACTTTGCCGCGGCGTTCGACACGCTGATCTACCCGCTCGACACGCTGAACTTCGGCGCGCCGACTGACATCGACGGCAACGGCCGCGTGCTGCTGTTCTTTTCGCAGCTCGTGAACCAGCTCTCGCTCCCGGGTCAGGGTTCGTACGTGGGAGGGTTCTTCTTCGGCCGGGACCTGTTTCCTCTCACGTCCACGGCCACGCTCGCCGCGTGCGCGGGGAGCAACGTCGGGGAGATGTTCTACCTTCCCGTGGTGGACGCGACCTCTCAATACAACGGCTTCTTCAACGACAAGCCGACCGTCACGAGCCAGGTTTATGCGACCATCGTGCACGAGTTCCAGCACCTGATCAACGCCGGGCGGCACCTGTACGTGAACACCAACGCGACGCGCCTCGAGGAATCGTGGCTCGACGAATCGCAGGCCATGCTGGCGCAGGAACTCCTGTACTACAGGGTCTCCGGCTTCGCGCCGAAGCAGAAACTCACGTGGGTCACGATCAGCACGGGCGCCAACGCGAACGGCGCGCAGCTCGACCTCGTCAAGGCGTATCTCGTCCAGGGACTCGAGCTGCTCAACTCGTATCTCTCGTCCCCGGAGACGAGCACGCCCTACTCCAACACGGAGAATCTCCAGACGCTCGGGGCCGGGTGGCAGTTCATGCGATACCTGCTCGACAACACGACGGGTACGCAGTCGACCTTCTCCCGCGCGATCGATAACGGAGTCGTCTCCGGATTCGCGAACCTCTCCAACGTTTTTTCGACCTCCCTTCCGGCGCTGGCCAGCACCTACCAGTCGTGGGCGATCGCGCAGTACGTGGACGGAACCGGCGTCTCGTCGAACCCGGCTTACGCGAATCCGAGCTGGAATTACCGCAGCGTTCTCCCCAATGCGCTCAGTCTCACGAGCTATCCGCTGCGGATCAGGCCGCTGACGCCGGCCGTGCCTGTTTCGGTTGCGCTGCGCGGCGGAGCCGCCTCGTTCATCCGCTTCCGCGTGAACGCCGGTCTCACGGCGCAGGTCACGCCCGCCAACGAGATCGCGGCATCGACGCTCGTGACCTATGCGCTGGTGCGGACGTTCTGATTTTCCGTTGGCGGTGGGAGAATTGAGGGGCGAGGTCGACCTGATGCAGAATGCAGAAGTGGAATGCGGGATGCGGGAGAGTCGACCCGATGCAGAATGCAGAAGAGGAATGCGGGATGCGGATAAGAGTTGAGACGCGAGTTGGATGCGGGGTGCCAAACAACGAAGGGCGCGACTCACGCGAGTCCGCGCCCTTTCTCATATCTCCCCTCTTGGTACCGCATCCCGCATTCCTCTTCTGCATTCTGCATCGGGTCGAAATTCCGCATTCATCTCATCTCTCCCCACTCTCTCCCGCGCCCTTTCCAGCGAACGCCCGCAGCATCTTCAGCATCCGCCGGTCGTTCGTGACCATATCGTCCCCCTTCGGCGTTTCGAGCACCTTGGGGATGTTCGCGAGGCGTTGGTCCCGCATGATCCTTTCGAACGGGCCCGCGCCGATCTCCCCGGCGCCGAGCAGTTCGTGCCGGTCTTTCCTCGAACCAAGCGGCGCCTTGGAATCGTTCAGATGCAGCAGTCCGAGCCGTTCGATGCCAAGGACGTCTTCGCATCGTGCCCAGACGCCGTCGTAGTCCTTGATCAGGTCGTAGCCGGCGGCGAACACGTGTGCCGTGTCGAGGCACACGCCCATGCGTTTTCGAAGCCTTGCGGGAATCTTCGTCAGCAGCAGCGCCATCTCCTCGAACGTCGAGCCGATCACCGTGCCCTGGCCGGCGGTGAGCTCCATGAGCAGACGCGTGGCCCCCGGTTCCTGTTCGAGCGACTGCGTGATCGCGTCCGCGTTTCGCGCGATTCCGTCGGCGCGGTCGTCCATGAAATTTCCGGGATGCGACACGAGCGCGTCGAGCCCGAGCGCGTGGCACCGCCTCAGTTCCGCGCGAAAACTCCCGATTGACTTGTCGCGGAGCGCCGGGTCGGGCGAGGCGAGATTGATCAGGTAGCTGTCGTGCGCGTTCGTGAATCGCACTCCACTCGTTGCCAACGCGCCGCGAAACGCCGCGGCCTCCGCCGGCGTCACCTCGTGCTCGGCCCAGCGATTCGGCTGCTTCGTGAAGATCTGCATCGCCGTCGCACCGATGAGATCGGCACGCGGGGGAGCGTTCGCCACGCCTCCCGCCGTCGAGATGTGCGCGCCGAGCAGACCGCCCGCCGTTTCGGACTTCGGTTTTCGATCTTCCATCTTCGATCTTCCATCGCCTTTCTTTTTCACCTTCTCGAGCGCAGCCACTCGAGCGGATCCACGGCGCGCTGGCCGGGGCGCATCTCGAAATGGAGGTGCGGTTCCATTTCGGGATCCGATTTTCCGACCGTGCCGATCGCCTGGCCCTTCACGATCTTCGTCCCTTTCGTGACGGAGATCCTGCCGAGCGAGCTGTAGATCGAGTAGTCGTTGCCGCCGTGCTGGATCACGACCGTCCTGCCGTATGTGCCGAAACTTTCGTCGACGAGCGCGACGACGCCCGCCGCGACGGCCTTCACCGGCGTCCCCTCCGCCGCGGCGATGCCGATCCCGTTCCACCGCGTGGTCGTGTTGTTGGGGTTCACGAGACGGCCGAACTGGTAGATGATGTTGCCCTCGACCGGCCAGTCGAGCCGGCCGAAATCGGCGGTCTTCAGCGTGCTGTTCGAGGGGAAGTTGCTGCCGCTGCGTCCCTCGGCGCGCTTGCGCTCGACCTCGAGCAGGGCGATGACGTTGCCGAGGCGGGCCTCGTCCCTCGCGATCTGCGCGAGGCGGCTCTCGGTCTGCTTCTCCTTCGCCTGCGCCTGCGCGAGGCTTCGCGCGCGCTGCTCGTCGAGCGTGCGCAGCCGCTTTTCCTCGTCTGCTTTCTCCTGCCTCGAGATCTCGACGTCGCCTCGCAGCGTCACCAGCATCTGGCGCTGGTTGCCGATCTGCTGGCCGAGCGCCTCCACGCGGTGCACCAGCGCGCGGTCGCGCTGCGCGGCGAGGTGCAGGTACTTGTAGCGCGACACCAGCTCGCCGAACGACTGCGCCGAGAGCATGGCTTCGACCGAATACAGCGCTCCGCGCTTGTAGATCTCGCGCACGCGGTTGCGCAGCACCGCGCGCTTGATCGCGAGTTCGTCCTGCGCGCGGATCAGGTTCGCGGTGGCATCGTTCTCCTCGTCGGCGAGGACGTTGAGCTGTTTGTCGAGCGTGTGCACCGCGCGCGCCGTCGCGTCGGCTTGGCGCGCGATGTTCGTGCGCTCCTCGGAGAGGTCGTGCACGGTGGACTGCAGGTCGCGCATGCGGCGCTGCAGGTCGGCGCGCTCGAGACGGATCTTTTCGAGCTCGTCTTTCTGTGCCTTGAGGCGTTCGGCGGCGTTCTGCTGCGGGGCCTGGGGAGGGGCGGCCTGCTGGGCGCGAATGCGCTGCGGATTGAGCAGCGCGACCGGGAGCGCGATGGCGAGCAGTGCCGTGCGGCCGTACTTCACTACACCTCCCGCAAGTGCCGCCCGACCGAGAACGCGCTGCCGAGCAGGCCGATCAGTGCGCCCGCGGCCACTCCGGCCACGGCGTACTTCGTGTCGAAGAATTCCGCGCTGAACACGAATTTCCCGATCAGTGAATTGGCGAGCCATGTGAGCAGCAGCGCGAGCAGCCCGCCGAGCGTGCCCTTGAGCAGGCCCTCGATCAGGAACGGGCTGCGAATGAACCCGTCCGTCGCGCCGACGACGCGCATGATCGAGATCTCGCGTGATCGCGCGAGCACGGCCATGCGGATCGTCGATCCGATGATGATCACCGCCACGCCGGCGAAAGCCAGGCCGAGCACCGCGCCGGCGATCGTCGCGATGTTGCGAATGCGATAGAGCTTCTGCACCCACTCCTCGCCGAATCGCACGTCGTCGATGAAGTCGTAGTTCTTGATGCGGCCGGCGACGGCCGACACCGTGGCGGGATCGCGGTACCCTTCCTTGAGCCTCACGTCGATCGACGCGGGAAGGATTCCGGCCTCGAACACGTCGCTGAACTCGCCGAGCTCGCGGCGGGCGCGCACCAGCGCCTCCTCGGGCGACACGAGCTTCACGGACAGGACTTCCGGGAACGAGGCGATGTCGCCGAGCGCGGCGCTGGTGGCCTCGGCGTTCGTGCCGTCCACCACGAAGGCGCGGATCTCGACGCGTTCTTCGAGCTGGCTGAGTTGGCGCCGGATGTTCAGTGCCACGAGGCCGAACAGGCCGAACGCGAAGAGCGAGAACGCGATGGTCGTGATGCTGAGGATGCTGAGCACCGGGGCGCGCTTGAAGGCGAGGAAGGCCTCACGCCAGGCGAGCCTCACGGCGAGTTCGCTCCCGGGGCAGGGTGTGTGGAGGCTTGGTCGGCGGAATCGAACACGATCGCGCCGTGGTTCATCTCGATCGTCCGGCATTCGGCGCGGCGGATCAGCTCGAGATCGTGCGTCGCCAAGATCACCGCCGTGCCGTTCGCGTTGATGTCGCGCAGGAGCTGGAAGATGCCGCGCGTGGCGCGCTCGTCAAGGTTGCCCGTCGGCTCGTCCGCGATCAGCACGACGGGATCGTTCGCGAGCGCGCGGGCGATCGCCACGCGCTGCTGTTCGCCGCCGGAGAGCTCGCGGGGCAGCGACGTCGCCTTCGACGCGAGCCCGACCTGTCCCAGCAGCCGGCTCACCTTGGGGCCGATGGCGGACGGCGGCGCGCCGGTGACCTCGAGCGCGAACGCGATGTTCGCCTCGACGCTGCGGTCCTCGAGCAGGCGGAAATCCTGGAAGATCACGCCCATCTTCCTGCGCAGGCGGGGCACGTCGCGGCCGCGGATGGTGACCGAGCTCACGCCGCTGACCTTCACCTCGCCCTTGGTCGGCCGTTCCTCGAGGAAGACCAGCTTGAGGATCGTGCTCTTGCCGGCACCGCTCGGGCCCGTGAGAAAGACGAACTCGCCCTTGGCCACGTGGAACGACACATCCTGCAGCGCCAGCCCGGTGCGGGGGAATTCCTTGAAGACGTGCGTGAAACGGATCATTCCCTACTTCAACGCCTGTTCGATGTCGGCGATGATGTCGTCGGCATCCTCGATCCCGATGCTGAGGCGCAGGAAGCCGTCAGGAATGCCGATGCGCGCGCGTTCCTCGCTCGACATCGCGGCGTGCGACGTGTACCGCGGCTCACAGATGAGCGAGTCGACGCCGCCGAGGCTCGCCGCGTGCGTGATCAGCTTCAGGCGGCGCAGGAACTTGTCCGTGGCCTTGCCGCCGCCCGCGAGCTCGAGCGCGAGCATGCCGCCGAAGCCGTCGAGCATGGCCCGCGCGATCTCGTGATCCGGGTGGTCGGAGAGTCCGGGGTAGTGGACGCGCTTGATCTCCTTCCGGTCCGAGCACCAGTGCGCGATCCGCATCGCGTTGTCGTTCTGGCGGCGCACGCGGACGTCGATCGTCTTGAGGCCGCGCTCCAGCAGCCAGAGGGCGAAGGGGTCGGGCGTCTGTCCCCAGACCATCTCCTTCTGCAGCACTTCCTGGATGTAGCTCTCGGTGCCCGCGACGACTCCGGAGAGCACGTCGTGGTGGCCGTTGAGATACTTGGTGGCCGAGTGGATCACGACGTCGGCGCCGTGCTCGATTGGACGAAAATTGACAGGACTCGCGAACGTGGAGTCCACGACGAGCGCGAGACCCACTTCCTTCGTGAGATAGGAGATGGGCCGCAGGTCGAGCACGCGGCACGTCGGGTTCACCGGCGACTCCACGAAAATCGCGCGTGTTTCCTTGCGCAGCCGCTTGCGCCACGCACGCGGCTCGAGCGGATCCACCAGCGTCACGTCGATGCCGTGGCGGTTGAACTCTTCGGTGAGCAGCCGGTGAGTCCCTCCATAGATGTACGCGCTCGCCAGCAGGTGGTCCCCTGGGCGGAGCAGTGCGAGCATCGCGCACGCCGTGGCGCCCATGCCGCTGCTCAGCACGAGCGACGCTTCGGCGCCCTCGAGCATGGCGATCCGCTTCTGGATGCGCTCGGCGTTCGGGGTGTTGCCGTACCGCGTGTATTTGAGGCCGGCGCCCGTGCCGACTTCCTGCACGTAGTTCACCGACTGGACGAGCGGCGCGACCACCGGATCGCCCGCGCGGCGCGTCTCGGCTCCGCCGTGGATCGCGATCGTGGACAGGGACTGCGACCCCTTCTTCTTGCTCATCGGAACGGTCTCCTCAGGGCTCTATTTCGCGCGCGGCGGCGTGGCGAGCACCGGACGGTCCGTGTCCACCTTGATCAGCCGGACGATCTCGGTCGGTGCGAGGCCTGCGATGTCGCGCACGACGACGCCGCCTCGTGGAACACTGTCATCGATCATTACGGGCGCCAGGTCGTGGCGCCGCGGTCCGTACACCCACACCAGTTCGCCGTCGTTGACCAGCCGTTGGCGTGCTTCGTCGGCGTTGAGCATGACCAGCGGGCCGCGTTCGGCGTCGGAGACGCGAGTACCGATGAACCCGACGACTTGCAGCGGCGGGGTGTGCGCCATTACTGCACCGGGCCGAGCGGAGCGTACGTGACGCCGTTGTGCCGGAGCAGCCGGCGGCGCAGCAGCGACTCGAGGATGCGCGCCATCTCGGCGGGCTCGCGGCCGGCGACGTCGTCCGCCGCCACGGATCCGCGCGCGTACACCATCTCCCAGATCGCGCGTTCTTCGTCGCTCACCGAGCCGACGAGGCGCGCGCCGCCGTCGGCGAACTGCACGACGAGGGCGAGGCCGTGGTGGTCGAGCACGACTTCGATCGCTTCGAGGTGCGCGTCGGTGATGCCGTGGAAGACGATGTACCCCGCGTGCGCGTCCTGGCCCGCCAGCGCAATCAGGAGTTTCGCGACCACCTCGTCGGCACACGAATAGTCCATCATGCCGATATGCGAGAAGTCGAGCAGAGCCACGTCGCCTTCGCTGAGCGCGGCGAGCTCCGTCTGGATGCACCGCCTCACGGCCGCGCCCGTCGGGCGCGTGACAAGATCGGAGAACGGAAGGTTCGCCGAATTCCTGAGGACCGAACCGACATCGATTCGCGTCACGCTACAGCGCTCACTTTTTCTGGAATGGTGATTTGTAACTGCGCGCCCGGAAAGAATGCGAGACCCTCGCGGCGCGGCACGTCGTCGTCCCAGCTCGGGATGAGCGCGATCCGTGCCGTACCGCTTCGCACCGAAAGCTTTCCTTCCCACCGATGCACATATCCGCGAATTCCCTTGAGGCCCTGGCCGCGGCCCGGATCGCCGTAGCGGCTCACGCCGTTCACCACCGCGGCTTCCAGCGCGACGGCGTCGTCCCACCGATCGGACAGCGGGCGACGCTGCCCACTCTCAAGTGACGAGCGAAACCCCACGCCGGCATCGCACACCGCGATCACCACCACGAACCGTCCGCCGAGGCGCCGGCGATAATTGTAGGCCTGCACCATCACCCATCCGCCGCGCCCGGCATGCTCCACGATGTTCTGGCACGCCTCCGACAGCGTCATCGCGAAGCCCATCGTCGCGCGCGATTCGAGATGCAGCTTGTTCAATAGTATGCTCGCGGCGCGCTCCTGGATGCGCTCCACCACCCCGTGGACGTCGTCGCTCTTGGTGACGGGTGTCACCTCGAGCAGCACGTCGCTCTCGCCGGCAGACCGCGGACGTGGCACATGCCCGCGCACGTCGAACAACTCCTCGGCGTAGCGGAAGAAGCCCGCGCGCGCCCAGTACGAAACCGTGTCGGGATTCTCCGGCGGCAGGAACTCGGCCTTCTCGGCGCGTGTCTGCGCGAGCGTCAGCAGCGCGGTGAGCCCGTACGGCGTCGCGAACGTGGCATGGCGGGCGTCGACGATGACCTTCGCGTCGGCGGGGTGTTGCGCCAGTTGGTCGAGCACGCTCTCGAACGTGAGGTCGTCCAGCGATGAGGGAACGGCAATGACAACGGTCACGTGGGACTCAATTCTCTGCGCAGGTAGTGGGCGAGCCCGCTGGCTCCGCGATGTTCGACGTTTCGTGCGGCGGCTTCGAGCGCCGCCCTCATCGCGTCCGGAAAAATATCTCCGGCTGCGAGACGAGAGAAATATGTTGCGCCCCATACGTCGCCGCATCCAGTGGGATCGCCGCCGCCAGCCACTTGCGCAATGCGCGAAGGCACCAACTGTGTTCTGATTGCCCCGAGAGATCCCGCGCGTGCCGTGCGCGGCGCACTCGCCGCATCGCGGCGAACATCGCTCAGTTTCTCGAACTCGGGCGCCGCGAAGTACACGATCCCGCGCGCGCCGAGCGTGACGACGAGCGAGCGCACGCCGTTTGCGAGCGCCGTCGCGGCGAGCGCCAGCCCGTCCGGCGCGATCATCGCGAGCTCGTCCTCGTTCACCTGGAGCAGGTCGAAGCAGCGGCACCACTCGGCGATATCCGGAAGCGGACGCGGCGTGCGGAGTCCGTCCGGCTGCACCGCGAGCACGATCGAGTGGAGGTCGCAGTAGATCGGCCCCGTGAAATTCTGGCGCAGCAACTGTGCCGTCGGGAGGTCGAGCTCGAACCCGCTGATGAGGTTCACGTACAGCGCGTCGAGGTCGCGCACGAGCGGCGCGAGGCCGAGCCAGCTCCAGCCCGGGACGCCGCCGGAAAGCACCTCGCTGCGCCGTTCGGCATCGGTGTAGAACAGTTCGACGCGATTATTGCGGTAGGGCACGACAATGGGACGTGCGTCGGGTGCGACGCGCCGGAGGCTGCGCAGGAACTCGCGGGCCTGCGGAGCGAGGTCCTCGCCGACCTTCACCAGGGGAACGAGCTCCCAGTCGGGCGGCAGCGCGGCGTCGAACGCGCTCAGCGCGTACGTGATGCCGCCCCACTCCTGCACTGGTGCGCTCAGCGGATCGCGTCCGTGGATCACGTCCCACACGAACGTGCCGATCACACCGAGGCGTTTGCGGCGGCTCACGCCTCCGCCGGGTACTGCGCGAGATAGGTCGCCACCGCACCAACCACGCCCGCCGCAACCCCGAGCTCGCCGGGCACGATGCGGCACGCCTCCACCGCGGGCTTGAACGCGCGCCGTCGAACTTCGGCGCGAAGCGGGCCGAACAGGTCTTCGCCGGCCTGCGCGACTCCGCCCGCGAGCACTACGACGTTCGGATTGAAGATGTTGAGCAGGTTCGCGACTCCGGTGCCGATGAAGCGCGCAGTCTCGCGCACGACTTCGCGCGCCACGTCGTCTCCCTTCTTCGACGCTTCGTAGACGTGCTGCGCCATGAGATGCTCGAGCCGGCCCTCGACCATCGTGGTGAGCAGCGAGTCCTCTCCGCCGGCCAGCGCCTCGCGGGCGCGATCGGCGATGGCCGGACCCGACGCATACGCCTCGAGGCATCCGTAGTTGCCGCACTTGCAGCGGCGACCGGTCGAATCGATGGTGGTGTGACCGATCTCGCCCGCGGCGTCGCTCGCGCCGTGATAGAGCTTGCCGTCGAGAATCAGGCCGCCGCCGATCCCCGTGCCGATCGTGATGCCGACGACGTTCTGCGTTCCCCGGGCGGCGCCGATCCACCACTCGCCGAGCGTCGCGCAATTCGCGTCGTTGTCGAGCGTCGCGCGAAGCCCGACATCGTTCGAGACCCTGTCGCGCAGCGGGAAGTTGTGCCAGCCGAGGTTCGGCGTGGTGATCACGAGACCCGCCTCGCGGTCGAGCGGGCCCGGGCTGCCGATGCCGACGCCGAGAAAGTCATCGCGCGCCGCGCCCGTTTCCGTCATGGTCTGCGCGATCGCGGCCTCGATCATCGACGCGATGCGCTCGACGACGGCGTCCGCGCCCTCCGCCGCGAGCGTCGGCAGGGAGTGCAGCGCATGCTGGCGGCTGCCGTCCGCCGCCATCGCGCCGACGGAGATCTTCGTGCCGCCGAGGTCGACGCCGAGGACGAATCGTGTGCGCGTCATGGGAGCAATAAGCTATTCAACGCGCGTGAGACCTGCTCGACCTCGAGCTCCCGCATGCACTTCCAGTGTCCGAGCGGGCATACCTCGGGTCCGTGAGGATGGCACGGCCGGCACGTCAGCGACTGATTGCCGACGGTCGCGTGGCGGGGTGCCAGCGGGCCGAATCCGAATTCCGGAGCGGTCGGACCGAAGATCGAGAGCGTGGGTGTGCCGGCCGCCGACGCGAGATGCTGCGGCGCCGAGTCGTTGGTCACGAGGGCTGCGCACCGCGAGAGCAGCTCCGTCGATGCGAGCAGCGAGAGCTTCCCGGTCGCGTTGATCACGCGTTCGGGTCCCGACGCGCGCGCGATCTCCGCGGCGAGCGCGTTGTCGTCGGCCCCACCAACGACGACGAGCCGATAGAGCGGCGCAAGGCGTGCGGCGAGCGCCGGGAAATGCGGCCACCGCTTCGTGCCCCAGATGCTCCCGGGCGCGAGCGCGAGGAGCTGTGCGCCGTCGCGCGGCACGTCCTTGAGCAGGGCATCGACCGCCGCGCGTTCCCGTTCGCCCGGATAAAGCCTCGGCCGGATCACCTCGGGCGGGGGATCGGGTGCCTCATCGCCCGCCGCCAGCCGCCACAGCCGTTCGGCGTGATGACGGCTGCCGCGATAGCGCGAGCGTCGCGTGTACAGCATACGGCCCGCCGACGAATCGAATCCGACCCGCTCGCGGATCCCCGCGAACAGCGCGAGCGAAGCGCTGCGCATCGATCCCTGCGCGAGATACGCCGCGGCGATCTCTCGCGTCGTCCCGTCGGACCGCTTGCGCAGTCCGCGCGCGAAACGCCACAGCCCGGCCATGCCGTCGTCGGCGCCGCGCTTGTCGAACACGAGCAGGTCACGCACCGCGGGATGATTCGCGAGCAGCGCCGCCGCTGCTGGCGTCACCACGACATCCACGGGCCCCCGCGACGCCAGCTCCGCGAGGAGCGGCGTCGTCAGGACGACATCACCGAGATAGCTCGTCTGGATTACGAGTGACGACATGCGATGGAAGATCGAAGATGTAAGATGGAAGATAGAAGATGCTCACCGAAGATCGCGCACAACTTCCATCTTCGATCTTCCATCTTCCATCGTTTTACTCCACCTGCAGCACCGCCAAAAACGCCTCCTGCGGAATCTCGACCGACCCAACTTGCTTCATCCGCTTCTTTCCCTCTTTCTGCTTCTCCAGCAGTTTCCGCTTGCGGGTGATGTCTCCGCCGTAGCACTTGGCGAGCACGTCCTTCCGCAACGGCTTTACTGTGGTTCGCGCAATGACCTTCATTCCAATGGCCGCCTGGATCGCGACCTCGAACAGCTGCCGCGGGATCAGCTCCTTCAGCTTGTCGGCGATCTTGCGGCCCCACTCGTACGCCTTGTCCTCGTGGATGATCACGCTGAACGCGTCGATCGAGTCGCCGTTGATCAGCATGTCCAGGCGCACGAGCTTGCTGCGGCGGTACTCGAGCATTTCGTAGTCCAGCGACGCGTATCCGCGCGAGATCGACTTCAGCTTGTCGAAGAAGTCGAGGATGATCTCCGCGAGCGGGAACTCCCAGTCGAACTCCACGCGAGCGGTGTCGATGTAGTGCATGCCCTTGTACTCGCCCCGCCGTTCGGTGCCGAGCGTCATGATCGCCCCGATGTACTCGGTCGGCGCCATGATGCGCGCCTTCACATACGGCTCCTCCACGTGGTCGATCACCGCGGCCGGAGGCATGAGGGCCGGATTCTCGACGAGCATGAGTTCGCCGTCGGTCTTGTGCACGCGGTACTCCACGCTCGGGACCGTCGTGACCAGGTTGAGGTTGAACTCGCGCTCGAGCCGCTCCTGCACGATCTCCATATGCAGCAGCCCGAGGAATCCGCAACGGAACCCGAAGCCGAGCGCCGTCGAGGTCTCGGGTTCGTAGTGCAGCGAGGCATCGTTGAGCTGCAGCTTCTCGAGCGCGTCGCGCAGCTCCTCGTATTGCTGCGTGTCGGTCGGGTAGAGACCGGCGAACACGAACGACTTCACCGCCTGGTAACCCGGGAGCGGGGCGGCGGCGCGATTGTCGGCGTCGAACACCGTGTCGCCCGCGCGCGTCTCCTTCACCGAGCGCACGCTCGCGACGACGTATCCCACCTCGCCGGCCGTCAGCACGTCGGTCGGCACCTGCCGGAGCTGGTTGTAGCCGACTTCCTGCACTTCGTAGATGCCGTCGTTCGCGCCGAACGTAATTCGCGTTCCCTTCTTGATGGTACCGTCCACGACCCGAATGCTCGGCACCGCTCCGCGATACCGGTCGTAGTACGAGTCGTACACGAGCGCGCGCAGCGGCGCCTTTGGGTCGCCGTTCGGCGGCGGCGTCTTCTCGATGACCTTCTCGAGCAGCTCGACGATGCCGATCCCTTCCTTCGCGCTCACCAGCAGGATGTCGTCCGGATCGCATCCCAGCAGGCCGACGACTTCCGCGCGGCGCTTCTCCGGCTCGGCGCCCGGGAGATCGATCTTGTTCAGGATCGGGATGATCTCGAGCCCGGCTTCCATCGCGAGGAAGAGGTTCGACAGGGTCTGCGCCTGGATCCCCTGCGACGCGTCAACGACGAGGATCGCTCCCTCGCACGCCGCGAGCGACCGCGAGACCTCGTACGTGAAGTCGACGTGCCCCGGCGTGTCGATCAGGTTCAGCTCGTAGGTCACGCCGTCCTTCGCCGTGTAGCTCATGCGCACGGCGTTCAGCTTGATCGTGATCCCGCGCTCGCGCTCGAGGTCGAGCGTGTCGAGCACCTGCTCCTTCATTTCCCGCTTCTGGAGCATGCCGGTGGCCTCGATCAGGCGGTCGGCGAGGGTCGACTTGCCGTGATCGATATGCGCGACAATACAAAAATTGCGAATGCGGTCGAGCTGCACGTCGGTCCTTGTTCGGGTGTGCTTTCTTCCAATCATTAAGTATAGTCGCGCGCGAGCTTCTCCCCTAACGTTCTTGAGCTGCGCGCGGTGCTCCCGGCACGCGGGATGGTATTCGCCCAGGGCGAACACCGTCCCGCGCGCCTCGCTGTTTGCGCCAAGTGAAGGTCGGATCGCGAGCGTGTGTCGGCGCGCTCCGATACGGGTGTGCCCGCACCCATCTCGCCAAGGCGGGGGATCTCTCCCCCAGTGAGGGCGCGCGCGGGCGTGTCCCAAAGGGTCCGCCCGGGCGAGCGGCGCGACAGCGCCGCGATGCGGAAGGCGGAGCCCGTGAGACATGCCCGCGCGCGACCGACGACAGCTGAGCGCAAACCGCAGTTGGCGCGTAGATGCAGTTACATTCCGCATCGCAATAATGGCCGACACACGCTCGCGCGCCGACTTGATCGACCCTGCTTCGCTGGCGGCCCTCGGCCGCATCGAAATTATTGCGCGTTGGGTGGTGGAAGGATTCCTCACCGGACTGCACCGCTCGCCACGCAAGGGATTCTCGGTCGAGTTCGCCGAGCATCGCGCTTACCAGCCCGGCGACGATCTCCGATTCCTCGACTGGAAGGTGGTCGCCCGGGCCGACAAGTGGCTGATCAAGCAGTTCGAGGAGGAGACCAACCTCAAGGCCACCATCGTCCTCGACGTCAGCAAGTCGATGGCGTGGAGCGGCGCGCCGGGGCGGTTGACGAAGCTCGCCTACGCCGAGCAGGTTGCCGCGGCCGTTGCGTGGCTCCTGCTCCGGCAGCGCGACGGCGTCGGACTCGTTCGATTCGACGACGAAGTGCGCACCGTGATCCCGCCGCGCGGCCGCTCGGTGCAATGGCGCCGGATCATCACGGCGCTCGAGGACCCGGGCTCGGGCAAGGGCTCCGACGCCCCCGGCGCGCTGATGAAGGCCGCGCAGCTCGTGACGCGCCCCGGCATGGTGGTGGTGATCTCGGACCTTCTCGTCGACGAAGAGGAGATGGCCAAGGCCGTCTCCGTACTGCGCGCCGTCGGACACGACGTGACGGTGCTGCACATCCTCGATCCCGCGGAGCGCGACCTCGCGATTGCGAAGACGGAGACCGAGCTCATCGACACCGAGACGGCCGCCTCGGTGAACGTGATGCTGAGTGAAGTGCGCGACGCCTATCGCGACACGGTGCAGGTGGCGATCGGCGAGTGGCGCGACCGGCTGTCGGCCACCGGCGCTGCGTACGAAGCCGTCTATACCGACCAGCCGTTCGGCGTGGCGCTGCGCCGCGCGTTCGCCGGCCGCCAGCACCTGCCCTAAGCACAGAATGAACTTTCTCGCGCCATTCGCGTTGGTACTGGCCGGTGCGGCGGCCGTGCCGCTGGTGCTCCATCTGCTGCGCCGGCGCACCGGCGAAAAGGTGGATTTTCCGGCGATGCGCTATCTGCTTCGCGCCGAGCGCGAGCACTCGCGACAGCTCAAGCTGCGCAACCTGGCTCTCATGATGCTGCGCGTATGCGCCGTGCTCGCGCTGGCGCTCGCCGCCGCGCGTCCGATCGGGCGGCTCGCCGGCACTTCCCACGCGCCCACGGCAATGGCGATCGTCCTCGACAACTCGCTCAGCACGTCGGTCGTCATCAACGGCGCGCCGGTGCTCGCCCGGCTGAAGGACGCGGCGCGCGGCGCGATCGGCCGCGCGAACGCGAGTGACCGGCTCTGGCTCGTGACCGCGGATTCCCGCGTCGTGGGCGGAGGCGCGGGCGCCGTGCGCGCCGCGCTCGATCGCACCGAGCCGCTCGCGGGAGCCGGCGACCTGCGCGCCGCCGTCGCGCGCGCCGCGCAACTCGTGCGCGGTGGCGGACTGCCGTCGCGACAGATCGCCGTCCTCACTGACGGACAGGCCACGAGCTGGTCTTCGGCCGTACCGCTCGACGGTGTCGCGGCGACGGTATTCGCGCCGGCGCTCGCGCCGCCGCGAAACCGATCGGTCGTGAGCGCACTCGCCGAGCCGCCGCACTGGACGCCGCGCGGCGCGGTGCGCGCGACGACCACCGCGACCGATTCCGTCACGTTCCGTGTGGCGCTCGGCGCGCGCGCGGCCGCTCGCGGCATCGTCGCGCCGGGCGAGGACATCGTCGTGCGGCTCGCTCCGTCCGAACGCGGCTGGATTTCCGGCGCGGTGGAACTCGAGCCCGATGAACTCCGCGGCGACGACGTGCGCTGGTTCGCCGTTCACGTCGGATCGGCGCCCGGCGTCGTCGCCGAACCCGGAGCCGGCGCGTTCGCGCGCACTGCCGTCGATGCGCTCGCGCAGGAAGGCCGCGTCTCGCGCGGCAACGATATCGCGATCGCGGGCGCCGAGTCGGCCAGGCGGCCGGGAGTGTTCTTCGCGCCGTCGGACCCGGTTCAGCTCGGCGCCGCGAATCGCGCGCTCGAACGCGCGGGAATTCCGTGGAAGTTCGGCCCGTCGCGAAGCGGGCCGGCGCCGGTCACCGGAACGGGACTCTCGGGCGTGAGCGCGTTGCGCTGGTACGCGATCGAACCGCGCGGCGCGCAGGAGCAGGGAAGCATCGATACCGTCGCGAAAGTCGGCAGCGATCCGTGGGCCGTCGCGGGCGACGGCTACGTGCTGGTCGCCTCGCCGCTCACGACGGAGGGCACGGACCTCCCGCTCCGTGCGAGCTGGGTTCCGTGGCTGGGATCCGCAATTGCCGATCATCTCGCGGGCGACGCCGGTGCGATAACCGAAGCCGCGCCGGGTGCGAGCATCGCGCGGCCCGCGTGGGCGCGTGACCTCGAGGAGCCGGACGGCACGCGCCGGCCGGTGCTGGAGTCACGCCTCGAGGCGCCGTCGCGAGCGGGCGTCTATTTCTGGCTTCGCGGCACTCAGCGCGCGGGTGCGCTCGTCGTGAATCCCGAGGTCAACGAGTCGGATCTCACCCGGTTGCCGATTGCGCAGCTGCGCGCGCGCTTTTCCGGTGCGGAGGTCGCCGCGACCGACGACGCGGGCCGCTGGACGGCATCGGCCTTCTCGCTCTCCGGGCGGCGCGCGCTCGACGGCGCGTTCATCGCGCTCGTCTTGCTGCTGCTCGCCGCGGAAGCCGTCGTGACGCGCGCGATCGCACCGAAGGCCGACTGATGGTGGGTTGACCGTGGCGCTTCCGTCGCTGGTCGAACGGCTCTCGGAACTTCCGGCGTTCAAGCGGCTGCTCAGCACGCTCCCCGCCGGGCGTGGGTCTCAGCGCGTCGCGGGGCTCGCGGGCTCCAGCGACGCCGTGCTCGTGGCTGCGCTCGCCGAACATGCGCCGAACAGGATGCTGACCGTCGTCGCCGATCAGCTGCCGGAAGCCGAACGCTGGCTGGCCGACCTGCAATCGGTGCTCGGCGAGGAGTTCGTCGCGCTCTATCCGCCGCGCGAAGGATTCGGCGAAGTGGAGCCGCACGCCGAGGTCGCGGGCGAGCGCGTCGAGACCCTCGAGCGCATGACGCGCGGCGAGGTCCGCATCCTGCTCACGACCGCGCGCGCCGTGCTGGAGCGCACGCGGCTGCCCAAGGCCCTCGCGTCGGCCCGTCTCGAGCTCAGGCGCGGCGACGTCTGGCGGCTCGACGCGCTGGCGGCACATCTCGAATCGGTCGGCTTCGAGCGCGTGGAGATGGTCGAGGACGTCGCGCAGTTCTCGGTGCGCGGCGGCATCGTCGACGTGTACGGATTCGGGATGACCGAGCCCGTGCGCCTCGAATTCTGGGGCGACGAAATCGTCGAGCTGCGCCACTTCGACCTCATGTCGCAGCGCGCATCGAAACCGGCGGAAGTCGCGCTCGTCCTCCCCGTGGACGTGAGCGGCGACGCGGAAGCCGAGGAGCGATTCGAGCGCACCACGCTCGCGGCGCTCTTTCCCCCCGAGACGCTCGTGATCGTGCCGCGCGGCGTGCACCTCGACCCCGAGATGCGGCGCACGTGGGAAGAGGCGGCGCACCACATCGACCTCGCGCGCCGCCGCGGCGAGGATGCGGCCTCGCGCGACGAGCTCTATCAGCCGCCGCAGGACGCGATAGCGTCGTTGTCCGCGTTCCCGTCTCTCGAGATCGTCGGGTCCGCCGGCGACGACGACGTCGTCGCTTTCCCGCTGCGCGAGCCGGAGACGATCGACCGCGACATGAAGCGGCTCGCCGCGCTCGTGCGCGGGAGCATACCGACGATCATCCTCTGCGACAACGCGGGGCAGGCCGAGCGCCTCGATGAACTGCTCGCGGCGCGTCCCGGCGAGCCCAGCCCGGCCGCGCTCGCGATCGGCGTGCTCGGCGGGGGCTTCGTCATTCCATCGAGTGGATCGACGGCGGGACTGCGTGTCCTCACGGATCACGAGATCTTCCGCCGCGAACGTCGCATTCGCCGTTCGCGCCGCTACGCCACCGGCGTCGCGCTCGAGGCGGTCACGGCGCTCAAGGTCGGCGATTATGTGGTCCACCTCGAACACGGCGTCGGGATCTACCGCGGCATGAGCACGATCTTCGCCGGCGAATCGACGATCGAGGTGATCGTCATCGAATACGAGGGCGGCGATCGCCTGAACGTGCCGTTGTACCGGATAGACCAGGTCGAGCGGTTCCGCGCCGTAGGCGACGTGTCGGAGGACGCGCCCCCGCCGCACCTCCATCAGCTCGGCGGTTCGAGATGGACGCGCCAGCGCGATCGTACGCGCGGCGCGATCCAGGAGATGACGGTCGAGCTCCTCGACCTCTACGCGCGCCGCAAGGTCGCCAGCCGGCCGCCGCACTTCGCCGACACCGCCTGGCAGCGGCAGCTCGAGTCGAGTTTCCTGTTCGAGGACACGCCCGACCAGCGCAAGGCCACCGACGACGTCAAGAAGGACATGGAGAGCACGCGCCCCATGGACCGCCTGCTCGTCGGCGATGTCGGCTACGGCAAGACCGAGATCGCCGTGCGCGCCGCGTTCAAGGCGGTCCAGAGCGGGAGGCAGGTGGCCGTGCTCGTGCCGACCACCGTGCTCGCCGAGCAGCATGCCCGCGTGTTCGGTGAGCGCTTCGCCGATTTCCCGGTGCGCATCGAGGTAATGAGCCGCTTTCAGGGGCCGAAGGCGCAGCAGGAGATCATCGCGGCGCTGAAGACCGGCAAGGTGGACATCGTCATCGGGACGCACCGGTTGCTCTCGAAAGACGTTGTCTTCGCGACGCTCGGGCTGATCATCGTCGACGAGGAACACCGCTTCGGCGTGAAGCACAAGGAGCGCCTCAAGCAGCTCAAGCTCGAGACCGACGTGCTGACACTCACGGCCACACCGATCCCGCGCACCCTGCATCTCGCGCTCGCCGGCCTGCGCGACATGACGCTGATGCAGACGCCGCCGCGCGACCGCTCACCCGTGCTCACCTTCGTGGAGCCGTGGGACGACGGACTCATCGACGAGGGCATCTCGCGCGAACTCGACCGCGGCGGACAAGTGTTCTTCGTGCACAATCGCATCGAGACGATCGAGGCGATCGCCGATCACGTGCGCCGTGTCGTGCCGCGCGCACGAGTCGGCGTGGGCCACGGCCAGATGCGCGCGCGTGCACTCGAGAAAGTGATGGAACAGTTCGTGAGCGGTGAAGTGGACGTGCTCGTCTCCACGCTCATCGTCGAGAGCGGCCTCGACGTGCCGAACGCCAACACCATGTTCGTGAACCGCGCCGACCATCTCGGACTCGCGCAGCTCTACCAGCTTCGCGGGCGCGTGGGCCGCTCGCATCGCCGCGCGTACTGCTACCTGATGGTGCCCGACGCCGTGGACGAGGACGCGGAACGCCGCCTCAAAGTGCTCGAACATCACACCGAACTCGGCGCCGGCTACCGCGTCGCCCTGAAGGACATGGAGCTTCGCGGGGCGGGGAACCTGCTCGGTCCGGAGCAGTCCGGCTTCGTGCAGGCCGTCGGTTTCGACCTGTACCTGCGCATGCTCGACGAGACGGTGCGCCGCGTCATGCGCGGCGACAACGCGCCCCCGCCTCCGCCGGCCGACGTGTCGCTCGACCAGCCCGCGTTCCTGCCCGACGACTACATCCCCAGCCAGGACGCGAAGCTCGACGTCTACCGCCGCCTCTCCGCCATCGCCGAATCGGCGGCGATCGAAGACGTCCGCCTCGAGATCCGCGACCGCTTCGGCCCGCTCCCGGCCCCTGCCGAGGCCTTCTTCCACGTGGCCCAGCTGCGCGTGCTCGGCGCCTCCCTGGGCGTAGAGGGAATCCTGGTGCGCGGAGACGAAGCCCGTGTTACCTTTCGAGACGATGCGTTGCCGCGCATGAAGCCACTCGCGGCCTCCTTCAAGGACGTGCAATTCCAGGTCGACGTGCGGCGCGTGCAGCCTCTGTCGCTGAAGCTCACGCGACTCGGCGGATCGCCCATTCTCGAGGGCTTGGTCCGCGCGCTCCGAACAATTGTCCTCCCATGACGGTAGTACTGCCGTCCGCCCCTGTCCTCTGCCATCTGTATAAATGACTCGCATTCGTTTCCGCGCAGCCGCGCTCGCCGCCATGTTCGCCCTCACCGCCTGCGCCGGGCTCAAGGACGCGCTGACCGGGCACACGGACACCGTCGCGCGCGCCGGCGGACAGGAGCTGACGGTCCAGCGGCTCTCGCAGATGATGGCCGCCGCGCACGCGCCCGCCCGCAAGGACGTCGCGCTCGCGATCACCAACATCTGGGTGAACTACCAGCTGCTCGGCGAGGCGGCCGCGCGCGGCGACTCGCTGACCGACCAGAAGCTCATCGACGACGGCATGTGGGCGCAGGTGGCCCAGATCAGGCTCAAGAAGCTGTTCGCCGCGGTCTCCAAGGCCGCGCCCGCGCCCGACGCTGCGAGCTACGAGAAGCACTACAACGACGGCGACATGCTGGCCGCGCGCCACATCCTGTTCACCGCGAAAAAGAACGTCGCGAAACCGGCCGAGATCGAAGCCGCGCGGAAGCAGGCGGAATCCGTCGCCAGACAGTTGAACGCCGGCAACTTTGCCGCGATGGCGAAGAAATACAGCTCCGATCCCGGCTCGAAGGAAACCGGCGGCGAGCTGGGTGTTTTCGCGAAGGGCCAGATGGTGCCGGAGTTCCAGGCCGGTATCCTCGCGCTCAAGCCTGGTGAGATCTCGGGACCCGTACAGTCGGATTTCGGGTACCACATCATCATGCGCGAGACCTGGGCAGACGCGAAGGACAAGTTCATCAAGGCGTATGCGCAGGTCGCGCAGCAGTCGGCCGAGAGCACCTATGGCGCCAACCTCGAGAAGGCCGCGAAGGTCGAGGTGAAGCCGGCCGCCGCCAAGACCATCCGCGCGGTTGCCGCGGATCTCGACGCGTTCCGCGATGACCGCACCGAAGTCGCAAGCGCGAAGGGCGTCGACATGACGGCCGCCAAGGTCGCGAAGTGGATGGCCGCGTATCCGCCGCAGACGCAGATCCGCGAAAAGCTCCAGCAGCTCCCCGATTCGGTGATGGGACTCTTCGCCAAGCAGCTCGTCGTCAACGAACTGATGCTGAAGGCGGCCGACAGCGCGAAGATCGAGCTCGACTCCAGCGAAAAGGCGAACCTTCGCCAGGTGTTCACCTCCTCGGTGTCGAATTCGTTCAACGGCCTTGGCATCGCGCCGGCCTCCCTCGCGGACAGCGGCAAGAGCGTGTCGGCGCGCGAGAAGATCGCCGCCGCGCGAATCGAGAGGTTCATGAACGCGCTGCTCAGCAACACGGCGCAGTTCGTCGATGTGTCGGAGCCGGTGTCGAGGGTCCTGCGCTCGAAGTTCGAGGCTCGTGTGGTGCCGGCGGGAATCGACCGCGCGGTCACCGAGGCCCAGAAGGCGGTCGCCAAGGCCGACTCGGCCAAGGCGAAGAACATGCCACAGTCGGCGGTCCCGGCTCCCGGCGCGCCTGCACCCGCTCCGTCGGCCCCGGCGAGTCCCGCCCCGGCACCAGCCAAGAAACCGTAGGGAGGTCGCATGACAGGCACGCGGGCGCTCGTTCGAACAGTTCTCTGCATCTGCGTCGCAGCTCCACTCGCGGCGCAGCAGCCCGGATCTGTCACCGCGCCCGTTGCGCCGAAGCCGGCGATGTCAGCGGCGCTCGCACCGATCGGGATTCCGATCGACAGGATCGTCGCGATCGTCGGGCAGAAGCCGATCCTCTGGAGCGAGGTCATGGACGCGATCTTCTACCTCAAGGGGGCAGGCGCGCAGATCCCGGAGGACAGCGCGGGCCTGATGGCGTATGCTCGCGACAGCGTCCTCAGCGACATGATCAACCAGGAAGTGTTGATCGCCGTCGCGAAGCAGTACAAGTCGGAGGTCGACGACAAGGAAATCGCGCCCGACGTCGACAAGCGTCTCAAGGAACTGCACGGCCGGTTCAAGTCGGACGCCGAATTTCGTGCCCAGTTGAAAGCCGAGGGATTCGGCACCGAGACCGAGCTGCGAACCTCGCTGCTCGAACGCCGCCGACGCGACCAGCTGCAGGTGATGGCGAAGGACTCGCTGGCCGCGCACGGAAAGCTCTCGGCGCCGGTGAATGTCACGGAGGCCGACGTCACGGCCGCGTTCGAGAGGGCGAAGGGCAGGATCGGCAAGCGTCCGGCGCTGATCGCATTCAAGCAGGTCGTCGTCGCGCCAAGAGCAAATCCCGTTGCGCGCGCAGCCGCGAAGGCGAAGGCCGAGTCGCTGCTCGTGGTGATCCAGAAGGGAGGCGACTTCGAGACGATCGCGAAGAAGGAGTCGATGGACCCGGGCTCGCGCGATCAGGGCGGCGCGATGCCGTTCACCAGGCGCGGACTGATGGTGGAGCCGTTCGACCGGGCGATCTTCTCGGGGGCGCCGCCCGGCACGGTCTTTCCAGTCGTGATCGAGACGACGTTCGGGTTCCATATCATCCGCATCGATCGGGTGCAGCCGGCGCAGGTGAAGTCGAGCCACATCCTGATCATCCCGCACCTGGACTCGGCGGACGTTGCGCGCGCCCAGCTCGTTGCCGACACCGTCGTCACCAAGTGGCGCTCCGGTACGCCGTATGACTCGCTCGTGAAGTATTATCACGACCCCGCCGAGCTGAAGACGGTGCCGCTGAGTCCCAACGACACCACGATTCCGGTGGAATATCGGAATGCCTTCGAGGGCGTAAAGAAGGGACAGCTCACGCAGCCGTTTCAGATTCCGAATCCGCAGACGGGCTTTCCGAAGTTCGTCATCGTGCTCATCACCGACCGCGTCGACGCCGGCGACCTCACCGTGGCGGATGTTCGCGACAAGATCCGCCAGCAACTCGTCGAAGAAGGCCAGTTTCACCGCATGATCGACCAGCTGCGACGGGAACAGTTCGTCAAGATCATGATGTGATGGGCTCGCGCGTGCGGCTCGCCATCACGCTGGGCGACCCCCGCGGCATTGGCGCGGAGATAGTTCGCAAGGCGCTGGGCGATTCGCGCGTCGCCGCGGCGTGCGAGGCCGTGATCGTCGGTCCCTCCGGCCTCGAAGTGCGTCCCGACATTTCCGTGGGTTCCTGGCGCTCGCCCGGCGAGATCGCCGATGCGGGCCGCATCGCCGGCGCCGCCATCGAACGTGCCGTGGCGATGGCGTCGGCCGGCGAAGTCGACGGCATCGTCACCGCACCCATCGACAAGGCTGCGTTGCTCGCGGGCGGATACGACTTTCCCGGGCATACCGAGATGCTCGCCGCGCTCACGGGCTCGCGCACCGCGATGATGCTCGCGTCGGATCGCCTACGCGTGGTGCTGGCCACGACGCACATCGCGCTGCGTGACGTTCCCGCCGCGGTGACGCCGGATGCCCTCGCCTGGGCGGCCCGGCTCACGCGGGAGGGATTGCGACGCTGGTACGGAATTGCGGAGCCCCGGCTGGCGCTCTGCGCGCTGAATCCGCACGCGGGCGACCATGGCCGCTTCGGCGACGAGGATGACCGGATTCTGCGTCCGGTGGCGCGGGACGAAGGCATGTCCGGCCCGTTTCCCGCAGACACCGTCTTCGTACGCGCCATGCGCGGCGAGTTCGACGCCGTGATCGCCCCGTATCACGACGTCGGGATGACCGCCATCAAGGTGGCGAGCTTCGGCCATGCGGTGAACGTGACGCTGGGGCTGCCGTTCCCGCGCACGTCGCCGGATCATGGGACGGCGATCGATATTGCGGGGCAGGATCGCGCGGATGCGGGATCCATGATCGAGGCGATCCTTCAGTGCGCGCGGTTCGCTGAAAGGAAGAGTGAGGGGTTCTAAAACGGCGACGGGCGACGGGTGACCAACGGCGCTCATCGCCGTTCGCCCAGCCCCTCACCCGTCGCTCGTCCCCTTTGCTTTTTCGAGCGCCAAAGTCTCGATCCGTCTCCCATCCATGGCCCTCACGATGAATGTGGCCCCGCCCCCAGTCACCCGATCTCCAACGAGAGGCAGCCGCCCGAGCACGCCGAACACGTACCCCCCGAGCGTCGTGTAAGCTTCCTCCGGCACCGACAACGCGAACGACTCGTTCACCTCCCGCACGTTCGTGGCCCCCGCAACCAAAGTCTCTCCACCAGGCGCCGAAGGCGTCCGCACCTCGACCGTCTCGTCGTACTCGTCCAGGATCTCCCCCACGATCTCCTCGAGCAGATCCTCCATCGTGACGAGCCCGGCCGTCCCCCCGTACTCGTCCAGCACGATCGCCATGTGCTCCTTCCGCTTCTTGAAGTCCGCGAGCACCTCCTCAACCTCGCGTGACCCCGGCACCACGTGCACTTCCCGCATCACGTCCCGCACCGTGAACTCGTCGATCTTCTCGCGCAGCACCCCGAGAAGGTCCTTCACGTGGAGCATCCCGATGATGTTGTCGATCGACTCGTCGAACACCGGATAGCGCGAGAACCCCGCCTCCTCCACCACCTCGAGCGCGTCGTCGAGCGACGCATCCGCCGTCATCGCCACGATATCCGTGCGCGGGGTCATGACGTCGCGTGCCTTCTTCTCCGAGAATTCGAACACCTTCCCGAGCATCGTGGCGTCCGTCGTCTCGAGCGCGCCCTGTTCCTCGCTCTGCTCCACGAGCATGCGCAGCTCGTCGGGCGAGTGCACCACTTCGCGCTGGATCTTCGAGCTCTGCCCGAAGAGCCTGAGCGCCCCGCCCGCCGACACGTTGAGCACCGCGATGAACGGCGACGCGACCCACGCGAACGCGAGCAGCGGCGGCGCGAGCCACTTGGCGATCTGCTCCGGGTGATTCAGTGCCACCGCCCTCGGCGCCAGCTCCCCGAAAACCACTTGCAGGTAGGTCGCCAGCAGCAGCGCGACTATGGCGCCGATGCTGACGCGGAGCGATTCTTCAATCGGGAAGGGGAGCGACGTGAAGAATTCCCCGAACGAGTGGCCGAGGGCGCTCTCGGCGGTCCAGCCGAGTCCGAGCGAGGCGAGGGTGATGCCAAGCTGGCTCGCGGAGAGCACGCGGGCGAGATTTCCCGAAGCGGAATAGGCGAAGCGGGCGAGGGGATCGCCGGCGCGCACCATCGCCTGCAGCCGGGTGCGCCGCGAGCGCACGAGGGCGAACTCCACCGCGACGAAATAGCCGTTGAGGACCAGCAATACGACGATGACCGCGATGCGTGCCAGCACGAATCCAAGTTACGCAGACTGTTCGGCGCCTCGCCAGCGCGGCTTGGCTGGCGCCGGTCACTCGCACGGCGACGGGGACGACCACGGTCACGATCATGCCGGGCACGCCGGGTCGCGCGGGCTGAAGGGCGCGCTGATTCTCACGACGATCTTCCTGATCGCCGAGGTGGTCGGCGGCCTCGTCTCGAACTCGCTCACCCTGCTCGCCGACGCGGGCCACATGTTCACCGACGTCGGCGCGCTCGCGTTCTCGCTGTTCGTGGTCTGGCTCGCGCGCCAGCCGGCGACGTCGAGCAAGACGTACGGCTATCTGCGCTGGGAAATACTCGCTGCCCTGCTCAACGGCGCGGTGCTGCTCGCGGTGTCGGCCGGCATCGTGTGGGAGGCGATCCAGCGGCTGCGTTCGCCGGAGCCGGTGCAAACGGGGCTGATGTTCGTGATCGGCGTGGCCGGCCTCGTCGTGAACGCGCTTTCCGCTCGCCTGCTGCACCCGGGATCGTCCCACTCGCTCAACGTTCGCGCCGCGTATCTGCACGTGCTGAGCGACCTCCTGGGCTCCGCCGCCGCGATAGTTGCCGCGTTGTTCATCCGGTACAAGGGCTGGTTCGTCGCCGATCCCATCGCATCGATCGTGATGACGCTGCTGATCGTCCGCAGCAGCTGGGGCCTGGTGCGGGAGAGCGTGGACGTCCTGCTCGAGGCGACGCCGTCGCACATCGACCTGAAGGAGGTTCACGATTCGCTGCAGGCGGTGAGCGGCGTCGAGTCGGTGCACGACCTGCACGTCTGGACGCTGACGTCCGGCGTGGTCGCCATGAGCGCGCACGCGCTGGTTCCCGACGCCGCCACGCATCAATCGTCGCTCGAAGAAATGACGCGTGTGGTGGCGGCGCAGGGCATCCACCACGTGACGATCCAGCTGGAAGGAAAGACCCTGGAAGAGTGTGAGCCGGAACACTCCCACTCTCACTGAGTTCCGTCACCCGCATTCCTCTTCTGCACTCTGCCTCGGGTCGAAATTCCGAATCCCGCATCCCACCCCGCATCCCGCATCGTCTTATGCCCCAACTCGATCGCCTGTTGAACGTGATGATCAGCAGCCGCGCCGACGAGCTGCTCCTCCGCGAGGACGAAGGCACGATCCTGAAAGTCGACAACGTCGAGAAGCCCGTCACCAAGGCGCTGACCGGTGCGCAGGTGGTCTCGCTCCTCAAAGAGGTCGCCACTCCGGCCGCCGCGCAGCAGATCGACGCGAAGACGCCGTCGAAGTTCCGCTACGATTGTGCCGAGGGCGTGTTCTCGGTGCGCGCGATGCTGCAGAACGGAAAGTGGAACGTGTCGATCGTCGTCGATGATAAAGGCGACTTCGTGCGCCGCACCGGCATGATCAATGCGGCTTCGATCCAGCTGCCGCCGGAAGATGCCGCACCGGCGCCGCGCGCCTCCCGCAAGAGCGTGAAGATGGACGCGCAAAAGCCGGAGAAGGCCAAGCAGGCGATGGAAACGCTGCTCCGCACTCTGGTGAGCGCAGGCGCATCCGACCTGCACATGCGCGTGGGCGAACCGCCGATCCTCCGCAAGCACGGCGAGATGGGGCGGCTCGAGCACGAAGGAAAGCTGAACAACGAAGACGTGGAGTCGCTCCTGTTCTCCATCATGCCCGAGCGGAACAAGAAGGAATTCGCGGAACATGCGGATACCGACTTCGCGTACGAGATCGAGGGCATCGCGCGCTTCCGCGCGAACGCGCTGAAGGATCGCAAGGGAATGGCGGCCGTCTTCCGCGTGATCCCGAATACGATCATCACGGCGGACCAGCTCGGCATCTCGAAGGAAGTGCAGAACCTCTGTTTCCTCACGAAGGGACTCGTGCTCGTCACCGGGCCGACCGGCTCCGGAAAGTCGACGACGCTGTGCGCGCTCGTCGATCTCGTGAATCGCTCGCGCTCCGACCACGTGATCACGATCGAGGACCCGATCGAGTTCGTGCACGAGAACAAGAGCTGCATCCTCACGCAGCGTCAGGTGGGGGTGCATACGGATTCGTTCAAGAGCGCGCTGCGCGCGGCACTGCGCGAGGACCCCGACATCATTCTCGTCGGCGAGCTTCGCGATCTCGAGACGGTCGCCATCGCGATCGAAACGGCTGAGACCGGTCACCTCGTGTTCGGCACCCTGCACACGACGACGGCCGCGAGCACCATCGACCGCCTGATCGACCAGTTCCCCGCCGACCGTCAGGAACAGGTGCGCACCATGCTCTCCGAATCGCTCAAGGGCGTGGTGTCGCAGGTCCTCTGCAAGAAGATCGGCGGCGGCCGCGTGGCCGCGCATGAAATTCTCCTCGTCACGCCCGCGATCTCGAACCTGATTCGCGAGGGAAAGACGTATCAGATCCCCAGCATCATGCAGACGTCCAAGCGGATCGGCATGATTACGATGAACGACACGCTGTACGACCTGGTCGAGCGGAAGATCATCGAGCCGAAAGAGGCGTACATGCGATCGGTCGACAAGGGGTCGTTCCTCAACAAGCTGAGGGAGAAGGGGTTCGATACGTCGTACGCAGACACTGATCCGCTGAATGCGCCGGCGAACGCCAGTGCGCCGGGGCAGGGTGGGGCTGCTGGTGGCAAGCCGGGTGGGGCGCCAGTTCGCCGGTAAGGCAGCGGGAAGATTTGCAGGCGAGTAATCGGTCGTTGGTCGTTGGTTCTTGGTCATTGGCGCGTCGCCAATTACCAAGAACCAACGACCAACGACCTTCTACTCGTTTTTCGCGATCACCCCGCGCAATGATCCCGTCTTCGGCAGAACGGTCGGGTCCACATTTGAACGCCCCGATCCGTTATACTACACAGGCTATGGAACTCCGCAACATCGCAATTATCGCCCACGTCGATCACGGCAAAACAACGCTCGTCGACCAGATGCTCCGTCAGGCCGGTGCCTTTCGTGAGAATCAGGTCGTCGCCGAGCGTGTGATGGATTCAAATCCGCTCGAGCGCGAGCGCGGTATCACGATCCTCGCGAAGAACACCTCGGTCCGCTGGCACGGCGCCAAGCTCAACATCGTCGACACTCCCGGTCACTCCGATTTCGGCGGTGAAGTGGAGCGCATCCTGCGCATGGTCGATGGTGTGCTGCTGGTGGTCGATGCCTTCGACGGTCCGATGCCGCAGACGCGCTTCGTGCTTCGCAAGGCGCTCGCGCTCGGTCGCACCCCGATCATCGTCATCAACAAGATCGATCGTCCGGGCGCGGACCCCATGCGCGTGCACGAGGAAGTCCTCGACCTGTTCATCGAGCTCGAGGCCAACGAGGCGCAGCTGAACGCGCCGTACGTATACGCGTCGGGCCGCCTTGGCACGTCGACGCTCGATATGGAGGACGAGGCGAAGGACCTGACGCCTCTCTTCCAGACGATCATGGATCACGTGCCCGCGCCGCCGCACGACGCGGTGGGGCCGTTCCAGATGCTCGTCTCGACCATCGATTATTCGCCGTACCTCGGCCGTCTCGCGATTGGCAGGATCGAGCGCGGCACGGTGCATGTCGGTGATGTCGTTTCTCTGTTGCCGCTCGATCACGAGGCGAAGGCGGCGACGAGCAAGGTGACGAAGCTGTACGCGTTCGAGGGGCTCGAGCGCACGGAGATCGCGAGCGCGTCGGCCGGTGAGATCGTCGCACTCGCGGGTCTCGAGGGTGTGGAAATTGGACTCACGCTCACCGATCCCGCGACACCCGAGCGTCTCGAAGGCATCGCCGTCGAGGAGCCGACGATTTCGGTGGACTTCCTGGTGAACAACTCGCCCTTTGCCGGCAAGGAAGGGAAGTTCGTCACCTCGCGCCAGATTCTCGAGCGCCTGCACAAGGAGCTTGAGAAGAACGTCGCGCTGCGTGTGGAAGAGACGGAATCGACCGATACCTGGACCGTGAGCGGGCGCGGCGAACTGCATCTGTCGATCCTCATGGAGACGATGCGCCGCGAAGGATATGAGTTTCAGGTTTCGCGGCCGCGTGTGATCACGCATCGCGGGCCGAACGGTGAGAAGCTGGAGCCGTACGAGGAGTTGGCGATCGACGTGCCCGAGGAATTCATGGGCGTCGTGATGGAAGAGCTGGGACCTCGCAAGGCGCAGATGATCGAGATGAAGAACCCCGGGCAGGGATTGATACGGTTGCTTTACAAGATTCCCGCTCGTGGCCTGTTCGGATATCGGTCGCAGTTCATGACGGACACGCGCGGCACGGGAATCATCCACCACCGGTTCCTGGAGTACGGGCCGTGGGCGGGTAACCTCGAGGGTCGCGGGCGCGGCGTGCTCGTGTCGATGGAAGCGGGGACGATCATCGCGTTCGCGCTCGGGAATCTTCAGGAGCGTTCGACGCTGTTCGTTTCGCCGGGCGAGGTGGTCTACGAGGGAATGATCGTCGGCGAGAATTCACGTCCGGGCGATATGGACGTCAATCCTACGAAGGAAAAGAAGCTGTCGAACATGCGGTCGAAGGCGACCGATGATAACGTGAGCCTGGAGCCGCCGCGGGTGTTGACGCTGGAGGTGGCGCTGGAGTATATCGAGGATGACGAGTTGATCGAGATCACGCCGCAGTCGATCCGGCTCCGCAAGCGGAAGCTGGCGGTGAGCGATCGCAAGAAGATTTCGCGCGAAGCAAAGAAGGAGCGCTTGGAAGTGTAGTTTCGGTCTTCGGTCCTCCATCTTCGATCTTCCATCGTTTTTTCTCCAATCGGAGCGCAGTTACTATGTCGGGCAGTGGTGGTTCGTCGGCGTCCAAAGGACGTGACGAGTTCGGATTTGACCTCGCGGCTGATGACGCCGAGGTCGGCGATCTCGATGCGGACGATGAGGAGCTCGACGACGCGGACTTGGAGGACGACGAGGACGAAGATGGTCTGCTCGACGCAGACGAGCTGATCGATTTGGACGATGAGTATGACGATGCGGACGAGGGGGACAAGCCGCATCCGGGGCACCGGTACGACGACTGACCCTTCAGGTGCTTTCGCGTTGACTGGGCGGCCCAGTCCCGCTTTATTTCGAGACTGTTAGATAGGGCCATTAGCTCAGGTGGTTAGAGCGCACGCCTGATAAGCGTGAGGTCCGAGGTTCAACTCCTCGATGGCCCACTG
>Ga0209014_10000237_pt1 | contig 30773 bp, 23 predicted proteins | sample BarGraNGADG00212_FD_184491 | JGI IMG/M metagenome (GOLD analysis project Ga0209014, IMG submission 184491) | Arctic peat soil microbial communities from Barrow, Alaska - Barrow Graham LP Ref core NGADG0002-212 (SPAdes) (version 2) | ecosystem: Environmental > Terrestrial > Soil > Wetlands >...
TTCAAGAGGCTGCCTGAGGCGGTCGTCCGCGTCGGGATCGTGTTCCTTCTCTTCATCACCACCGTGTCGTTCGCGCGGTGGATGATTCCCGCGTCCCTCAAGAACGGCCGCGAACACCGAACGGCGACGGTCAAGAGAGAGACTGCCAAGGCCATACACTACGCCGGCGCGGATGCCTGTACCGAGTGCCACAAAGAGATCAACGCCGTCAAGACGGAGGGCTACCACCGCAATCTCTCGTGCGAGACGTGCCACGGCGCCGCCAAGAATCACGCGGAGGATCCGGACGTCAAGGCGAGGACGGACAAGATCCGTGAAGCCTGCACGAGGTGCCACATGTACGACCCGTCGCGGCCGACCGGTTTCCCGCAGATCAACCCGGTCGTGCACAATCCGCGGAAACAGTGCGTGGAATGCCACAAACCGCACAGCCCGAAACCGCCGCACGTGCCGCAGGAGTGCCAAGCCTGCCACGGGCAGATCGCCCGCACCAAGGAGGTTTCACCGCACGTCGACCTTCCCTGCACGACCTGCCACACGGTGGACGTTCAGCACAAGGTCTCGCCGCGGGAGGTCAGGGCCCAGATCCCGTCCGATCGGTCGTTCTGTGCCAAGTGCCACAGCATCGACTCGCCGGTGAAGGAAACCCAGAAGGTCGATATCAAGACGCACGGCGAGAAGTACCTGTGCTGGCAGTGCCATTATCCCCATGAACCGGAACTGCACTCGTATGGAACGAAGACGCTTCCTTAAGAAGAGCCTGACGCTGCTGGCGGAGGCCGGCGTGCTGGGCGGCATCGCGACGGCGGCGAAGACCGCGCGTGCCGAGCCGAAGGGATACGACCCCTCGAAGCACCGCTACGGCATGGGGATCCAGATCGACAAGTGCATCGGCTGCGGGAAGTGCGTGGAGGCGTGCAAGGAGGAGAACAACGTTCCGAGGGACGTGGCCCACTTCCGGACGTGGGTCGAGCGCTACGTGATCGAGCAGGACGGTGGGGTCGTGGTGGAGCGCGTCGATCCGGGATCGAGCGGATCGCATGAACCGATCCCGAACGAGAACACCGTTCGCACCTTCTTCGTCCCGAAGCTCTGCAACCAGTGCGATAACCCGCCCTGCGTCCAGGTCTGTCCCGTGGGAGCGACGTTCAAGACCGAAGACGGCGTCATCCTGGTCGACGCCGACCGCTGCATCGGGTGCCGCTACTGCATCCAGGCCTGCCCCTACGGCGCGCGATACCTCAATCCGCTGACCGACACCGCGGACAAGTGCACGTTCTGCTATCATCGCATCACGAAGGGGCTGTTGCCCGCGTGCGTGGAGGTGTGCCCGACGCAGGCCAGGATCTTCGGCGACATCGACAGCCCTGCAAGCCCGCTGGCTCGCTTCAGGCGAATGAACAAGCTGCACGTCCTCAAGCCCTCGTTGAACACTGAGCCCAAGGTCCAGTACGCGGACCTCGACGGGGAGGTGAGATAGTGCACACGGCCGCTCACGCCATGCTGTTCCTGCTGCCGCAGACCACCGGCTACATCTTTCCGAACGAAGCCGAGATGCCGTGGAGCCTCCTCATCGTCGTGTATCCGTATCTCACCGGCCTCGTCGCGGGCGCGTTCATCCTCGCGTCGCTCGTGAAGGTGTTCAACGTCAAGGAGCTGCAGCCGGTCTATCGCCTCTCCCTGCTGACGGCGCTCGCCTTTCTGCTCATCGCGCCGCTCCCGCTGCTCCTGCACCTCGGGCATCCGGAACGATCGTACGAGATTTTCCTGACCCCGAACCTGACGTCCGCGATGGCGATGTTCGGCTTCGTGTACGCCTGGTACCTGATGGTGGTGCTCCTGCTGGAGATCTGGTTCACCTACCGGCGGGAGCTCATCGTCTGGTCGCAGGGTGAACGGACCGTCATGAAGGTGGTCTACCGGGTGCTCTCCCTGTTCTCGGTGGATACGAGCGAGGAATCCGCGGCGTTCGACAGGAAGGCGATCAAGGTCATCACCATCGTCGGCATTCCATCCGCCTTTCTGCTCCACGGATACGTCGGATTCATCTTCGGTTCCGTGAAGGCGAATCCCTGGTGGAGCTCGGTGCTGATGCCGATCGTCTTCCTGTTCTCCGCGATCGTGTCGGGGATCGCCCTCGTCACGTTCCTTTACATGGTGTTGACGACGCTTCGGCGCGAGCGCATCAACATGGCCTGCCTGGATAAGATGGCCTCGTTCCTCTTCTACGCCGTGATCCTCGACTTCTCGCTCGAATTCCTGGACTTCATCCATCGCCTGTACGAGAGCGAGGAGTCCATCAAGATCCTCTCGGAGCTCGTGATGAACCGGCTGTTCTTCAGCCTCGGCGTCATCCAGGTGTTGCTCGGAATGTTCGTCCCGCTCGGCATCATGGTGTTGATCCGGGTGTTGCGCCTCGACGAAGAACTTCGAAAGCTGCTCTACTTCGTCGCTGTGATCCTCATCCAGCTCGGCATCTTCGCCACGAGATGGAACGTGGTGATCGGCGGGCAGATGTTCTCGAAGAGCTTCCGGGGACTGATGGAGTACAAGGCGAAGATCGGCGGCATGGACGGCTTCCTGATGACGCTCGTACTGCTCGTGCTTCCGTTCATCGTGCTGACGGTGCTGATCAAGGTGCTGCCGCCGTGGGATCGCCCGGAGAGCGTCGCGCGCTAGCGCTGCTCCGTCGCGCCTTCGAGTCTTGCGCCGGTGCGATCGTGGCGATGTGAACGTCCATAACGTTCGTGCCCGTCGCACCGGTTCGCATCACGGCGCCGGCCGCGTCGAGCGCTCGCAGGGTGTCGTTGTTTCGCAGTTGATCGGCGAGATCCAATCGGGCGGCTCGCACGCGGAGAGCGGTCGCACCATCAACGACGGCGCCGGCGGCATCGGTCGGACCGTCGCGACCGTCTGTCCCGACCGATCCGATCGCGACGCCGCTTGCGCCGTCGATCACGAGTGCCGCAGCCGCCGCGAATTCGAGATTGCGTCCGCCGATTCCCGAGCCGGAAACCGTCACCGTCGTTTCACCGCCCCCCACGATGCACGTCGGTCCGACGCGATCGCGCCGCGACATCGCCTCGAGCGCGCGGCGCGCGAACGCCTCGCCGGCCGCTCGCGCCTCGCCGTCGACAGGTGCGGCGACGACCTCCACCTCGAATCCGCGCCGCCGAGCCTCGGCTGCCGCGCCCTGCACCGCGAGCGCGTTGTTCCCGATGATCTCGATCTCGATGTTCGCGAAGCACGGATCCCCGGTCTTCGGCGTCTCCGGCTGCTCGCCGCGCGCGCCGGCGAGCAGGTGCGCGCTCACCGATGGCGGCAGCGCGTCCCACACATGGCGATGGCGCAGCACCGCGATCGCGTCCGCATACGTGGTGGAATCCGGCACGAGCGGTCCCGACCCGATCACGTCGAGCGGATCGCCGATCACGTCGGACAGCACGAGCACGCGAATCGCCGCGCCGGCGGAAATCCTCGCCATCAGTCCGCCCTTCAGCTGGTCGAGGTGCTTGCGCACGCAGTTGAGCTCGCGGATGTCCGCGCCGGCGGCCATCAAGGCCCGCGACGTGGCGACGATGTCGTCGAGCGCGATGTGGTGCGCGGGCAGCGTCATCAATGCCGAGGCGCCGCCGGAAATGAGCATGAGCGCTCGCGATTCCGCGCCGAGTTCCCCCAGCAGGCGCACGGCCGCCTGCGCGCCGCGTACGCCTTCGTCGTTCGGCATCGGGTGACCTCCGGCGAACGCGATCACGCCCCGCGGCATCGAGGCCGGGACATCGGCCGGCGCATCGGGCGCGATCACGACGCCGCCACGCAACGCCTCGCCGAGCGCATCGCTCGCACCCTGCGCCATCCCGACCGCGGCCTTGCCGACCGCGATCAGCTCCACCGACCGCGGCGCGAAGCCGGCGTTCCATCCTCGCAGCGCGTTCGCCGTCAGCTCGCGCGGGTCGACCGCGCTGATGGCCGCGAGCAGGCATTGCCGCACCGCGTCCGTGAGGGAATCGCTCACCGCTCGGTCGGGAACCGCGAGATCCGCGCGCGGTACGCGTCGCTCGAGTACACCTCGGCGTTCACCGCGTTCGGCGCCCGTTTGCCATGCAGATGCGCGAGCGCGTTCTCAGCCGCCATCGTCGCCATCTTGTCCCGCGTGTCGGCGCTCGCCGACGCGATATGCGGGACGAGCACCGCGTTCTCGCACTCCCGCAGCCCCTCCGCCATCGCGGGCTCGTGCTCGAACACGTCGAGCGCCGCGCCTGCGATCCACCGCTCTTGGAGGGCGCGCACGAGCGCGGCTTCGTCGACCACCGGCCCTCGTGAGACATTCACGAGGATCGCGGTCGGCTTCATGCGCTTGAGCGTGCGCTCGTTGATGAGGTGATGCGTCTCCCGCGTGAGGAGCGGGTGCAGCGTCACGAAGTCGCTGCGCTCGAGCAGGTCGTCGAGTTCGGCCCATCGCGCGATGCCGCTCGCGTCGATCTGCGCTCGCGCGTGCGGATCGTACGCGATCACGTCCATGTCGAACCCGATGGCGCGCCTTGCGACTGCCGCGCCGATGCGTCCGAAGCCAACCACGCCGAGCACTTTCCTGCGGCCACTGCCGCCAGGACTCACGTCGGCTCCAAGCAGGAGGTTCGGTCCCCACAGCTTGTACCGGCCGGCCTTCATGTACTCCTGCGCCTCCGGGATCCTGCGCGCGGCTGCGAGCAGGAGCGCCCACGTGAGATCGGCGGTCGTGTCGGTGAGGACGTCGGGCGTGTTGCTCACGGGGAGGCCGAGCGCGGTGGCCCCGGCCACGTCGATGTTGTTGAAGCCGACCGCGCAGTTCGCGACGCCGCGGAGCGCGGGGTTCGCCGCGAGCAGCGCGCGATCCACGGGTTCCGTGAGCAGCGAAAGGAGGACGTCGCACCAACGCACGCCCTCGAGCATCACCGAGGGCGCGACACCCTCGTCCTCGCGCTCCTGCCCGACGCGCACCTCCACGCCGGCGCGTTCGAGCAGCTCGATGCCGGCGGCGGGAATCCGCCGGGAGACGAAAACCTTGCTCAGCTTGTTGCCTCCCGGCTGGACTCTATGGCTTCGTGATCGTCAGGCCGGCGACGGTGACTTCGGTATTGTGCGCGGAACGAAGTCCGTAGAGGCCGTCGGCGGACTTCAGCTTGCCGGCCACGACCAGGTCGGCCTTCGCATAGCTCGCGACGACCGTGCCGTTCATCGCGCACTCGACCTTGTCGCCCTTCACGGAAAGCGCGACCTCGTTCGTCACCGTTTCGCCGACCGCGGCCGCCTTGTGCACGGCGGCGTTCGCTTCACCGCGTCCGCCATTCATCTGGAATGCGGCGGGACCCATTCCGCGGACGATGAACGACCCGTTGCCATTGACGGCGCAATACAGGTAGGTGGCCTGGTCGCCCCCCAAGTCGTTCCCCGCAATCACGATGCCGTACGGATGCGGGTGGGTGTTGAGGTTCTGGAACTTCGGCTCGGTGAACGTCGCCTTCACCGTGTAGTTGCCGCCCGCCTTGTTGGCCGGATTCCAGTACGTCGTCGCCGGGCCCGTAGTGATGTGAAGGTTGTTGCCTTCCTTCGTGAACTTCGAATCGTTGGCCGACTTGCCGCCCTTGGCGTCGGCAGCGTCCACCTGCCCCATCCATCCGGGGACGGAGATTCCGCCGCCCGCGACCGACTTCGACTGGTCCTGCTGACCCTGCGCCGAACTGACCGCGACGAGCGAACCCGCAGCTACCGCAAACGCGAACTGTGATACACGACGCATTGTGAATCCTCTCGAGGAAGGAGTTGGCTCCGGCTAACGTTAACGCGTCAATGAATCGTCGCAACTTCCAGTAGTCGCGATGCCGGACTATTCCTCTCGAAACACGGTCTCGATGTAGTACTATTCAAGCCGCGGCCCGACGGTTCGCGTACCCTCGACAGGAACCGGGTCATGGCAACGGCCGACGAAGCGAAAGGCGCACCCAAGCAGGCAAGCGACAGCGACGCCGTGAGGTCCGCGGCGATCGTGATCATCGTCGTGATGAGCATCACGGCGCTGAAGATCGGACGCCCGGTGGTGCTCCCCGTCATCATCGCGGTCCTGCTTTCCCTGCTGTTGAGCACGCCCGTGCGCTGGCTGCGGCAGCGGAAGATCCCCGAACGGTGGGGCGCGGCAATCGTGGTGTTCGGCGCGCTCGGTGTCGCGGCGGGCGCGGGTACGCTGCTCTTTTCGCCAGCCGTCGACTGGGTATCGTCGGCGCCGGCGACCGTCGAAAAGGTCGCATCGAAGATCCGCCTGGTCTTCAAACCGATGGTCGCGCTCCAGCAGTCGGCCGACCGCATGGCCACGGTGACCGCGCCTGCGACGCCGCCCGGCGTAAAGCCTCCGGCACAGGTTCAGCTTCAGGGGCCGGGTCTTTTCGAACGCGTGGGGTTCGAGACCCTGGCCGCGGTGCCCGCCGCGCTCAGCGTCATCTTTCTCACGTATTTTCTGCTGGCGAGCGGACCGCTGTTCCGGCGCAAGCTCGCGCAGGTTCTTCCGGGCCGGCGCGACGTGGCCCACTTCGAGACCATCCTGAGCGAAATCGAGATCGCCACGTCGAAGTTTCTGGCGACCGCGACGATGATCAACACCGGCGTCGGAATCGCCACGGCGCTCGCACTCTGGGCGGTCGGAGTGCCGAACCCGATTCTCTGGGGCGGCGTGGCGGCCGTGCTCAACTTCGTACCGTATCTCGGACCGATCACGACCGCGACCATCATCACGTTCACCTCGTTCGCGAGCTTCGACGATCTTACGCGCGCGCTGGTCGCGCCGGCCTGCTTCGTCGCGATTCACCTCACGGAGAACAACCTCGTCACGCCGATGCTGCTGGGCCGGCGGCTCCCGGTGAACACGGTCGCGATCTTCCTCGGCTTGCTGTTCTTCGCCTGGATCTGGGGAGTTCCGGGTGCCGTGCTCGCCGTGCCGCTCACGGCGGTCGTGAAGATCGCGTGCGATCACATCCCGGGGCTGGTCCATTTCGGCGAGCTGCTCGGGAACTGAGTATGGTGGCGCGTCGTTGGGACCCGCTCGTACTTTCCTTCCTGATATGACATCCACTTCCCCGCTTCGCGCGATGGCCCGCGCGGCGATTGCGTCGCTGATCGCCGGCGCCGCATTCGCCCAGGTGCCCGCAGCGCCGCCCGCAGCGCCGCCGGCACGCGCGGCCGAGCCGGCAGCGGCGTCGTACGTGTCGCAGCGTCTCAACGGAAAGCCGCTCCCGGTGACCGACCGCGTCAGCGACGACAAAGGCGTGCAGTACCTGATCGAGTTCGACGAGCTGATACTCGGCATCCGGGCGAACCACGAGTTTCGCGCGGCGCTGAAGTACCGCCAGACGCTCGCAGCGAAGGGCGCACGGTTCGGCCAGGATCCGTTGCAGAAGATGATCGTGTACGGAACGTGGGCGGTGGTCGGCACGGAACTGCGATTCGTACCCGATCCAAAGCGCGGCGGCAACGGCCTCCGGATTCTCACCGGCACGTTCAAGGGAAGGGAGATCGACGTGCCCTTCGATTACCGCAACGGGTCGGTTTCGCGGCGCGCAGCGGTGATTCTCATTCGCGACGACCACATCTACTAGACGGCGGACGACAGAGGACCGACGACAGAGGACCGACGACAGATGACAGATGACAGATGACAGACGACAGATGACGGTGGACGGAATCGCGTGGAGGCGCCGCAATTGCACGCTGGTCGCGGCGCTGCTCGCAGCGGCCGGCACTGCGCTCTCGGCGCAGACCGGCCCAGCCGATGCGCATTTTGCGCTCGTGCGGCCGCGCTTCGACCCGTCGCACGCGATGGAAACCGTCGCGTTTCTCGACCGGTACGTGCGATGGCCGGGAAACGCGGGATTCGACTCGAGCATCATGCATGTCGCGGCCAAACTCGCGGCGGCGGGATACGTCGAGCGGTCGGCGGCGAAAACTTCCGACCGGCTCACGTATCGCATCGAGCGCTATCCGATGTCGCGCCCCGCGTGGGAGCCGGTCGATGCCTCGGTCGCGATCGTCGGCGCCGGGGGCGCCCGGGGCGCCAGCGACGTACGGACTCCGGTGCTTTCCTTCGCGACGAACCGCAACATGCTCGCGACCAACTCGTTCTCCACTCCCGACGGCGGCGTGAACGCCGAGCTGGTGCGCGTCGCCGCCGTGACGGCCGCCGCGCTCGACTCCGCGCACGTGAAGGGGAAGATCGTGCTGGCCGACGGGCGGCTCGGACAGCTCTTCACGCTCGCGGTGCAGCAGCGCGGCGCGATCGGCGTGCTCGCGTACTCGATGCCGAAATACACACAGCCCGAGCGCTACCGCACGTCGATCCAGTTCACCAGCATCGCGTACGACAGCTCGAGCCGAAGCTGGGGAATGCCGATCTCGTTCGCCGCGCGCGTGCAGTTGACGAACGCGCTCGCGTCGGGCCCGGTCATGCTTCACGTCATGACCAAGTCGCGCTTCACGCAGCCCGCCGTGGAACTCGCCATCGTCGCCGAGATTCGCGGAAGCGCGAAACCCGATGAGCGCTGGGTGTGGAGCGCGCACGTGCAGGAGCCGGGCGCGAACGACAATGCCAGCGGCGTCGGTACGCTCCAGGAAATGGCGCGCGTCGCCGCGGATCTCGTGCGGACGGGGAAGGAAGATCCGAAACGCACGCTCACGTTCCTGTGGGGCCAGGAAATCACCGAGACCGACCGGTTCATCAAAGAGGACACGGTGCGCGCCAGGGGCATCCGCTGGGGGATGAGCCTCGACATGGTCGGCGAGGATACGCGGAAGACCGGCGGCACTTTTCTCATCGAGAAGATGCCGGACCCGTCGGCGATCTGGACGCGCGGCGAGGATCATCACACCGAGTGGGGCGGGTCCGTATTGAAGGAAGACCGCATGACGCCGCACTATTTCAACGACTACGTGCTGCAGCGCTGCCTCGACCAGGCGAAAGGCACGGGATGGGTCGTGAAGACGAACCCGTTCGAGGGCGGGAGCGATCACACGCCGTTCCTCAATGCCAGGAAGCCGGGATTGCTCCTCTGGCATTTCACCGACGTGTTCTATCACACGGACGGCGATCGCAAGGAGATGGTCTCGGCGGGCGAGATGAAGAATGCGGGGATCGCGGCGCTCGCGAGCGGCCTGACGATGGCGAGTGCCGACGGCGCCACCGCAAGGGCGATTGTAACGGAACTCGAGCGCGCGGCCCTCGCGCGACTCGAGACCGAGCGCAAACTTTCCGCCGACACGCTCGCGCGTGGTGGCAGTGCGGCGTTCGAGTCGCACATTCTCGAGGTATGGGGCGCGTGGTACCGCGAGGCACTCAGGACGGCGGACGATATCGAGGTGGGCGGGTCGAGTGACGTCACCAAGGCGGCGATCGCGGCGTCGGTGAAGCGCGTGGATGATGCGACACTGAAGGCGATCGCGAATCTCAAATCTCCAACCAATCGACAGCCATGAAACGTTCGACGAAATCTTCGCTGATCGCCCTCGCGGCGCTCATTGCTGCGTGTGAGAAAGCGCCGCCGCCGGCGAAGGCACCCGAGACTCCGGCGGAGAAGGCCTGGGCGGCCGCCGCAGCCGCGGTTCCGGCGCCGCCGACTGCGGCGATCCTGCATCCTGATGCGGCGACGCTCGCGGCGGCAGGTCCCGACAGCTTCATCGTCCATACGGTGACGTCGCGCGGTGATTTCGACATGATCGTACACCGCAAATGGGCGCCGAAAGGGTCCGACCGGCTGTACTATCTCGTGTCGAACGGCTTCTTCGACGGCGCCCGTTTCTTTCGCGTGCTCGACGGATTCATGGCGCAGTTCGGCGTTTCGGGCGACACCACCGTCTCACGAGTATGGCGCGACCTGCACCTCACCGATGATCCCGTCACGCAGAGCAACACGCGCGGAAGGCTCACCTTCGCCACCGCCGGACCCAACACGCGCACGACGCAGCTGTTCATCAACTTCGGCAACAACGCGCAGCTCGATAAAACGGGATTCTCTCCGATCGGCGAGGTCAGCAACGGCATGAACGTCGTGGACTCGCTGTACAGCGGCTACGGCGAGGGAAACGAGGGCGGAGGCCGCGGACCGGCACAGGGAAGGCTCGGCATGGAGGGAAACGCGTATCTCAAGAAAGATTTTCCGAAACTCGATTTCATCGTGACCGCACGCATCGCACAGGAGTGGAAGAAGAACAAGTAGCCTTCACCGCCTTGGAGCCGGAGCGGCGCCCTACATGACATCGACTCACCACACGCTGGCGGCGGCCACGTGGCGCATCGCGATCGTGCTCGGCGTGATCGCCGTGGTCCTCGGCATCGTGTTCAAGGGGCAGAACGTGACCTTCATGGTGAGCCTCGCGTTCGCCATCGCGGCGAGCGCGAACTTCCCCGCCCTGGTGCTCTCGATCTTCTGGCGGCGCTGCACCACGCAAGGCGCCGTCGCGAGCATGGTCGCAGGCACCGTCGGAACGCTGCTGCTCATCTGGCTCTCACCGGTCATCCAGGTGGACATCCTGAAGCACACCTCTGCGTGGTTCCCCCTGAAGAACCCCGCAGTGCTGACCATTCCCGGCTCTTTCCTCATCGGGATCCTCGTGTCGCTCTTCACGTCCGACGAAAAGGCGGTCGCCGGCTACGACGGCAGCCTGCGCGACATGATCGACGGCGCCCGCGCCGCCTAGTGTTCGTCTGCCGTCTGCCGTCTGCCGTCTGCCGTCTGCCGTCTGCCGTCTGCCGTCTGCCGTCTGCCGTCTAATCAGTTGAATACACGGAGGTTCGTGATGCACCGTCCCCTTCTCCGCCCGTCGCGCGCGCTGCTGATCGCGGCGGCCGCGTTTTCGTTCGCGGTTCCCGCCTCCGCGCAGCCGTCGCGAGCCGCCGCGCAAAAGGCCGCGCTGGAACGCGCGTCGCAGATCAACGAGCTCGACGCGTTCGTCGCGAAGGGCGTGAAGGACTGGGGCATTCCCGGCCTCTCGGTCTCGATCGTGAAGAACGACAGCGTGATCTTCGCGCGCGGATACGGCGTGCGCACGCTCGCCGGCGCCGGCGCGGTGGACGACCAGACGCTCTTCGGCATCATGTCCACCACCAAGGCGTTCACCGCGATGGCCATCGCTATGCTCGTCGACGAGCACAAGCTCGCGTGGAACGACCCCGTCACGAAATGGCTTCCGCAGCTCGAGTTCCCCGACGTTCTCCAGTCGCGCGAGCTGACCGTGAAGGACCTGCTCACGCACAACACCGGGCTCGGCGGCGCCGACCTGCTCTGGACGCGCGGCGACCTGTCGCGCGACGAAATCCTGCGCCGTGTGCGGTTCCTCACGCCGGCCTATTCGATGCGCAACGGGTTCGTCTATCAGAACGTCATGTACGGCGCCGCGGGCGAGGTGGTCGCGCGGGCGTCGGGGATCTCGTGGGACGACTTCATCCGGACGCGGATCTTCCAGCCGCTTGGCATGACCCGATCGTATCCCACGCTCGGCATCATGCGCGCGGCGCACGATGCGAACGTTTCCTCGCCGCATTTCAGGATCCGCGACACGGTTCGCGTCATCGACGATGAACCGGCAGATCCGATCGAGTCCGCAGGAGCGATCTGGTCCACGGCGAGCGATATGGCGAAGTGGATGCGCTTCCTCCTCGACAGCGGCCGCGTGAGCGGCACGCGGCTCGTGAGCGAGCGCAACTTTCACGAACTGTTCAAGCCGCAGGTGGTCGGTCCGCCGAACGGCTTCTATCCCACGTCACGGATCATCAAGCCGCACTGGGAGACGTACGGACTCGGCTTTTTCGAGGAGGATTTCCGCGGCCGCTTCGTGGCGTACCACACGGGCAGCCTCGCCGGCCGCACGGCGATCATCGGGCTCATGCCCGACGAGCGCGTGGGCGTGTACGTCTTCGGAAATATCGACCACGCCGAGTTCCGGCACGCGCTCATGTACAAGGCGTTCGATCTCTTCGCGGGAACCAACGGTCAGCCCGCGCGCGACTGGAGCGCGGAGTTTCTCACGCTCTACGGCGACGCCGAGAAGCGCGCGCAGACCGCGCGTGCGGCGCAGGACGCGCTGCGCGTGACGGGAACGCATCCGTCGCTCGCGCTCGAGAAGTACGCCGGCACCTACACGCATCCGGCGTGGGGCGACCTGGTGCTGAAGATGGACAACGGCGCGCTGCGGATGACGCTCGGCACCGGCGCCGACAACACCGGGCTGCTCGAACACTGGAACTACGACACCTTCCGGGTGAGACTGGGCGACGGCCGCGGCGGGAGCAATGCACTCACGTTCGCGCTCGATCCGGCCGGGAATGTCGCCTCGGTGATGCTCGACGGCAGCGCGCAATACGTGTTCACGCGGCGGTAGGCGCTCTAGTCTTCCTGCCCGGTGCGCGCGTGCACGTGCGCCCGGTGGTGCCGCCGCTTCGCCGCGGCGGCGCGCCGACGCACTTCAGCCTGTGAGAGCGGAGCGAGAATCGTCCCGCGGCAGCTCTTGGCCCCGCAGCGACACCCGTAAAGGCCGGTCTCGTCCTCCTCCGTCTCCGATCCGTCTCGAGTGTATGCGTAGTCGTACGTGAGTTCGGTGCCGGTCTTGATCGGCTTGGCCGCGTCGATGAACACGCGCCCGCCCTCGATGACCGACTCGCAGTTCGGATCGCACGAGTGATTGATAAAGCGCGCCTCATTCCCGTTGACGGTCGCGTCGATCACCACCTTGCGGCTCACGGTGAACAGGAAGGTGTGGTGCAGCCCTCCCTTGTGATCATCGTAACGCGCGTCGGCCACGGCGTGCGAAACGCGCTCACCGAGGTACTCCACGATCCGCTCGCCCTTGGTTATGGGGCGCACCGCGAATGCGCCCCGCCCCGCGATCTTCGACCCGCGAACGGCGAACGGCAGGATCGACTTCACATCGGCCTTCCCATTCACATCGGCCTTCCCATTCGCCCGAGCTTTCGCCTTCGTCTTCACTTTGCTGCGCGCCATCCGATCTCCATCCCGAAGTAATAGTTGCGAAGCGGAGCCGGCTCGATCGTCCGTCCGGCCGCTCCGTTGATCGTCACCGATCCGATATAAGCCTGGTTCAGCAGGTTGTTGACGGCGGCGTACGGCTGCAGGCGGACGCTGCCGACCTCCGCGGTCCACGTCGCGCGCACGTTGAGGTCGCCGTTTCCCCAGCTCGAGATGAGCTGCGTGTTCTGGTCGTCGGCGTACATCGAAGAACTCCACGTTTCGTCGGCATCCAGGGTCCAGCGATTCCAGTGCGTTCGAAGTCCGAGTCGCACGAAATGATCCGGAACCCCAGAGAGTTTCTTGCCGTTCAGCGTGTCCATCACGGCGCCGACCGGAAATATGTAACGCACGAACCGGTACTTCGCCTCCGTCCAGGCGAGGTTGAGATTCGCCCAGTTCGCCACGCGCGCTGCGAGTCCGAATTCCAGGCCGTCGTTGCGTATCCGTCCTGCGTTCCGGTAGTACGCGGACGAGCCGGACTGCAGGTACTGGATGATCGCGTTGTCCTCGATCAGCCGGAACATGCTCACGGTGTATGTCACGTCCGCGCCGAGGCTCCCGCGCGCGCCGGCCTCGATGGTGCGGATCTGCGCCGGTCCGAGATCCGGGTTGAACCCGCCGGTGCCGTCCGGCTTCACGTCGAGCTCGGTCGTCGTCGGCGTTTCGAACGCGGTGGACCAGCTCGCGTACGGCGTGAACGCGTCCGACACCACGTACGACGCGCCCACGTGCCCTGTGGTCGCGGTCATCGCGCGCGAACCGCTGTTGTCGAGGTGGTCGCCGAAGAAGTGATCCTGCACCGTGAACGTGGTCCGGTCCCAGCGGGCGCCGGCGCTGAGCGAAAGCTTCGCCACGGGCGACCATTCGATATCGGCGAAGGGGCCAACCGACCCCACACTTTCACTCTGGTTCAAATAGAGCGTGTCGGTTGCGGCGTTCGGGTGCCCGCCGGTCGCGCGGGAGTTGCGGCGGATGTCCAGCGACCGCTCGATGTCGATCCCCGTCGCCAGGCGCGGCGCGTTCTCGCACGCGCACAGCGGATGCGACGCATCGATCCGCGCGCCCGTCACCCAGCGATTGAGCGTCGAATACGTCCCGACGGTCGCGCCCGCCGTGCCCGGCGGCGACGTCGCGAGCGGGTTGTCGACGAAGCGCCGCACCACGTACGCCGTCGCCGAGTAGCTGCCGCCGTCGCCCGCGCTGTGCTGCAGCCGCGCCGAGAACTGATTCTGCGAGATCGCCTTGCTCGCGTCGCGCCTGATGTTCGTCGCCGATGCCGAATCGCGGTTCGCCGCGTACTCGGCGGCGGTGAGCGCGCCGGGGTTGAGCGCGGTCGGCATCTCCGTCGCGAACGCGCGAAGCGAAAGCGACGTGCCCGGCGTGAACCCGTAGTCGAGCGCGCCGTTGAGCTGTTTGAGGTCGGCGTTGCTGAATTGGCGGAACCCGTCCACGGTCGTGCGTGACGCCGAGAGCGAGCCCACGAGCGAGCCGTCGCGGCCCGACGTGCGCGACTGCCACTTCGTGGTGCCGAACGATCCGCTCTCGATGCGCAGCGTCTGGTCGAGCGGATCCGGCGCCGACATGTCCGTGGTGAAGGAGATCACGCCGCCCGAGCCGTTTCCGTAGAGCGACGACGCGGAACCGCGCAGCACCTCCACGCGCGAGACGTCGCCAAGCTCCAGGTTGTTCAGCTGGTTCTGCCCGTCGGGGAGCGACTGCGGAACGCCGTCGATCAGGACCTTCACGCCGCGAATGCCGAAGTTCGCGCGCGAACCCGCGCCGCGAATCGAGAGGCGCTGGTCGAGCGAGTAGTTGTAGCGGTTGTCGACGTACACGCCGGGAATGTTGTTGAGCGCCTCGTCGATGCCGAGCGTCGCCTGCCCCGCCTGGATGTCCGACTTGTCCTGCATTCCCACGGCCCAGGGTGCCCGCTGCGCCGTTTGATCGGTGCGCGTCACCGACACGTGCACGCGGGAGAGAGCCTGGGCCGTGGAATCGCGCTGCGCGCGAACGGAATCGCGCTGCGCCGCGCGCACGGAGTCGGCGCGCGCGGATCCCGATGGTGCCTGCGCGTGCGCCGACGTCCCGAGCGGCGCCGCGAGCGCCGCCGCCACGAGGATCGCGCCCGCCGCTCCGCCGAATCCGTTCCTGATCGCCTGTGCGACGCGCGCACTCCACGGCAGCCGCGACTCGTGCTTCAGCACTTCACGCGTGACCCGGCGCCACTCCGCCTGCATTTCCGAGGCGTCCACGAATCGCTGGTCGGGGTCCGCCGCGAGCCCTTTGCGCAGCCAGCTCGCGAGCTCGGGATGGAAGCGTGAGAGGTCCGCGCTGCCCGCGAGCTGCTGCGCCAGGATCGCGCGCCCGTCCTCGCCCACGAACGGCGCCGCGCCGGTCAGCGCGAAGTAGACGATCGCCGCCACCGCGAACAGGTCTGCCGCGACTCCCTGCGGTTCGCCGAGCAGCTGTTCCGGCGGCGCGAACGCCGGCGTGCCGCTCGACCCCGCCCACTCCTCGCCCATCGCGTTCGCGATGCCGAAGTCCGCGATGCGCCAGCGGCGATAGCGGTCGATCAGCAAGTTCTCGGGCTTCAAATCGCGATGAATGATCCCATTCTCGTGCGCGGCGTGGAGGCCGTCGAGAATGAGGTCGATCTGCGGCGCGACTTCCGCGAGCGGCCGCGGACCCATGCGCCGCACGAGATCCGCGACGGAGCCCTCGTCCTCGAGCTCCATCACGTACCAGTGCACATCTCCTTTGGAGTCCCAATCGTATATGGGGACGATCGCCGGGTGCTGCAGCCGTGCGGCCATCTGCGCCTCGCGACGGAACCGTGCGACCGCGGCGTCGCTCTTCGCCACCGATGGATGCAGCACCTTCATCGCCACTTCGCGCTGCAGCGAGAGATCGCGCACGCGCCAGACCGTTCCGAACGTGCCGGACCCGAGCGACGACAGCACCTCGAAGTCGTCGCCGGTGGCCCAGCGCAGGCGGTCCTCCTCGCTCACCGCCTTGTATTCACCCGACGCGATGTCCACGCCGGAGAGGGCGGGCGTTCCGGATCCCGAAATCTTTTCAACCGCGCGCAGCAGCGACGCAACCGAGTGAAAGCGGTCGTCCGGGTTCGCGGTCAGCGCACGGTCGAGCAGCTCGGCGACGTTCGCCGGGCAATCGGGGCGCACCCAGCGGAGCGGCGGGATCTCGTCGCGCGGCGGCAGTTCACCCGTGAGGATCGCGAAGCAGCACGCGGCGAGTTGCCACTGATCGCTCGCCGGCGTCGGACGCCACTCGCCTGCCGCCCACTCGCGCGGCGGCGGCGTGAAGAGCGGGTCCGGCCGGACACCCGGCGGAATTTCCGACGACGGCAGCGCCCACTGCCACCCGAGAATCCATACGCGGCCGGTGGGTGTCACGTAGATCGTGTCGGGCGAAAGCGCGCCGTGCGTCTGGCCGGCGTCGTGCAGGTAGGCGACGGCCGAACCTGCCGCGCGCAGCACGCGCAGCATGTACGGGATCGTCTCGATGCCGAGCCGGCGGATGCGCGCACCAACCGTTTCGCCGACGATCCATCTCCGGAGGTATCCCGGCCCGCGGCGCGACCCGGCGCTCTGCGTCCAGAAGTGATACGTCGTGGGAATCGCCGGATGGTTGCGGTGCGCGAGCGAACGCGCCTCGTCGAACAGCCAGGTCGCGTGCGCGGGATCCGGCACCGTGACGAGCGCGAGCGAGCGGCCGAGCGCGTCGATGATCTCCTGCGCGTGCCGGTGGTTGGCGTAGTAGCCCTGATCGCCCCAGATCCAGCCGGGCGGGAGCTGCCATCCGTCGAGGTGCGGCGGAATCCCGGTGGTGCGTCTGACTGGAATGGTTTCGGCGCTCGGCATGTCGCTGGAAAACTGTCAGATGGCGGGCGCCGGAACCAGTGCGATGCGGACGGTCGTGCCTTCGGCTGGAGCGCTCTCGATGCTGATCGTGCCTCCCCACCCCTCGATCATGCGCCGGCTGATGGCGAGTCCGAGCCCGCTGCCGCTGGTCCGCGTGGAGAAGTGCGGCTCGAAGATCCGGGGCATGACGTCGCCGGCGATCCCGTGTCCGTCGTCGCGCACCGAGACCTGGACCGTCTCACCGGCCGCCGACAGCGTGACGTGTACGTTACGGGCGTTCGCGAGGCGGGCGTTTTCCAGCAGGTTGAGCAGCACCTCGCGAAGTTCCGTCCGGCCCGCCAGCACCAGCACAGGCGACCCGGCTCCCTCGGCGTGCCAGCGCACTTCCTCGCCGCCGAGCTGTTCGAGGCGCATGACATCGTTCAGCACCTGGGCGACGTCCACCGGCACCGCCGCGGCACGGTCATCCGGCGCGGTGCCGTAGCGGCTGAACGCACGCGCGATCTCGTCGAGCCGGTCGATCTCGGAAAGCACGCGTGAGACGTTCTCCTCGAGCACCAGGTCGAAGTCCACGTTCGGGTCGTGGCGCGCGCGGCGCAGGTGCTGCATGCCGAGCCGCATCGGCGTGAGCGGGTTCTTGATTTCGTGCGCGACCTGCCGCGCCATCTCGCCCCAGGCGAGCACGCGCTGCGCGTGCGCTTCCTGCTCGCGCCCGGCCTCGATGTCGTGCGCCATCTGCCGGAAGGCGGTGAACACCGGCTGGAATTCCACCGGCGGATCGCTCGAGAGCCGCGGCTCCCGCTCGCCGGCGGCGAGCGCCAGCGCACCCTCCTGCAGCGTGCGAATCGGCCGCGAGAACTGGCGGGCGGCGAGTCCGGAAAGCCAGAGCGCCGCGAGCGCGCCGAGCGCCGCCGCGAAAAGCACCAGGATGCCGAGGTCGCGCCGTCGCTGGTCGAGCGCGAGATCGTCCGTGCGCGCCGGCGCGGCGAGGACGAATCGCACGGGGGATGCGTCGGCGCTGGCCGCGCGGAATCCGAACAGCATCGGCTCGGAACCAACCAGCTCCTCGCTGCTGGCCGTGATGTCGTCGCGCTCCTCGAGCGCGAGCGCGGTGGACCGCGGCAGGAGACGGCCGAGCGGCGCGAGCGCGTCGAGGACCGTGTCGCTCGAGGCCAGCAGGATGCCGTCGGCATAGAGGAAGAGCGGCGTTTGGAATTTCGCGGCGATGTCCGAGAGCTTGGCACTGTCGGTGTAGACCGCCACGCCGCGCAGCGTCTCGCGCACGAGGAGATCGCGCGCCTGGTCGTCGTCGCTCCGCAGGCGCTGGTAACTCCAGGCCGCGAACGCGCCCGCGGGGATCACGAAGAACGCGAAGAGCGCGAGCGTGAGCTGCGTGCGGTAGCTGCGCAGCCAGCGGCGGCGCTGCATGCGCAGCCAGCGGCCGAACGCGCCGTCGGCGATCACGAGCAGCAACCAGAGCGAGAAGAGCGCGAAGAGATCGAGGATCACCACCAGCGATCCGCGCATGATCAGCTGGTTGAAGCTCCGCAGTTGCACGCCGGCGTGCACGTTGTAGAACCCGCCCTTGGTGTCGGGCAGGAACCAGTCACCGTGCAGCTCGTCGCCGTGCCGTTCCCACTGCGCTTCGTTCGTGATGAGCGCGTTGTGCCGGATGCCACCCGGCGTCAGCGTATACGGCGGATCGGTGGTCGGCGTCGAGCCCAATCCCATGAGCGCCCCGAACGGGTCGCGGGCGAGGAGCCGCGTGCGCGGCGCCACCACGACGGTCGTCACCGACCGGTCCTCATGCGGCACCGACAGCACGAGGTGCAATCCCGGCGTCCCAGGCACCTTGCTGAAGATCGCATGCGTGGAATCCGCCGCCTGCCGCGCGAAGTATTCGATTCCGGCCGTCTTCTCGGTCTTCCCAACGAGCAGATTCGCCATCGGCGCACCCAACGGACTCCAGCTCGTGAGCTCGACCGGATAGTCGCCGCTCGCGAGATCCGACTCGGCGAACCGCGCGAGCAGCTCCGAGCGGCTCGCGGGGGCGTGCGCGACGTCGAGCTGCGCGGTGAAGCGCTTCAGGAGCGTTGCCGCGGAACTGTCGAGCATGTTGAGGCTCGCCACGTCGTGTTCGGCGAGCAGCACGCGCGAGTGCACCGACTGTCCCCACACAAGCGTCACGGCGCCGCACGCCGCGACGATCGCCACGGGAAGGACCGATCCGCGCGCGCGCCGGGCGAACGCGAGCGCGCCGATCGCCACCACCCAGAGCGCGGGATACCACGGCGGATACCCGCCCGGCGCGTCCATGAGTGCGGGAGCGAGCAGCGATGCCGCCGCGGCGACGCCGGGCGCGATCCAGAGCGGAATCCCCTTGCGCTCGCCGAGCGCGGCCTGCCCCGCGGTGGCGCCCGCCATCAGCACCGAGACCGACGCGAGAAAGAGCGTCGATTCCCATGCGAGCCACATGGCGGTCGACACACCGGCTTCCGGGAACTGGATGCCGCGCGCGAGATCGCGGAGCAGGAACGGGCCGACGCCCGCGATGATAGCGACTGCGACAATCGCCTGCGCACGCGACCGCGTGCCGACGCGCGCGCGCAGCGCGGCGAGCATGCCGAGCAGCACGAGCGAGCAGGTGAGCGCGAGCGCTCCAACGCTGCCCGTGAACGGGCCGCCGTTGGCCACGTAGAAGTAGGTCGGATCGAACAGCGACGACGCGTTCGAGAATCGCGCGAGGGGCACGAGCGCCACGACCGTCAGCGCCACCGCGAGCGCGGCGAGCCGGCGCGTGACGCCGTCCCGATGGCGCCACGTCGCCGCGAGGAAGAAGAGCGCGGCGATCGCAAGGGCAATGCCGCCGCGCGTCCGGCCCCGCTCGCGGGCGGCATCGGCCAGCAGCTCTCCGGCGGGCGCAACCGCTCGAACGCCCATCACCGGCACTCCGGCGGCGCGCACGACCGTCAGCGTGTCGCGGTCGGCGTCCGCTGCAGACCCGTAGCCGAATCGCTGTACCCCGTACGCGAGAGTCAGCGGTTCGTCGAAGGCGGAAGCAAGCACGTCGCCGGGACGATCGGCGTGCACGAGCACCTCGGCGACGGCGCGGTCGCTGCCGCGTCCGGCAATCGCATAGAGCGCGAGGTAGAACGGCGTCGACCAGGCGCCGACCGGCCCCGCGAGGGAATCGAGCGGTGTCATGAGCCGTCCCGACCACGCGAACGGCGCACCGCCGCGGATCAGCACGACCGAGCGCGATTCCGACGATCCGCGCAGCCTGTCGAGGTCGGCGAACGCGCGCCGCGGGTCGGCGTGCGCATCGAGCGCCTGGACCGCCAGCCGCTGGAGCGCGGCGGTTTCCACCTCGAGCGCCGCGGCCATCGCGGCCGTGCCACGTGCGGCGACTGCGGTGCGGGCCGCGTTTGGATTCGCGGCGAACGAGGCACGCGAGCGCTCCGTCATCGCGACGAGCACGACGAACGCCGCCGCCGACACGGCGAATCCGATGCGATTCCACGCCCGGTCGCCGCCCAGGGTGAGCGCGACGCTCAGCGCCGTGGTCAGCCCGCATGCGATCAACGTTCCGGTCGCGGGCGCTCGCAGCCAGAGGGCCGCGCTCAGCACGGTTGCCGTCGCGGCCACCGTCCACCAGAGGCCGGGACGAGGGTTCACAATGGGATAATACCCCGACAAACGGCGACGGGCGACGGGTGAGGGTGCCAAGACGGCGACGAGCGACGGATGAGAGGTGCCAAGACGGCGACGAGCGACGCTGTTCGTACCGTCGCCCCTCACCCATCACCCGTCGCCGTAGGTCCGGTGTATCTTTATGAGGATGCGACCGATCCCCCTTCTCGCGCTCGCGGCTTGCCTCGCCTCGACCGCCCGCGCCCAGGTGATCTCCCTCGACGAGGGGAGCTTTACAGTCATGCGGGCGGGCAACCGTGTCGGCCGTGAGGACTTCTCGATTCGCAGTTCGCCGTCCGAAAGGGGTCGCGTGCTCGTCGCGCACGGCGTCGTCGCGATCGGATCCCGGCGTATCGAGCCGAAGCTGAACGCGGACACCAACGGCGCCGTGCACAAATACGAGACCGAGGTGCGCGAAAATGGACGGACCGCCCTGACATATAGCGGCAAGCTTGTCCGCGACCACTACCAGGCCCGCTCCACCAGGCCGGAGGGCGAGTCGTCCCGCGAATTCCGTCTTCCGCCGGGAACCGTGGCCGTCGAGGACGACGTCCTCCACCAGCTCTGGTTCATCGCTCGGCGCGGTCCGGGGGCCACGGTCTCGGTGCTCTCGCCGCTGCGCAACGTGGTCGAGACGGTGCGTGTCGAACTCGTCGGCAGCGAGGCCCTCACGATCGACGCCCACGACTTTGAGGCGCGTCATCTGCGGCTGCGCACCGAGGGATCCGGGGTCACGAGGGACGTGTGGGTCGACGCGGCCGGCCGGTTGCTGAAAGTGGTGATTCCGGCGACCAAGATCGTCGCGGTCCGCGACGAATCACCACGCTGATCACCCTCGCTGAAACCCCGTGGACCGGTCTCGCGTACGGCCACTTGAAGAAACACGTACCCCACCCAGGATCAATACAAAGATGCGAAAGCTGTGGTGTGCTCTTCTCCTCTTGGCTACGGCCTTGCCCGCCGCCGGCCAGGGCGCCGTCGGGCCGACCCTCTCGCTCGACGACGCGCTTTCGCTCGCCAAGGCGAACAATCCGACGTACCTGCAGTCGGGCAACGGACGCCGGCGCGCCGACGCAAGCCTGCGCAGCGCGCGAGGACAGTTCCTCCCAGGCGCGAGCACCAACTTCGGTACCGCCTACCGCCAGGGTAGGCCGCAGTTCTTCCAGGGCGTCCAGTTCGGCTCCAATTCGGACATCGTCTCGTCAAGCTGGGGGTTGAACGTCTCGGCCAGCCTGAGCGCGAGTTCCTTCAGTTCGCTCAAGGCTGCTCAATCGAACGTCACCGCCTCCGAGTCCGACATCGCCAGCGCCCTGCAGAACCTGCGCTATACGGTGACCAGCCAGTACTTTCTGGTGCTCGAGGACCAGGCGCAGGTGCAGCTTCAGGACACGTTGGTCGCCGTCAACCGTCTGCAGGTCGATCTCGCGCGGGCGAAGTCCGGCGTGGGCTCGGCCACGTCGCTCGACGTGAAGCGCGCCGAAGTCGCGCTCGGCACGCAGCAGGTGGTGGCGCTTCGCGCCCGCAACGTCGCCGACGTCGACATGCTCAGGCTCTTCCAGTACATCGGGATTCCGCCGCAAACGAGCGTCCGGCTCACGACGATACCCCCGGTGACCGAGCCCAAGTTCGACCTGAACCAGCTGATCGCGATGGCGACACAGTCGAACCCCGCTCTGGCCTCCCTCGCCGCGCGCATCGAGTCTGCGAAACAGAGCTACAGCAGCGCGCGCGGACAGTATTTTCCGTCGCTCGGCTTTCAGGGGTCGATCGGCGGCACGTCGTCGCAGTACACGGACCAGAACTATCTCGTGACCCAGGCGCAGTCCCAGGCCGCCTCCGCGCAGGCCCAGTGCTACTCCACGGACTCGCTTCGCCTCGGGGCTGGACTCGCCGGTCTGCCGTACTGCGGCAGCTATGTGCTCACGAGCGCTCAGGCGCAGCAGATCCGGGCCTCGAACCAGAACTTCCCTTTCAAGTTCATCTCGAACCCGTATAACCTGTCGCTCGCATTGTCGCTTCCGTTGTTCAACGGCTTCCAGCGCGAGCAGACGATCGAATCGGCGGCGGCGGACCAGAGCGACGCGCAGTACAACCTGAAGGCGCAGCAGCTCAAGCTCACCGCCGACATCCAGTCGGCGCATGTCACGCTGATCGCGGACTTCCAGGCGCTCAAGTTGCAGGAGTCGAACTCGGTGGCCGCGCGCGAGGCGCTGCAGCTCGCCGAAGAACGGTACCGCGTCGGCCTCAACAGCCTGGTCGACCTGCAGCAGGCGCGCAGCGACTACGAGACCGCGGAAGCCGGCAGGATCTACGCGATATTTGAATTCCATCGGGCGTTCGCGGCGCTGGAAAGCGCCGTCGGCCGCTCCCTTCGCTAACCGGGGATCGTCATGAGCAAGGGGATGAAATACGGGATCTTGGGCGTCGCGGTCCTCGCCTTGGGAGGCGTGATCGCCGTGACGGCCGCCAGGAAGAACAAGAAGCCCACCGAAGTGCGCATCGAGGCCGTGCAGAAGCGCGATCTCGTCGCCTCGGTGACCGCCAGCGGCCAGGTATCGCCGCACACCAAGGCCGATCTGTCAGCCGACGTCTCAGGCCGCATCGTCAAGCTCACGGTCAAGGAGGGCGACTTCGTGAAGGAGGGCGACTTCCTCCTCCAGATCGACCCGCAGTCGTTCCAGGCCAACGTGCAGCGCACCGAGGCCCAGGTCGCCAACGCGAAGGCGTCCGAGACGCAGGCGCTCGCGAGCCTGACGCAGGCCCAGGCCAACTACCGTCGCTCATCCGACATCCGGAAGAGCAACCCGAATCTCATGTCCGACGACCAGATGGAGCAGCTCAAGACGGCGGTCGAGGTGAACACGGCGCTGTACGACGCTTCCAAGCACAACACCGAGATGGCCGTCGCCGGCGTCACCGACGCGAAGGTCTCGCTCGAAAAGACGACCATCCGCGCCCCGATGAGCGGCCGCGTGACCCGCCTCATCATACAGAACGGCGAAACGGCGATCCCGGGCACATTCAACAAGGACGCTGCAACCCTTCTCACGATCTCGGACATGAGCGTGCTCGAGACCAAGGTGAAGGTCGACGAGACCGATGTGTCACGAATCGCGCTCGGCGACTCCGCCATCGTCCAGCTCGACGCCTTCCCCGACACCACGTTCCTCGGCAAGGTCGTCGAGATCTCGAACAGCTCGGTCAAGGGAACGACGACGACGACGGGCGACCAGGCGATCGACTACGAAGTGACCATCCGCCTCCTGAACCCCCCGAAGGACACCAAGCCGGATTTCTCGGCGACGGCCAAGATCATCACGGACGCCCGCACGCAGGTGCTCTCGATCCCGATCATCGCGCTGACGGTCCGCGAGAACGAGGCGCTCACCAAGACGGATACGGCCCAGCGCCCGGGGAGCAAGACGTCGAACGGCAAGCAGGTGGGCAAGAAGGACGTGGAGGGCGTCTTCGTGGTCGGTGCGGACAACAAAGTCACGTTCAAGCCCGTAAAGGTAGGGATTGCAGGTGAGAAACACTTCGAGGTACTGTCCGGTCTCAAGGAAGGCGACAAGATCGTGGGCGGCACCTATCAGGCAATCCGCGACCTCAAAGACGGCACGCTTGTGCGTGACATGAAGCAGCCCGACACGAAGGCCACTGGGAGCACGAAGCCGTGAGTCCACAAACCGATGATGTAGCCCTCAGCACCACCGCGGAGCGGAAGGTCGTCGTACAGTCGGCCGGCGCCCAGCCCGGCAAGGACTGGGTGATCGTCACGCGCGGGCTGAAGCGCGAATACGACATGGGCGGCGAAATCGTCCGCGCCCTCCAGGGCGTGGACCTCGCCATCCGCAAGAACGAGTATGTGGCCATCATGGGTCCGTCGGGATCGGGCAAGTCGACCCTGATGAACCTCATCGGCTGCCTCGACACGCCCAACGGCGGCGAGTACTGGCTGAGCGGCCAGCTTGTCTCGACCATGAAGGACGACGAACTCGCCCGCGTCCGCAACAAGGAGATCGGGTTCGTCTTCCAGACGTTCAACCTGCTCCCGCGCGCCAGCGCGCTCCATAACGTGGAGTTGCCGCTCGTGTATGCGGGCGTCGGATCGGCCGAGCGCAAGGAGCGCGCGATGGAGGCGCTCACCAAGGTGCAGCTCGCCGACCGCGCCTCGCACCGTCCCAACGAGCTCTCCGGCGGCCAGCGCCAGCGCGTGGCGATCGCCCGCGCACTCGTGAACCGCCCGGCGATCCTGCTTGCCGACGAGCCCACCGGCAACCTCGACTCGACGACGTCGGAAGAGATCATGCGCGTGTTCGAGAACCTGGCGAGCACCGGGCAGACGGTGATCATGGTGACGCACGAGCCGGACATCGCCGCGCACGCCCGCCGCGTCGTGGTGCTTCGCGACGGCAAGATCGCGAGCGACGAGCGCAACCAGAAGGTCACGTCGAGCCTCGGGCTGTAGCCGCGGCACAAAGGGCCGCGATGCCCTTTTTCGAATCGGTCGCGCTCGCACTGAACACGATCCGCGTGCAGAAGCTGAAGAGCTTCTTCACGCTGCTCGGCGTCATGATCGGCGTGATGTTCCTCATCGCGGTCGTCTCGATCGTGCAGGGGATGAGCAACTACGTCGAGAACGATTTCGCCGCGAAGATCATCGGCGTGAACACGTTCACGTTCCGGCGCCGTCCCAACTTCAACCCGAACACCACCGACGATCAGTGGCGTGAGTTCCAGCGCCGCCCGCGCATCTACGCGGCCGACGCGGAACTCGTGCGCTCCGTGCTTCCCACGGGCAACAAGGCCGCGATCGTCAACCAGAACTTCCTCTACGCCTCGTCGAAGCTGTCGCGCCCGCGCCAGGTGCAGGCCATCGCGACCGAGGCCGCGTACTTCGACATCAAGAAACTGGTCGTCGAGAGCGGGCGCGCCTTCAGCGCGCAGGAAGTCGGCGCCGGCGCGAAGGTCATCGTCATCGGCACGGACGTCGCCGACCACCTGTTCAACGGGCTCGATCCGCTCGGGCGCGAGCTGCGCATCGGCGGCATGCCGTACACGGTGATCGGCGTGCTGGAGAAGCAGGGCAGCGTGTTCGGCTTCTCGCTCGACCGCATGGCCATCGTGCCGTGGACCACGCCGGTGAGCCGCCTCATCCAGCCGAAGGGCGACCTGCAGTCGATGATCGTGCAGGGCAGCTCGCGCGAGGAGATGCAGGACGGCATCGAGAACGCGCGCGAAGCAATGCGCGGCTCGCGGCATCTCGCGCCGGGCAGGCCCGACAACTTCGCGCTGGAAACGGAAGACTCGGCGCTCGCGTTCTTCGATGGGCTCAAGCGGCAGATGATCGTGTTCGGCACCGCGCTCCCCGCGATCGGCCTCGTCGTGGGCGCCATGGTGATCATGAACATCATGCTCGTCGCCGTGGCGGAGCGCACGCGGGAGATCGGCATTCGCAAGGCGCTCGGCGCCCGGCGCATCGACATCCTCTCGCAGTTTCTCATCGAGGCATCCACGCTGAGCGTCGTCGGCGCCGGCATCGGCATCGCCCTCGGCCTGCTGGCGGCGAAGATGGTCTCCTGGCTCACGCCGCTGCCCGCGGCGGTCGCACCGTGGTCCATCCTGATGGCGCTCGTGCTCGGTGCGGGCGTGGGTATCGTGGCCGGAGTGTATCCGGCCTCCCGCGCGGCGCGGCTCGATCCCATCGCGGCGCTGAGGCAGGAATGAGGTGGCAGCCATGAAGTTCTTCGCGCGGGTCTCCATGGCGCTCGAGGGCGTGACCATCGCCTTCGAGGCGATCCGCGGCAACAAAGTGCGCGCCGCGCTCACGATTTCCGGGGTCGCCGTCGGCGTGTTCGTGGTGGTCACGATGGCCGCCGCCGTGCACGGCATTCGCGAGAGCTTCCAGAAGGATCTCGACGAGTTCGGCGCGACCACGTTCCAGATCAACCGCCGCGACCCGGGCAACAATCAGTGCAACAGCCCGGACGATCCCTGCCCCGACCGGAAGAATCCCCCGGTCTCGCTCGACGAGCTGCACGCCATCCAGAACCTTCCGGAGGTGGCGTACGCCGTCGCGCGAATCGGAAACCAGGGCACGATGATCTATCGCGATCATCAGCTGAAGTCCGTGGGCTTCGACGCGTACACATCCGACTGGATCCGCACCGACCGCGCCGACATCTCGCCGGGCCGCAGTTTCACCGAGTCGGAGGACCAGAGCGCGGCTCCGCTGATCATCGTCAACGACACGCTCAAGTCGCAGCTCTTCGGCGACTCCGATCCGCTCGGCAAGGAGATCACGCTCGAGGGCAAGCCATTCACCGTGATCGGCGTGTTCCACACCAAGGCGGGCTTCCTCAAGACGCTGAACGGCACCGGCCCGGACAACCCCCGCGCGATCATCCCGATGATGACGGCGTGGCGGCACCTCAGCGTATACAAGCGCGGCATCAGCGTCGCGGTGATGCCGCAGCCGTCGGTCACGCGCGACGACGCGATGGACGCCGTCACGGCGTTGCTGCGCAGCCGGCGCGGCATCAAGCCGGGTGCGAACAACTCGTTTTACCTGGTTGGCGAAGACCGCATCATGGACATCTTCAACCAGTTCTTCGGTGCGATCTTCCTCGTGGGCATCACCCTCTCCGGTGTGGGCCTGCTCGTCGGCGGCGTCGGTGTGGTCGCGATCATGATGATCTCCGTCACCGAGCGCACGCGCGAGATCGGCGTGCGCAAGGCGCTCGGCGCCACATCGGCCATCATCCTCTGGCAGTTCCTCGTGGAGGCGGCGACGCTCACCACGCTCGGCGCCGCGATCGGACTGGTGATCGGCGCCGTCCTGTCCTGGCTCGTGAAGATCTACACGCCGATCCCCGCCTCGATTCCGCCGGAAGCCGTGCTCGTTGCGCTCGTCGCCGCGGCCGGAACGGGAATTCTCTTCGGCATGATGCCCGCCGCGCGGGCTGCCAGAATGGACCCGGTGGAGTCGCTCAGACACGAATAGCCGTCTGACGGCTATCAGCCGATAGCTGTCGGCGGATAGCTTCCAGCATGCGCCTGGCCGACCTGCTGAGCGTCGCCTTCGGCGAAATACGAGCCAATAAGCTGCGCTCGTTCTTTACGCTCCTCGGCATCATCGTGTCCGTCGCGTTCCTCGTCGCCGTGGTGGCGGTGATCCAGGGCATGAACGCGTACGTGAAGGAGAACATCGCCGGCGCCGTCGTCGGCACGAACGCCTTCCAGGTGCGGCGCGCGCCCATCCAGATCGGATTCTTCGACGACGAGGCGATGAAGCGCGTCGAGCGCCGGCCGCGCATCAGCGTCGCCGATGCCGCGGCCGTTCGTCTCGCGATTCCGGACGCGCATGCGATCGCGCTCACCACCGGCTTTCCCACTCCGCTGTCGGACATCGTGTGGCGCAATCGCGAGGTGGGCGACATCCGCGTGTTCGGCGTGACGCCTCCGTATCAGGAGGTGCAGGACTATCGATTCGAGGCCGGCGGCCCGCTGACGGAGACGGACCTCGCGCAGCGTCGCTCGGTGGTCGTGCTCGGGCACGAGGTCGCCGAGAAGCTCTTCGAGGGCGTCAGCGCCATCGGGCAGGACGTGCGTCTCGGCAGCGAGCACTTCGAGGTGATCGGCGTCGTCGCGCCAAAAGGCAAAGTGCTGGGACAAAGTTTCGACTCGTTCGCCCTGATCCCGTTCACGCGCTACGAAATGCTCTACGGCCGCCGCCTCACCACGACGATCTCGGTGAAGATGCGCGATGCGAAGGAAGTGGAGAACGCGATGCTCCGCGCCGAAGAGGCGATGCGCGCCGCGCACCGCCTGCGGCCCGGACAGGAGAATAATTTCTCGCTGGAGACCGCCGCGGCGCTCGTGGATTTCTGGAAACAGCTGACGGCCGTGCTGTTCAGCGTGATCCCGGCGGTGGTCGCGATCGGCATAGTGGTCGGCGGCATCGTGATCATGAACATCATGCTGATGTCGGTCTCCGAGCGTACGCGCGAGATCGGGATCCGGAAGGCGGTGGGGGCGCGCTCCCGTGACATCGAGCGCCAGTTCCTCGCCGAGGCGATCGTGCTGGCGACGACCGGCGGCGTGCTCGGCGTGCTCAGCGGCTGGGGATTCGCGGAACTCGTGGCCGCCCTCTCCCCGCTTCCGGCGCGGATCACCGGATGGTCGGTGCTCGTCGCCGTCACGCTCGGCGCGACCGTGGGTGTGCTGTTCGGCGTGTATCCCGCGCGGCGGGCCGCGCGACTCGATCCGATCACCGCGCTCCGGGCCGAGTAATGGGTTTTCTCAGCGGAATTTCGCTCGACCAGCTGCGCGAGAACGTCGCGATCGCCTTCGACGCCCTGCGCGTGAGCAAGCTGCGCTCGGGACTCACGATCCTCGGCGTCGTGATCGGCGTGTCCACCGTGATGACGATGGCGACGATCGTGCAGGGCATCCGCGACCAGATCCTCAATACGATCCAGGTCGCCGGCCCGACGACGTTCTACGTGATCAAGGTGTTCTCGACGACGCCCGTGAATCCGGACAATCCGCCCAAGTGGATTCGCATTCGCCCGAACCTGAGTGCCGAAGAGGCCGATCGCATCGCCCAGCTGCCGCAGATCGGATACGCGGGAATCTGGGCGCAAATTCAGCTGCGCCTCGAATACCAGGGCGTGAGGACACAGCTCATCTCCGGATTCGGCGCGGACGACCGCTATCAGGAGATGCAGGGCGGCGAGCTCGCCGAGGGGCGCTGGTTCACGAAGTCCGAGATGCGCAGCGGCGCGCCGGTGGTCGTGATTCAGGAGGCGCAGGCGCGCCGCATCTTCGGGCGCATCGACCCGATCGGCAAGACGATCCAGGCCGGCGGGCGCCCCGTGCAAGTGGTGGGTCTCTACCAGCCGCCGGCGAACATCTTCGCGCCGCCGGGCCAGGAGGTCGGCGCGGTGCTGCCGTACCAGTTCGTCCTGCACGGATATCACATCGACAAGACCAACGCGTTGTTCATCTGCATCAAGCCGAAACCCGGCGTGACGGTGGCCGATGCGATGGACGCCGTCACGATCGAGATGCGATCGATCCGGAAGCTGCGGCCGGCCGATCACGACAATTTCGACCTGATGAGCGCGGACCAGATTCTCGACACGTTCACGTCGATCACCGATATCTTTTTCCTCGTGATGCTGGTGCTCGCGTCGGTCGCGCTGATGGTGGGCGGGATCGGCGTGATGGCGATCATGATGGTCTCCGTCACGGCGCGCACGCGCGAAATCGGCGTCCGCAAGGCGCTCGGCGCGACGCGCCGCGACATCCTCCTGCAGTTCCTGATCGAGGCCGCGACGCTGACCGGCATCGGCGGGGTGCTGGGGATCCTGGTGGGGCTCACGGCCGGTCGCGGCGTGACCGCCCTGATGAACATCGAGGCCAGGACGCCAGTGGGATTGACGCTGCTGGCCGTGGCCGTCAGCGTGGCGATTGGGCTGATTTTCGGGGTGATTCCCGCCCAGCGGGCCGCCCGAATGGACCCGGTGGAAGCGCTGCGCTACGAATAGGTCTCGGGCCGTTGCATAACGGCTGTCTCAACGCCACTTTTGGGGGCTTGCGGAGGTATACCGCACTGGGGCGTAGAAGAAAACTCTAACGCTCCGGCGGTCTTATCCGTTATTAACGTGACATGTGTCCCGATGGGGCGGCAACGGTGCCGTCCCGTCAATCACCGATGGTCTTGGAGGATGTGAAATGAAGAAGATTTTTGTGGCAGCGGCGATGCTCGCGGTGATGGCCGGCTCGGCCAGCGCCCAGGGTGGTGGAATGCCGCAGCAGACGCCCGAGCAGATCGCGGCGAGAATGGCACAGACGGTGGACGTGATGTTCAAGGGCATCGCGATCACCGACGCCATCAAGGCGAAGGCTGTCGATATCGTCACGAAGGCGAGCGCTGATAACCGCGCCGTCGATCGCGCGGCTCCGGATGCCGCCGACCAGCGCAAGAAGATCACCGACAAGCGCAACGCCGACTTGGCCGCGCTGCTTTCGAACAGCACCGACAAGAAGACGCTCGCGGACAACATTGCCGCGATGCCGCAGCGTGGCGGACGTCCGCCCGCAGGGCTCTAACGCTCGGACAGCGCAGTAACGAACGGCGGACGGCAGAGATGCC
>Ga0209014_10000238_pt1 | contig 30765 bp, 20 predicted proteins | sample BarGraNGADG00212_FD_184491 | JGI IMG/M metagenome (GOLD analysis project Ga0209014, IMG submission 184491) | Arctic peat soil microbial communities from Barrow, Alaska - Barrow Graham LP Ref core NGADG0002-212 (SPAdes) (version 2) | ecosystem: Environmental > Terrestrial > Soil > Wetlands >...
CGACCTGCCCGCGGGGCAATTCCTCATCGGCTTTTACCACGACGCACTGACGGCGCTCGGCCTCGATGCGCCGCTCCGGACCTTTGATCTGGCGGCCGACACCAGCGTCACGATCGACCTTGGCATTCCGTCCGGCGCGGTGGTGCACGCGCTGCGGTGCGGCGGGGATTCCCCCACGTCGCGTGACGGCTTGCTGGCCGGCTTCGTGCGCAACGCAGAGGACCACACGGCGCTCACCGGCGCGACGGTCACCGCCGAGTGGCGCGCGATCGCGCTGGACCCGGGCAACTTCCGCGTCGTGCCGCAGCGCGCCGCCGCGACGGTGGGGCTGGACGGGAGTTATCGCCTGTGTGCGCTGCCGGTCGATGCGCCGCTCACTCTTCGCGTGACCGCGCCCGGCCATCGCGCCCTCGTGGGGGAGATCGTGGTGCCGGGCGCGGGCGTGGCCCGGCAGGATGTCCGGCTGGCCGATTCGTCGGTCGGGCGCGGCCCGGCGAGTCTCCGGGGACGCGTGAGGCACGAGAATGGAAAAGCGGTGACCTCGGCGCGCGCGGTGATGGCCGCGCTCGCGCGCGAAGTGCCCGTGCAGAACGGCACGTTTTTCCTGGCGGAGCTGCCCGTGAGCAGTTGGGTGGTGGAGGCGCGGGCCATCGGGCTCGAGCCCCGGTCGGTGTGGGTCGAGGCCACCGAGCGCGGGACCGCCGAGACGACGATCACGATGAGCGACCGGGCGCAGCCGCTCGACGCGGTCACCGTCATCGGGGAGCCGAGCCGCGACAGCCGGATTCTCGAGGAGGTGCTTCGTCGCCAGCGCTCCTCGTTCGGCACGGTGTTCCTGCCGGGCGATCCGTGGCTTCGAGGGGCGCTGCATACCGCGGACGTGTTACGCGCGGCGCGGGGATTCAGGTACGTGAGCCCTACTGAGGTCTACGGTCGTCCGGTGCCTCCCAACCTGACTGCCAAACGGAGAGATGCCCAACGGGGAGGGCTGTGTACCGCGATCAACGTGTACGTGAATGGCGAGTTCTTTCCCGGGGGCTTCGAGGAGCTCGACGCGGTGCCCGTTCGAGACGTGCTGGCCGTCGAAGCGTATCCGGACGTGGCGTTCGCGCCGATCCAGTGGCGAAGCAACGTAGGGATGACGATCCTCCCCGATGGGACCCCGACGAGGCAGGTGTGCGCGGTCGTCGTGGTCTGGACGTCGAGGTGAAGGCACGCCACGGAGCCGCGGACAGGGCGCGCCGTTTATATCATTGCCTCCGTTGAGGCTCGCGGTCTCGGGTAGTACCTGATCAACAGAAAGGTCGCGACCAGCATCCCCGCGGCGGCGGCCAGCCCGCCCTCGGGGCCCCACGGCCCGCCGGTCAGCCACACGGGCCCCCGGTCCACGAGACGATAATCCGGCGTCGGCAGCGGAAGCCCGCTCACGGGTGCGTGCAGTACGATCGCCTGCACGACGTTCCACGCGAGGTGCGCGATCCACGCCGCCCACAGGCTCCCCGTGGTCAGCCTGATCGTCGCGAGAAAGAGCCCGGCCAGCGCGACCATGCCGGTGGAAAGGATCGTCGGGTCGGGGTTCAGCAGGTGCATCATCGCGAAGATGACGCTCGTAATCGCGACGGCAGACGGCCGGCCCAGTGACTCGACCAGGGTCGTCAGCAGATAGCCACGAACGGCGAGTTCTTCGGCGAGTGCCGCCGGCGCGAGCAGGAACAGCGCGCCGCGCGCGGCCGTCCACCAGGAGATGACCTCGGCGGGCTGGCGCTCGAAGTTGAGCCGCCCCGCCAGGATCAACACGCCGCACGGCATGAGGATCGCGAGCGTGCCGGCCGCGAGGCCGATGAGCATCGGGCGGGCGCGGAGCGCCGACGGACCGAATCCGACGCGAGACCACAGGCCATCACGCGCACCGTCGACGATCCGCAGCGCGGCGTACGTCCCGATGAGAAACGCGAGCGCCTGTCCATACTCCGCGAGCGGCACCGCGTACTGCCGCGAGAGTCCGACGAGAGGCGTCCACGAGATCGCCTCATACACGACGCCCGACACGAACAGCCCGCTCGCCGTCGTGGCGAGCGCAAAGAACGCCACGCGCCATCCGGCGCGGACACGCCCGTCAGTTCTAAGAAATACTCCCATCGGTCCCGTCGCCGTTGTCTCGACACCAACAACGGACGGCTATCGACTCACCACTTTGGTCCGACAGCCCGGAACTCACGACCGCCATTCATCAAGCCCGCTCGACACTCAGCGCGACGGCATTCCCCCCGCCCAGGCACAGCGTCGCCAGCCCCGTGCGCGCTCCGCGATCCTGCATCGCGTAGAGCAGCGTGATGAGCACCCGCGCGCCGCTCGATCCGATCGGATGTCCGAGCGCGATCGCGCCGCCGTTCACGTTCACGCGCGACCAGTCCCAGCCGAGCCCGTCGCCGTCGGCGAGCGCCTGCGCGGCGAATGCTTCGTTGGCCTCGATGAGATCGTAGTCGCCGATCTTCGCGCCGGTGAGCTTCATGAGGTTCTGCACGGCGAGAATCGGGGCGAAGAACAGGTCGCGCGGCTCGGTGCCGCCGCTCGCGTAGCCGGTGATGCGCGCGAGCACGGGGAGCCCGTGCGCCTTCGCGTACTCCTCGCTCGTCACCACGAGCGCGGAGCCGCCGTCGGAGAGACCGGGCGCATTGCCGGCCGTCACGGTGAGTTCGTCGGGCTTCATGTCCTTCGGCGCGTCCTTGGGGAACGCGGGGCGCAGCTTGGCGAGCGCCTCGAGCGTGGTGTCCTTGCGCGGGCTCTCGTCGGTCGAGACGATCGTCGGTCCTTTCCGGCCCGGGATCTCGACCTTCACGATTTCCTTCTCGAACTTTCCGCCCTCGATTGCCGCGACGGCCTTCATGTGCGACTGATACGAGAACTCGTCCTGGCGCGCGCGGGTGATGCCGGCCTTCTTCGCGGTGTACTCGGCATAACCGCCCATGTGGACCTGGCCGAACGAATCCCAGAGGCCGTCCCTGATGAGGCCGTCCACCATGGTCTGATCGCCGAACTTCACGCCACCGCGAATGCCGTACACGAGGAAGGGCGCGTTCGACATCGACTCCATGCCGCCGGCCACCAGCAGCTGCGCGTCGCCGGCCTTGATGGCCTGCGCGGCGAGCATCACCGCCTGCAGTCCGGAGCCGCACACCTTGTTGATGGTGTACGCCGGAACCGTCGCCGGCACGCCGGCGCGAATCATGGCCTGCCGCGCGGGCGCCTGCCCCACGCCGGCCTGCACGACGTTGCCCATGATCACTTCGCCGATCTGAGACGGGTCGATTTTCGCGCGCTCGATAGCCGCGCGAATGGCGGCGGCACCGAGATCGGGCGCGGCGAGCGGCGCGAGCCCACCCAGGAACCGGCCGATCGGCGTGCGGGCGCCCGAGACGATGACCGGCACATTTTTTGGGCTCGTCATTGGGCGGCTCCGACAGGTGCGGCTGTCGAGAGCGCGCGCGTACGAATCTCGTTCGTCACGCGCGCGACGAACGCGTCGAGCGCCACAACTTCCTGCTTCTTCCCCGCACCGCGCTCGCGGATGGCGACTGAATTCGCCTCCGCCTCGCGTTTTCCGATCACGGCCATATAGGGCACCTTCATTGTTTCCGCCTCGCGAATGCGATAGTTGAGCGTTTCAGAACGGTCGTCGAGATGCGCGCGAATTCCCGCGGCGCGCAGCGCGGCCGTGACCGCGGCCGCGTGCGGCGCGAGATCGTCGGCGATGGGCAGCACGCGCACCTGTTCCGGCGACAGCCAGACGGGAAACGCGCCGGCAAAATGTTCGATCAGGATCGCGATGAATCGTTCAAAGGATCCGCTGACAGCGCGGTGAATGAGAACCGGCCGGTGCGCGTGGTTGTCCTCGCCGGTGTAGCTCAGGTCGAATCGCTCGGGCTGCGAGTAGTCGAGCTGGATGGTGCCGAGCTGCCAGTGCCGGCCGATGGAGTCCATGACGTCGAAGTCGATCTTGGGTCCGTAGAACGCCCCGTCGCCCTCCTTCAGCTGGTACGGCAGCCCCGTGGCGTCGAGCGCTTCGCGCAGGCCGCGCTCCGCCGCGTCCCACATTTCATCCGTGCCGACGCGCTCCGCGGGACGAGTCGCGAACTTGAGCGACGCGGTCAGCCCGAACGCGGCGTAGTACCCGAGGATGAACTGTGTCAGCCGCCTCACTTCGTCGGCGATCTGGCTTTCCATCAGGTAGATGTGGCAGTCGTCCTGGCGGAACTGGCGCACGCGCGTGAGCCCCGAGAGCGCACCGCTCACTTCGTTGCGATGCAGCACGTCGTACGTGTTGTAGCGGAGCGGCAGCTCGCGGTACGAGTGCTTCTTCGACGCGAACAGCAGGTGGTGCGACGGGCAATTCATGGGCTTCAGCGCGAAGTCGTGCTCGCCTGTTTCCTTGTCGAGCACCAGGAACATGTTGTCGCGGTAGACGCCCCAGTGCCCCGAGATCTCCCAGAGCGCCTTGTTGTACAACAGCGGCGTCATGATCTCTTTGTAATCGTCACGCTGCAGTTCACGCAGGTACTCGTTGATCGTGTTGATCAGCGTCGTGCCGCGCTCCGTCCAGAACGCCGCGCCCGGCGAGTACGGGTGGAACATGAAGAGATCGAGCGCCTTGCCGAGCACGCGATGATCGCGGCGCTTGGACTCCTCGATCCGGTGCAGGTATGCGTCGAGGTCTTCCTGCTTGAACCAGGCGGTCGCGTAGATGCGCTGCAGCATCTGGCGGCGCTCGTCGCCGCGCCAGTATGCGCCGGCGGCGTGCAGCAGCTTGAAATGCTTGAGATACGAGGTGTCCGGGACGTGCGGTCCCTTGCAGAGGTCGGTGAACGGCCCGTCGGTGTACGTCGAGATGATCTCGTCGGAGCCCTCGAAGTCCGCGAGCCGCTCGAGCTTGAGCGGATCGTCCACAAAGCGCTTCTTCGCCTCGGACTGCGACACTTCCTCGCGCACGAACGGCAGTTTCTCCCCGGCGACCTTCCGCATTTCCTGCTCGAACGCCTCGAGGTCCTCTGGCGTGAACGGCTGCGCGACCTCGAAGTCGTAGTAGAAGCCATCTTCGATCGCGGGGCCGAATCCGATCCTGGCGTCGGGCCGCAGGCGTCGCACCGCGGTGGCCAGGATGTGCGCGCCGGAGTGGCGCAGCACGTCGAGCGCGCGCGGATCCTTCTCGGTGATGACGACGAACTTGCCGTTCTTTCTCAGAGGAGTGGAGAGGTCCTGCACTTCGCCGTCGACGGCGACGGCGATGCTGTCGCGCAGCAGCCGCTTGCCGATGGATCCGACCACTTCGTGCGCCGGGGTGCCGAACGGGACCGTGCGGGTCGCACCGTCGGGAAGCACGAGCGTGATCATTTCGGCGCTGCTTGATCCACCTGGCGCTGCGTCGATCATCGGTCGGTGAGCACGTCGAGCATGGGGACGATGCGGCCCGAGAAGCGGAACCAGAGCACGACCCCGAGCACGAGCATCGCCGCGAAGATGGTCCAGATCACCATCTGGCGCAGTCTGAGGCGGTCGGCCGGGTCGGCGGCGTTCGGGGCCATCATCGGGGTTCGGATCCTCGGGTCGGGGGAACATCGCAACTTAACCGGTGCGCTTCGGGGGCCGCTACTTAAACGGCGAGGAGCGACGGTACGTACAGGGACCAGCGACGCGTGAGGGGCGATCATCGCCGTTGTTTGATCAGGAAGTAGCCCATCCATAGCCGGGCCAACTAACTTTCGGACGTAAATGACCACCCTCGACCAGCAGTCCGACCTCCCCGCGCAATACGACGCGGGCGGAACAGAGCGCGCCCTCTATCAGGAGTGGGAGGCGGCGGGCGTGTTTCGCGCGGATGCCGCGCAGTCCACCCGCAGCGGCGGCCGTCGCGCCCCGTACGTGCTCGTGATGCCGCCGCCCAACGTGACGGCCATCCTGCACGTGGGACACGGCCTCAACAACACCGTGCAGGACGTGCTCGTGCGCTGGCGCCGCATGGCGGGCGACGACGCGCTCTGGGTGCCGGGCACGGATCACGCGGGCATCGCGACGCAGAACGTCGTCGAGAAGCAGCTCGCGGCCGAGGGAAAGTCGCGCGACGATCTCGGCCGCGAGGCGTTCGTCGAGCGCGTGCGCGGGTTCGCCGACGTGACGCGGAGCGCGATCCTCGAGCAGCTCCGCCTCATCGGCTCGAGCGCGGACTGGACGCGCACCGCGTACACGTTCAGCCCCGGGCTCTCGCGCGCGGTGCGCGAGGTGTTCGTGCGGCTGTACGACGACGGCCTGATCTATCGCGGCCATCGCGTGATCCACTGGTGCTCGCGCTGCCTCACCTCGCTCTCCGACGAGGAGGCGGAGTTCGAGGATGAAACCGGCTCGCTGTTCACCGTGCGCTATCCGCTCGCGGACGATCCGTCGCAGTTCATCGACGTCGCCACGACCCGCCCCGAGACGCTGCCCGGCGACGTCGCCGTGGCGGTGCATCCCGAAGACGAGCGCTACACCGCGTTCGTCGGACGGCAGCTTCGGCATCCGCTCAACGACATCCTCATCCCCGTCGTGGCCGACGAATACGTGGATCGCGAGTTCGGCACCGGCGCGCTCAAAATTACGCCGGCACACGACGCGAACGATTTCGAAGTCGGCAGGCGGCACAAGCTCGCGCAGCCGGTGATCTTCTCGGCCGACGGCCGCCTCCAGAACGACCCGGCGGACGGCGTCTCGCGCACGCCCGAAGGCATCGCCGGGCTCGACCGCGCCGCGGCCCGCGACGCGATCGTCAAGCGGCTCAACGCGCGCGGCGCGCTCGTGGGCCGCAAGCAGCACCAGCACGCCGTGCGCCACTGCTATCGCTGCGACACCGTGGTGGAGCCGCGTCTCTCCGACCAGTGGTTCGTGAAGATGGCGCCGCTCGCGAAGCCCGCGCTCGAGGCCGTGCGCGACGGCCGGATTCGCATCCTGCCGGAACGTCACGAAGCGGTGTACGTGCAGTGGATGGAGAACATCCGCGACTGGAACATCTCGCGGCAAATCTGGTGGGGACATCGCATTCCGGTCTGGCGCTGCTCGGCGTGCGGATTCGAGAAGGCGTACCGCGAGGATCCGGTGAGCTGTGAGGGGTGTGGAGCGGCAACCCTCGTGCAGGATTCTGACGTACTCGACACCTGGTTCTCGTCGTGGCTGTGGCCCTTCTCCACGCTCGGGTGGCCGGAGCAGACGCCGGACCTCAAGGCGTTCTATCCGACCGACGTGCTCGTCACCGCGCCCGAGATCCTGTTCTTCTGGGTCGCGCGCATGATCATGGCCGGCTTCTACTGCATGGGCGAGGCGCCGTTCCACACGGTGTACCTGCACGGCACGGTGCGCGACATGGAGCATCGCAAGATGTCCAAGTCGCTCGGCAACGGCATCGATCCGCTCGCGGTCGTCGAGAAATTCGGCGCGGATGCCCTGCGTTACACGCTGATGCAGGGGATGGGGCTCGGCGTGGACGTGATGCTCGACCCGGCCGATCTCGAGAAGTCGTTCGCGCCGGGGAGAAACTTCGCGACGAAGCTGTGGAACATCGGACGGTTCCTGCTGATGCAGGTCGGCACGGCACCGGTCACTCCGTTCGCCACGCTCGACCCGGCGACATTCCGCAGTGCCGATCATTGGATCATCGACCGGCTTGCCCACGCAGTGGAGAGCGCCGATGCGGCGCTCGGGCCGGCGCGTCCGGCGGACGGCTCCTGGCCGTCCGCAGAGCGGCAGGCGGGACTGCGCCTCGATGAGTACGCCGAGGCGGCGCGCCGCTTCGTGTGGAACGAGCTCGCGGACTGGTACGTGGAAGCCTGCAAGGGCCGCTTGATGCAGCCGGGCCCGGACCGCGAGGTCGCGCGATCGATCCTGGTGCACGCCTTCGATCAGGCGCTGCGGCTGCTGCATCCGGTGATGCCGTTCATCACGGAATCGCTCTGGCGGCGGCTTCCCGGTCATGTCGAGGGATCGCTGCTGGCCACTGCCTCGTGGCCGGTGCGCCCGGCACGACGCACGGGGAATCTTTCGTTCGGCATCCTGCAAGACGCCATTCAGGCGATTCGACAGATCCGCAGCGACTATGCCATTCCGCCGGCGCAGATCGTGACGGCGTACCTCACCGGACCTGACGCGCTCACGGCGTTCGTTCGCGAGGAGCGCGCCCTGTTCTCGCGCATGGCGCGCTGCGAGATCGCCGAGGGTGCAGTTCCCGCAGGCGCCGCCGCGCACGCGGTGCTCCCGAAAGGCCTGGAACTCGTGCTGCCGCTGGCCGGTGTCGTGGATCTCGAGAAGGAGGTCGCGAAACTCAAGAACGAGCTCGCCGGCCTCGAGAAACAGCTCGCTTCGCTGCGCGGAAGGCTCGCGAACGAAAAGTTCACGAGCAAGGCGCCGCCGGAAGTGGTCGACGCGGAGCGCACGAAAGAGCGCGAGTGGAGCGCTCGCGTGGAGCAGCTGCTCGCGAAGGTGAAGGAGCTGGGCGGGTGAACGACGCGAGGCGACTCCGGCTCGGCCTGGTGACACTGGCGCTCGCCGCTGGCTGCGCCTCGCAGGGCGCGCCGCCCGGCGGTCCGCTGGACAAGTCGCCTCCGGTGCTGCTCAAAGTCACGCCGGATTCCGGATCGCTGCGCGTGGTGCCCCGGCAGGTCGTGACCTTCCGCTTCGATGAAGTCGTGAACGAGCGCACGCGCGCCGGCGGCGGACTCGAGCAGGCCGTGGTCGTTTCGCCATCCGATGGACCGGTTAGCGTCGACTGGCACCGGACGTCGATCACCATCCGGAATCGCAAGGGTTGGCGGCCGGACATCGCATACACTATCACGATTTTGTCCGGCCTTCAGGATTTGAGCGGCAACGCCACGAGAAAGCCGTTGCAGACTGTGTTCTCCACCGGTACCGTCATTCCGCATGGAGAGGTGCGCGGTGTCGCCTTCGATTGGGTGGCGCAACAAGCGGTGAGCGGAGCGAGAGTGGAGGCGATGATCGGCAATGACACGGTGCTGAAATTCATGGCCCTGGCGGATTCAGCGGGCCGTTTCGTCATGACGACGCTGCCGCCAGGCACGCTGCGACTGCGCGCGTACGTCGATGCGAACGCCAACCGCGTCCTCGACCCGCGCGAGCTGTGGGATTCGGCGTCGGTGTCGCTCGCCGACACGGCGAGCCGCGAGTTCTACATGTTCGCGCACGACACGATCGGGCCGAGCCTCCTCGACGTCACACCGATCGACTCCGTCACGCTGCGCGTGCGATTCGACCGGCCGCTGCTCCCCGGTGCGCCGCTCGAAGCGTCGCAGTTCTCGCTGAAAATGAAGGACAGCACGAAGGCGGACTCGGTGCCGATTTCGGTGACCCGGGTGTCGTCCGCCGCGCGCTTCGACACGCTGACGCAGCAGCGCAAGGCGTTCGTGCTGGACTCGACGATGCGCGCCGACACGTCGGTCCTGGGCCGAAAGACCGTCCAGCGGCAGGACTCGCTCAAGCGCGCGACGCGGCAGGACTCCATCGCGCGGGCGCAGGTCGCGTCGGTGAACGCCGCGCGCGACACGGTGAAGCCGGTCGTACGGCCGAAGCCGGCACGCCCCGCGCCGCTCTCGGAGTTCATCGTCGAGCTCGGCCAGCCGCTTCTCTACGACGTGTTCGCGACGCTATCCGTGCGCGATGCCGTCGGACTCACCGGACACACGCATCATCCGCCGCGCGTCAAGCAGGTCGTGATCCGGAAGCCGCCCCCGAAGGACTCCACGGCGCTGAAGGCCAGGAAGCCGTCGCCGCAAGACTCCACGGCGCTGAAGGCCAGGAAGCCGCCGCCGCAAGACTCCACGGCGCTGAAGGCCAGGAAGCCGTGACGGCCGACCCGCGCCGCTCGCTCCCGGCCGTCGGCACGCTTCTCGAACTCGAGGGTGTGCGCCGCCTGCTGGCGACGGCGCCGCGCGACCTCGTCACCGACGTCGTGCGCTCGGTGATCGAGCATGCGAGGCAGGCGGCGACGCCCGCGCCGGTCGACGACGCGGAATGGGTGCGCGCGATCGAGGCCGCGCTCGTGCAGCGCCAACGCTCCACGCTGCGCCGCGTGATCAACGCGACCGGCGTGGTGCTGCACACGAACCTGGGGCGTGCGCCGCTCGCCACGGCCGCGCTCGACGCCGTCCGTGTAGTGGCGCAGGGCTTCTCGACGCTCGAGTACGACGTCGCCACAGGCGCCCGCGGATCGCGCCACATGCACTGCACGGCGCTGCTCACCGAGCTGACCGGCGCGGAGGACGCGCTCGTGGTGAACAACTGCGCGGCGGCGCTGGTGCTCTCGCTCAACACCTTCGCCGACGGACGCGACGCGATAATTTCACGGGGCGAACTCGTGGAGATCGGCGGCAGCTTCCGTGTGCCGGACATCATGTCCAAGAGCGGCGCGCGGCTCGTGGAAGTCGGCACCACGAACCGCACGCACGCGGACGACTACCGCCGCGCGCTCTCGCCGCGCACCGGCGCGATCGTCTCCGTGCATCGCAGCAACTTCACGCTCGAGGGATTCGTCGCCTCGGTGCCCGTTCGCGAGCTCGTGCCGATCGCCGCCGAAGGAGGCGTGCCGCTGCTGCATGACTTCGGGAGCGGCCTGCTGCTGGACCTCTCGCCATGGGGCCTCACCGGCGAGCCAAGCGCGCGCGACGCGGTGAAGGCCGGCGCGTCGCTCGTGATGATGAGCGGCGACAAGATGCTTGGCGGACCGCAGGCGGGAATCATCGTCGGCAACGCGGAACTGATCGGCGCCCTTCGCCGCAACCCGCTCGCGCGCGCCCTGCGCGTAGACAAGCTCACGCTCGCCGCACTCGAGGCCACGCTCGCGCTGTATCGCGATCCCGCGCGCGCCGTCACGGCGATCCCCGCACTCGCGATGCTCACGGCGCCCGTGATGGCGCTCGAGGCGCGGGCGAGCCGCCTCTTGGCGATGCTGTCGGCGAGCGGCGTGCCCGCGCGCATCGCGCGGGTCGCGCGAACGGAAGCCACCGTTGGCGGCGGCGCCTTTCCGGGCGCGCGCATTCCGTCGGCGGGCATCACGCTCGACGTTGCGTCGCCGGAGCTGCTGGAAGCGAAACTGCGCGGCGGGATGGTGCCCGTCGTGGGGCGCATCGCCGAGGGGAGGGTGGTGCTCGACCTGCGCAGCGTCTGCCCCGAACTGGACGACGAGCTCGGCGCGCTCGTCGCGAGGGCGCTCGCGTGACCGGCACGTTCCAGCCCGAGATGAACCTGAGCCTCGCGGGCATCGGTCGCGCGTTCACGGGCGAATTCCAGCGCATGAGCTTGCGTGCCATTCGATCCGCGATGTTCATCGACCGCGACGGGACGCTCATCAAGGATATCGGATACATCAAGAATCCCGATGACGTCGAGCTGGTTCCACACGCCGCGAACGCGGTGCGCCGCATGAACTACGCACTGCGTCCGGTGATCGTCGTGACGAACCAGTCGGGCATCGCGCGCGGCATGCTCACCGAGGTCGACTACGAGCGCGTTCGTGCGCGTGTGGACGACCTGCTCGCGGAGCGCGGCGCGTACATCGACGCGCACTATCATTGCCCGCACCATCCCGAGTACACCGGGCCGTGCGATTGCCGCAAGCCGCGCCTCGGGCTCTTCGAGCGCGCGATCCACGAGCACGCGATCGACGCCGGGTCGTCGCTCTGGGTCGGCAACCGGTGGAGCGACGTGGAGCCCGCGCTGCATTACCGCGCGCGCGGCGTGCTCGTGCCCAGCGACGAGACGCCGGGCGACGAAATCGAGCGGGCGCTACGCGAGGCCGAAGTGGCGCAAACGCTTACGGACGTCATGCACATGATCCTGCCGGGATGACGGCGCCGACCCCATCCGTGCCACCCGTGCCACCCGTGCCACCCGTGCCACCCGTGCCACCCGTGCGGCTGGCGATCCTCGCCTCGGGCGGCGGAAGCAACCTGCAGGCGATCCTCGACCATTTCGACGCGCTCGGCGAGTTGCGCGCCGCCGAGGTCGTGCTCGTCGCGAGCAACCGGGCCGACGCGGGCGCACTGGCCAGGGCGCGGGCGCGGAACATTCCGGCCGCCGTCATCGCGAATCCCGCGGACGGGCCGGCGCTCGTGAAAGTGCTGGAGTCGCATCGCGTCGACTGCATCGCACTTGCCGGCTACCTCACGCTCGTGCCGCGCGAGGTGACCGGGCGCTGGCGCGGGCGGATCGTCAACATTCATCCCGCACTCCTGCCGAAGTTCGGCGGCGCCGGCATGTACGGACGCCGCGTGCACGAAGCCGTGATCGTCGCCGGGGAAACCGAAAGCGGCGCCACGGTGCATCAGGTGGACGACGCGTACGACCGCGGGGCGATCATCGCGCAGGAGCGCGTGCCCGTCGAGCCGGGCGACACGCCGGACTCGCTGGCCGCGCGAGTGCTCGCCGCGGAACACCGGCTCTACCCGCGCACGCTCCACGCGCTCGCGCTTAAACTCACCGCTGAACTCGCCATTTCCCGCTGACCAGAGCACACGTGCCCCGCGCCCTCCTCTCCGTTTCGGACAAGTCCGGCCTCACTCAATTCGCCAAGGCCCTCCACGAGCTCGGATGGGAGCTCGTCTCCACCGGCGGCACCGCTCGCGCGCTGCGGGAGGCGGGACTTCCCTGCACCGACGTCAGCGCCGTCACGCATTTTCCCGAGATGCTCGACGGCCGCGTGAAGACGCTGCACCCGGCGGTGCACGGCGGCCTGCTGGCGCGCCGCGACCTCCCCGCGCACATGGCCGCGATCGCCGAGCACGGCATCCAGCCGATCGATCTCGTATGCGTGAACCTGTACCCGTTCCGGCGCACCGCCCGGACGGCCGGCGTGGCGCCGGACGACGTGATCGAGCAGATCGACATCGGCGGGCCATCGATGATCCGCTCGGCGGCGAAGAACTTCGCTTCCGTTACGACTTTGGTGGATCCAGCGGACTACGCGCGCGTGATCGAGGCAATTCGCATGGACGCAAACGCATCCGCGCCGCCCGGCGGCACCGCTTTCATGGACCTGCGCCGCGAACTCGCGGCCAAAGTCTTCGCGCACACCGCGGCGTACGACGCGGAGATCGCCGCCTGGTTCGCGGCGCAGCGCGGCGAACAGTTCCCGGAACGCCTGACGCTTGCACTCGAGCGGAAGCAGTCGCTCCGCTACGGCGAGAATCCCGGACAGCTGGCCGCGTGGTACGTGGAGGAGCCCGGCGCGGGACTCTCGGCGCTCAGGCAGCACGGCGGCAAGGAACTCTCGTTCAACAACCTGCTCGATCTCGAGGGCGCGCTCCTCGCGACGGGCCAGTTCGCCGGCGAGACCTGCTGCGCGATCGTGAAACACACCACGCCGTGCGGCCTCGCGACCGGCAGCACGGCCGCCGATGCGTATCGCAAGGCGCTGGCGTGCGACCCCATGAGCGCGTTCGGCTCGGTCATCGCGTTCACGGTTCCCGTCGACGAAGAGGCGGCGCGCGCCGTGGCCGCGCTGTTCGTCGAGTGCGTGGTGGCGCCCGCGTTCAGCGCTGACGCGCTCCGGGTGCTCGGCGAGAAGAAGAATCTCCGCGTGCTCGAGGGCGACGCGCGGGGGCGGGCCGATGCGCTCGACTTCAAGCGCGTGCGCGGCGGACTGCTCGTGCAGGAATGCGCGGGCGCGCCGCTCGACGAGACCAACTGGGAAGTGGTCTCGAGCCGGCAGCCGACGAAGGAGGAGCGCTCGGACCTGCTCTTCGCGTGGCGCACGGTGGCGAGCGTCAAGTCGAACGCGATCGTGCTCACGCGCGACGGCGCGACGATTGGCATCGGCGCCGGGCAGATGTCGCGGGTGGATGCGGCGTTCGTCGCCGTGCACAAGGCGCGGACCGCGGGACACGACACGAAGGGTGCGGCGCTCGGGTCGGACGCGTTCTTCCCGTTCCGCGACGGCGTGGATCAGGCTGCCGAAGCGGGGGTACGAGCCATCGTGCAGCCGGGAGGATCGGTGAAGGATCCCGAGGTGATCGCGGCGGCGAACGAACACGGCATCGCGATGATCTTCACGGGCAGGCGCACGTTTCGGCACTAGCGCAGACCTGAGATCAGGGACGAGCGACGCGTGGGTACCGTCGCTCGTTGCCGTTTGTAGGACGAGTTCTAGATTCCTCGTAACCTTTTGACCAGGCCAATGGCCAAGCCCCACTCCGCTCCCGAGCTCGACTACCGCCCGTCATATCTCGCCGCCGCCATCGCGGCGGGACTCATATTCGCGCTCTACATCATCACGCTGTCGCCGGAAACGGCGATGTGGGACACGAGCGAGTACATCGCGGCGGCATATACGCTCGGCATTCCGCATCCGCCGGGCAACCCGATGTTCGTGCTCCTCGGCCGCGTGTTCACCTTGCTGCCGATCGCGCCAAGCATCGCGGCGCGGGTGAACATCCTGGCCGCGCTCTCGAGCGCGGTCGCGGCCGGCATGTGGTTCCTGGTCACCGAGCGCGTGCTCGTGGGCTGGTTCAACGAGCGCTGGCAGCGGGTGATGGGCGGGGCGCTCGCGGCGCTGATCGGATCGACGGCGTTCACGGTGTGGGCGCAATCGGTCGTGAACGAGAAGGTGTACACGGTCTCGCTCTGCGGCCTCGCGATCGCGTCGTGGCTGATCGTGCGCTGGTGCGACGAGCCGGACGGACCGAGGGCCGACAAGACGCTCGTGCTCATCGCGTACATCATCGGGCTCGGATACGGCATCCACATGGCCGGGCTGCTCGTCGCGCCTGCTGTGGGCCTCGCGATCCTGATCCGCCGCCCCAAAACGATCTTCCGGTGGAAGCTGCTGCTCGCATGCACCGGGGCGCTTGTTCTCGGCGGGTCGCCCTTCGCCACGCAGCCGATCCGCGCCGCGCACTTCCCGGCGGTCAACGAGGGCGAACCGACGGCCTGCCGGACCGAGCTGCACCTCTCGTGCACGGTCTCGAAGGGCACGTACGACGCCTTCATGTACAACTTCAATCGCGGCCAGTACGGCAAGCCCGAGCTCACCGAACGGCAGGCGCCGCTCACCGCGCAGATGGGCATGTGGTGGCTCTACTTCAAGTGGCAGTGGGTGCGCGACGCGCACAGCCAGATACCTGGAATCCAGGGCATGCTCGCGTCGGTGTTCCTGGTGCTCGGCTTGATCGGCGGATGGGTGCACTGGCGAAGAGATCCCAGGAGCTTCGCGTTCTTCGGGCCGCTGATGCTGACGCTCACGGTGCTCCTGATCTACTACCTGAATTTCAAGTACGGCGCCTCGCAGGATCCGGAGCTCGCGGATTCCGTGCCGCGCGAAGTCCGCGACCGAGACTATTTCTTCCTGTGGAGCTTCTCGGCGTGGAGCGTGTGGGCGGCGCTCGGACTCACCTATCTGTGGGAATCGATCGGCGCGGTCCTCGGACACGAGACGCAGAAGATCGGCAATGAGATGGTCGAGCTGCCGACTCGGCAAAGCTGGATGCTGACGTCGCCGATTCTCCTGCTCGCCGTCGTTCCGCTGTTCGCGAACTGGCAGTCCGCCTCGCGCGCCGGACAGACGGACACGGCGGACTTCGCGATCGACATCCTCAACTCGGTCGAGCCGTACGGCGTGCTCGTGACCGTCGGCGACAATGACACCTTCCCGCTCTGGTACGCGCAGGAGGTGCTCGGCGTGCGAAAGGACGTGATCGTCGCGAACACGTCGCTGATGAACACCGACTGGTACATGCGGCAGATGATCCGCCGCCCGTCGTACGATTACGACGAGGCGAAGGGACCGGCCGCATACCGCGGGAAGACGTGGGTGAAGCCCGTCGGCCCGCCGGTGAAGATGACGTTCGACCAGGCCGATTCCGTCCCCATCGGCAACGAGCTCACGCAGCCGCAACTCTTCGTGAAGGATCACATCCGGGCAGTCGTGCCTCCGCACTTCCTTGCTCGTGCCGACTGGTTCGTGCTCAAGATGATCCAGGACGGAGTCCGCCAGATCTATCTGAGCCGCACGTCGGGAAACTACGCGAACGAACTCGGCCTCAGCGGCTACATGCTGACGCAGGGACTCGCGAGGAAGCTCATGCCCGATTCGGTGCGCGCCGGCAGGGACACGCTCCAGGTGCCGGGGGAAGGCATGGTGGACGTGCCGCGCACGATGGAGCTGTGGAAGGACTTCAAGGCGCCGGCGTCGCTGATCAGGAAGAACGACTGGGTCGATCGTCCGTCGGTCGGCATTCCCTATCTGTACGTCTCGACCGGCGTCCTGCTCTACGAGTCGCTGCAGCAGCAGGGGAAGTCGAAGGAGGCGACGGACATCCTCGGCCAGGCGAAGAGAATCGCGACCGCGACTCAGCTGCAGGATTTCTTCGGACCGGAACCGGTGGTGCCACCGGCGCCCGCGATTCCGTCGGGTGACTCGGTGAGGAAGACCACGGTGCCGGTGGGCAAGTCGCCCGCTCCGCCGACGAAACGCTGACCCAGCGCTGACCCAGCGCTCACCTGAACTTCCCTTGAGCTAGGGTTCGCCCGCGAGGGCTTTCAGCCACGGCTTGGCCGTGGCGAACTCGCGCTGGATGGCCCCCACGCCGTGCAGCGCGATTTCCGTCTTGCCGGCCTTGCCCGCGGCCTCGGTGACGGCGCACGCTTCGCCGAGCGCGAGCGCGCCGATCTGGCGCGCGCTCGACTTGAGCGAGTGCGCGATGCTCGCGACCTCGGAGACGTTTCCGAGGCTCGCCTGCTCGACCATTGTCGCGAGCCGCTCTTCGGCAAACTGGAGGAACGTCTGCATCATCATGGCGAGCATTTCGTCGCCGCCCACGCTCCGAAGCATATCGAGCGCGGGTTTGGCGTCGTCCGGGATCTGAGACATGTGCGTTAACTTACGGCCGCCGCGCGTGCCTTCGCCACTTGGCTTTGTCGGGCGGTGGTGCGAAGATGTTGAGGTCGAGTGTGGTTTCAGGGAGGGCTGGCAGAATGGCTATTGCACCAGTCTTGAAAACTGGCGCGGCGAAAGCCGCTTACAGGTTCGAATCCTGTGCCCTCCGTGCATTGCGCAGTATTGAGCAACCAAGCGCCGCGACGCGACCGAATCCCCGCGATACTTCCTTCGGGGCGACCGGACGCTAAGTTACGCAGGTTGCACGTTGTGTTTGGTGGGTGGGAGCGGTGGCCGAGAGGCTGAAGGCACCGGTTTGCTAAACCGGCATACGGGGTCAACCTGTATCGAGGGTTCGAATCCCTCCCGCTCCGTGATTTACAGACGGCAGAACGCAGACGGCGGACGGCAGATTCACGCAGCTGACGGGAGACGGTAGTCACGTCTCCCGTTTCCGCTTCCGCTGGTTCCCGTTTCCCGCATTCCTCTTCCGCATTCCGCATCGGGTCGAAGTTCCGCATCGCGCATTCCACCCCGCATCCCGCATCGCCGTTAAATGTCAGTCCGCGTCCGATTTGCCCCCAGTCCCACCGGTTACCTCCACGTCGGCGGCGCCCGCACCGCGCTCTTCAACTGGCTCTACGCCCGCAAGCACGGCGGCCAGTTCCTCCTGCGCATCGAGGACACCGACAAGGCGCGCAGCACCGATGAGTCCACGCGCGCGATCTTCGACGGACTGAACTGGCTTGGCCTCAACTGGGATGAAGAGGTCGTCTATCAGGGTGCGAATCTTGGGCGGCACCAGGCCGACGCGCGGCGGATGCTCGACGCGGGGGCCGCGTACCGCTGCTTCTGCACACCGGATGAGCTCGAGCAGCGCCGCAAACTCGCCGCGGCCAGCAAGGATGCGTTCAAGTACGACCGCCGCTGCGATCGTCTCGCGGCCGATGAGGTGCAGCAGCGCGTGGCGGCAGGGACGCCGTTCGTCATTCGCTTTCGCGTTCCCGAGGGCGTGACGTCGTGGGACGACATCGTCCACGAGACGATCAGCTTTCCCAGCAAGGACATCGAGGATTTCGTCATCCTCCGCTCGGACGGCACGCCGATCTACAACATGGCCGTCGTCTCCGACGACATCGCGATGCGCATCACCCACGTCATGCGCGGCGACGACCACATCTCGAACACGCCGAAGCAGATCCTGCTCTATCGCGCGCTCGGGGCGGAACTGCCGCGCTTCGCGCATTTTCCGATGATCCACGGACTCGACGGCAAGAAGCTTTCCAAGCGTCACGGCGCGACCGCCGTAAGCGACTATCAGCACCTTGGCATCCTGCCGCAGGCGATGAACAACTTCCTCGTCCTGCTCGGCTGGAGTCCGGGAGGCGATCGCGAGGTGATGTCGATGGACGAGATGCTGCAGCTCTTCTCCGAGAAGGGGCTACTGAAGAAGGCCGCGGTGTTCGACACCAAGAAACTCGAGTGGATGAACGGGCAGCATCTCTCGCGGCTCCCCGCGGCGGAGCTCGCTCCGCTCGCGGTGCCGACGTTCGTGCAGGAAGGCCTGTTCAAGAGTGGTGATCCGTTTGCGACGTCACCCGAGTTCTACAAGATCCTCGATTTCGTGAAAGAACGCTGCCGGACGCTCAGCGATCTCGCGCGGCTCGCGAAACCGTATTTCACGACCACGACGACGACCATGGCGCCGCCTCCGTTCGTGATCGACCAAGCACTCATTGACGCGCATCTGCGCAAAGACGCGGCGGTGACGAAGGCGCTGCTCACCGACGCCACGTCTGCGCTCGAAGCGCTCACCGACTGGACCGCGGAAGCGATGGAGCCGGCCGTGCGCGCGGTCGCCGAGCGGCACGGTGTCGCAGCCGGTAAAGTCTTCCAGCCGATGCGCATCGCGCTCACCGCGAGCACCGTCAGCCCGGGGATCTTCGAGGTGCTCGGGCAACTGGGCCGCGACGTGTCGGTGAAACGGCTCAAAGAGGCGGCGGCGCTCGCCACGTGACGCGCGCCCCGCTCTCGCCGGTCGAGCAGCAGGTCTACCACTTCCTGCTCGACTTCCTCTCGGAGCACACCTTCCAGCCGAGCGTGCGCGAGATCGCGAAGCAGCTGAAGATTCCATCCACGAAATCGGTCGCCGACCTTCTCGCGTCGCTCGAGAAGAAGGGATACGTGGAGCGCGAGGCCGGCCGGTCGCGCGGCGTGACCATCGTGGGGTTCGCCGGCGGGGCCGGCACGATCCCCGTGCCCGTGATGCGCGCGGAAGCCGGACACGCGGAGCTGCGGACGGAGGATCACATCACACTCGACCGGCGGCTCGTGCCGGCCGACGATGCCTTCCTCGTGCGCGCCACGCGCGAAGCCGCGCCCGCGCATGGCGTGCGACTCGGCGACCTCGTGCTCGTGCACCCGTCGTCACGCGCGAAGGACGGTGACGTCGTGATCGTGCGCACGGCGAACGCGGTGGTCGTGCGGGCGATGACGCGCAGGGGCGCCACCCTGCACCTCGCGGCACCAGGCCAGGGCGAGGACTTCGAACTCGGCCAGGGCGATGACTACGTCGTGCTTGGCGTGCTGGCGGGAGTGTTCAGAACTGCGGACGGCGGACGGCAGAGGGCGGACGGCAGCGACCGGAACCCCGATCACGCATCGGACTCGAAATGACTTGGGGCAAGCGGAAGAGGAATGCGGGGTGGAGAGCGGAGTGATGAGATTCGACCCGATGCAGGATGCAGAAGAGGAATGCGGGATGCGGGGCGGAGAGGCGAGTGATGAGATTCGACCCGATGCAGGATGCAGAAGAGGAATGCGGGGTGCGGGGCGGAGAGGGAGTGGCGAGTGAGCGGGGAGCGATGAGAAGGGCGCGACCTCTCGAGGACGCGCCCTTTCCGCATTCCGCATCCGAACTCACGTCTCATCTCTACTCGCGTCTCATCTTTCGACCCCGCATCCCGTATTCCTCTTCTGCATTCTGCATCGGGTCGAATCCAGCCTCCCGCATTCCTCTTCTGCATTCTGCATCGGGCCGACTCTCGCCACTCGCCTCTCACGTCCGCCTCACGGAATGATCCGGACCGGTGGCGCCTCGGGGAGCGTTTGATCCGCTTTCGCCTTGTCGGCGCGCTCCTTCTGCTTGCGGTCGCGCAGTTCCCTCACCGCCTGATTGAAGTCGTTGTCGCGCGCCGAGCGGGCCGACTGCTCGAGAATCTCGGCGCGGATGGCGCCGATTCGCCTGGCCTCCCCATACGTCGACGGATTGCCCTGCACGTTGAGCGGTAGCAGCGCGAGCAGCGCCGTGGGAATCGAGAACGGCCCCAGATGGATGTACTTCTGGTCGATGCCGTACTTCTTGCCGTCCTTGCCGGTCCACGACCAGTCCCCGTCCGCGCGCTGAGGGCCGAGCGCCCGGAGCGAATCCTCGAGGTGGTGCACGCGCGACGCGATCGCGCTGTCGAGTCGTTCCGTTGGCGTCTTGGGCCTGATCGGCAGGGGGTCGGTCGGCGCCCAGAGACGCGGATCGGTGAACGCCGGCGTCACTCCTCGCGTGGGTCCGCCGCCGCCGATGACCGGCCCCGTGCCGCCCTCCGCCTGCGCGGCCGGTGCCGCGGTCTTCGGCGGCTCGGGCGGCAGCGCCGACGGGACAGCGGACGGCGCCACGAGCGGCGCAGCCTCGGGAGTGTTCGTGACGCGGCGGTTGTCTCCACCGGCGCGCTGGTCCTTGGCGGAATCGGCGGCCGTGCGCACGTAGTCTACGTGCGTCGCCTCGGGTTCCGCAGTCCGCGGCGCTTCGAGCCAGCTGAATGGCACGATGGCAATGCGCACGAGGATCGCGATCGCGACCAAGTGGATCGCGACCGAGACGAGAATGCTCGCCGGCCCGCGGCGGGCGGGATCAACCCGCTCGCCGGGCGTGCTGATGGCGCGACGACGCTCTCCGCTCACTGCGGCAGCACTCTCACGAGAGCGCCACCACGGGGCTGCGCACCTGCGAATGCCCCACGATCTCCACCTCCACCACATCGTTCGCTGCGAGCGGCCCCACGCCGGCCGGCGTCCCTGTCAACACCAGATCGTTCGGATACAGCGTAATATATCGCGAAATGAACGACAGGAGCGTCGGGATGGGGAACACGAGGTCGGCCGTCGTCGCCCGCTGGCGTTCCACGCCGTTCACGCGCGTCACCAGCGTCAGCGCCGCGAGATCGTGCGGCTTCCGCGACTCTTCTCCCAGCGGAAGAAAGGTGTCGGTTCCCTTCGCGCGGGCCCACTGACCGTCGTTCTTCTGCCACTCGCGCGCCGAGACGTCGTTCGCGGCGACGATGCCCCGCACCGCCGCCGCGCATTGTGCCTCGCTCGCTTTCGTCAGCTTCGCGCCGATCACCACGGCAACTTCGCCCTCGAAATCCACGCGGCCGGCATCCGCCGGCAGCTCGATCGGGGCGCCGTTCGCGATCACGCAGGACGGCGGCTTGAAGAACAGGAGCGGCTCGGCCGGCACCTCGTTCCCGAGCTCCTTCGCGTGCTCGCGATAGTTGCGTCCCACGCAGACGATTTTTCCCGGACGTTCCATAGCCTGAATCTACCCCGAAGTGTGTGAAATGGATTCCGCGTAGAAGCGTGACAATTCGGCCCTCAACGTCGCCCACTCTCCAGTCAGCCGCCGCGCCGGCGGCAGTCCGCTCAGCAGTGCGCGTCCGTACGACTTCCGGAGCACTCTCGGGTCACAGAGCACCACGGCGCCGCGGTCCGTCGCCGTCCTGATGAGCCTGCCGAACCCCTGCTTGAGGCGCAATGCTGCATGGGGCACCATGTACTCGGCGAACGCGTCGCCGCCCGCGGCCTCGATCGCCTCGCACTGCGCGGCCGTAACCGGCTCCGTGGGCACGCGAAACGGAATCCGCGAGAGCAGCAACCCGCGCAGGGCGCGTCCCGGCACGTCCACGCCCTCCCAGAACGAGGCCGTTCCCACGAGCACCGCGTCTCCCTGCTCACGAAAGCGCCGCAGCAGCACGTCGCGCGACGCCTCGCCGTGGACGAGCAGCGGCCAGCGCCCCTCGGCTCCGAGTGCGCGCAGCACTTGCGCGGCCTCGCGCACGTCGCGGTGGCTCGTGAACAGGAGAAATACGCCGCCGCCCGCCGCTTCGATGAGATCGGCGCCGGCCTGCACCGTTCTCCTGAAGTGGAGCGGCCCGTCCTCGTTCGGAGCGGGAAAGTCGGACGGGATCGCGAGCACGGCCTGCCGCGCATAATCGAACGGCGACGGCAGCACGGCCGTCACGGGCTCGACGTCATTCTGGTCGAGACCGAGGCGTCCCTCGATGAACGCAAACCCGTCGCCGACCGCCAGCGTCGCGCTCGTTACGACGCAGGTTTCGACGCGACGGAACAGGTCTTCGCGGAGGATCGGCGCGAGATCGAGCGGCACCGAGGCGACGCTCACGTTGCGGCTCTCGGTACCCGCTTCGCGGGCACCTCCAACGGCTTCGATCCAGCGCACGCGTTTGCTCGCCTCCACGCCCGGCCGCAACGCGCTGCGCAGCGCATCCGACGCGTTCGCGAGGCGCCGCGACACGCCGCTCAGCTCGTTCAGCAGCGGCGCGAGTTCCTCGGCGCGGCGCGTGTCGGTCTCGAGGCGCTCGCGCACCATGCGCAGGCCGTCGGCGATGAGTTCGATCTCGCGAAGCAGGTCATCGAGCGTCGCGCCGAGTCCCGCGGCCCACACCGGCTCGTCGTCGAACGCGTCGGTGAGGCGAACCTGCGAATCGGCCTTCGAGGTGAGCCACTCGTCGAGCAGGTCGAACAACCGCGCGCCCAGACGCCGCGCCGTCTCGGCGGATGGAGAGAGCCGCGCGTGCACGAGATCGAGGCTCGCAACGCTGAGGAGATCGTTGGCCGACGCCAGCCGGCGCTCGAGCGCCGGAAGCAGCCCCTTGCCGCGGCGCTCGAGGCGGGAGAAGAGCCGCTGCAGGCCCCGGCGCGTGACCGTCTGTCCGAGGTGCGCCGACGCCGCCGACTCGAGGTGATGTCCCTCGTCGATCACGAGTCGCGAATACGCGGGAAGCACGGCGGACTCGCTCCAGTTCCCCGACGCGCGACGCACCGCGATGTCGGCCATCAGCAGGTGATGGTTCACCACCACCACGTCGGCCTGCGCGGCCACGCGGCGCGCGGCGAAAACGAAGCACCGGTCGAAGTGCGGACAGCGCAGGCGCGTGCACAGGTCGGGCTCGGCCGCCACTTCATCCCACACGTCGGGGCGCGGCGGCGCGGGAAGGTCGGCGGTCGAGCCGTCCGTCGTGCGCGCCGCCCACGCCTCGAGCGCGGCGAGTTGCGCGCCGGCATCGTCGGAGAAGAGTGTGTGTCCGGCGGTACGTGCCTGCTCGAGCCGCTGCAGGCAGAGATAATTCCGCCATCCCTTGAGCAGCGCGAATCGCACGGGCTGATCGGTGAGCGCGTCCCTGAGGAACGGCAGGTCCTTCCCGACGAGTTGTTCCTGGAGTGTGATCGTGTTGGTGGAGACGATCGTGCGCTCTTCGTTCGCGGCGGCCCATCGCAGGGCGGGAACGAGATACCCCAGCGACTTGCCGACGCCGGTGCCCGCTTCGATCAGCCCGATGCCGCCGAGCGAATACAGCCGCGCGATGCGCTCCGCCATTTCGCGCTGGCTTGGCCGGTCTTCGTAGCGCCCGAGGTGAGCCGCGACCGGCCCATCGGGCCCGAGCAGGGCGCCGATCTCCGCGGGATCGATCGCCACCCGTTCTCTCGCACGGGGAACTTCGACGACGACGTAGATCTCGCTCGCCGCATTGTCGATGATGCCGAAGCCGATGCCGTCGCCGTGCACTCGCGCGGCGATCTCCATGTCGGGGCCCGACGGCTCGAGCACGCCGCTGGGATGGTTGTGCACGAGCATCTCGCCGCGCTGCGCGAATCCTGGAAGCGCCAGCACGCAGCTGACGTCGCCCCGCGCGACCGGACGCGCGCCGATGATCACGCCGTCGGGTCCGACCTGGCAGGCGAAACAGACCTCGTTGCCACCCGCGAGCGCGATGGTCGCGCGCATCGCCTTCGCGGGTCCGCTCCCGATCCGTTTTTCTTCGCGAGCCGCGGCAGAACTCACCCTGCGCTCACGTCTTGAGCGGCTTCTTCTTCGCGGCCGGAAAGAGCACGTTGTTCAGAATGAGCCGGTACCCGGGCGAATTCGGGTGCAGGGAGAGATCTGTTGGCAGGGCTCCAATGTTGTGCTGGGGATCCTCGGGGTCGTGCCCGCCGAGGTAGGTCCACGAGCCCTTGCCGTAGTCGCCGTGCAGGTACTTCACCCAGGGCGCGCCGTCCTCCGTCGCCAGGATCACGTCGCCGGATTTCAGCACGGCCTTGCTGAAGGAAGTCGTCACGCCGTAGAAGTCGGGAATCACCTGCCGGTGATTCTGCACGAGCATCGACGCGACGGGATCGAACTTTGCTGAGAAATTGAAAAGCGTGAACTGGCCGAGCGGCTGCCTCCGCGTGGGCACGTTCACCTGGTGCCCGTCGATGTCGCTCATCGCGTTCACGCCGGGCGACATCTCGAGGTGTGCGTTCTGGAATGCGAATGCGCGGACCCAGTCCATCTTGGCGTCCGCGTCGGGATCCATCGGCGTGCCGTCGAAGAACGGTCCCGCGATGTCGACATTCTGCGCCGCCATCGCGAGCTCGAGCGTCTCTGTGGCGCCGCACATCGCGAACAGGAAGCCGCCCTTCTCGACGAAATCGTGCAGCCGGCCCGCGACGGCCTTCTTGAGTGCGGGAATGTTGGAGTAGCCGTTCCGCTGCGCGGCCGTCAGGTCGTTGTCGCGCTGCTCGATGAACCAGGGCGCGTCGCGAAATCCGAGATGCAGCTTGTTCTCCTGCCCGGTGAAATCCTCGTGATGCAGGTGGATCCAGTCGAACTTCGAGAGGTCGCTCTTGAGGATCTCGTCGTCCCAGATCTGCGTGTACTCGATTCCCGCGTATCGCAGCGCGAGCGTGACGGCATCGTCCCACGGCGGCGACTTCGCCGGCGCGTAGATCGCGATGTGCGGCGCCTTTTCGAGCGTGATGGCGTCCATGTTGCCGGCTGCGATTTCCTTCCGCGCCGCTGCAACGGCACCGTCGTCGACCGGCACGACGGTCACGCCGTCGAGCGCGGCCTTCCGGCGCAGCGCCGGGTCGTCGGGAAGGAGAAAGCTCCCGCCCCGGTAGTTCAGGAACCACTCGGCCCTGTCGCCGGCCTTGAGGGCGAAGAACGCGAGCCCGTATGCCTTGAGATGATTCTGCTGCGCGTCATCCATCGGCACGAGCAGGTGCTGCGCCGTCAGCGGCGAGGCGAACAGCAGCGTGCAAAGCGTGAATAGCGCGAGCACCGGGCGCAGGACATTCCTCATTGCGCGTTTCCCATGCGCACCGCCTCGAGTTCGCGACGGGCCTGCGGCACGAGAGCGCTCTGCGGATACGTGAGGATGAGATGCTCGAGATGGTCGACGGCGCCCGCGACGTCTCCCTTCCGGCGAAGCGTGCGCGCCCATTCGAGATCGGACTCGGCCGCCTCGGGAGCGGTGGCGTACTGCGTGAGGATTCGCCGCCAGATGGCGATGGCCGGAGCGTCCTGGTGGCGCGCGCTCTGCACGCGGGCGGCGAGCGCGAGCAGCAGCGGAGCGGCGTCGGGCAGCTCATCGGCCGCGCGCTCGAATCGCGTGGCGGCCTGTGCGCTGTCGCCGCGGGCGAGTGCGAGGAACGCGGCGCCCGCCGCGCGCGAACTGTCCGCCTTCGTGCGGCTGAGCAGGGCCATCGCCGTCACGATCTCGGCGGTGGTCTCGGTTGGATGGCGCAGACCGGCGCGCGCCTTCGCCAAGTCGCCGTCGTACAGCGCGATCCACGCGCTCACTTCGTCCTCGTCGTCGCCGCTCGCGCCGGCGAGCGAGGCGCGCGCCTTCTCGACCTGACCGGCGCGGATCCACCCCCACGCAATTTGCCGGGCATACGCGCGTCTCGTCCCGGCGTCGAGCATCGCGCTGTCGCGCGCGACGAGCGCCTCGGCCTCCGCGGCGCGGCCGAGCTGCGTCAGCGCGCGAATCTGCAGCGGGAGGACCTGCGTGCGGATCGCGGTCGGCTGCAGCTGCGAGCGAGCCGACGCGATCAGCTCGAGCGCCGACACCGGCTCTCCGCCGGAGATCGCCGAGGAGGCCGCGCGAAGGGCGGTCGAGGGCGCCGGCCTCAGGCGATTCATCGCGGCGAACGCATCACGGGCGGCGAGCCACGCACCCTGACGCTCGGCTTCCTGCGCGAAATCGTTCCAGGTGTCGAACGCCGAATCGGCGGCGGTGAGCGCCGCGATCGCCCGCCATCCGTCGCGCGCCGCGCCCCACTGCAGTTCGAGCGTGCCGAGCACCTTCTTCGACGACGCGGCGGGCGATGCGCGCAGCACCGCGCGCACGGAATCGCGCTGCGCGATCGGCGCGGCCTGCAGCGAATACACGACCGTCTGCTCGAGATATTCCTCGGTCGTCATCGCGTCGCGCCACGCCGCCGCCGCGGCCGCCCAGAGCCCGAGTGCCGCACGCAGCTCTGCGACCTCGATCGTCAGCGCTTTCGTGGAACCGAGCGATGCCGAGGCCTGCTGCAAGACCGTATCGGCCGCGGCCGCGCGTCCGTCGGCGAGCAGCTGCCCCGCGTACTCGCGGTACGGAACCGGATCATGCGGCGCAAGCTTCAGCCACTCGTCGAACGCGGCACGCGCGTCGCGCTCTCGCCCGAGCGAACGCAGCACGCGCAGTTGCACGGCGCGCAGGATCTTGTCGGCGGGCGTCTGCACGAGCAGCGAGTCGAGCGTCGGCAGCACGGAGTCGTCCTGCGCGAGCTGCGCGAACACGCGCTCGAGCCCGAGCACGCCCTGCCCCGTCAGTCCCGTCGCGATGACCTGCCGCCACGCCGCGATCGCGTCGCGCAAGCGCCCCGCCTGTTCGAGGTCGAACGCGCGGTTCGCCGCCGCGGTCTGCGCCTGGGCAAGAACTGGTTTCGGACTCGCCTGCAGCGCGACCCCGACGACGAGGATGAGGACGTACCTGATGGCCTCGCCACTCACCCTCCCCACTCGCCGCTCCCACTCCCCGCTCTTGTTCAAGGTTTGTCGCCGTTCAGTCGGCGGAAGTACTCGATCACGAGCCGGCGCTCGTCCGCGCTGAGCCCGCGAAGCTCATTCCACTCCGGCACGCGATACTTGAGCGCCGCCTTGCCCGCGGCTGCCGCGCCCTGCGGCAGGAACGGATTGTTCTGGTCGCCCGGCCGCGATTCCCGCTTCCCCGATTCTTCCTTCTGGTCGTTCTCCAGCGTGTGTCCGGCGTCGAGCATGCGCCGGAAGAGGCGCTGCTGGCGCTCGAGCACCGTCGGATCCACGGCGCCCTGCTCGAGCGTCTGCGCGAGCTGGCGCGCCTCGCGCGCGAGCTCAGCCGCGCGCCCGCTCGCGTCGGCGTCGCCGACCTCGTCGAGCTGGTTCGCGACGTCGCGCTGCGTCTTCGCCATGGAGCGCGCGCTCGCCTGCATGTCGGGCGAGACGCCTTGGCCGCCCCGCTGCGCGCCCGCCTGCTGCACGAGGCTCTGCATCTGACCGTTGAGCGAACCCTGCTGCTGTGCGAGCGCCTGCAGCTGCGCCAGCAGCTCGGGCAGCCCGGACGCCGATTTCGAGGCACCCGCGCGCTCACGGTCGCGGGCGAGCGCCGCCGCCGTCTGGCGCAGCGCGTTCGCCGCGTCGGTCATCGACTGCGGGGCCTGGCTCGCGGTGCGCGGATCGCCCGCGTCCCGTGCGGCTTGCGCGACTTTCTGTTCCGCCTCGCTCATCGCGCGGGTCGAGCGCGGCGACACCAGCGCGGAACGCTTCGCCTGCGACCCGAGCCGCTCCGAGGCCTTGGCCACGCCCTGCTGCAGCGCGCTCTCCTCGCCGCGAAGGTTCGGATCGGTCGGGTTCTTCTTCGCCTTGTCGGCGAGGCCGTCCTGCTCGCGCGCGAGCTGCAGCATCTCCTGCAGCGATTGGTCGAGCTCGCCAGTCAGTTCCTGCTTCCACTCGTCCACCTGCTGCTTGCGGCCTTCGCCAAGCGCCTGCGACGCGCGCTCCATCGCATCGGCGGCCTGGTTCGCAGCCTGCGCTCCGCCTTGCGGCGATCCCTGCTGACCGGGCTGTGGCTGGCCTCCCGGCTTGCCCTGCGCACCTTGCTGGCCGCCTTGCTGCCCGCTCTGCTGGTTCTTCTGCTGCTGGCCCTGCGCGCCGCCCGTCGACGGCTGCTGCGCGAGCGCGTCTTTCGCCTGCTCGGCGTCCTTCAGCGCTTCGTCGGCCTTCCTGGCGGCGGGATCCGCGTTCTCCTGCTGGAGCCGCTCCTTCAGCGCCTCGATGTCCTTGGTGAGCTGGTCGGTGCGCTGCTGCAGGCGCCTCGCCTCGTCCGGCATCTGCTGCGACTTCGCGCTGTCTCCACGCGCACGCTCGGCCTTCGCGAGCTCGGCCGCTTCGTCCTTCAGCGTCTGCATTGCGCCCTCGAGCGCGGCGCGCTTCAGGATCTCCGCGCTCTTTTCCAGCGCCTCGCGCATCTTCTTCTGCTGCTCCACGAGTTGCTGCAGCGACTGCCTGGCCTGGTCGCCCGACAGTTGCTGCGCGGAGTTGTCGAGTTTCTTCAGCGCATCGAGCATCTCGGGCGTGAGCGCCTCGCGCAGGAGTTTCTGCGCCTCGCGCAGCTGGGCCGACAGGTTCGTGTCGAGCGCGCCGGCCGCGCGGAGGCGATCCTCGAGCGCCTTCGACGCCTGCTGCAGCTGCTGCACGCGCGATGCCATCTCCTTCTGCTCGGTGGCCAGCGCCTTCGCCTGCTGCGCGCCCTCGTACTTCATGGGATCGCCCGGCTTGCCGCCGCCGGCTTGACCCGACGCTTTCGCCGCGCGCGCGGCGTCGCTCGTGCGCTGCTGAAGACCGGCTTGCGCTTTCGCGGCGGATGCCGCGCGTGCCGCCGCGGAATCTCCCGCGGCGCGCGCCGCCGAGCGCTGCTCGTCGTTCGCTGGAACGCGCAGGATCAGCTCGCGGCTCATGCCTTCCTGTCCTGCCGGGGATTCATCGCGCGCGATCAGCTGCACGTGCACGGCGTCGCCAGGATCGAGCGACCACGCGCCGAGGTCGAGCGAGACGACACCAGCCCAGTCGGGCAGTCCGCCGCCCGCGAGCTTCTGCGCGTTCGCCGGCAGCGCCTTGCCGTCGCGGCTCACGCGCCACGTCCTGAGCGTCACCGACTGCAGCCCGTGATCGTCGCTCGCGAGCAGCTGCATCTCGATCTTCGCGGTCGGCAGCACGAGGCTGTCGGACGCGGGCTGCAGGATCTCCGCAACGGGCGCCGAATCCGGCACGACCTCCACCGAGAGCGGCGGCGGCACGTCGGCGATCGCGGCGCTCGCCCCGCGCGCGCTCCATGCCCAGCTTCCGCTCGCTGCCGGAGTGAAGCGGCCGCTGAACCGCCGTTCGGCGGGCGCGAGCCTGATGCTGTCGCGCTCCTGCACGAGCCACACCGACGCGAGCGTCTCCGATGCGTGTCCCTCGATCGCGAGCTCGGTGCCCTTCGGCACGCGTATTGGCGCGTCGCCGGGTAGCGTCTCGCTCGCGTGATGCAGATACGCCGGGTACGTCGCGCGCACGGCCACATCGCCGAGGAACGGCCGGTCCACCACGCGGACGACGACGGTATCGCTCACCGCGCGGCCGTCGCTCGCGACGAGCGTGAGATCGGCGTCGAGCGGGCCGAGCTCGGTGCTCACCGTGCCGTTCGACACCGCGAGCGCGGTCTCGACCCAGGCGTTGCCCGTCGTGCGCCGGCGAAGCGATACCGTCGAGCGTCCGCTCGCGCGCACCGTGAGCTTGAGCGTCGAGCCGCGCAGCGCACGCGAGGGCGCGTCGGAAATCTGCAGGCGCGGCAGCAGCGCGCCACGCCACGCATCCACCGGATGTGCGAGCGCGCGAAATCCGTCGGGCCGCCGCGCCGCGACGAACGTCGCGATCAGGACGACCGGCACGAGCACCGCGACTCCGGCGAGCGCACCGCGGCGCAGCCCGCGCCGCAGTTCGGGCGCGAGCGCATTTCCGCGGGTCGCGAGCCGGTCTCCGAGCCGCTGCGCCGCCCGCGCGACGAACGCGCTCGTGTCGTCGGAGAGCTCGATGATTCCGCGCACGGCGCCGCGCCGCATCTTCTGCTCGTGCTCGACGGCGTCGGCGATCGCCGCGCTCGCGGCGACCCGGCGCAGCGCGCCGGCGCCACGGTGAACGAGGAATGCCGCGGCGGCGATCGCAACGGCCCAAATCACGAACGGCACGATGCGCGGCAGCGCGATCCACCGCGATCCGCCCAGCAGGAGCGCGCCGAACGTGAGCGCGGCGACGAGGGCGACGATCGCGCGCGTCCACGCCTCGGCGCGCACCAACTGCGCGACGCGGGCGCGCTCGCGGGCAATGAGCTCGAAGATGGTCACGACGCCGGCCGGCTCGTGATTGCGTACACGAACAGGTTCACGCCCATGCGCAGCGCGGCCTCGTGCAGTTCCGGCGGATCGTTGTACGTGCCCGCATCCTCCCAGCCATTTCCGAGGTCGCTCTCCCAGCTGTAGTATACCGCCAGCCGGTTTCCGAGAAAGATCCCGAAGCCGCGCGCCGGATGGCCGTCGTGCTCGTGGATCTTCGGAATCCCCTTCGGAAGATCATACACGATGTGGTAAACCGGGTGCGAGAGCGGCACGTCCACCAGTTCGCGGTCCGGAAACACCCGCTTGATCTCGCGGCGGAAGCTCTCGTCGATGCCGTAGTTGTCGTCGACGTG
>Ga0209014_10000246_pt1 | contig 30509 bp, 30 predicted proteins | sample BarGraNGADG00212_FD_184491 | JGI IMG/M metagenome (GOLD analysis project Ga0209014, IMG submission 184491) | Arctic peat soil microbial communities from Barrow, Alaska - Barrow Graham LP Ref core NGADG0002-212 (SPAdes) (version 2) | ecosystem: Environmental > Terrestrial > Soil > Wetlands >...
CTACCGTGTGCTCGAGGAGGTATCACACCGGTTCGACGCGGTGCTGGTACTGGCCCCATCCCCGATGCAATCTGAAGACGCCCGCATCATGGCGATCGGAGGATCGCTGCTGTTGGTGGTGCCGAGCCGCACGCTGCGAGCGCGGATGCTGCAGGACTTGACCACTCGATTGGGCGAGACGCGGGTCGATCTCCTCGGAATGGTGCTCCTGAAGCGGGGCCGGCGTTGGCGGCGCTGAACGTGCCTCGCCTCGCCGGCGGTCTGCACCATCCGCAGCGGGTGCTGCATGTGTCGAAACCGACGACGGCCGGCGTACCCACTGTTCTGCTCGGCTACGTTCGAGACCAGGTCGAGAGAGGTTGGGTCGTCACGGTCGCCTGCCCACCGGACGGATGGCTGGGCGACGCCGTGGCGAAGTGCGGCGCCGACGTCGTCGAGTGGGCGGCCACGCGCGGCCCTGGGCCGAGCACTCCGGCCGAGGCCAGGCGGCTGGGCCGGCTCGTGGCGTCGGTGGCTCCCGACCTCGTTCACCTACACAGCTCGAAGGCCGGTCTGGCCGGACGTCTTGCCATCCGCGGGCGGCTGCCGACGATATTCCAGCCACATGCGTGGTCGTTCCTCGCTGTCGAGTCGGCGGTGCGTATGGCCACGATCCGCTGGGAGCGCTTCGCGACACGCTGGACCGACGCTCTCGTACTGGTCAGCGAAGCCGAGCGGCAAGACGGCATCGATCATGGCGTCACGGGTGCGGCGTGGGTCGTGCCGAACGGAGTCGACGTAACCGAGCTCGTGCCCGCCGATCGTGCGGATCGAGCCCGTTCGCGCGCCAGGCTGGGCTTGCCGGCCGAGCCGATCGCCGTGTGCGTCGGGCGGTTGTGCGAGCAGAAGGGTCAGGCGGACCTGCTCGACGCCTGGCCGCAGGTCCGCGCGCGACTTCCGCGCGCTCACCTAGCTTTCGTCGGGGACGGGCCGGACCGGCGCTCGCTCGAAGCACGTGCCCGCGATCTCGGCTCGTGCGTCAGGTTCGCGGGCGAGAGCGAGGAGGTGGCGGCCTGGCTTGCGGCGGCGGACGTCGTCGTCGTCCCCTCCAGATGGGAGGCGATGGCGCTCGTCCCGCTCGAAGCTATGGCACGAGCTCGGTCGGTCGTGGCATCCGACGTCGCCGGGATCACAGAGTGCCTGCCCGAGGACGCGGGGGCGGTCGTGCGCTCGGGGGACGTGGTCGGCCTGGGTCGCGAGATAGCCGCTCGCCTGGCCGACTCGAACGTCGCGGACACCGAGGGTCGAGCGGGGCGCCGACATGTGGAGACGCATCATGACCGGTCAGTGGCCGCGATCGCGGTGGCTAGCGTGTACTCAACTGTATTGACGCGGCGCGCCCGAACTCGTTGAGCTGCTCGACCGTACCGGGCTCGAGGCGCCGTCGCCCGATGAGTGTGGCCAGCGTGCGGATCATGATCTTCACATCACTCCACAGCGACCAGTTGTCGATGTAGTAGTTGTCGAACGTGACGCGGTCGCGGATGGATGTGTCACCACGCAGCCCGTTGATCTGGGCCCAGCCTGTCAAGCCTTGGCGAACGCGGTGGCGGTCTCCGTAGCGCAGCACTCGCTCGCCGAAGGCCCTCACGAAATGCGGGCGCTCCGGCCGCGGCCCGACAAGGCTCATCTCGCCACGAAGGACGTTGATCAGTTGCGGAAGCTCATCCAGGCCGGTGCGGCGCAGGAACCTTCCGACCGGGCCGACGGTCATGTCGCCTTCAGCTGACCATCGAATGTCTCCCTCGGCTCGCCCGAGCGGCAGCGTGCGGAACTTCAGCAGTACGAACGTCTGGCCGCTCCTGCCTACCCGCACCTGGCGGAATACGATGCCCCTGCCGAGCTCGAGCCGGACGGCCAGCGCGCACATGGCCATGACGGGCCAGAGCAATGCCAAGCCCAAACCGGCGAGACCGACATCCATGCCCCGCTTCGTCCAGTACTGGCCCGGACGCATCGGCCATCTGCGCAGTCGAACGAGTGGCAGGCCCCAGATCACCTCGACACGGGCCCGTCGATCGGCGCCGTACAACTCGAAGTATCGCGGCACGACGAACACTTGGCGGTCCATACGTACGCACGCGCGAACCACCCGGACCATCGCCGCGTCCGGATGCGAGCCGAACGCGAAGACGATGTCGTTGATCCCGAACTCGGTCAGTGCACGCGGCAGCGCATCTATCCCGCCGAATATCGGCAGGATGCTGGCCGGACGATCTCGCCATTCGGCATCGACGAAGCCGACGGGCCGCAGGCCGTTCTCGGGGTGTTCCAGCATGGCCTCGGCCAACTGTTGGCCGATCTCTCCTGCTCCGACGATCAAGACAGGGTGCGACACAAGGCGGGTGCGCCGGAGAAGCCGCGTAAGCGCGTAGGCGGCGGCACGAGAGATTGTGAGCAACCCGAATGCGACGGCGCCGAACAGCAGGCTTGGCTGCAGCCGTGATCCGGACTCGTGCTCGATGGCGCCGAGCGCGGCGACGGCGCCGCCGCCGATGATCGAGACGAGCAGCAGCGCGGGAAGATCGTCGAGCACGGACAGCTCGAGTCGCGAGCGATGCAGATTGGTGCGATTGCAGGTGATGACGATCGCCGCTGCGACGATCAGGAAGCTTGCGGCAGCTAGGCCGGTCGGAACGATCAGGTACGCCGCGAACGAAGCGACGAGATCCACCGCAAGGAAGAGCACCCCGACCCTCCACCGCAACCGCCACCGCAGCTTGGTGAGGTACGACCCGTCCGGTGGCGCTGGGATCGCCGCCTCGACCTGCTGCGTCGCTTCCTCGGTGACGGTGAAGTTCAGCGCGGCGTTAAGTACGGCGCGCACGGCGTGCAGGATCGCGGAATTGCGCGCGGACGGCACGACGACCGCGCCGCGACGCGGATCAAGCCGGGAGACCGTCCCAGTGTTCGGGTCTGACTCCGCGGACATATCCCCCCCAGCTGCCTCACTCTGTATTGTGCTGATTCGGATGTCGGGCTCGCGTAAAGCCAGCCGAATTGCTTCACAGTCTCCCCGAGGGGAGAATCACAGTCTCCCCGGGGGATCTGCATGCGTGTCTTGGTCACCGGTGGTGCCGGGTTCATCGGCGCGAACGTCTGCCGGCAGTTGAGCGCTGACGATCGGATCGACCACGTGCGGGTGATCGACGATCTCTCGACCGGATCCCGCGCGAATCTCGACGGTATGGAGGTCGAGTTTGCCGAGGCGAGCATCCTCACTCGCGATGCGCTCAGGGATGCAATGCACGAATGCGACGCCGTCGTACACCTGGCCGCGCGGATCTCGGTCACCGACAGCGTGCGCGATCCGTCGGGAACTCATCACGTGAATGCGACTGGGACCGTCGGTGTGCTCGATGCTGCTCGGGCCGCGGGAGTGCGGCACGTCGTAGTCGCGTCGTCGTCGGCGGTCTACGGAGATCCGCCGCTGAACGGGCAGGCGATCGGCGAGTGGGCACCGACGGTTCCGCGCAGCCCTTACGGCGCGAGCAAGTTGGCCGCCGAAGCGTATGCGCTGTCCTATCAGGCGAGCCTGGGCCTGGGCGTGCTGGCACTGAGGTTCTTCAATGTGTACGGCCCGCTCCAACCGGCCGGTCATGCCTACGCCGCGGTCATTCCGGCATTCGTCTCCGCCGCGCTGGCTGGCCGTCCTCTTACGCTTTACGGTGACGGTACGCAGACACGCGATTTCGTTTATGTCGGCGATGTCAGCCGTGTCCTGTGCGACGCGGTGGCGAGCGGTGTCTGCCACCCGGGTCCGGTGAACCTCGCCTCTGGCGCCGTGGTCGACCTGCGGGGCCTGATCTCTGCGCTGGAGCATGAGCTTGGACGCGGGCTGACCTGCGTGACTCGGCCGCCGCGACCGGGCGATGTGCAGTACTCGCGAGCCGACCAGACGCTGCTACGGAAGCTGTTTCCTCGCCTGACGCCGACATCACTCCAGGCGGGACTCGCACAGACCCTCGCCTGGTCCCGCTCCACAGGAATCGTGGCCTGATGAGCAGTCAGCGCAGGCGAAGTCCCGACCACGCGCCGCGCATATCCGTTGTCAGTATCTTGCGTATTCCTCGATCGCGCGTGTTCTACTAGAGTCACCTGTTGGAGAAGCGTGCCTTCTTCTCCGGGGGTTCCGTTCTGATCCGGCAAGGAGAGCGTTGGTTTGACCGCCGTGCCTCAGTCGAATGCCGCTGAACTGGCCGCGCTGCTCACACAGCTGAGCGCGCAAGTTCAGTATGCCGACGGAGCGTCACGCCTTCCACAAATGCAGGCACCGTCGCCGAGTGAGGCGATGGCGCTGTACTTCGTCGCAACGAGGTTGGTCGAGGTCCAGCTGAAGCTCCTCGAGCGCGACGCCCAGGCCGAGTCGTCGGGCGAAGGTCAGCCTGATGAGGCCCAATCGGTGCCTGGCGCAGCGCCTTCCCCGCCTCAGGGGGCGCGACTTGCTTGTGACCCGCGAGGTGTTGGAAGGCACTCGCGGCGTGCTTCAAGCTGCGCTCGACGGCCTGCAGCACGACGATGGGTCCGATGACCGGGTTGTGTCACCCATCAGCCGGAGGCGGAGGCAGTCGAGAAGCCCAAAGCGGCCACAGTGAGCAGTCCGGCATCGGATCCGATCACCGCGCTGTCCGATCCAGGGCCAGTCGCGTCGATGCAGCTGGGAGACGGCTTCGCCGATCACGTCGACGCGCGGGATCCCATGCAATTCGTCCACACGCTCTGCGGGCACCCGCTGCTACAGACCGAGGCGATCGCGCAGCTGGCCGAGACGCTCAGCACGGAATCCATCACCTGCGAACCTGCGGTGAAGCCGCTGGTCGTTCCGGTCGCCGCGCCCGAGCCTGAGCGAGCTGCGAATGCAGCGAGGATCATTCGCAGTCTCGATACCAGCGACGCGTGGATGACGCTGCTGAATGTCGAGCAGCATCCGACCTACCGTGGGCTGATCGACGAACAGCTCGATGCGATCGCGAGTCGAGCCGGGCTTCGCCCGGCAGACCTGACTCGCCGTGCAGGGTTCATCTTCGCCAGCTCACCGAACTCGGTGACGCCGGCCCATTTCGACATCGAGCACAGCCTGCTCATCCAGCTGCGTGGCAACCGGTCGCTCGGGTTCGGTTCCTTCGCCGACCGCGATGTCCGTGACCGCGAGGTGAGGCGGTACTGGAACGGGTCGTACGGGCGGCTGATCGCGATGCCGGACCCGCTGTCGGAGGTGACCTTGGCGCCAGGTGTCGGCGTCTACATCCCGCCCTACACGCCGCACTGGTTGACCAATGGCGATGCGCCGTCGCTGTCGCTGACCATCACATTCTTCACGCGCTCGAACGATACGGAGTCGCTGGCACAGGCGTTCAACGAGCGGCTGCGGCGGCTGGGGTTGCGCCCGCGCCGTGCGGGCCAGAGCCTCAGGCGCGATGAGGCGAAGGCCGGCGTGATGCGTACCTACTCCGCGCTGCGCGGCCGCTTTCGCGCGACCAAGCCCGCGCCGCGCTGATCCCGATACCATCGTCGTGCCGCGCCGGCCGCCTTTCGCGCACGTTCGAGTTGGACGAGCACGTGCAGGATGGCGTTGGCCCTGGCTCCGTGGGCGGCGCGCAGGTGCAGTACTTTTCGCTCGCGGTCGGTGAATCGGAGCTTGTACGGTTCGGCGCCGCGCAGGAAGTCGACCTCGCGACACCCGTCGTCGCAGGCTTGCCCGATTACATGGAAGAGCAGCATCGATCCGACGTCACGGAACTCCGGCGCAAAGGATCGAGCGCTCTGGTACAGACGGAGCCGGCCGGCGATCACGAACGAGATCGAAACGGCGACGGTGTCCCCACTGGCTTGCAGCACGTCTATGCGGACCTCGCCGGCCGCCATCCCGGCGCGCAGGGCAGGGCCGAGTCTCGGCATCTCGGCGAGCAGCGCCCTGCGGTCTCCGCGAGCTCCCTGGAGTCGCTCGAAGTCGCGTAGCGTCGAGTCGAACTCATCGAGGCAGATCGTGTGGCTCGCGAGGTTGTGGCTGGCCATTCGCCGCTCGGCTCGGCGTACCTGTCGGCGTAGGCCGGACGAGAGGCCGGCGAGGTATGCAGAGCCGCCCGAAGGAACGCAAGCCCATGGCGCGACATCGAGCACCGTCACCCGCGCTCGCGGCAGGGCGAGTTCCAGATGCGACTTCTCGACAACCCCCCTGATGTCGACGATGACGGATCTATGGCCGGCGAACCACGTTGCGATCGCGGCGCGCACTACCTGCTCGTGGCCCGCGGCGACCAGCAGATCCAGATGATCCGGGCAGAGTGAAGTCGGCCCAGGCATCCGGAAGACGGTGAGCCCCAGCGCTCCGTGGCGTTGGAGTGCGAAGCCGCCGAGCAGCTCGCCCTGGTCTACGACGAGCAGGTAGGTGACGGGCTTCGACGCGACTGCCTCGAGCCACCACGAGTGCATGAACGGCGACGGCACGGACGCCGTCGTGACCAGCCGGTGCCAACTTGCGGCCCACTTGCCGAGCTGCGGTGTCTCGATCACGGACACGCCGGGTGCAGCCCCTTGCTCTGTCTGCTGGACCGGCCTCGTCACGTCCCTCCGTTCGTCCGCATCGCGAGCGCGCCTCTGCACCTGGTGATCATCCTGCAGTACAGCCGAGGATCAGCCGAGACCGAGCACGTGTCATCGATCGAGTTGTCCGTAGAGACCGAAGCTAGTCCTCGTTGGTACGTGCTTGATGAAACACCCAAGCGTCACCGATCGCCTCATCGAGATCGTGAACGGGCCCACCTGAGTATCGACGCCGGGAGATGCGCGTCAGCAAACACTCACACGAATCCAGCCGGCTCGCGCGGTGTGTACGGGGCAGCCAGGGACTCGAGCTCCGATTGGCTGAGAGTCAGTTCGACCGCGGCGGCAGCGTCGGTCAGATGCGAGGACCGGGTTGCGCCCACGATGGGCGAGCTGACCCCGGGTTGCTGCAGCAACCACGCCAACGCAACCTGCGCGCGGTTGACACCGTGCAGCTCCGCCAGCTCGCCGACCCGGTCGATGATCGCGTGGTCGCTCTCGGCGTCTGGGTAGAGGGTGCCGCCGAACACGTCGCTTTCGCTGCGCCCGGTCATCTCGCCCCGCGCCCGGGCGAGTCGTCCCCGTGCCAGCGGGCTCCATGGAATGACTCCGACGCCCTGGTCGATGCAGAACGGCAGCATCTCCCGCTCGTCCTCACGGTTGATCAGGTTGTAGTGGTTCTGCATCGTGACGAATCGAGTCCAGCCGTGCCTGTCGGCAAGGAACTGCGCTTTGGCGAACTGCCAGGTCCACATCGACGATGCTCCGATGTATCGGGCCTTGCCGCTGCGCACCACATCGTGCAGCGCCTCCATGGTCTCCTCGATCGGAGTCGACGGATCCCACCGATGGATCTGGTAGAGGTCGACGTAGTCGAGGTTCAGCCGGCGCAGACTTTCGTCGATCGCGAAGAGGATCGCCTTTCTGGACAGGCCACCGCCGTTGGGCCCGGGGCGCATCACGCCGTGCACCTTGGTGGCGATCACCACCTCGTCGCGTCGGGTGAACTCGGCCAGAGCTCGACCGGTGATCTCTTCACTGGAGCCGAGCGAATAGACGTTGGCGGTGTCGAAGAAGTTGATGCCCAGCTCGACCGCCTGCCGGTAGAAGGCGAGACTCGCCTCCTCGGTCATGCTCCAGCTGTGCGCCCCCAGCCGAGGGTCGCCGTAGGACATGCAGCCCAGGCAGATCTTCGAGACGTCGACGCCCGTTCGACCGAGTTTCGTATATTTCATGGGTCGCCTAACGAGTCGGATGCTGTGCGCTTGCGGGTCGGAAGTCCTGGAGATTGTCCCGCACGAGCTGGTGGTTGAACGCGGTGCCGGTCAACATGCCGTCTACCGGCTGCGCAACAGGCTCGTCGCCGCGGCTCTGCCCGAGATCGTCCGGTAAGGGGCAATGCAGCGTAAATCGCTCCCGCTCACGCATCTCGGATGCACGATCCGAGACCGACAGGTAGGGACCTTGGTCCCGCGGTGCTGGCAATTCCTATCGCCACACGGATCGAACGATTACGCTTCACCAAAGCTTTACATCCCTGACGGTAGGTCCAGCATGCTAGGTGTCGACAGCGTGGGACCGACCACGCCCACGTCGGATCTGCTTGCCGATCGCTACGACCTGCGGCGTTCACTCAAGACCGGAAACGGTGTTGAGACGTACTTCGCGATCGATACGACGACCGGCGAGTCGGTCGTCCTCAAGTGCATCGACCCCGAGTTCGTGCATCCGGCGGCGCGGATGCGGTTCCTGCACGAGACGCAAGTGCTGCGCGAGCTCGGCGGTCTGGGCCTGTGCGCCCTGCACGATGCGGGCCAGGTCGGCGACCAGCTGTACTTGGCGCAATCGTTCCTCGCCGGAGAAAGCCTGGAGCACATCCTGCGTCGCGGTCCGATCGGGCTCGCCGCCGCACTTCGGATCGGCTCCGACGTGGCGACCGCGCTCGACATCGCCCACGGCGCCGGGGTGTGCCATCGCGACGTCAAGCCGGCCAACATCATCGTGGACGGCACGGACCCGATCTGCGGCGCGACGCTCGTCGACTTCGGCTTCGCTCGCAGCCCCTGGCTGGACGAGGCGATTCGCGACGATCTGGTCGGGACGATCCGGTACCTGGCGCCGGAATCCGCGGGTCTGCTTGCGACACCTGCCGACGAGCGCTCTGACCTGTACGCCGTCGGCGTGGTGCTGTTCGAGTGCCTCGCCGGCCGACCGTTGTTCCCGGGGCTCACCGTCAGCGACCTGCTCCGGCAGCACCTCAGCATGCCGGCTCCCGAACTGCGGACCATGGGGGTGTCGGTGCCGCGCGCTGTGGACGAGGTCCTCCAGCGTCTGCTGCGCAAGGACCCCGCCGAGCGCTATCAATCGGCGTCCGCCCTCGCCGCCGACCTGGGTGACCTGCTCATCGCGCTCGAGGCGGGTGAGGCCGAGCCGCGCCTGGCCGTCGGCCGACGCGACCAACGGTGGAGCCTCACCGACCCGTCCTTCGTCGGCCGGTACGCCGAGGTCGACGCGCTCGCCACGCTTGTCCGCGGCCTGGCCGGCGACGCCTCGGGTCTCGTCCTGGTCGAGTCGGACTCGGGAGGCGGCAAGAGCCGCCTGCTCAACGAGGTCTCGCAGCAGGCGAGCGAAGTCGGCGTAGCGGTCTTGCACGGTCAGGGTGTCGCGCAGGCGGGGCAACGGCCCTTCACCCTGTTGCACGCGGTGGCCGAGGAACTGGTCGGCCTGCTCCAGCAGGACGAGCCGGCGCGCCAAGCGCTCAACGCCGAGCTCGCCGACGTCGCGACCAACATCGTGCGGGCGCTGCCCGCGCTCGGCAAGGTCCTCGATGCGACGCCCGGCCCCGACCTCGGGCCCGAGCAGTTCGGCGAGCTGCGTAACCTCGCCGGACTGCGGCGGCTGCTCGGCGCGATCGCCTCGGCCGAGCGGCCGGTGCTGCTGCTCCTCGACGACTGCCAATGGGCGGACGCGCTCACGGTGCGGCTGCTCGCCGACTTGTTCAGCGAAACCGACCGGCCGCGTCATCTCGGCGTCGTTGCCGCATTCCGATCCGAGGAGGTCCCCGCCGATCACGCCTTGCGCGCGATCGTCGGCGCCCAAGCGCTGGCACTGGGTCCGCTGCCGCCGGACGCCATGGCGATGCTCGCCGAGTCGATGGCCGGGCCGCTTCCGTCCGAGATCGTGCACATGGTCGTTCGCCTCGCGGACGGTAATCCGTTCATGGGGGCCGCCGTGCTGCGCGGCCTGGTCGAGTCCGGAGCGCTCATCGCTTCGGCGGACGGCTGGCTGGTGGACACCGCCCGACTTCATGGCGTCCAAGCCGCCCGGCGCTCGGCCGCGTTCCTCGTGCGCCGCCTGGAGCTGCTGTCGCCGAACGCCCTGACGCTGCTGTCTGTAGGCGCCGTGCTGGGCAAGCAGTTCGATATCGTCACCGCCGTCGCCGTCGCCGTCGCCGTCGCCATCGCTCACGCGTCCGACGACGCTGCCCGGATCATCGCGGACGCACGCCGTCGGCGACTTCTCTGGGTCGACGAACGCACCGGCCAATGCAGCTTCTTCCACGACAAGATCCGTGAAGCCTTGCTGAGCCGCTTGGACGACGCCGCGCGGCGTGAGCTGCACAGCCAGGCCGCGGACGCTCTCGCTGCGCAACCGATCGCCGACGACAGCGAGCTGGTCTTCGACCTGGCATATCACCTCGACGCGGCCGGCCGCGGAGTCGAGGCACTGCCATACGCGATTGCGGCCGCCACGCTGGCCCGCTCGCGGTACGCGCTCGACATCGCCGTGACCTATTACCGTATGGCCGCGCGAACCGTCTCGGGCGAGGACCGCGAACGTCGCATCTGCATCGCCGAAGGGCTGGGCGACGTCCTCACGCTGCAGGGTGTCTACGCCGAAGCGGAGGAGAAACTCGCCCAAGCAAGGGCTCTGGTCGTCGAGCGCTCGCAAGCGGCATCTCTCGACGGCAAGCTCGGGGCGCTTTCGTTCAAGCAGGGCGACATCCCCGCCGCCAAGCAGCGGCTCGAAGGCGCGCTTGCTCGACTCGGTCGGCCGATCCCGACGTGGTCGCCGCTGCTGGTCATCGGACTGGTGTGGGAGTTGCTCGTCCAGACAGCGCACAGCGCACTGCCGCGCCTGCGCCCGCGGCGATCACCCGACGGGCACGAGGACGACTTCCTGGCCATGCGGCTCTACAGCCGGCTCGCCTACCTGTATTGGTTCCACGGCGGCAAGATCCCGTGCGCGTGGGCACACCTGCGTGGCATGAACCTCGCGGAGCGCTACCCGCCGTCTGCCGAGCTCGGACAGGCGTACTCGGAGCACGCGCCGGTCATGACGATGCTGCCGTGGTACGGACGCGGCATCCGCTACGCGCAGCGGTCCCTCCAGATCCGCGTGGACCTCGAGGACGTCTGGGGCCAGGGGCAGAGTCACAACTTCACCGGAGTCGTCCACTACGCGGCCTCGGGGTTCGCCCATTCGCTCGCGTCGTGCCAAGAGGCGATGCGACTGCTCAAGCAGACAGGCGATCAGTGGGAGGTGAACACCGCGGGGTGGAACATCGCGCTGTCGAACCTTCGCCGCGGCGACCTCAGCACCGCTGCCGCCGAGGCGCGCGAGGTGTTCTCGAGTGCCCTGTCGATCGGCGACCAGACGTCCGCGGGGATCGCCCTGAGTGTGTGGACGCGCGCGCTCGACGGGCACGTCGACGCCCGATTGGTGGACGAGCAGCTCGCCAAGGGCGGCGAGGACGCCCAGACCACCGCCGAACTCCACCTGGCGGCCGCGCTCTGCCGACGTACACAGGGCGATCTCGACGGGGCCGTCGAGAGCATGCGTGCAGCGGTCGCGACCGTGCGCGCGGCCGGCTTGCGGCAGGAGTACATCGCGCCGATCTATCCGTGGTCGCCACGATTGTCCGGGAGGTCGCGGAGTCGACGCCGGCCCACAACCCGGCGCTGCGCCGCCGTCGAATGCGAGAGTGCGCCCGGGCGGTGCGCCGCGCTCGCAGGTGGGCGATGAGCTACCGCAACAACGCACCGCACGCCCTACGCGAGGCAGGGCTCATCGCCTCGCTGCGTGGCCGTCCGCGGCGGGCAACGCGCCTGCTCCGGAAGAGCATCGAAGTCGCGCGGCTGCAGGGCGCGCGCTATGAGCTCGCGCTGTCGCGTGCGGCGCTCGCCGAGGTCACGGTTGCGTCCGGCGCGCCCGCGCGGCAGCTCGAGGATGCACGGGCGGAGGTACGGACATTCGAGCCCGATCGTCATGTTGAGGACGACGACGTGCCGACGATCTCGATCTTCGACCGGTTCGCGACGCTGTTGAAGGTAGGGCACGCGATCGCCGCGGCGGCGTCCTATCCCGCGCTCGAAGCAGCCATCCGCGACTCGGCGTTGGCGCTACTGCGCGCGGAGCGGTGCTATCTCGTTCCCGTCGGCGCCCTGCTGCACGAGTCGCTGTCGACGGATCCCGCCGAGCCCCATGACGCGCTGCACGGCCTGAGCAGGTCCATGCTCGCGCGCGCCATCGACGCAGGCGGACCGGTCGTGGCGATGGACGGTGTCGTGGACACGAACGAGAGCCTCGTCCTGTCCGGTATCCGCTCGGCGATCGCCGTCCCGATCTTCGTCCAGGACGAGCCGATCAGTTGCCTGTACGCGACCCACCGCCAGATCGGCGAGCTGTTCGGCGAGGAGGAGATGCAACTCGCCGGCTTCATCGCGACGCTGGCCGGCGCGGCGTTCGAGCATCTGCTCGGAAGCGAGACGCGCTTCCGCTCGTTCGCGCAGAACTCGAGCGATGTCATCACCTTGCTGGACCGCGACCGCACGGTGACCTACCAGAGTCACGCCGTCCGGCGCGTGTTCGCTCTGCCGGCAGACATGATGCTCGGTAGCCCGGTCACGGACTGGGTGCACCCCGATGATCTCGCCCGCTTCAGTTCGGCTCTGGACTCGGCGAAGCCGCAGGACGACATCCGTGTCGAGTGCCGGTTCCGGCATGCGGACGGAACGTTCCGCGACGCCGAAACCATCGTCAGCAACCTGCTCGACGAGCCGACCGTCGAGGCCATCGTTCTGAACACCCGCGACATCACCGACCGCAAGCGCGTCGAAGAGCAACTGCGCGAGAAGAACATGGAGCTGGAGAAGGCAGGCCGGGCGAAGGACATGTTCTTGGCCAGCATGAGTCATGAGCTGCGCACTCCACTCAACGCGATCATCGGATTCACCGGGGTGCTGCTGATGAAGCTTCCCGGGCCTCTGAACGAGGCGCAGGAGCGTCAACTGAGCACCGTGCAGCGCAGCGGCGAGCACCTGCTGTCGATCATCAACGATCTGCTGGATCTGGCCAAGATCGAGTCCGGCGCCGTGGAACTCAGTCTCGAGGTGATCGACTGCGTGCAGGTTGCCGAGAGCGTTGTCGCCTCCCTGCAGTCGCTGGCCGACGCGAAGCACCTGAGGCTTACATCTGTGCTGCCGTCGTCGCCGGTCCTCGTCCGGTCAGACGCGCGCGCGCTCGGGCAGATCCTGATCAACCTGGTCAACAACGCGATCAAGTTCACCGACGCCGGCGTCGTCGACGTGAGTCTTGACGCGCCGCCCGGAGGGCAGCCACGGATCCGGGTATCGGACACCGGTGAAGGGATCGACAGTCACGATCTGGCCGGTATCTTCAAGGCGTTTGAACGAGGCAAAGCGACGAACGGCGGTCCGTACCGGGAGGGCACCGGACTCGGGCTGCACATCTGCGGCCGGCTCGCTGAGCTCATCGGCGCGAGGATCGACATCGAGAGCGGACGAGGCGTGGGAAGCGTCTTCACGGTCTGGTTGCCTCGCGACGACCGCGGCGTGCGAGCGGACTAGCGCTGCGGCGCTCGAGGGTGGCTCCCCGCGACCGAGCGGGCCGACGCAACGGGCCGATGCAACCAGTCAGGCGGAGTGTCCCGTTTGAGTGGGTACGGCACTATTCAGTGCAGTCCTTGCTGCCTCGGCCGGCTGATCTTCTCGTGCCCGTCAGCCGGCCAGGCACCTGGAAGTGGTCGGCGAACTGGCAACGATGAGGCAGCCGGGCGGGTACCTAGTGAACGGCGACGCGACGCCGGTGCCCGATGACCAACCGATTGGCTTCGTCGAGGTCGAATCCGATACCGGCGGCCAGGGTGGTGATCTGCTCGATAATCTCGTCGGTAGTGGCGCCGTTCGCGGTCAGCTGGCCGATCGCGATGTCCAGCGTGTTGCGTTGCGCCGCGTCGCAGAGCTGCGCGGATCGTTCCATTGTGATGCCGAGCCCTTGCCGAACGGTGTCGATCGCCGTCGTCTCGGCATCGGCCAGCCGGCCCTCGCAAGGGACGGTCGCTGTCGTCGGCAGCGACCGAAAGCAACCGCCGGACCTCAGCTTCGTCCATCACGGGACCTCGGTTCTTCTGGTCGATATCACTGCGAGTTGCTCACTTACCGATTCGCGGGTTGTTTGTAATGACCTCAACGCAGGTTGTCTACTCGTCGGTTGCATCCGATGCGCATAAAACAGACATCAGATACATATCGCTCGGAAGGATACGACGCTGCTGATTTCTGATCCGTAAGTTACGCTGCTGCCTCCCGCAAGCGGCAGCCCTTCCGGCATCCCGACTCCGGAGCGGCGAACGTCGGTCGGCGAACGTCGGTCACGATGATCGGTCCCGTGCAACCTGTGCACCGTCGGCTCGCGTTCTCCTATCCAGTCGATGTGGGTGGATCAGCACCGGCAACGGGTACAACAGGCGCCAGAGGTAAGCGATGTCGCAGCGACTGGTGGAGGTCGACGACGCGCCAGAGCACGCACCGCGTCGAACCGTGGCCACTCCGATCGTCACCTTGCTGATCTTGGGTGCCCTGACCGTGGCGTCAGCGGCGATCATCCCGCTGGCCGTACCCATCGTGGCAACCGCCGGCGGCGTCGCTTCGCTGGTAGCCGGATCACGACATTGGGACAGCCGCGTTCGGTGGCTACCGCTCTTGATGTTCGTACTGGCGCTGGGTGTGTCGGTGGTCGTCGACCTCGGTCCGATCACGTCCGGCACCTGATCCGGCCAGCTGGCCGCGCTTACGTCTCGGCTATGCCAGCACGATCCGATGGGCCGCAACAACGGCCGTCCGTCCTACTGCGTGCTCTGGCCGCAGGCAGTGCCCTTGCGTACGCGCAGTCCGTCGAAGGCGATCGCGCAGATCGCGGCAGTCAGGTCGTCGGCGTTGCCTCGCTTGGCGGGTCGGTACCACTCGACGATCGAGTTGACCATGCCGAAGAGCAGACGCGCGGTGATCGCGGGATCGACGTCGGGGCGCACCGCGCCGTCGCTCTCGGCCTGCTTCACGAGGTCGGCCACGAACCGATCGAACTGGCGGCGACGGTTGAGCGCCGACCGTTCCACCTCGGTGTTGCCGCGCACGCGCAGGAGCAACGTCACGTAAGGCAGCCGATCGTGCAGCACTTTGACGCTGCCGCGCACCAGGTACTCGAGCTGTGCGATCGCCGGCCCCTCGAGCGCCTGCGCCTGGTCGACGACGTCGAACAGTCCGTCCAACGCGCGGTCCAACGCCATGCGCAGCAGGTCCTGCTTGCTGTCGACGTGGTGATAGATCGCGGACTTGGCAATGCCCAGACGGCGCGACAGGTCCTCCATGCTCGTGCCGTCGTAGCCGCGCTCGATGAAGACGTCGACCGCCACCGCCAGCAGGGATTCGACGTCGTACCCGGGCCGACCGCGACCGCGGGTAGTCGGGACCGAATCGCTCGGATCGCTCTGGTCGTCCGGCATGAGGGCAAGATAACGTACCGAACGACCGGTCAGGAAGTCCGACATGCAGGGAGTGCCGATGGCGCCGCTACCCAGCTACGTGAGTGGCAAATGGATCACACCGACGGCCTACGGGCAGGCGGTTGCCGACGCCGTCACCGGTGCCGAGGTGGTTCGGGTGTCCTCCGCCGGCATCGACATGGGGGCCGCGCTCGAGCACGGTCGCAGCGTCGGTGGGCCTGCCCTGCGTGAGCTGACGTTTCACCAACGGGCCGCGCTGCTGAAGGGACTCGGCTCGTTTCTGCGCGAGCAGCGTCCCGAGCTCTATTCGCTCTCGACCAGAACCGGTGCCACCCGCGCCGACTCGATGTTCGACGTCGACGGCGGCATCGGCGTGCTGCTGGGCTACGCCAGCAAAGCAAGGCGGGAGCTGCCCAACGACACCGTGTACGTCGAAGGCGCGGTGGAGACGCTCGGCAAGACCGGCCAGTTCGTCGCCCAGCACGTCCTGACGTCGATGCACGGCGTCGCGGTGCAGATCAACGCATTCAACTTCCCGGTGTGGGGGCCGCTGGAGAAGCTTGCGCCCGCCTTCCTGGCCGGCGTTCCTACGCTGATCAAGCCGGCCAGTCAGACCGCGTACCTCACCGCTCGGCTCGTCGAGTTGATCGTCGAGTCCGGGCTGCTCCCGCAGGGCTCGATACAGCTGGTGTGCGGCGGCGTCGGTGACCTGTTCGACCACCTCGGCGAGCAGGACCTGGTGTCCTTCACCGGGTCCGCGGCGACGGCCGCGAAGCTGCGCTCGCACCCCGCCGTCGTCGGGCGATCGGTGCGGTTCAACGCCGAGGCCGATTCGCTCAACTGCTCGATCCTGGGCCCAGACGCTGCCGCAGGAACGCCTGAGTTCGAGCTGTACGTCAAGCAACTGGTCAACGAGATGACGGTCAAGGCCGGTCAGAAGTGCACGGCCATCCGCCGAGCACTTGTCCCCGGCAATCTCGTCGACGACGTGACCGGCGCGGTCCGGGACCGGTTGGCGAGGATCGTCGTCGGCAACCCCGCCGACGAAAGCGTCCGCATGGGCGCTCTGGCCAGCCTGGAGCAGGAGCAACGCGAGGAGGTGCGGCGCGCGGTCAAGGCACTGCTCTCGGCCGGGCGGTTGGTGTTCGGTGACCCCGAGCAGGTCGACGTCGTGGACGCCGACGCCGAGCGAGGCGCCTTCATGTCGCCCTTGCTGGTGCGCTGTGACGACCCGCAGCGGCCCGAGCCGCACGACATCGAGGCCTTCGGCCCGGTGAGCACGATCATGGGGTACCGCGACACCCGTCACGCCGTCGAACTCGCGGCACGTGGACGGGGGAGCCTGGCCGGGTCCGTCGTCACCTCCGACGCCGACTTCGCGCGCGAGGTCGTCATCGGTGTGGCGCCGTGGCACGGACGAATCCTCGTGCTCGACGCTGACGACGCGCCGGAGTCGACCGGTCACGGATCACCGTTGCCGATGCTCGTCCACGGCGGTCCCGGCCGCGCGGGCGGCGGCGAGGAGATGGGCGGAGTGCGGGGCGTGCTGCACCACATGCAGCGCACCGCGGTTCAGGCCAGTCCCCGTGTGTTGACGGCGGTGACTGGTCGGTGGGTGCCCGGGGCCGCTCGCACGAGCGACGGTGGGCATCCGTTTCGCAAGTCGCTGGCCGAGCTGCGCGTCGGCGACACCGTCGTCGCTGGTCCGCGCGCCGTGAGTATCGAGGATCGAGCAGTTCGCCCACTTCACCGGCGACACCTTCTACGCGCACATGGACGAGGAGGCAGCGCGCGCAAATCCGTTCTTCGACGGGCGCGTTGCCCATGGCTACCTGATCGTGTCGTTCGCCGCCGGCCTGTTCGTCGATCCGGACCCGGGGCCCGTGCTGGCGAATTACGGTCTCGAGAACCTGAGGTTCCTGACGCCGGTGTATCCGGGCGACGAACTGACGGTGACCCTCACCTGCAAGCAGATCGTTCCCCGCGAGGACGCCGAGCACGGCGAGGTGCGCTGGGACGTGGACGTGGCCAATCAGGACGGCGCGTCGGTGGCCAAGTACGACGTGTTGACGATGGTCGCCAAGCAGTGGCCGGCCGGCTGAGGCAGCCTTGCGCGACTTCAGCGCATTGTGCACAATCTTAACAGACCGAACATTCGGTAATTGGAGTGCGAATGACTGGCGCTGGCGCACAAGTCCTCACGGATCAGTTCGACGAGACGATCAAGCACGACCGTCGCATCGAACCGCGCGACTGGATGCCCGATGCCTACCGCAAGTCGGTGGTCCGGCAGATCGCGCAGCACGCGCACTCCGAGATCATCGGAATGCAGCCCGAAGGCTTATGGATCACCCGCGCGCCCTCGCTTCGCCGCAAGGCGATCCTGCTGGCAAAGGTGCAGGACGAAGCCGGGCACGGCATGTACCTCTACTCGGCTGCCGAGACGCTCGGCGTCGACCGCGCCGACCTCACCGCAAAGCTCATCGAAGGCAAGCAGAAGTACTCGTCGATCTTCAACTACCCGACCTTGACGTTCGCCGACGTCGGCGTGATCGGGTGGCTGGTCGACGGCGCCGCCATCTGCAACCAGGTGCCGCTGTGCCGCTCGTCCTTCGGCCCCTACGCCAGAGCGATGATCCGCATCTGCAAGGAGGAGTCGTTCCATCAGCGGCAGGGCTACGAGCTGTTGATGACGATGATGCGCGGCACCGACACGCAACGGGACATGGTGCAGGACGCGACCAACCGTTGGTGGTGGCCGTCGTTGATGATGTTCGGTCCGCCGGACGCCCAGTCGCCGAACACCGCGCAGTCGATGGCGTGGCGAATCAAGCGCCACACCAACGACGAGCTGCGGCAACGATTCGTCGACATGAGCGTGCCGCAGGCGCAGGCGCTCGGTGTCTGCCTGCCTGATCCCGAGCTCCGCTGGAACGCCGAGCGCGAGCACTACGACTTCGGCCCGGTCGACTGGGCCGAGTTCGCCGAGGTCATCGCCGGCAACGGCCCGTGCAACGCCGAACGCATCGCGCGACGACGCTCCGCCCACGACGACGGTGCCTGGGTGCGTGCGGCCGCGAGCGCCCACGCGGCCAAGCAGGCCCGTCGCGCGACGGCCACAGCAGGGCAGGCGGCGCCATGACCGACGCAACCGAGGTGCGGTCGGAGTGGCCGCTGTTCGAGGTGTTTCTGCGCGGCAAGCGTGGGCTGAATCATGTGCACGTCGGCTCGCTGCATGCTGCCGATGCGCAGATGGCCCTGCACCATGCGCGTGATCTGTACACGCGCCGCAACGAGGGCGTGAGCATCTGGGTGATCGAGAGCGCCCACATCACCGCATCCAGCCCCGACGAGAAGGACCCGTTCTTCGCCCCGAGCGGCGACAAGGTGTATCGGCACCCGACGTTCTACTCGATCCCCGATACCGTCCCGCACATCTGAGCACCTGACGCAGATCATGGGATTCGACAACGCCTACGAGGCGATAACCGAAGAGGTCGACGATCATCGCTGGGCCTTCGGCACCGGATTCGTCGAACCGCTCTCGGGAATCGACGCCGCCCTGCCCACCGGCGTGGCGGGCGACGATGTCGCGGCGTACTGCCTGATGCTGGGCGACGACGCGTTGATCATGTCGCATCGTCTGCAGCAGTGGCTGACGAACGCGCCCGAGCTCGAAGAGGAGACGGCGCTGGCCAACATCGCGCTCGATCTGCTCGGGCAGGCGCGACTGCTGTTCACCCGGGCCGGCGCGGCAGACGGCTCAGGCCGCGACGAGGACGCCTACGCGTTCCTGCGCAGTGAAGCGGAGTTCCGCAACGTCCGCCTCGTCGAGCCCGTCGACATCGACTTCGCCGGTCTTGTCGTGCGACTGCTGGTCTTCAGCACCTGGCGGCTGGCCCTGCTGCAGCGCCTGCGAGGAACGCATGATCCGATCCTCTCGGCAGTGGCGGGCCGGGGCGTCAACGAGGTCACCTACCACCGCGACTACGCCGCCCAATGGGTCGTTCGCCTCGGCGACGGCACCGACTTCTCGCGTCAGCGCATCATCGCCGCCCTCGCGGTGGTCGCGCCGTTCGTCGACGAACTCTTCGTCGCCTCCGACATCGAGCGCCGGCTCGTCGACGTCGATGTCGCGGTCCAGCCCAGCGCGCTGCGACCTGAGGTCGAGGCGGTACTCATCGAGGTGCTCGGCAGCGCGGGGTTGGTATGGCCGCACGGTTGCGCTGCGAACACGGTCGCTGCGGATGCGCCGGCCGCGGCAGGTCACGACGGGCGACACCTTGCCGAGCTGCGCGACGCGGTGGCGGAACTGCAGAGCGTCGCCCGTGCGTGTCCCGGAGCCGTCTGGTGACTGGACACGCCGAGGCTGTGACCCGCGCTCGAGCGATCGCGGGCTCGGTTCCCGACCCCGAACTTCCGATGCTCACGCTCGCGGACCTCGGCGTCCTGCGCGATGTGGTCGCGGTCGGCGAGCATTTGCAGGTGTCGCTGACGCCCACGTATCTCGGATGCCCGGCGTTGCGCGAGATGGGCCAGGACGTGTGCCGGCGCCTGGCCGCGGCGGGATTCGACGACGTCGAGGTGCGGACCGTCCTCAGCCCGCCGTGGACGACCGACTGGATCACCGGCGAGGGCCGCCGCAAGCTCGCCGATGCCGGCATCGCGCCACCGCATCCGGCCCCGCGCCGGGCAGCGGGCCCGGTGCCGCTGACTCTGACGCTCGAGCGTCCACAGGTTGCGTGTCCCAACTGCGGATCGTCGCGTACCGCACAGGTGTCGGCGTTCGGTGCCACCGCGTGCAGGGCCCTGTATCGGTGCTCGACCTGCGCGGAGCCGTTCGAGTACGTCAAGGAGATCTGACTGTGACCGCTGTCGATACCGCGCCGACACGTGCCGGGCGAGGCACGTTCCACACGTTGACCGTCGCCCGTGTGGACCGCCTGTGCACGGACGCCGCGGCGATCACGTTCGCGGTGCCGTCCGGGCTTGCCGAGGTGTTCGCCTTCCGGGCCGGTCAATCGGTGACAGTGCGCCGAAGCGGTGCGGGCATCGATGAGCGGCGCTCGTACTCCGTCTGTTCGGCCGTGGGGCGGCCGCTGCGAATCGGTGTGCGACAGGTGCCAGGTGGCGCGGTGTCCGGTTGGCTCGTCCACGAGGTCCGCCCGGGCGACGAGATCCAGGTGCAGGCACCGACCGGTTCGTTCACGCCGGATGTCGCGATGCCGGGTCGGCACGTCCTTCTGTCGGCGGGTTCGGGGATCACGCCGGTGCTGTCGATCGCCGCGTCGGTGCTCGCTCATCCCGCCGCTGAGGCAACGATCGTGTACGGCAACCGGCGCACCGAATCGGTGATGTTCGCCGACGAGGTCGCGGACCTGAAGGACGCGCACCCGCGTCGCGTTCAGATCGTGCACGTGCTCTCGCGGGAAGCGCAGGAGGTCGAACTGTTCAGCGGTCGCCTGGATGCATCCAAGTTGCGTGAGCTGCTCCCGGCGGTGTGTGAGATCGGTGGCGTCGACCACTGGTGGTTGTGCGGCCCGTTCGGCATGATCACCGACGCGATCGAGGTGTTGGCCGAGTTCGGCGTGCCCCGTGAACGAATCCACCGCGAGCTGTTCTACGTCGAACAGCTTCCGCCGGCCCCAGAGACCCACCGCGAACCGCCAGTCACCGGCGGCAGCCAGGTGACCGTCATCCTCGACGGACGCGCCACAACCACCACGGTGCGGCACGTCACGCCGGTGCTCGATGGCGTGCAACCGGTGCGGCCTGACCTGCCGTTCGCCTGCAAGGGCGGCGTGTGCGGCACCTGCCGAGCCAGGCTGGTCAGCGGAGAGGTCGACATGCGCCGCAACTTCGCTCTCGAGCCGGCGGAGCTCGACGCGGGGTTCATCCTCACCTGCCAGTCGTTGCCTGTCTCCGAAGCGCTCACCGTCGACTACGACGCCTGACACCGCCCGCATCGTGGTCATCGTGGTCATGGGTGTCGCGGGCTCGGGCAAGTCCACCGTCGCGGCGCTGCTCGCAGATCGGCTCGGCTGGGATCTCGCCGACGGTGACGAGATGCATCCGGGCGCCAACGTCGAGAAGATGGCCACCGGACAGCCGCTCGACGACCAGGATCGATCGCCCTGGCTGGCGCAGATCGCGCAGTGGATACGTGAACACGTCGACGCGGGCCGGCCGGGGATCGTCACGTGTTCGGCGCTCAAGGCCAGCTATCGGGACGCGCTGCGCGGTCCCGAAGTCGTGTTCGTCCACCTCACGGGGTCCCGAGACCTGATCGAGCACCGGCTCGCCGCGAGGCGCGGGCACTACATGCCGGCGAGCCTGCTCGAGTCGCAGCTCGCGACGCTCGAGCCTCCGACTCCCGACGAGAACGCCGTCACGGTGAACATCGGCGCAAGCGCGTCGGACGAGGTCGCCGAGATCCTCCGACTGCTGGGTCTGGACGACGAGCCGAACCCGCCCACGGCGTCCGGCCCCGGCGACACCGTGGCAGGCTGACTGCGTGGCCGACGTGGTGATCCGCTTCTGGGCAGGAGCCCGCCGCGCTGCCGGGCATGCCGAGGAGACCCTGTCCGCGTCGTCGGTCGGTGACGTGCGCACGGAGCTGGCGGCTCGTCCCGCACTCGCGAAGCTGTCAGAGGTCGCCTCGTTCCTGGTCGACGGTCAGCTGGCTTCGGACGCCACCGTCCTGGCCGTTGGCGATGTGGTCGACGTGCTTCCGCCGTTCGCGGGCGGCTGACCGCCTTCTCATCGCAAATCCCACCAGATGACCCACAACGGTCGATCACTGGTAACCCTCGCGACACATCGGCTCGTCACCCTGGAGACATCACTCGAGAGGTACGTCGTCGAGGAAGGGGTCGATCGATGACAAGACAACCGAGCGAACACGACCGGTACGTCGCGAAGGTCAACAGCCTGGTGGCGGCAGGACGCGACGAACTGGCCGACGAGGTCGCCGCCCAGTACTCGCGGACGGAGCCGTCGGGACGCGACGCATTCTGGTCCGGCGACACTCCGGGATGGCCGAGTCGTACCGGACGCTGACGTCGCGAGCGCTGACTGTCGCTCGTGCCGACTTCTGTCCTACAAGCTCCGGCTGTTCCCACAAGCCCCGGGCCGTGACGCCTCATCCAGTCACGTTGGGCCCGGCCCGTTCGACGGCAAAGCGCACCAGCACCCTGTTCTGGTCGATCATCGCCTGCCGGTACTCGTCCCAATCCGGATGTTCGCCTGCCGCCAGCCGGTAGTAGTCGACGAGCAGCTCGAGCGCTTCGGGCTGCGGGATGATCTCAGCAGTGCCGTCCAGCTGCACCCAGTCGCCGTAGAAGGCGTCCGTGAACGCGATCAGTGACACGCGTGGATCTCGGCGCAGGTTGCGCACCTTGACCGCGGGCTCTCGCGTGCTGACGGCCACCCGGCCCGCGCCGTCGATCACCGCGGTCACGGGCGACAGCTGGGGCCGTCCGTCCGAGCGGAACGTCGACAGCACGGCACGGTGGTTGGAGCGGACGAAGTCGCGAGCCTGTTCGGGATCCATGTCAGCGCTGGAAGGTTCGGACGATCTCGGCCCGCGCGAGCGTATGGAACACGAGGTTGAAGGACACGACGGCAGCGCTGGCCTCGTCGTCGACGCCGAGGGAGTCGACGTCAACGGCGTGGATCACGAAGTAGTAGCGGTGGGGACGATCGCCGTCCGGCGGATACGCGCCGCCGTAGTCCTTGGTGCTCCAGTCGTTGCGTACGTGAAATGCGTTGCCCGGCAACGTCGCGTCGGCGGCGCCGGCGTTGCGCTGCAGCGAGGTCGTGGTCGCGGGTACGTCGACGAGTACCCAATGCCAGAATCCGGACGGCGTGGGCGCGTCGGGGTCGTAGCAGGTGATGACAAAGCTCTTCGTCTCAGCCGGGAAGCCTTGCCATGACAGTGCTGGAGACTCGTTCGTCGCGCCCTCGGCGGCACCCAGGTAGGCGTGCGCCGCAGGGAGCTTCTGGTCGTCGAGGAAGTCGGCGCTGGTGACTGCGAACGCGGGAACCTGTGGCAGCTTCTGGTAAGGGTCTTGCGCTTCGGGTCGGTCAAGGCTCATCTCGACGATCCTCCTGCTTCGTTGGATGTTCTGCTTCGACCCTAGAGTGGTTCGGACGGCCGAGATAGGGGAGTGAGCCGATGGCTGACAGCAGGCGACGGACACCGCTCGTCGTCGGCATCGGCGGATCGACCAGCACGACGTCGGTGACCACCCAGTTGCTCCGCGCGGCACTCGCCGAGGCAGCCTCCGGCGGCGCCGACACGGCCGCCTTTACCGGAGAGCACCTGGCGTCGCTGCCGATCTACGGCGCAGCCGATGACGCGTCGCCGGCGGCCCGTGAGATGGCCGAGTCGGTGCGCGCGGCAGACGCGGTGATCATCGCGACGCCCGGATACCACGGCGGGATGTCCGGACTGGTGAAGAACGCCATCGACCATCTCGAGGTGCTGCGCGACGACTCCCGGCCGTACCTCGACGGCCGTGCGGTGGGTGTCATCGTCGCTGCATCCGGCTGGCAGGCATGTGGTTCGACGTTGGTCTCGGTGCGCTGTGCCATTCACGCGTTGCGCGGGTGGCCCACGCCGTTCGGCGTCACCGTGAACTCGGCCGAGCAGTTTCCCGGCGAGGACGGCACGTTCGACGAGCGCGTCACCGGCGCCTTGCGCATCCTCACCGACCAGCTCCTGGAGTTCGCGTCGTGGCGTGCCGCGGCCGAGACATGACTGGTCCGGGAACGCTGCGGTGGCAGACGACGCTCGACGGCCTGGTCGCCGATGCGGTAGCTGCTGGGCTCGCGTCCTGGAGCCGCGCGGCCGAGGTGTCGGTCGCACCCATCGATCCTGACCTTGCCGACACCGCGGCCTTCTGCGAGCGCTATGACGTCGACCTTGCCGACTCGGCCAACTGCGTGGTGATCGCCGGACGACGGGGCGAGGTCGTGTCGTACGCGGCGTGCGTCGTCCTCGCGACGACGAGGGCCGACGTCAACGGCGTCGTGCGTCGGCGATTGGGAGCACGCAAGGCTTCGTTCGCCCCGATGACCGACGCCGTCGAGCTCTCCGGCATGGAGTACGGCGGGATCACACCGATCGGGCTGCCGTCGTCGTGGCCGGTGCTCGTCGACTCCGCGGTGCTCGGCCGCGGCACGGTCGTGATCGGGAGCGGGCTTCGGCGCTCGAAACTCGCCGTGCCGGCCGCGGCGCTCGCCGAGCTGCCGACGGTCGAGATCGTCGAAGGATTGGCCAGCTCGGCCGACTCCCTAGGGCCCGCATAGCAGCCGAGGTGCGCTGTTCGATCACCTCTTCCCCGCTCGTGACCGGTTGGGCTATTGGGCAGCGGTCCGCAGCGGGGAAGACCTGATCACATCACATGTCACGGCGATCCGATGGCGTCGAGCAACGCGTCATGCAGCAGGCCGTTGCTGGCCGCGGCGTTGCCCTGATGGACGCCGTCGACGCCGTCGAGGCCGGTGAAGCGGCCACCGGCCTCGGTGACGATCGGCGCCAACGCAGCCATGTCCCACAGTGACAACGCCGGTTCGGCCGCAATATCGACGGCGCCTTCGGCCACGAGCATGTACGACCAGAAGTCTCCGTAGGCACGGGTGCGCCACACCTGATCGGTGAGTGCGATGAACGCGTCACGCCGGCCGAGGTCGGCCCATCCGCCGAGTGACGCATACGACAGGCTCGCGTCGCCGAGTTGCGAGACCCGCGAGACGGCCAGGCGACGCGGTGCCTCGCCGGTCGTCGAGGCCCAGGCGCCGCCACCGCGCTGCGCCCACCAGCGACGGCCGAGAGCCGGTGCCGACACCACTCCTACCACGGCGTCCGTGCCGTCGAGCAACGCGATGAGCGTTGCCCACACGGGCACGTTGCGGACGTAGTTCTTCGTCCCGTCGATCGGGTCGACGACCCAGCGGCGGTCGCCGGAGCCGGTCGGCCCGTACTCCTCGCCCCAGACGGCGTCGTCGGGTCGTTGGGTGGACAGACGCCCGCGAATCGCCTCCTCGACTGCGCGATCAGCGTCGCTGACCGGCGTCAGATCGGGTTTGGCCTCGACCAGCAGGTCGGCTGCACCGAAGCGGGCCCGGGTGATGACGTCTGCCGCGTCGGCGAGCTGCAGGGCAAGTTCGAGGTCGGCTGAGTACGCGAAACCGCTCGTGAGTGACACGCCAGCAGGCTACCGTCGGGGCATGTCCGACCCGTCGACTGCGAGTGCATCTGGTGCCGGAGCCGACACCGATCTCGAGTCGGCGTCCGATCGCGCGGGACTTGCCGCCGCCGCGCTTCGCCGCTGTCTCGTCGAGGCCGGCCGGCTCGCTCCGACGTGCGCGGGCAGGTACGGGCGCAGTCAGGGTCCGGTGGGGTTGTCGTGACCGCGACATCTGCCCGCGTCTCCTCGCGCGGTGGAGTCCCGCCGTTTCACGTCATGCGGGTCATCGACGCGGTCGTTGCCCGACGAGCGGCCGGCCTGCCGGTGTTCGATCTGTCGGCAGGGCAGCCCTCGACCCCGGCGCCGGCCGCGGTGCGAGCGGCGGCAGCGAAGGCGATCGACGTGGACAAGATCGCGTACACGAACGCTCTGGGCACTCCGCGGCTTCGTGCCGCGATCGCGGGCCACTACGCCCGCACCTACGGAGTCGACGTCGACCCGGCGGCGGTTGCTGTGACGACCGGATCATCGGGGGCGTTCCTCGTCGGGTTCATCGCCGCCTTCGAGGCAGGCGACACGGTCGTGCTGGCCCGTCCGGGGTATCCGGCGTACCGGAACATGCTCGTCGCGCTCGGCTGCCGAGTGGTCGAGTTGACGTGCGGGCCCGAGACCCGCTTCCAGCCGACGATCGAGCAACTCGAGCAACTCGATGTCGCGCCTGCCGGGCTGGTGGTCGCCAGCCCGGCAAATCCGACCGGGACGATGCTCCCGCCGGCAGAGCTCGCCGCGCTCACGGCGTGGTGCGATCTGCACGGCACCCGGCTGGTCAGCGACGAGATCTATCACGGCATCACGTACACCGACGCGGCAGCGACCGCGTGGCAGTTCAGCCGGAGCCCGATCGTCGTGAACTCGTTCTCGAAGTACTTCTCGATGACCGGATGGCGGATCGGCTGGATGTTGCTGCCGGACGAGCTGCGCGATTCGGTCGACCGCCTGGCGGGCAACTTCACCATCTGCCCACCCGCGCTGTCGCAGCTCGCCGCGGTTGCCGCGTTCGACGAGTACGACGAGTTGGACGGCAACGTCCAGCGGTACCGGGCCAACCGCGACCTGCTGCTGGCCCGGCTGCCCGAAATCGGCATCGAGAAGATCGCGCCGCCGGATGGCGCCTTCTACATTTACGCGGACGTGTCGCGATGGACGGGAGACTCGCTGGCCTGGGCTGCCCGCCTGCTGGAAGAGACCGGCGTTGCCGTCGCGCCCGGCATCGACTTCGACCCGGTCGACGGCGGCAAGTTCATCCGGATGTGTTTCGCGGGAGACGGCGCTGAGATCGGTCGCGGCGTGGACCTGCTCGGCGAATGGCTCGCCCACCAGCCCTAGCCGAGTGCGGTGCGGCTGATCTCGGTGATCAACAGCAAAAGTTGGCGGCCAGGGGCGCCGATTCACGCTGTTGATCACGGAAGAGTCATCGGGAACGCAGGAACGGACCTCTACCGGTCAAGTGGCCGTGTCTGCAGAACTAGCACTGCCACTTGACCGCAGATGCGGATATGGTTCTCGGCGTGTCGACGTTCCGGATCCGGGAGGCTGCCGAGCTGCTCGGCGTCAGTGACGACACCGTCCGACGGTGGGCCGATGCCGGCAGGTTGCCGACCGCCACCGAAGCTGGGCGCCGGGTCGTCGACGGCGTCGATCTCGCCCGTTTCGCCGAAGAGCTCGCGTCGGGTGTCGAGCGGCCGGCGCCGCGCAACGTCGTCGCTGAGTCAGCGCGCAACCGGTTCACCGGTCTCGTGACCCGCGTCGTGAAAGACACCGTCATGGCGCAGGTCGAGATCCAGGCGGGTCCGCATCGACTGGTGTCGCTGATGAGCCGCGAGGCCGCCGACGAGTTGCAGCTCGAGCCGGGCGTGATCGCGGTCGCGTCCATCAAGGCCACGAACGTCGTCGTCGAGGTACCCGAACAGCGACCCACCCGCACCGCCTAGCCCTGTCCAGCCGATTCCTAGCCCTGTCCAGCCGATTGCTGAGGAGAACTCGTGAAGCCCCGTGCACACGTCGTTGCCGCCGTGTCGGCGATCGCGATGGCAGTCGCAGTGACGGCGGGGTGCTCATCGAGCACGTCGTCGAAGACGAACCCGTCACCGGCCGGGGCGAGTGACCGGGGCAGCACCGCCGCGACCGCGACGGTGTCCGGCACCGTCACGGTCTTCGCCGCGGCCTCGCTGCAGGAGGCGTTCACGACGCTCGCGAATCAGTTCGAGGCAGCACACCCTGGCGTGAAGGTGAAACTGAACTTCGGCGCCAGCTCCGCGCTTGCGCAGCAGATCAACCAGGGTGCACCCGCCGACGTGTTCGCGTCGGCGTCGACGAAGAACATGTCGCAGGTGAGCAGCGCGGGCGGTGCAGCCAGCTCCAGCAACTTCGCCAAGAACGTCATGGAGATCGCCGTGCCGCCCAGCAACCCCGCGGGTGTCACGTCAGTCGCAGACCTCGCCCGCAGCGGCGTGAAGGTTGCCCTGTGCCAGTCCCAGGTGCCGTGCGGTTCGACGGCTCTGGCGGTCTTCGCGAAGGCAAAGATCACGGTCAAGCCGGTGACGCTTGAACCGGACGTGAAGTCGACCCTGGCGAAGGTCGAGTTGGACGAGGTCGACGCAGGTGTGGTGTACGTGACCGACGTCCGAGCGGCGGGCTCGAAGGTGAAGGGCATCGAGATCCCTGCCGACGTCAACGCGTCCACCGACTACCCCATCGCCACGCTGACCAAAGCAGCCAACCCGGTCGCGGCTCAGGCCTTCGTCGCCTACGTCCTGTCGTCGGCGGGCCAGAGCGTGTTGACCGCCGACGGATTCGAGCGACCCTGACTCAACTGGTCTCGCGACGACCCGCAGCCCGCACGCGCAGTGCGACTGCGGGGCGTAGCCGGGCGCCCGCACTGCTCATCCCGCCTGCGTTGATCGGTTTCGCCTTCCTCGTACTCCCAGTCGTTGCCCTGCTGGTGCGCGCGCCGTGGCGGGGGCTGGGCGCGCTGCTGTCCGACAGCAAGGTGCTGACCGCCTTGCGGCTCTCACTCGAGTGCGCCACGTCTGCCACCGTGATCTCGCTCGTCCTCGGCGTACCGCTCGCCTGGATGCTGGCGCGGCTACAGTTCCGCGGGATCGCCGTCATGCGGGCGTTCGTCACCCTGCCGCTCGTTCTCCCGCCGGTCGTCGGCGGCATCGCCCTGCTGCTGGCCCTCGGTCGACGCGGCATCGTCGGCCGCTACCTCGACGGCTGGTTCGGCGTCACCCTGCCGTTCACGACCGCTGGCGTCATCGTCGCCGAGACCTTCGTCGCGATGCCGTTCCTCGTCGTCACCGTGGAAGGCGCGCTGAGGTCGGCTGAGCGCGACCTCGAAGAAGCGGCCGTGACGCTGGGGGCGTCGCGGTTCACCGTCTTCCGTCGGATCACACTTCCGGTGATAGCCCCGTCGCTGCTGGCCGGATCCGTCCTGTGCTGGGCTCGGGCGCTGGGTGAGTTCGGCGCCACGATCACGTTCGCCGGGAACTACCCGGGCACCACCCAGACGATGCCGATCGCGATCTACAACGCTTTCGAGTCAGACCCTCCGGCCGCCACCGCGCTGAGCCTGGTCCTGCTCCTCGTCGCGGTCATCGTTCTCGCCGGGCTTCGTGATCGATGGATACGCGGCGCGTCGGCGGCGCTGTGACGGGCGGCGGGGTTGTCATGAGCGGCGGCGCTGTGACGGGCGGCGGGGTTGTCATGAGCGGCGGAGTCGACCGTGGCGCGTTCCGGTTGAGCACCGAGTTCCGCGTCGCTCCCGGTGAGGTACTCGGCGTGCTCGGGCCCAACGGTGCGGGCAAGAGCACCTTGCTGCGGGTCCTCGCCGGTCTGTCACCGCTGACCGAAGGCCACGTCGCCCTCGACGGCCAGCCGCTCGACGACGTCGAGCGCGGCGTCTTCGTGGCGCCGGAACGACGACCCGTCGGTCTGGTGTTCCAGAACTACCGGCTCTTCCCGCATCTCAGCGTGCGCGACAACATCGCTTTCGCGCCGAGGTGCCGCAACGTCGGGCGTCGTGAGTCACGGTTGATCGCCGACCGGTGGATCGCCAGATTGGGGCTCGCCGACCTGGCGAGCGCGAGACCCCGCTCGCTGTCCGGGGGACAGGGCCAGCGAGTGGCGCTTGCCCGAGCGTTGGCCGCCGACCCGCGTCTGCTGCTGCTCGACGAACCGCTGGCCGCACTCGACGCCCGGACCAAGCTAGAGGTGCGCGGCGAGCTGCGCCGCCACCTGCTCGAGTTCCGTGGGGCGACGGTGCTCGTGACCCACGATCCCCTGGAGGCGATGGTGCTGACCGACCGACTGCTCGTCATCGAGAACGGGCACGTAGTGCAGCAGGGGACTCCCGCCGAGGTCGCTCGCCGACCGGCGACGCAGTACGTCGCCCGCCTGGTCGGGCTCAACCTCTATCGGGGCGTTCGAGACCGCTCCGGGCGGGTGGACCTGGACGGCGGCGGAGTGCTCGTCGCGACGCCGCCTTGCGCGGGTGAAGGTGATTCGGTGACGACGACGGCGCGGGTGTTCATCGCTCTGCGACCGACCGCGATCGCCGTGCACACGACCCGTCCGGATCACTCGAGCCCACGAAACGTATGGCAAGGCACCGTGCGGGGACTCGAGCTGCTCACCGATCGCGTTCGCGCCGAGGTGAGCGGGCCGCCCCATGCACTCGTCGACCTCACGCCGGACGCGATCGCCGACCTGAACATCGCCGAAGGCTCGACCGTGTGGCTCAGCGCCAAGGCCACCGACGTGGAGGCGTACGCCGACCCTGGGTGACCGAGGCGTACGCCGACCATGGGTGACCGAGGCGTACGCCGACCCTGGGTGACCGAGGCGCACATCGACTCGGCGCTACCGAGCCT
>Ga0209014_10000247_pt1 | contig 30397 bp, 22 predicted proteins | sample BarGraNGADG00212_FD_184491 | JGI IMG/M metagenome (GOLD analysis project Ga0209014, IMG submission 184491) | Arctic peat soil microbial communities from Barrow, Alaska - Barrow Graham LP Ref core NGADG0002-212 (SPAdes) (version 2) | ecosystem: Environmental > Terrestrial > Soil > Wetlands >...
CCAGGGGATCAGCTTGGATCGCGTGAGCACCAGGAGCTTTGGTGAGACGCAGCCGGTGGCGGACAACGAGCTCAATGGCCAGGACAATCCGGCGGGACGGGCACTGAACCGTCGCGTGCTGATCATCGAACTGCCGTAAGGGTTCGCTGAAAGCGTGAGGGCGGAGGAGCTGACTGCTCCTCCGCCCTCATTTCATGGAATCAGCTTCATCGCTGTCGACGCGCGAGCCGCGCCAGCGGCGCCGACCGCTGCTTCAAGGGGCGCGGCGCTGGTCCGGCTGCGCGCGCGGCTCATTCGGCACGCCGCGAGAAAGCGAGATCTCGAGGTGCGCGCTTTGATCGGAACCGGCGGATACCTGCTGGAGATGTTCCGCAAATCTGCCGCTCCATGTGCGAAGCACGTACGACCCCGTGGGCACATGTTCAAGCGTAAAGCGGCCGTGGTCATCCGTCACGGTGCGCCAGGGAGTCGCGAGCACCACCACATATCCGACCATCTCGGGATGCACGTGGCAAAAGACCACGAACGCGCCCTCGTGGTCGAACACGAAGCTGCGTCGCTCTCCGGGCCCGAAGAGGCCAAGGTCGAAGGCGCTGCCGCCCTTGGGTGGGTGGAACACGTTGTGCATCACGCGGTCGCTGTTGGTGAACGAAACCGTCGAGCCCGGCGAGACGACGATGGCGTGCGGAATGAAGTGCAGCGCCCGCTGGTCCATCTCGGCCGCGACCGGGGCGGTCGCGACTCGGTCGGAAGTCTCCGCCGGAACGAGGTAGACGACCACGTCGGCGATGGCGGTACCTGCGACGGTGATGGTGCCACCGATCGTGCCGGTCTGTGCGCCCCCAACGGCGATCGGTGCGGTCGAGAACAGGACGAGGCACGCAAACATCCGACGACAGCTCATGGGGTTCGTTCCTCGTTGGCCGGCGCCAGCTCTGCCATCCAGCGGTGCAGCGTGCGACGGCTCACCCCGGCCGCCACCGCGGCGCGTGAAACATTGCCGCCGTGGAGTTCGAGCAACCGCGTCACATACTCCGCGCGGAACTCCCGCAGCGCGCGGTGCTGCGCCGCGGCATAGTCGACCGGCCATTGCGCGACTTCGTCCGGGCGCTTCCTGACGGTGTGATGGAGCGCGCTGCTGAGATCGTCGGCGGTGATGCGCCCGTCGTCGTCGAGCACGACCAGGCGTTGTGCGGCGTTCCGCAGCTCGCGCACGTTGCCGGGCCATCCGTGGCGCTCCAGCGCGACCCAGGCATCGGGCATCACCTGAGGCGGCCTGCGCCGCGCCGCGCTCGCGAACTCCTCGATGAATGCGTTCATGAGGAGCGGGAGATCGCCGGCGCGTCCGCGCAATGGAGGAAGGTTCAGGTGCACGACGTTGAGCCGGTAGAACAGGTCTTCCCGGAAATCACCCTTGGCGACGGCCTGTTCGATGTCACGGTTCGTGGCTGCGATGACCCTGATATCGAGTTCGATGAGGCGCGAATCACCCAGGCGCCGCATCTGCCGTTGTTCCAGTACACGGAGCAGTTTTGACTGGAGTGTCGTGGACAGTTCGGCGATCTCGTCGAGGAATACGGTGCCGCCATTCGCGTCCAACAGGAGCCCTTTCGTCCGCTGCACCGCCCCGGTGAACGCTCCGCGCTCGTGCCCGAACAGCTCCGACTCGAGCAGGCCGGCCGGCATCGCGGCGCAGTCGACCGCGATGAACGGTCCGGCGCTGCGCAGGGAATGGGCGTGAATGAAGCGGGCGACGAGGTCCTTGCCGGTGCCGCTCTCGCCGGTGATGAGTACGCTCGCGTCGGTGGGTGCCACCTTGCCGGCCTGCTCGAGCATCCGCGCCATCACAGGGCTGGAGCCAAGGATGCCGTCGCCGCCGAGCGTGCGTGCGACCTGCCGCCGGAGCGAGCGGTTCTCCACGGTCAGTCCGCGGTAGCGCGCCGCGCGCTCGACGGCGACGAGGAGCTGGTCCGCCGTGAACGGCTTTGTGAGGTAGTCGAACGCGCCTTCGCGTACGGCGGTCACGGCCGATGCGACCGTGGCGTACGCCGTCATCACGATCACCGGCCGCGCGGCTTCATCGGCAACGGCCGCGGCGAGTATCGTCATCCCGTCAGCGCCCGGCATCCGGAGGTCGGTGATGATGACGTCCGGCTCCACGTCGCGTGCCACCTCACGAAACCGCAACGGTTCCCCGAGCGTGACACACGAATAGCCCTCGCGTGTGAGCAGGCGCTCGCAGTTCTCGAGCATCGCCGGCTCGTCGTCGATTATGAGTACGCGAGCTCTTTCCATGTCGCACCTATTGGTTCCAAAGGCAGCCTCACCACAAAGCGGCACCCGCCGCCAGGCGCCATGTCGAGCAGGATGGTACCCCGATGCCGGTCGATGATGCTCCGGCAGACGGTGAGTCCGAGCCCCGTGCCGCGTCCCGCTTCCTTCGTCGTGAAGAACGGCTCGAACACGCGCTCGCGGAGGCCGGCGGGAACGCCGGGACCGGTGTCGCACACCTCGATCTCGGCCGCGTCATTTCCGGCGCTGGCGCGAATGGTGAGTGTGACGACTCCGCCCGCCGGCGTGGCATCGGCCGCGTTGAGCAGGAGGTTGACGATCACGGTCTCGATCGCCTTCTCATGCCCGACGATGGACGGTACCGGGGACTCGACAACGAGTGCCAGGTCCAGCCGCCGCGTGGCGAACGTCCTGCGCAACAACGCGACCGTGCTCTCGGCCACTGCGCCGAGCGCGATGGGCCCGGCGTCCTGCTGTTCATCGCGCGCGAAACGCAGGAGGCTCGACGTCAGATCCCGGAGCCGTTCGACGTGCTGCTGCAAGGTGTCGATGTCGGCGGCGAGCGGGCTGTCGCTCCAGTGGTCGCGGATGTCACGCTGCATGCACTCGATCCGGTTGCCGATGATCGCGAGCGGATTGTTGATCTCGTGTGCAAGCCCTGCCGCCATCACGCTGATGACGGCGAGACGCTCCGAACGCCGCATCTGATCCTCGAGGCGCGATTGGAGCCGGTTGTCGCGCACGATCAACGACGAGCCAAGCGAGCGACCGCCCGGAGCGGTGATCTCCGTCTGGGTCAGCGTGATCCTGATCGGCGTCGCGTCCTTGGCGAGCACCTCCGTGAGGAAATTCACGACGGCATGCTCTCGTTCGAGCTCGCGCTGCAGCACCGTTCGCTCGCGCACGGCCTTGTCGTCGCTCGGCCTCAGCACGTCATCGATATGCCTGCCGACGGCCTCGTCGCTCGAGTAGCCGAACAGCCGCTCGGCGCCATGGTTCCAGATTCGCACCACACCAGCGGGGTCGAGCCCGATGATGCCGTCCGCGGCGTGTTCCAGGATGTCCGTGAGTTCGGCATGCGTCTGCTCGAGCAGGGTCGTGCGTTCGGCGATGAAGGCCTCGCGCTGAGCCCGGTGCTCCGCGATCTGTTGTGCGACGAGCGTGAAGTCGCGTGCGAGGTCCTCGAACTCGTCGTTCGTCTCGACGCCGAGTGGCTGTACCGGCTCGTTGCGCGCCAGACGCCACGTCGCGTTCCGGATCCTGAAAATCGGCTTCGTGAACTGATCGGCCGCGACCATCGCGAGCCCGATGACGAGCAGCGTCACCAGCGCCGCGGCGAGCAACACCGACGCGATGAATCCGCGCGCGGGCGCCCTCAGCGTTGCGAGGGGCACGGCCCGGTACAGCGACAACTTCGAGCGCGACGAACCACCGAGTGAGAGTGGCTGGAAGCTGACGAGATTCTGGTCCGGCGTCACCAGCGCACCCGTGCGTCCCGAGAGGATCGCGTCAGCGACATCGCGCGGAAAGTCGCTGCGCACACTGACCTGATCGCGTGTGGCGAGCAGCGTGGCCCAGTCCCGTTTCCGCTCGGAGTGGTAGAGAAAATGGCCTTCCTCGTCCACGAGGCCGGTCACCCCGGTCAAGCCGGGCGACGCATGATCGAGCTGTGCGAAAAGTGCCGACGCGTACGCCTCTCCGATCACCGCCCCGAGGAACTCGCCCGTCGGGCCGTGCAAAGGGAACAGGATCGCGACCGCGGGCAGCGGCTGGCCGAGTCCGCTCCCACCCGGACCCGCGACCTCCACGGGGAAGATCAGCCGCGTTCGGGGCTGCATGATGCTCGCGCGCCAGGCGTAGTACTCGCCGCCCTCGGCGGGTAGCGGGTCAGCGCCGGAGGCGCGCACGACGAGCCGGTACTGCCCCGCCGCATCGACGAGCTTCACCTGATAGAGCGAGGGCTCCGTCCGGAGGAGCGACGAGACGACCCACTGCGCTTCCGTCAACGCCCGGCCTGTGATGGGGCGATCGGCGAGGAGCGGACCCTGCACGATCTTGGTGATGAGGTCGACGTGCTGTTCCGCCGCCTGCATCTCCCGTGCTGTCGCCGTCTCCGCCATCTCGAGGTCGTACGCCAGTGCGTTCCGCGCGTTGGACAAGATCTGCCGAACGGTTTCGCGCGCGCCCATGAACGAGACGACGGCCAGCGGCCCGAGCGCCACGAGCGCGAAGGCGATCGCGAGCTTGACCCGAATGCTGAGGCGCGGGAAGAGCTTGTTGACGTTGATCATGGGCTACGCGCTGAACAATACATCGCTCCTCCTCCGATCACGCTTCGCATTCTCCGCGCATTCGTGGCGCATGCGCTGTCTCAATGTGTCACCGGATGTCACACATAGGCCGGTCGCCATGACCGAAGTACCGCGATTGCCGGGCTTTGATTGCGGCTCACAACCCTTTGCGAGGGAATGGCTTGCACCAGTAGCACCGCAGTCGCGCACCGAGATGGCTCAGCGTGGCACCGTTGGTGCAATTGCAATGTACATGACAATTCAACGACGGCAGTTCTTGAAAGCAGGAATGGTGGTCGCGGGGGGTGCGGCCGCGGGCATGCTTACGCGGAGTCACGCGGCGAACGACGCGAGCACGAAGGCGTCCGGGCGGCCTCCGGGAGAGGCCACGCTGGCGCTGACCGCGGAGGGCGACTTGGTCCTGGCATCGGCGCCAGCTGGCGCGTCTTCGCACGCCAGCGATGAAGCGCGGCGCGGCGTCCCCGGAAAGAAGTGGGTGATGGTGATCGACCTCGCCGCCTGCGACGGGTGCGGCAAGTGCAGCGCGGCGTGCTCGAAGAGCCATTTTGTTCCCGCCGACCGCGAGTATTTGCGGATCTTCAAGATGCAGGATTCAGCGGATACGGCTCCGTACTGGCTGCCGCGTCCGTGCTTCCACTGCGACAATCCGCCGTGCGCGCGTGTCTGTCCCGTGGGCGCGACGTTCAAGCGGGACGACGGCATCGTCCTGATCGACAACGAGCGCTGCATCGGGTGCCGCTTCTGCATGGCGGCGTGCCCCTTTACGGCGCGCTCGTTCAACTGGAGCCGTCCTGACAATTCGCCCGCAGCGGAAGCCAAAGGCTACTCACCGGAGTGGGGCTACCCGCGCCGGGTGGGAACGGCCGAGAAGTGTGACTTCTGTGCCGATATGGCGCGCGAGGGAAAACTGCCGCACTGCTCGGGCACTTGCCCCATGGGCGCCATCTACTTCGGCGACGAAAACGAGGACGCCGTCACCAACAGCAAGGGTGATACGGTGCAGCTCTCGAAACTGCTCCGCGACCGTGCCGGCTTCCGGTATATGGAAGACCTCGGCACACAGCCGCGCGTGCATTATCTGCCGCCCGCCGACCGACGCTATCCGGCGCCGGGCGAGCGCGGCGCCCAAACCCTGAACGCCACCAAGGGAGCGACACAACGATGAGCGCGATGCCCTGGCCGGTGGATCCCCCGGCATTGAGAAAACTCGGAGAGTCCCACGAGGCCGTCGTCGAGCGAGACCTGCTCGCGACCCTCGATCCCCTCGGCCGTCGTGGCCGTGTGTGGATCGTGGGTCTCGCCTCGGTCGTCGGGTGCGCGCTCCTGGCCTGGATTTACCAGCTCGTGCACGGCCTCCGCGTTACGGACATGGGGAATGTCGTGTCGTGGGGCACGTACATGACCAATTTCGTCTTCTTCATCGGGATCAGCCACGCAGGCACGCTGATCTCGGCGATATTGCGCGTGACCGACGCCGGATGGCGGCGGCCGATCACGCGCATGGCGGAGGCGATCACCTGCATCGCGCTGCTCGTCGGCGCGAGCATGGTGGTGATCGACATGGGACGCCCCGACCGCGCCTTGAACCTGCTGCTCCACGGCCGGTTCCAGTCGCCCATCCTGTGGGACCTCGTGTCGGTCACGACGTATCTCACGGGCAGCTTCTTCTATCTGTACGTGGCGATGATCCCCGACATGCCGATCCTCGCCCGGGACGCACGGGCGCGCGGCCGTTCACCGCTGCTCATCAAGTTCTACGAGGTCCTTTCGCTCGGATATCGCGAGTCGCCCGAGCATCGCCGCCTGCTGGCCCGCGCGCTCGGCGCGATGGCCGTCATCATCATTCCCGTCGCGATCTCCGTACACACGGTTGTGTCGTGGGTGTTCGGTATGACGCTGCGGCCCGGCTGGCACAGCACCATCTTCGGCCCGTACTTCGTGATCGGCGCGATCTTCTCCGGTACCGCGGCGATCATCACCGCCATGGTGATCTTCCGGAAGGCGTACCATCTCGAGACCTATCTCCGGCCCGAGCACTTCCACAAGCTCGCGAAGATCCTGCTCGTGTTGTCGCTGCTCTACGCGTACTTCACGCTCAGCGAGTACCTCACCACGTGGTACGGCGGCGCCGAGACCGACGTGCGCCTGCTCGCGCTCCTCGCGGGGAACGGGACCGTCGGCGCGGTCTTCTGGGCCTGGGCGACGTTCGGGCTGTTCGTGCCGATCGGGCTGTTGCTCTTCCCGAGCAAGCGGTCGCTGGGCTCGATCATGACGGCGTCGATCCTGATCAACATCGGCATGTGGGTCAAGCGCTACCTGATCATCGTGCCGACGCTGGAGACGCCGTTCATCCCCGCGCAGAATGCCGGGATCACGCCGCACTACTTCCCGAGCCTGATCGAATGCACGATCACGGCCGGCGCGTTCGCCGGGTTCGTGCTGCTCTACATCCTGTTCTCGCGAATCTTCCCGATTCTGTCGATCTGGGAGACCGCCGAGGATCTCGCGGAAGTCAAACACGCGCCGGCGCCTGCACCCGTAAGAGTGCATGGCCGCGCCATGCCGGCCGCGCTGCCGTTGTTGCTCGTCGCGGTCGGACTGTCGGTGCTCGCTCCGTGGACGACGGCACGCGCGCAGGCGCCGGCAGCGCCCGCCTCTGCCACCCAGATCGATCTCAAGCGCACGACCGAGGACAAGGAGGAGATGCTCGTGGCCACCGTCACCGCGAACGGACGTCCGGTCGCCGGTGCGGTGGTGGTGTTCTCCGTCCTCCGCAAGTTCGGGACGATGGCGCTCGGCGAAGACCAGACGCTGACCGACGGCACGGCGGCCGTGAAATACCCGCACGGCCTGCCGGGCGATTCCCACGGCGAGCAGACGTTCAGCATCGAAGTACGATCCCCGCCGGCTCTCGCCGGCCCGCCGGTACAGGTGATCCTCGGCGGCGCGGCGCCGGCCCGCATCACGCCCGTGGAAGTTCCCCGCGCGCTCTGGTCGACGCGGGTGCCGCTTGCACTCGTGGGCACAATTATGGCCCTGCTGCTCTGTGTCTGGAGCACGTACGGTTTCGTCGTCTCACAGCTGGTTGCGATGTATCGCCTCCCAAAGGAAGGGTGAACCATGTCGAGCAAACGCATTGTTACCACGATCGAGGCGCACGCGCGCACACTCATGCTGACGCTCGCGATGCTGATCGCGGTGTTCGCCGCGGCGCCGGCGCGCGCGCAGGGACCGCCGGACGTTTTGTGGGTCGCGCCGGAGCGCGCGAGCCACCGGGCGAATCCGGTCCTGCCGACCACCGACGTCTTGAAAAAGGGCCACGATCTGTTCCACCGGGACTGCGAGCAGTGTCACGGCAAGGCCGGGCACGGCGACGGTCCGCAGTCGTTCTCGCTCGAAAAACATCCCGCCGATCTCTCGTCGGACCGCGTGCAGTCTCAGCCCGATGGGGCGTTCTTCTGGAAGATGACGGAAGGTCGGGGCGTGATGCCGAAGGCTACGCTGGGCGAAAACGAAAAGTGGTCCGTGATCGTCTACATTCGAACGTTTTCAGCAAAACATTAGGACTGTGGGTCGCAAACGCTTACTGTTTGACGCTTTCGCAATCCTTAACTTGCCAAGGAGCCCTCGATGTTCGTGATCGCCGCGCTGGCCGCAACTCTGTCTGTTGGAGCTGTCTCAGACCTCGCACCTCGCCCTCCGGCGTCGCTTGAGGTCAAGGATCGCGTGGAGCTTGCGTTCCTCAACAAATACGCCGCGCGGATACCGAGTTTTTCCCGGCAGACCAAGCTCGCCTGCAACATGTGCCACAATGGGTTTCCGCAACTGACATCGTTCGGGCGGCTGTTCAAGCTGAACGGTTACACGATGACCGGGCTCCAGATGATCAAGGCGCAGGAAGACAGCGCGTCGCGGTTGCAGCTCTCGCTCTCCCCCATCGCGCCGCTGTCCGTCATGGCGATCATCGCCGCGACCAATGTCTCGACGCCGGTGCCGGGTACGCTCGCGACGACGACCGAGCTTCCACAGCAGCTCAGTCTGTTCGCCGCAACCGCATTGTCTCCGAACATGGGCATCTTCAGCCAGCTCACCTACACGGCCCAGGACGGTCGAATCGGCATCGACAACCTGGATCTTCGCTACGCCCGTCACATGCAGTTCGGCGAGCACGACGCCATCGTCGGGCTGACGCTCAACAACAACCCCACCGTCCAGGACGTCTGGAACACCACGCCTGCGTGGAGCTACCCATTCAACACGGCCAGTATCGCGCCGTCGCCCGCCGCGGCGACGATCGTCGAAGGCGCGCTCGGGCAGCAGGTGCTCGGACTCGGCGCGTACACGCTCTTCAACAACGCCATCTACGCGGAACTCTCGGGATACGTCGCGGCGCCGCAAGGGGCCGCACTCCCGCTCGACTCCACGGCCTCGAACATACCGAAGGCGATCTCGCCGTACTGGCGTGTTGCCTTCCAGCACGACATGAGCCCGTCGACGTACCTGATGGTCGGTGCGTTCGGTCTCTCGGCCGACATCTTCCCGACCGGCGTCACCGGCACGACGAATCACTTCAGGGATCTCGGCTTCGACGCGCAGCTCGAACAGAAGGTCGGCACCGGCATGCTCATCGGCCGGGCCAGCTACATCCACGAGGACCAGCAGCTTCCCGCCTTCTTCGTCGGTGTGCCGCCGGCTTCGGAGAACGCGACGAACACGGTGAGCACGTACAAGTTCAACGTATCGTTCATGCCGAGCCAGACGCACACGCTCACGGTCGGGTACTTCGGAATTTCAGGCACTTCCGACAACGTGTTGTACGGCAGCGCGCCCGTGACCGGGAGCGCATCCGGCAGTCCGTCGAGCCAGGGCGAGACCTTTGAGTGGTCCACGAATCCGTGGATGAACGTGCGGCTCGGAGTGCAGTATATTGCCTATCAGAAGTTCAACGGCGGCTCGACGTCGTACGATCTCAGCTCTGGCGGTCGAAACGCGAAGGACAACAACACACTGTACATGTATCTCTGGTTTGCCTACTGACGTGGCGGGACGAGAGAGGAATAAGGTCGAGCGCCGCCGCCGTATTGGCGCGGCGCTCTTGACCGTTCTCGCCGCGGTTCTCGCGACTGCCGCCGGCTCGGCGGGCGCGACGACACCGCGGGTAACCGTACCGGCGCAGCAGGAACCCGACACCAGCAAGATCACTCCCGCGATGGTGGATGCGGGACGGACGATCTTCCACGGCAAGGGAACGTGCTTCGCCTGCCATGGCATGAACCTGGAGGGCACCCAGGTTGCGCCCACGCTCAAAGCCCACGCGTGGCGAGACGCGAAGAAAGGGGAATTCGCCGCGATCTTTTATGTCGCCACCCACGGCGTCCCGGGGACGCTGATGGTGGCATTTCCGAACGGCATTTCGCGCGCGGAGGCGCTCAACGTCGCCTCATACGTGTGGTCCGTCGGGCAGGGGAGAGCAAAACCATGATTTTCGCCGTCGCCGTCGCCACGCTGGCGGCCACGCTGGGCGGTGGTGCGGCCACTCCGTCGGCTGCCCCCCTCCCTTCATCTCCCCGTGTGGCGGATTCCGTGAACGACACGTTCAGCGGAAAGCACGAGGCGCATCTGCTCGTCGGGCGATTGACGCCCACCTTCGCTCGCCAGACGCGGCTCAACTGCGCGGTGTGTCACCTTGGCGGTTTCCCGCAGCTCTCCCGTTTTGGCCGCCTGTTCAAGCTCAACGGATACACCCTGTCGCATCTTGCGGCGATCCCGCAACAAGCCGACAGCACGAACCGGCCATCGCTGGCACTCGCCACGATTCCGGGCCTGTCGACGATGGCGCTCGTCTCCGCCACCAGCATGGCGAAGGCGCTGCCCGGAACGCCGGGCACGCGGGCCGAGTTCCCGCAGCAGTTCTCGCTGCTTTTCGGTGGCGAGATCGCCCCGCACCTTGGAGCGCTCGCGGAACTGTCGTACACGGACCTGACCGGCAGAGTCTCGATCGACAACACGGACGTGCGTTTCGCGAACCACACGCGGCTGCTCGATCGCGACCTGCTGTACGGCGTGACGCTGCACAACAACCCCACGGTGCAGGACGTGTGGAACACCGCACCGGCGTGGAGCTACCCGTTCACCTCGCCTGCGCTCGCGCCGCATCCTGCCGCCGCCACGCTGCTCGATGGCGGGCTCGCGCAATCCGTGCTCGGTCTCGGCGCATACGGCTGGTTCGACAACATGCTGTACGCCGAGATCGCGACCTACACGTCCGCGCCGCAAGGATCACGCGGGCTCGTCGATTCGACGTCGCGCACGATCCGCGACCTGGCGCCCTACTGGCGCGTGGCACTGCAGAACCGCAACGGGCCGGTGTACATGATGGTCGGCACCTACGGCATGGTGACGCAGCTCGCGCGCGGAACCGGCTCCGGCGCGTCGGGCTCCGGGTGGGATCGGTACGTCGATGTCGGTGGAGATGCGCAAATCGAGCGTGCGTTCGGCAAGAGTTATTTCGTCGCTCGGGCGAACTATACGCACGAGAACCAGGACTTCTCCGGCGCGTTCACGCGGGCGTCCAACCCGACGAACACGCTGGACAGCTGGAGGCTGAACGCCACGTACGGGCCGGTCTCCGACTGGTCGTTCGGCGCGGCCTACTTCGCGACGACCGGTTCCACGGATGCGCGGCTCTATCCGGCCGCCTCCGTCACGGGGAGCCGGACGGGAGATCCCGGCTCCAACGGAGAGGTGGCCGAGGTCACGCTCAATCCGTGGCTCAACGCGCGCGTGGGCCTGCAGTACGTCATGTACCAGCGATTCAACGGCAGCTCGACGTCCTACGATCTGGTCTCGGGTGGTCGCAGTGCGAAGGACAACAACGCGCTGTTCCTGTACTTCTGGTTTGCGTACTGACAGCGCGGACGGCCGCGATCCATCGCGCTCCGTGGCTCCCAGATCGTTTCCTTCCCCGGAGGACAATCGATGAACTCGGCGACGAGCGGTTATCTCGAAAAGTGGGGATTTCTCCCGCTCCGATGCGTGGTCGCACTGGTGTTTCTCATGCACGGCGGGCAGAAGGTGCTCTACTTCGGAGTCAGCGGCGTGACGGACATGCTGACCAAGCTGGGGTTCGCCTATCCCGCCTTCTTTGCGGTCCTGCTGATCATCATCGAGCTGGCCGGAGGCCTCGCGATCCTGTTCGGCTTCTACGCGCGAGCGGCGGGGTTGGTGCTGGCCGTCGAGATGGCCATCGCGATCTTCGTCGCCCGGCTCACGGGCGGATTCTTCACGCCGTACGGCTACGAATTCGAACTGACGCTGATGGGCGCATGCCTGACGTTCGCGGCGGTCGGCGCAGGAGGCGCGTCGATCGACGAGTTCATGCGGCGCCGGCGCGCGACAGTCACCTGATCCAGACGACGAGCAACGGCTGAAGATTCCGCTGCCATTGCCGCGGCTCGCTCAGTTGCGAGCCGCGGCGCGATGCCCGGCGCCTCGCACGACCTTTCCCGGCAGCGCGTCCGTCATCTTCCCATCCGCAATCACGGGCACGCCGTTCACGAGCACGAACCGCATTCCGACCGACAGCTGATTCGGCTGCTCGAAGGTCGCGACGTCGCGGATTGAATCGGGGTCGAACACCACCACGTCGGCCCACATTCCCTGCTTGAGCACACCGCGATCGGCGAACCGCATCCGCTGCGCCGGGAGGGCGGTGAACTTCCGGATGGCGTCCTCGAGCGAGAGCGTGTGCTCCTCGCGCACGTATTTTCGCAGGATGCGCGGAAACGTCCCGTAGGCGCGCGGATGCGGATGCTCCTTGCCGAGGAGTCCGTCCGGTGCCGCGCCCTGCGAGTCGTTGTCGACCGAGGTCCACGGCTGCTGCAGCGCGAGCGCGACGTCCGGCTCCGACATCGCGAACACCGCGTTCTCCGTGAACGCGTCGTCCTCGACGAGGATGTCCATCAGCGTCTCGATCGGATCCTTGCCGCGGTCCTTCGCGATCTGGGCGAGCGTCTTTCCCTGGAGCGGAAGCAGCTTCGGGTTCTGCACGACGGCGATGAGAATCGCCTCCGGTCCCGGGATCTCCTGCCACTCGTTGTCCCACGCGGCGTTCGGCGTGAGCATGTCCTTCCTGATCTTCGCGCGCATCGCGGGATCCTTGAGGCGCTCGACCAGTTTCTTGTCACCGCCGTCGTGCGCCCACGGCGGAATGAACGCCGACGTGCTGTTGAACCACGCGGGATACGCGTACGTGTTCGCGCCGACCTCGACGCCGCTGCGGCGCGCCGAGTCGATCTTCGCGACGATCCGCGGCATCAGTCCCCATTGCGGCTTGCCGGCGGCCTTGAGATGCCAAATCTCGACGGGGATCCTGGCCTCACGACCAATTCGCACAGCTTCATCGACTGCGGCGAAAACCCCGGCGCCTTCGGACCGCATGTGCGTCGCGTAGATGCCGCCGTACTTCGATGCCTCGGTCGCGAGCGCGATCAACTCCTCGGTGCTCGCGTAGGGCGCCGGCGCGTACTGGAGCGAGGTCGAGACGCCGACGGCGCCGTCCTCCATCGCCGCGCGCACGAGCGCCTTCATGCTGTCCAGCTCGGTTGCGCTCGGCTTCTTGTCGGCGTCGCCGAGGACCATGCGGCGAACCTGGGTCGCGCCGACATAGCTCGCGAGGTTGATGCCCATTCCCGCTTTCTCGAGCCGCGCGAAGTACTGTCCGAGCGTGCGCCAGTCGGCGGTGATGTTGAGATGCTGGAAGGTGACGCGATCGGCCGCGACGATCGAATCGTTCAGTGGCGCCGCCGACGAGCCCTCACCGGTGACCTCGGTGGTGATTCCCTGGAAGATCTTCGACGGCAGGTGCGGATTGACGAGAATCGTGAGTTCCGACTGTCCGAGCATGTCGATGAAGCCGGGCGCGACGACCATGCCGTGCGCGTCGAGGCGTCTCGTGGCGGCGGCAGCGGAGAGATTCCCGATCGCCGCGATCTTCCCGCCGCGGATCCCCACATCGGCGGCGTACCACGGCGAGCCCGTGCCGTCGATGATGTGGCCGTTCGCGATGACGACGTCGAACGGCGCGGCGGCGTCGCTCGCTGCCGGCGCACATGCGCCGGCAGCGAAGAGAATGCCGAGGGCGAGAGACGCTGCAGCGAGGGTGCGCGCGGACATTTCAGCTCCGTCGAGTTGGGTGGATCGCTACCGTCCGTACAGCGCGGTGAACGTCGCCTTCGCGATGACATTCGCGTGGATGTTGAATGCGACGGCCGCCGCGGTCGCGTTGGCGGGCACGTCGATCTTGTCGACTTTCAGCGCGAACACCGTAAAGACATAGTGATGCGGCTTGTCGCCCACGGGAGGGCAGGGACCGCCGTACCCCGGCGCGCCGAAGTCGGTGTTCCCCTGCGCGGTTCCGGGCGCGAGCAACTTCTTCGCCGGATCGCCCGCGCCGGCGGCGAGCGCGCTCACGTTGCCCGGGATGTTGTACACCACCCAGTGCCACCACCCGCTCCCGGTCGGCGCGTCCGGGTCGTACATCGTGACGGCAAAACTTCTCGTTGCCGCGGGTGCGCCGTGCCACGCCAGGCTCGGTGACACGTTTTTGCCCGTGCATCCCATTCCGCCGAACACGTGTGCGAGCGGGATCTGCTTGCCCGCCGCGACTTCCTTGCTGGAGAGGGTGAACGGGCCCGCGGTCTGGGCGTTGGCGGGGACGGTGATCGCGAGCGCGAGCGCGGCTGCGGCGAGATGGATAGGCATGGTTGCAAGGGGAGTGAGATGGGAGCAGGAATGAGAATCGTGTTCGACGACCCCCAAGGAGTCTGACGACTTTCCCTCGTGCTGTCAAAACTCGAGGCGCGAAGGATGAGAACTCGGAGACCACGCCCGTGAACGCTGCGCCTTGACCGGTGGCTGAACAGGTTGGCAGCGGCTAACGTTGTGCTTCCCGATTCTCCGGAGATCCGCCACTCTCTTCCGTCGCCTGCTCATGCACGCCGTGCTTCGTCGTCCGGTTTCCAGTTGCGTCCTGGCGATGTTCGTCGCCGCTCCGCTGCTTGCACAGGACTCGACCGCTACCGATCCGCGTGCCGTGCAGCCCGAGCGGCCGACCGTCGCCACGCATGCGCACACCGTCGCGCCCGGGTACGTCGAGATCGAGACGGGCGTGGAAGGCGACCGCGCCGGTGCCGGCAAGCGGACGTACTTCGCGCCGACGGTCGCGAAAATCGGGCTGGCGACGCACGTTCAGCTCAATCTGATCACTCCCGTGGTGTTCGCCGGTCCGGGACAGTCCTCGGGCCTCGGTGACGTCGGCCTCGGCGTAAAATGGCGGCTTCTCGATCATAACGCCGTTCTCGGCGATTTCGCGCTCCTGCCTGCGATCAAGTTCCCGACGGGATCGTCGGCTCAGGGCACGGGGACAGGCACGACGGACGTCAGTCTCACCGCGATCGCCAGCTACGACATCCGCGGCGTCTCGCTGGATCTCAACGTCGCGTACACTCGTATCGGCGCACAGGGAGCGAACAGTGCATCGAGCGCCGCACTCTGGACGACGTCGTTCGGCGTGCCCCTGGCGGGGAACCTTGGCTGGCAGCTCGAGCTCTTCGGATATTCGACGATCGATGGATCGGGAAATCCATCGACGGTTGCCGTGCTCACCGGTCCGAGCTATCGAATCAGCCGGATCTTCAATCTGGATCTGGGCTTCATCAGTCCGATTCGCGGGCGGCAGCCGAACGCCATATTTGCCGGCGCGGTCTGGAACCTCGGATCGCTCATGCCTCGCTGATCGGTCGCTCCGCATCGTTGTCGGACCTTTTCCTGGAGACGCAGTGACTCGAATCGGGGCTCTTCCATTTTTCCTCGCGATCGTCGCGGCCGGCGCTGCCGCGCAATCCGTTTCTCAGCCCCGCGAGCGCGAGCTCGCGCTCCCCATTGGCGGGACCGCAGGGCGGCTCGATGCCATAACCGACGTCGCCGGCGTCGAGGTTGGCTTCACGACGCTGATCGAAGGCGAAGGCCGGCTCGTGGTCGGCAAGGGTCCGGTGCGTACGGGCGTCACCGTGGTCTTCCCGCGCGGGAAGGACAACCTCGATCCCGTCTTCGCGAACTGGTATGCGTACAACGGGAACGGGGAGATGACGGGCACCACCTGGATCACCGAAGGCGGATTCCTCGAAGGGCCGATCGGCATCACGAACACGCACAGTGTCGGCGTCGTCCGCGACGCGATCATCGCCTGGGAGACGCGCGGCGGACGTCGGCTCGTGCAGCCCTGGCAGCTTCCGGTCGCGGCGGAGACGTACGACGGCGGGCAGAACGACATCAACGGCTTTCACGTGAAACCGGAACACGTCCTTGCAGCGCTCGAGGGCGCAAAGGGCGGCGCGGTGCCCGCCGAGGGAAACGTGGGCGGCGGGACGGGAATGACCTGTTTCGGATTCAAGGGCAGCACGGGCACGGCCTCGCGAAAACTCCCGGACGCGCAGGGTGGCTATACCGTGGGCGTGCTCGTGCAGTGCAACACCGGTGCGCGAAATCAGCTGCGCATCGGCGGCGTGCCCGTGGGGCGCGAGCTCGCGGATACGCTGCTCGCCTGCACCGCGTCGAACGATCCGTCGGTTGCGATGCGGTTCGCTCGCCGCTGTGCGGGATTCGAAGTGCCGGGCGAACAAAAGCTATCGCTGCCGTTTGGCGGGTCGCTCGAAGATGGAATTCTGGAGGAAGGGCAGGGCTCGATGATCGTGGTCGTGGCGACCGACGCGCCGCTGCTGCCGAACCAGATCGAGCGGCTGCTCAAGCGATTGCCCGGCGGACTGGCGCGAGAAGGCAACGTGGCTGGGAACGGGGACGGCGACATCTTCATCGGATTCTCCACCGCAAACGCGAGAGCCGCACAGGACAGCGCACCTTCAGCGAAATTCGTATCGAACGCGCGCATCGCGCCGCTCTTCGAAGCCACGGCGCAGGCGCTCGAGGCCGCCATCACCAACGGGCTGCTCGCGGGCGAGATGATGACGGGCGCGGAATACAGGCGGCTGTATGCGCTGCCGGTGGGAAGACTGCGGGCGATCTTCGCGAAGTACGGGCAACCGCTCGAGAAGTGATGCGGGCGCCTGCTGCAAGGGTATGGCTCTCGGAGCTTGCCGTCCCCCACCGCACGTGCCAACCTCCATGACGCCCCATTATGGACTGGGCGCGCTGGAACCGGGCCGACTTCGACGCCGAACGGCAGGAGCGCTACTCGTGAACCAACCGACTCGAACGATGATTGGCTTCGCGAGCGTCGTGTCATTCATGGCGATCGCACCGGCGCAGCGCGCGGTCGCGCAGGAGGCGACGCCAGACAGTACCGCGGCGATCGCGATGCTTCGCTCCACCTGCGGCAGCGACGTCGCCCGCAACGGCACGGGCCTGCTCAACGGCGCCGTGCGCGATGTGGAGAACAACCCGGTGGGTGCCGTCGCAGTGACCATCGGATGGCGTCGTCCTCTCGACGCGAAGTCCGCCGGCAACCGCGCAGGCGCGACGACGGATCAACCGGCGCTCGGTCAGTTGACCGACGCCGAGGGCCGCTGGCACATCTGCGGTGCGCCGCTGCATGCGGCGCTCTCGATTCGAGCCGTGGCCGACGAAGGGTCGGACGAGCGAATCGCCATGCTCGACGACGGGCATTCAGTTGCCTCGGTGGATCTTTCCCTGCATTCCGTCGCGAGCGGAGGCAGCGCCGCGCGCACGGCGCGCACGAGCGCACTCGTCGTGTTCTCAGTCGAGGATCGCAACGGAAACTCGCTGGCCGGCGTGACGCTGGACCTCGTGCCCGCGAACGGGCCGGCGCGCCGCGTCGTGACCGACAGCGCGGGTCGTGCCATCGTGCCGGCGATCGAGCCGGGCAGGGCACGCGTGAGCTCGCTCGGAATGGGATACAGGCCGGGAGAGCTTCTTGTCCCGCTGGACGTGGGAAGGAATACGGTACCGCTCATTCTCGATGCCGTTCGCATCCCGGTGCTCGCCACCATCCGTGTCATCGGCGACCGCGAGGTGCTCGCGCGGCATCAAGACTTCGAGTCGCGTCGGTCGCTTCGGCAAACCACTGTGAGCATCACCGCCGAGGATATCGCAAAGCGCAACCCTGTGGACACCTGGCAGATGCTCACGAACGTTCCGTCGATGCGGGTGATACAGTATGGAAGTGGTGCCCCGGGGGTGTTCGCGATGTCGAGTCGTGAACAGCGGGTGGTGCAACGGAGGGACGGGTCGGGGGGCGGGACGTCGGTTCCCTGCTGGTACCGCGTGATGATCGACGGCGTGACGTTGCCGGACGCGATGCCGGATCTGAGCACCGTGCTTCCCACTCCGTCCGATGTGCATGGCATCGAAGTTTTCGCGGGCTTGGCCACGATCCCGCCGCAGTACAACAGCATGGTCGCGGACGGTCAGGGCGGCTCCAAATCGCCCGCCTGCGGCCTCATCGCGATCTGGACGAAGTGAAGCGGTACCCGACGGATCCCTCTCCAAGGAGATAACTCATGCGCCGATTGCTGTTCGTCGTCTGCTGCGCCGCGACCACCCTTGTGGCGCAGCCGAGCCGCGCCATGATCGGATTGGTCGGATGGCGGGACAAGTTTCCGATCGAAGATGTGACGCTGCCGTTCACACTCGACGCGCCGCTGGCCAAGTCGTACGCCGCGGTGAAGGCCGCGTTTGCCGTCCTCAAAGTTCCTGTCGACATGGATGATCCCGTTGGCGGCCTCGTCGGGATGCAGCTCATCAAGACGCAGAACATGTTCGCCGGCTACAGGATGTCGCGCATCTTCGACTGCGGCGAGAACTCCAGCATGGGACCAAACGCCGACTCGTACCGCCTGACGATCGTGTTCCTCGCGCTTCTCGATCCGCTGGATGCCTCGCACACCAAGTTGCGCGTGGGATTCGTCGCGGGCGCGGTGCCGATCTCCGGGTCGAGGTCGGCAGCTCTCCGGTGCGGCAGCACCGGTGTGATCGAGGCAAAGCTGGTCGAGCTCGCCTCCGCGCGCCTGAAGTAGCTCGCACCGCCGGCCGGCCGGCGTCCCGCCGCTACGGCGACGTTCCGCCCAGTCCGAACAGGTAGCTGAACTTAACGAACACGTTGTCGTTGGACGGCTGAAGAGCAAAACGGAACGCGTCCGGCTCGGTCAGGTTGCGTCCATACCCGACGAAGGCCACGGTGCCGGGCACCGGCTGGTACGAGAACAGGAACGAAAGCTGGAGCTGGTTGTTCTGGAACTGTGCCGCACGCGTGTAGCCGCCGGTCGCCGGGTTCCGGGTGAAGATCGGCAGGTTGCTCCGCGAATCGTCGCGCAGGTTGTCCTGGTATGCCGCGTCGTACTGACCGATGAGGCGGAGGAACACGGGCCGCGCGAGCTGGTACTCCAGGTCGAGCCGCGGAATCAGCGTCTTGCCGGCGATCGTGCCGTCGCTGTGCCGCCAGTAGATCGAAGCGTTGTAGGAGATCTTCGCCCTGAGCTTGTCGGTGGGCCGGTAGTTGAGCGCCGCTTCGGTGATGCTGATGTCCGCGGCCGACCACTCGAAGAAGTTCTCGTCGCGTCCGGCGAGCTGGAGCAGCGAGAGGTCGAACTTCGAGAACTGCGGCGTGTTGACCTGGAGGATGTAGTCGGTGTTGGCGATCGCGGCCGTGCCGGTGAACGGCGTGTACGAGGTGTCGCGTGCCGAAACGTGACCCAGGTAGTAGTTCGCGTAGAGCCTCGGGTCGTATCCGTAACTCTCGAAATAGATTCCCGCGTACAATTTCCAGCCGCCGTGCAGCGTCGCGAGCGCCGTGAAGTGATAGCGGCGATCCTCGGGTGAGAGTCCGCTCGTGAAGCTGCGGTAGACCCACGTATCGCTGTACGAGACGTCGGCGCCGACCGTCTCGAAGATTTTCGACGCCGGATAGAACGTGAGCCGGTGGTCGAACGACCCGCCCGCGGTGCCCGCGCGCGAAATGAACCCGCTCGCCGCCTGAAACTCGGGATCGATGCCGGAGAGGTTGTAGTCGAGGACGAAGGTCCGTCCGCCCCTGATGAAGTGCGCCTGCCAGAGGGGGCCGGCGGTTTCCGAGGTGCCGTTGCGCGTGGTGCTTCCCGCGGCTTGCAGCTGGAGGGAATAGATTTTCGCGAACGTCAGCCGCGCGTCGGCGCTCGCCAGGCGGCTGTAGTTCCCGCCCTCCTCCTTGTCCGTCAGCGCGACACCGACGATCGAGCGCTCCCCCACGTCCTCCTGCAGACGGATCACGTTGAACTGCGGATGGCCGCTGTTGAGTCCGCTGCCGCTGCCCTCGTCATCCACCGCGCCGAGATACGCGAACGACGCGTCGCCGATCTTTCCGGTGAGTTTCGCCGCACCGATCGGCGCCTGAATCCGGCGCGTATAGATCAGGTTGTTCGGCGTGCTGAACTGCTCGGCGCCGTCGAGAAAGAACGGGCGTTTCTCGGGGTACGAGACGGCGTTTCGGGGATCGATGACGAGTTGCGTTGCGTCCGATTCCACCTCGGCGAAATCCGGCCGGTAGGTGCCGTTGAGCGTCAGGTTGTTCGTGACACCCCAGCGCACGTTGGAGCCGAACTGCGGACGCTGGACGCCGTACTGCCAGCCTTGCGCCGCTCCCGTCGCCGGCGCGCCGCTCGCCTTCTGCGTGACGAACGGGTTGAGGTCGAGCACGAGTCCGCGGTCGAGTCCCGTCAGGCCCACCAGCGTTCCCGACTGCCCGAGGAACGACGCGGCTGCGAACTTCGCCGGATACCAGCTGTCGGAGTGCCCCGAGTGCTGCACCACTCGAATGATGTTGATGCCCCAGTCCTGCGGATCCGCCGATGGCAGCTTCACGCTCCGAAACGGGATTCGCACGACGACCTCGTATCCGAACGCGGTCACGTGCCCTTTCGATTCGTAGACGAAGTCGGGCGTGAGATCGGTCGGCGGCGGCCCCGTCTGCTGGCTCATGCCGAACGGGCACGTCGCGCACGACGCGCCGCGGCTCATCGCGAGTCCCTCGGTGATCGTGCCGTCTTCCTGCACGCCGAGCGGGTTCACCGCGAACACGAGTGCCTGGCGCGAGTTGCGGAACGGCCTGAGAATGAGCTGGACGTTGTCGTCGGCGTCGATGACGTCGCGGTTCGCCAATGCTGCGTGCACGGCACCATGCGCCTCGAACGCGCGAATGCCGAAGTAGATGGCCGTCGGCGAGTACCACACGAGCACTTCCGTCGAGTCTTCCGCGGCGGCGCCATCCACGGGCAGATACCCGGAGAATCCCGTCAGCACGGCGGCTTGCTGCCAGGGTGCCGCCGTCAGCGTGCCATCCACGGCGACGGTCGCGTCGATGCGCGGCACGCGAGCCGCGAGCTCGCCGGCGCGGCCGTTGTATACGGTAGGACTCGAGTGCGCGATGGCCGCGGCGACCGCGGCGACCTGGAGGAGAATGAGCATTGGCTGGGAAACATCCAGCGTCGCGTGGCGCCGTGCAACCCGCAAGCCGCCGGCCCGGCCGGTGACGCGCGGCCTTTCCCTCAGGTATTCAAGGCTACGGGATCGAGAACGGGCCGTTACGTAACCGGTGCGGCGGACCCCTTGCTTGACAGCGTTGGGATGCACGCGCAGTATTGGTCGCCAGAGAGGAAGTAGCTTGCGACGCCGCCAGCTTCACATACGGTGCGCCGAGGCTACCCCACATCTTCCTTCCTTAGGAGGTTCCGTGCGCAGGATACTAATGTTCGCAGCCGTGGCGCTGTTCTGCGCCGCCCCCCACTCGGCAAGTGCGCAAGCGCGCGAGGTCACCGGAAAGGTCACCGCCTCGGAAGACGGTCGGCCCATCGCTGACGCCATCATCACGCAACTCGGCCAGGCAATCGGAGCCCGCACGAATGTCGAGGGCGTCTACCGGCTTCGAGTTCCCAGCGGCGACGTGTCGATCCTCGTTCGCGTGATCGGCTTCAAGCGCCAGACGGCGCTGATCGCCGCCGGCTCGAGCACTCATGACTTCACGCTCGAGAAGGACGTGCTCGAACTCGAGGGCGTGACGGTCACCGGTCAGGCGACGACGGTCGACAAACGCAATGCCTCCACGGCCATCGCGTCGGTCTCCGCGTTGGACTTGACGTCGGCACCCGCCAAGACGGTCGACGAACAGCTCGCGGGCAAGATCTCCGGCGTCATGATCTCGGAGAACAGCGGCGTGCCGGGCGGCGGCGTGCAGGTGCAGATCCGCGGCGCCACGTCGATCCTTGGCTCCGGCGATCCGCTCTTCGTGATCGACGGCGTCATCGTTTCCGACGCATCACTCCCCTCGGGGCTGTCCGCAATCGATAGGTCGACCAACGCGGCGTCGTCCAATCAGGACCAGGTGGTCAACCGCATGGCGGACATCAACCCGAACGACATCGAGAGCATCGAGGTGCTCAAGTCGGCCGCGGCGAGCGCTATCTATGGTTCGCGCGCCACGAACGGCGTCGTCGTCATCACCACCAAGAAGGGAAAGGCCGGCGCGACGCGTTTCAGCGTCACGCAGCGCATGGGCACACAGAATATGGCCAAGAATCTGAGCTCGCGGCATTTCGGATGCTACCTCGACACGGAATGCACCAGCGCGTATGCGGTGCAGGACTGGCTCGGTGGCTCGCCAAAAGCGGACTCGGTCGCGAAGGCGAACTGCACCCCGAAGGGATGCCAGTGGTACGACTGGCAGAAGCAGATATACAGCGTCTCCGATCCCGCGTACGAGACCGTACTCTCCGCCTCAGGCGGTTCCGGCAACACGCGCTTCTACTTCGGGCTCAATGACAAGCAGAGCAAGGGCATCGAGATCAACACGGGTGCCCGGCGCACGTCCGGCCGCCTCAACCTCGACCAGACGATCGGCGACAAGCTCACCGTCAGCGGCGGCATCGACGTCACGCACAACTTCATTCAGGACGGCGTCGGCGGCAACGACAACACCGGCATCAGCCCCACGTACGCGTTCGGTTACTCGCCGGCCATCTACGACCTCCGTCAGAAGATGCCGAACGGCCAGTACATCCCCATGTACATGAGCGGTGGAGGCAGCGGCACCGCCAACCCGTTCGCCACCTTCAACTCGCTCACGAACAACGAGGAAACCTGGCGCCAGACCGCCAACCTGCGCCTCGGCTACTCGCTCCTCGCGACGGCCCACCATGCCGTGCAACTCACTTATCTCGGCGGCGTCGACCGGTTCCAGCAGGTGGGAACGATCTACTCCCCGGGCTACCAGCAATTCGAATCCGCCGACGGCCTCCTTGGCAACTCGGAGGTGACGAACGGCAACAGCTACTTCTTCAACCAGAGCGTCAACGCGGTCCATACGTGGACGCCGGGCTGGCGGTGGCTGAACTCGGCGCAGACGTCCGTCGGCCTCTCGTCCGAGACGCAGACGCTGCAGACCTACAACATCTGGTCGCAGGGCTTGCTGCCGACGCGGTTGGTTGTGGCGCCGACGTCGACGCTCAACACCTTCGGCGAGCTCATCAACCAGTTCCAGGACCAGGCGATGTATGTCAACGAGCAGTTCCTGATGCTCGATGAGAAGCTTTCGGTCTCGGCCGGCGTGCGCGAGGACCGCTCCAGCGCCAACGGCGACCAAGCGAAGTTCTACGCCTTCCCGAAGTTTTCGGCGAGCTATCGCTTCGAGAAGCCGCTCAGCAAGTGGACCAGCATGATCGACGAGGTAAAGCTGCGCGCCGCCGTCGGCCAGTCGGGCAACCGCCCGCTGTATGGCACCCGTGACCTCACGGTCGCCAGCGGCAACAACATCGGCGGTGTGGGATCGCTGATCGCCAACACGACGGTCGGCAACGCCGCCATCAAGCCCGAGACCATGAACGAGATGGAGTTCGGCATTGACGCCGCGTTCTGGAACCAGCGGGTCGGCATCGAGGCGACGCACTACGAGCGCGTCATCAAGAACCTGTTGCTCAACTACCCGCTTCCGCCGAGCTCCGGTCTCGGCACGCAGACGATCAACGGCGGGCAGATGTCGACGCGCGGCTTCGAGGGCTCGCTCACTCTCGCGGTCATCAGCAAGCGCGACCTCGAGTGGACGTTCAAGACCACGTTCCAGGCCAACGTCCAGAACGTCGACAAGCTTCCGGTGCCGGCGTTCAACGCACCGAACTCGTTCGGTGTGAGCTACGGGCGCAACCGAATCGTCCAGGGAGCGCGGCCAACCCTGATCTGGGGCAATGCCAACCTGACCTGTCTCCCAGTTCCGGGCCAAGTGATTACGGGGGCGGACGGCAAGCCGTGCCACTACCTGGATATCGGCGGCAGGTCGGCATTTCTGGCCCAGTTCCCGGGTGCCAAGATCGTCACTCACGACACGATCGTCGCGGACGCCAATCCGCGGCAGACCACCCAGTTCAACAACACGATTCGCTGGAAGAATTGGACGCTCACGGCGCTGGTCGACTGGCGCAACGGCGGCTTCACGTCCGACATGACCCAGAACCTGTGGGACGAAGGCGGCAACGCGCGCGATTACAACGCGGCGTCGCCGGTTGCTGGAGTACCCCTTGGCCAGTGGCGCTATGCCGCCTTTGCGGCCGGCGACATCCGCACCTACGTCTCGGACGGCACCAACGTCAAACTGCGCGAGGTCACGGTCACCTTTACCGCACCGAAGTCGTGGGCCAGCGTCGCGAAAGCGCGTGAGATGCGCTTCAGCCTGCAGGGCCGCAACCTCGCCATGCTGTCGAAGTACTGGAGCTACGATCCAGAGTTCAACAACTTCGGCGCGCAGAACTACAACCGCTTCATCGATCTCGGGCCGTATCCGTCGTCCAGGCAGTTCTTCTTCAGCGTTGACCTGGGGTACTAAACCATGTCAACCATATCTACGATGCCCGTCTCATATTCGTCGAGGGGAAACTCGATGCGAAACCGCATTCTTCTCGCAGCCCTCTGTGCGGGAACACTCGCCGGGTGCTCCGACAAGCCGCTCCAGCTCACCAACCCGAACTCGGCGACGATCCTCGGAGCGAATGCCGATCCGAACGCGCTGCAGCTGACGGCCACGGGGCTCCTCTCCGATTTGAGGGCGAACCGCGCGGGCTATATATCGCAAGTCGGCCGGCTCGGGCGCGAGTCCTACATCTTCACACCGCAGGAAGGCCGCAACACGACCAACTACCTGATCGGCATCACCGTCGGGAGCAAGCAGGAGCTCGATCCCGCCGGGTTCATCACGGCGATATGGAACTACACGGCGTTGCGGAACATCTACAACTTCAAGAGCTCGATCAACGCAAACGGCAACCTCAGCGCCCAGCAGAAGAGCGCGGCCCTGGGTTATGCGAAGGCGTTCGAGGCGTACCACCTCCTCAACATCATCAGCATGACCGACACACTCGGCTTGGTAACCCAGATCCTCGCCGACCCGACGCAGCTCGCGCCCTTCGTATCGCGGGATTCGGCGTATAAGTACATTATCGCGTCGTTCGATTCCGCCCTGACCGCACTCGCGGCGGGCGGCACCGCGTTCCCCTTCACGCTGCATTCGGGGTTCAAGAACTTTGACACTCCGGCGACATTCGCCAAGTTCGTGAGTGCGCTCGAGGCCCGCGCCGCGGCATACTATGCCACGGGCGGCGGCGGTGCGGCCACGGGCGGCGGCGGTGCTGCGTACTGGACAAAAGCCCAGACCGCGCTGGCGGCGTCGTTCCTCAACATGAACGGTGATATGACCGTCGGCGTGTACAATGTCTATTCTTCGTCGACCGGCGACGTGCTCAATGGCATCGATCCGGTCACGAACACCACGCTGTACGCGCACATGTCGTATCTGACCGACGCGCAAAACAAGGCCGACGGCACGACTGACAATCGCGTCCTGTCCAAAATCTTTTCCGGCCTGGAGTCGCGGCAGGGTCCCGTCACTGCATCGGGTCCCACGAGCGGATCGTCCACGATCGGCTTCAAGATCTATCCGACCTCCGCCACTCCGGTGCCCGTCATCCGGAACGAGGAGCTGATCCTGCTGAACGCCGAGGTGAAGCTCGCTCTCGGCGACGCCGCGGGCGCGATCGCCGCACTCAACATCACGCGGCAGGTCTCGGGCGGGTTGGCTCCGTCGACGCTCACGCCGGCATCGGGGTCCTCCGCGATCCTCGACCAGATCCTGTACGAGAAGCGCTACTCGCTCATGTTCGAAGGGTTCCGCTGGGTGGACATGCGGCGATACGGGAGACTCAGCCAGCTTCCGCTCGACGTACCGTCCGGCCTGAACAAGAACTTCATCGCCATCGTGGCGCCGATCGTTCAGACCGAGTGTCTCGTCAGGGCAAAGACAAGCGGGGCATTTCTCGGACCGAATGGACAGAACAACTGCGCTCCGTAGCGTGACACGTGGGTGCTGTTGAAGAAGTGAGAGCCGCGAGTCGCCGATACAGGGCGGCTCGCGGCTCTCGCTTTCCCTTTGGGCGAGAGTTTGACATAGTTTTCATGATGGTCCCGAACCGACTCCGGCTGGCTCTCGCGCTCTCCGTCCTGGTGGTCGCGCGCGAGCCTCTCGCCGCTCAGCAGATACGCCGCACCCTGCCGGGAACCCGGCCGGACACAGCGGCGGCGAAAACCGATCCCGGCGTCCGGCCCGGCACTGCCGCGCAACAGGCCGCGTACGGCGTGATCGACGGACTCGTCACCGACACGAGTCTCGTTCCCCTGCGCGGCGCGCGCATTTCCATTCTCCGCACGTCACTGCAGGTCGGCACCGGCCTCAACGGGCGGTTCCGTATCGTGGACGTCCCCAGCGGCCAGTACATCGTCATCGTTCGCCGCGCCGGCTTCCACCCGACCTCGGCGGTCCTTCAAGTGTCGGCCTCCGACACGCTCCGGCTCTCGTACACGCTCTCGGAGGCGCCTTCCGAACTCGCGCCGGTCACCATCTCCGCGCAACGGCTGTCGGCCCGGACGACGGAGTTCGAAAATCGCCGCAAACAAGGCCAGGGCGAGTTCATGACGCAGGAGCAGATCGAGAAGCACAATCCCGCGTTCCCCACGGAACTGCTGCGGCTCTTCAGCAGCATCAACGTGGCGATGACGAAGGGCTCCGGCGGCGGCGGGGCGGACATCTACTACCCCGTGAGCGCCCGGGCGACGGGCGGCATGACGTCGACCGGCCAGGCGACGTGCTTCATGACCGTCTACGTCGACAACGTGCCGATGCCGGTCCCGTTCAGCCTCGACCTCCTCCCATCGCCGCGCCAGATGATGGGGATCGAAGTGTACGCCGGCGCGGCGACGATGCCGATTCAGTACGCCGGGCTCAATCGCAGCTGCGGAATCATCCTGGTCTGGACCAAGGATGGCTCCGGTGAAGGATCCAAACCATGAGACCGGTGCGCTGCCGCTCCCGCCGGAGCCACCGATCGTGAGCGACGCGGGATATTCGTACCTCACCCCCCACGGGAGCACGAAAATGAAGCGGGTTCTTAGCATCCTGTTCCTCGCCGCCGCCGGCATCGCCGTCACCGCGAGCCCCACGTTTGCGCAGCGCGGCGGAGCCGCAAATCAGGACAGTCTCCGCGCGCGACGCTGGGACATCGAGAAGGAGCTGGAATCGGTCGCGATCATCGATCGAAAGGTGATGATCAGGATGAAAGACGGCACGCGCATTCCCGCCGACATCTACCGTCCAAAGGACACGTCGAAGAAGTATCCCGGGATCTGGGTGCGGACGCCATACAACTTCAACTACTGGGACATCGCGCTCGGCGCGCCGCGCGACATGACGCAGGCGCTGACCGCGATCAAGCGCGGCTACGCGTTCATCGACATGCAGGAGCGCGGCCACTTCTTTGCCACGGGGAACTACGACATCCTCGGCCCCCCGACATCGGATGGCGACGAAGAGGTGACCTACATGACGCACCAGCCGTGGTCGAACGGAAAGGTCGGGACGACCGGCTGCTCCTCGACGGCGGAGTGGCAGGGCGCGGTGGTGGCGCTCAACAACCCCGGATACGCCGCATTCAACGTGCAGGGATTCGGCGCCGGCGTCGGTCGCGTGGGCCCGTACTACGAGCAGGGCAACTGGTATCGCGGCGGCGCCGTGCAGATGCTCTTCATCGACTGGCTCGAGGGCGAGCAGAATCAGGTCCGGCCGATGTTCCCGCCCAACACCTCGCAAGCAGATCTCATCCGCGCGTCGAAGACATTCGACCTCGCGCAGCACAATCCTCCTGTGGACTGGGCCAAGGCGTTCTGGGTTCTGCCGGAAACGAACCTCATCAGCGACCACGACGGACCGCACGGGATCTTCGCCGACTCGATGCCGGTGGCGACCGGCGGCGCGATGATCAAACGCGCGCCGAACGATCCGGCGTGGTACCGCGGCGGGCTCTACCACGACAACATGAAGATCAACGTGCCCGGACTCTGGTTCATGTCGTGGTACGACGTGTCGGTCGGTCCCAATCTCGAGATGTACAACATCGTCCGGAAGACGGCGAAGGGTGCCGCCGCGAACCAGCAGTGGGCGATCATCGCGCCCACGGGTCACTGTGGCTACTCGCGCGCCACCGAGCACACGATGGTCGGCGACCGCGACATGGGCGACGCGCGGTTCAACAACATGGCGTCGGGCTATCAGGACATCATGTACGAGTTCTTCGACCGCTTCCTGAAGGGAACGAACGACGGCGTGATGGACACGCTTCCGAAGATTCACTACTACACGATGGGGTCGAACAAGTGGCAGACGGCGGACCAGTGGCCGCCCAAGGGCGCGACGCCGACGACGTTCTACCTCGCGAGCGGCGGCAAGGCGAACACGCTCACCGGCGATGGCATCTTGACGCCCGCGGCGCCGGCCGCGGACAAGCCTGACGCCTTCACGTACGATCCTCTGCACCCCGTGATGTCGTACGGCGGAAACGTCTGTTGCCAGGGGAACGCCGTCATGCCGGGCGCGATGAACCAGCGAAAGATGGAAGAGAACCCGGACATCCTCGTCTATACCACCGAGGCATTCAAGGAAGGGACGGAGGTCTCCGGACCGATCACGCCCACGCTCTATGTGTCATCGGACGCCAAGGACACCGACTTCACCATCAAGATCATCGACGTGTTCCCCGATGGCACGGCGTACAACCTGGACGAGTCGATCCAGCGCATGCGCTACCGCGATGGCTACGACAAGCCGCTCGTGTGGATGGAAAAGGGGAAGGTGTACAAGGTGACGCTGCAGCCGCTGACGACGAGCAACTATTTCCCGGCCGGCCACAAGCTGCGGATCGAAGTCGCCAGCAGCAACTTCCCGCGTTTCGACCGCAACCTGAACACCGGCGGTCGCAACTACGACGAGACGAAGCCGGTGGTGGCCCACAACGTGGTGCACCACTCGGCGCAGTACCCGTCGTCGCTTACGATCACGACCGTGAAACACACGCAACCGTAGGACGCAGCGGACGCACCGTGAACTGAAGTTCAGGGCGACGACCGACGCGTGAGACGCTGAAAAACGGCGATGAGCGACGGGTGAGGGGCGATCTGGCGAAGAGCGACGTGTGAGGTGCGAGGAGACGTTCTCCTCACCCCGTGCGCATCGCCCTTCGCCAGATCGCCCCTCACGCGTCGCTCATCGCGCTGCCCGGAAGCCCCTCACGCGTCGCTCGTCGCCGTTTTAAGCCCCTCATCCGTCGCCGTTGTCAGTGCCGTCCTTGCCTCACCAGCTCCACCTGATCAAGCGACCCATCCAACACTCTCAGGAATGCCGCCGCGGTTTGCGCGCTCCGATAGAAGAACTCCGGATTGATTCGTAATGCTTCGTCCGTCGGCCGATGGTAGTCGGCGTGCTCCTCGTTGTTGAACATCACGAAGGGAATCTTCTTGTGCTTGAAGGATCCCTGATCGGATCGGTCGGTAAGGTCGGAGAGCGTGTCGCCCCTCGCTCCCTCGTGTCCCTGCCGCACCCTGACGAGCCCGAGTGCCGCGACCGTGTCGACGAACGCTTGCATCACCGGATACGTCTGGGCGCCGACGATATTGAGTTCGCGGGTCACGCTTCGGCTGATCATGTCGAGGTTGACGTCCGCGATGATCTTCTCGAGCGGAACCGGCGGCCGGTCGACGAAAGCCGCCGAGCCGAGAAGCCCCTCTTCCTCGGCATCGAACCACGCGAAGATGACCGAGTTCAGCGGCGGGTGCGCGACCGTCCACTCGGCGATCGCGAGAATGGCTGCGCTGCCTGAAGCGTTGTCGTCGGCGCCGTGATAGATCTCGCCGTCGCGCATGCCGAGGTGGTCGTAGTGCGCGGAAACCACGATGTACCGATCCGGATGCAGCGTGCCGCGCACGACTCCGACGAGATTGTTGCCGAAGATCAGCGGATAGTGCCGCACCGGAATCGTCGACTGCCGCGTGCCCAGAAGTCGAGGCGGCGGATCGCTCTGAACCGGGCTGGGAATGTGCGATTGAGCCGAGAATGAAATCGCGTAGCCTTTGACCAGCGGCTGAAGCCCGATGCGCGCGAACTCGCGCACGAGAAACGCGCGCGCGCTTGCACTGCCGGGCGAACCGGCCAAGCGGCCCTCCATGGAATCCGCCGCCAACGTGGCAAGGTTCGTGAAGAGACGAGTCTCGTCGAGCGCCGGCGCCGAATCCACTCGCGGCGCCGCTTGCGCGTGGAGCGACGCGCAGCCGAGCGCCAGCGATACGAGAAGGCCCCGCATGCGAGTTCGAGCGCCCTCGTGGCGGCTGCGGCGGGTCACAGAGTCACAGCGTCACAGCGTCACAGC
>Ga0209014_10000248_pt1 | contig 30382 bp, 29 predicted proteins | sample BarGraNGADG00212_FD_184491 | JGI IMG/M metagenome (GOLD analysis project Ga0209014, IMG submission 184491) | Arctic peat soil microbial communities from Barrow, Alaska - Barrow Graham LP Ref core NGADG0002-212 (SPAdes) (version 2) | ecosystem: Environmental > Terrestrial > Soil > Wetlands >...
GACCGGCTCTCCCACGACCGCAGATTCGGCCGGACTGGGCGGTCCAGCCATGGAGCGGTCGCCGATTTTCCGCAGCTGGTCGGACCCGGCCGCCGCGGCCAACGCTCCGGAACGTTGCCACTTCCTGCGCGGGATCTCGGACAGCGGCAGACTCGTCGACCCGCAGCGTGAGGCCGTCCCCACGCATCGCTGCGCGGCTTTTGGCGAGCCGCTCCCGCTCTCACTTCGACAGCAGGAGCTGGTGTGCCTGCAACGCGTTCACGTCAGTTGCCCGCGCTATCTCCGCGGGGCGCTGCTGGCCTCTGAATCGGTCGTCGAGCCGACGCCGGTGCGCGTCCAGAGCGGCATATCCAAAGTCATGGCTGCCGGCCTCGTGTTGGTCCTGGTGGCGGCTCTGCTCGGCGCCGCGGCCTTGAGTGGGCTCGTGCCGGGAGTCGGTGGCAAGGCCAGCGCGAATCCTTCGACCCTGGCGGTAGTCACGTTTTCGCCGACGGCAACCGCGTCCGCCACGGATGTGGCCGGATCGAGTTCGACCCCGACCGCCAGTCCAAGCCAGACCGCGCACGCTACGCCGAGCGCCACCGGCACCCCCGTGCCCACGGCATCTCCGTTGCCTACGCCGTGGCCGGCGTGCCCCCCCGGGGCGCGCGGAGGCCGAATGGTGTGCCTGGTGCCGTGCCCTGACCAGGCGAAATGCTTCGAGTACATGGTGCATCAGGGCGACAAGCTGAACCAGATCGCCTACTACTTCGGCGTCACTATGAAGCAGATCTGGGCCATGAACCCCTGGCTCAACAACGGCACGGCTATCAAGCCCGGCGAGATCTTGAGGCTGCCGCCGCCCACGAAGTAGGCGGCCGACTTCTCTTCCGCACGCCCGATGGCGACCTGAACCGCCGCCGCCCCTCAAAGCCGGCGCATTCCGGCCGACTTCTCCCTGTGTACCCCCCCGACGGGTACATCCGACCCTCGCGGCGGATGTTGTGCCCCGTCGGAGGGCGCCGGGGCCGTGTGGCGACCCCGAAACCTCAGGTTCTAAACGGCGCCTGCTGCGCGGGAAAGGTAGATACATGGGTCGGTCCATCGGGTTCAAGCTCGCGGCCGCATTTGGCTCCCTCTTCGCGGTCTTGGGCGTGGCTGCGGTCGTGACGATCCTTACGACCGGCTCGGCCAGCCGGAGCGTGGACAAGGTGAACAACTTCACCCTGCCAGCCACTCGTCAGGTGGGCGATCTGCACCTCGGTGCCGACGAGTACAAGCGCGACCAGTTCGCCTTTCTACTGGCACCCGATGCGCAGTCCAGAACGGCCGAAAGGGCCTTGATGACCCAGCACGAAGGCGAGGTCAACGACGCCCTCAACGCGCTGGCGACGATGCCCCTGAGCACGGAACAGCAGGCCAAATTCGCCACCGCCAGGACGGAATGGCAGCGCTACCTGTCCCAGACGGCCAACCTAACCTCGACCGTTGGTGCCGATTCAATCGCGGCCGAGATCGTGGCCCTCCAGACCGGAAGCCCTTCCGCAACCTACGACTCGCTCGACACGACCCTCGATGACCTCACGGACCTGGTCACGGCCGAATCGAGCGCAGCGGCGGCCGATGCCCAGTCTCAGATTGGCATGCTGCCGCTCATAGTCGCCGATGGGGCGATCATGGTTGTCATCCTGGGGTCGCTGTTCGCCTTTCTGCTGACACGGGGCATCGTGCGTGCAGCCGACGCCGTCAAGAAGATGCTCACATCGCTGTCCGATATCACGACTGCCGGCCTCGAGGCAGGGCTCAGCGCGATCGCTGCCAACGACCTGACAGTGGTCATCCACACCGACGTTTCGCCAATCGAGCACTATGGCCGGGACGAGCTCGGTCAGATGGCGGTCTGCGCCAACGCGATGCTCGTCCGCCTCCAGGACACGATCGAGAGCTACGAGCGGGCTCGGGTCAACCTCTCGCAGACACTTGGTCGGGTGCACTCGGCCGCGAAGTCGGTCTCGAGGACCGCGTCCGAGGTGAATGGGGCCGCCGTTCAGTCGGGCGCCGGGGCCGGGCAGATCGCGCAAACGATCGGCCAGGTCGCCGCAGGCGCGGCCGATCAGGCCCGTGCCTCGTCCGACACTTCGTTAGCAGTCGGAAGCCTCCGGACCGTGATCGAACAGGTCCGTGGCGGAGCGTCTGAGACGGCCCGCAGCGTTGAAGCACAGGCTGCGGCAGTGGGCGAGATGACTCGCTCCATCCGTTCGGCGTCGCATGCCTCCGTGGATGTCCAGGGCTTGGGCCTTGCGGCCGGCGACGCCGCCAGCAACGGCGCCGACACCGTGAGGCAGACGGTCGACGGCATGGCCAGGATCAAGGCCGCCGTCGAGGGAGCCGCGGTGAAGGTCACGGAGCTTGGCGCAAAGAGCGACCAGATCGGCGCCATAGTCGAGACGATCGATGACATCGCCGAGCAGACGAACCTCCTCGCGCTCAACGCGGCCATCGAAGCGGCCAGGGCCGGCGAGCAGGGCAAAGGCTTCGCTGTGGTTGCCGACGAGGTCCGCAAGCTTGCCGAACGTTCGTCCCGCGCCACAAAGGAGATCGCTGCTCTCATCGGCGAGGTCCAGCAGGGCACCCAGGAAGCGGTCCGGGCCATGGAGATCGGCGCACGCGAGGTCGAGTCTGGGGCGGATCTCGCCGGCAGGTCGGGCGCCGCGCTGGACGAGATTGCCTCAGCAGTCGGCTCGTCCAACGCCGCTGTAGCTCGCATCGCCAGGGCAATGGAATCCATGCAGTCGGCCAGTGCCGGGCTCGTCTCTGCCTCTGATGCCATCGCCGCGATCGCGCAGGAGACGAACGCCGCGGCCGAGTCGATGACCGGCAGTGCCGAGCAGGTCTCTCGAGCCGTCGAGTCGATCGCGGCCATCAGCGAAGAGAACTCGGCCTCGGCCGAGGAAGTCTCGGCGGCCACAGAAGAGATGTCGGCCCAGTCCGAGGAAGTCGTCGCCTCCGCCAGTAACCTGGCCGACATGGCCGCGCAACTCGAGGCCCTTGCCAATGGCTTCCGGTTGGACGGTTCCTCCGACGGGGAGGACGGCGGGTACGGCCAGCCCGTCGATCTCCGGGTCTCCAGGTCCGGCTCGCGCTCGCGCCGGGCAGCTTAGGCTCGTCTGCGGCGTCAGGCGGCGCAGCTTATCGCCGGCCCTACCCGACAGGATCGTCGAGCCGGCGCGCGGGCCCGCGGGTGTGGGCCATATGGCACTTTCGGTCGATACCGCCCCTGGAGCCTGATTCGTGGGCGTCCGTGACCTGTGCGGGCGGGTCGTTCGGACGAGAAGCGGGAGCTGGAACATGGCGATCGGCTGGCAATCGAACATGGAGACCGGTGCTCCGCTCGTTGACTCCCAGCATCGCGCCTTCGTGGAGCGGGCCGATCGTCTGGTCGCGCTCATCGAGGCGCGGGCAGACACATCTGCTGTCGAGCGGGCGATGCGGGACTTCGGCGACTACGCGGTCCGCCACTTCTCGCGTGACGAGGAATGCACCCTGCGGGGCTCGTGCCCGGCTCTTGAGTGGAACGGCACGGCTCGGGCCGAGATGATCCGCATCATCGCCGACTTCCGGGGAGTGTACGAGAGGGACGGGGCGACCGACATCGTTGCGGGCCAACTCTCCGACGACCTATGCGGCTGGGTCTCGAAGTACATCCCCGGTCCCGACGCCTCGGCTCTTCCCTGCGTCGTCGCGGCGAAGTAGGCCCGCCCGGCCGGCGGCGTGCGCACCTAGGGCTGCTGCTCGAAGAGCCTGGCGAAACCCGGATAGGCGCGCAAGGGGATCACCTCGAACTCGATCAGCCCGGCCTGGACCAGCGGCAGCATGGCCAGCACGGTGGAGGCTTCCGCGACGTCCGCCGATTCGAGCACCAGGACCGCCGCCGCCTGGTCCGCCCGGAAGTAGAGCTCGCGGATCACGCCCTGCTGGTTGAGCTGCCAGACGCTGCGGGCCTCCGTGGCGCCCAGCTCGGCCGTGAATCGCTCTGGCGGGACACCGGGAACAGGTCTTTCGATCGCCAGGATCCGCATCGTGCTCTCCGAACGCCTTGGACTTCGGGCCGGCCAGCGATGCCGACGCCACCGGTGAGGCTGCCGCCGCACGCTCCGCCGATGGGCGAAACCGCGGGCCGCAGAACGGATGCTATCAGCGGATACCCGTGTCGTAACGGAGATCGAGCTGGGCCGGCGTCCCGTCGGGCACGGTTACCGTCGTCTGGGCCGCCACGCCCATCAGGCCTTCGACGGGCTGCGGGACGATCTCATAGGTGCCGGGAGGAAGTCTCAGGAAGTAGGCGCCCGTGGCGTCGCTTTCGGCTCGGCCGACCTCATTGCCGGCCGAGTCCAGTGCCAGGATCCTCGCTCCCGACACCGCGCGGACGCAGGGGCTCTGTCCGGCGTGTTCGACGGGGCACGTGGGCCCTGCGAGCACGACGCCGCGAACGCCGGTCGTGAGTGCGGGTGTCGCGGTCGGGCTGGGCGATGCTCCATTCGTGAACGGGGGAGTGGCGGTTGAGGTGGGCGACGGCCAGGTCCCCGGGGTGCATGCCGCCGCCATAGCGAGGACGAGAGCCGCGAAGGCGAGGAGGCGACCCGCGCCCGAGCGGCTCGATGTCCTCGACGCGCCTGCATTCGCGCTCATCTCGTTCCTCGGCTGCTGCGTCGCCAACCTCGTGGCTGGGCTCAAAACGGCCTGCGCGGTTCCGGCGGTCCCTCTGATGCTAGCGTGCCGGGTCGGCGACTCGTCCGAGGAAGAGGATCGCTCCCGTTGTCGTATCGCGGAGCGCGAAGATGAACGGATGGTTCACGTTCAAAGTGACCGGAGCTCCGGGAACGGCGGATGCCTTCATGACGACAGCCGTTGCGGCCGCGGCCTCGGTGCCTTTCTCGTCCACGTCGATGTTGGCCTGGTGGATCACGGCGCTGATGTACAGCTGCTCCGCGGTCGTGATCCCTGAGAAGTCGGCGGCGCCGCCGAATGCGTCGCGCATGCCCATCGCCGCCAGCACGGCCGCCAGTTCGATCTTCGTCTCGACCTTGAACTTGGGCAGCGACAGCACGACATCGTGGGTCTGGAGCGCGCCCGTGATCTGTGCGAACGCCGCGGCGTCGAAGGTCGATTCGAAGCTCGCGATGTCGGACGGGAGGATTACGGTCATCGCCAGGGACCCGCCCGCGTAAGGCAACTGAACCGCTTGCCAGTTCGAGCCGGCCGCGTATGAGACCTCGAGGGTCCCGCTCATGGTCGGTACCTGCACCTGTGAACCGTCGGCGCGGGTGAAGGTCGCGTCGTGCGTCGCGGTGGCGTCGAACGGGTTCTGCCACGGCGCCTTCAGGTAGACGGCGTTGACGAGCGCGAGTCGCGTGGACGCGTCGATCGTGCCCTGGGCGAGGAGTTCGGGGATCCGCTTCTCCGTCTGGTCGCTCACCCAGCCATTGATGAGGATCCTGGCAGCCTCGGAGTTGGTCTTGTAATCGACGAGCCTGATCCCGGCGCCGAAGCGGGCGGAGAGAGCATCGATGTAGGCGGGCTCGAGGCTCATGTCGCGCTGCGCGAACGGCGCGTTGGCGATCCGCAGCGTCAGTTCGTGCTTGTCGCCCTTGCCGTCGGTGAACGTGCCGTTCAGCGCAGCCAGCGCCTGCTGGAGGGAGTTCACGCCGTTGGCGTTGGCGTCCGAGCCGAAGGCGTGCAGCACGGCGTCCATCTGCGCTGCGGTATCGCCTCGAGCCCCCGCGCGCGCCATCGCGAGGGCGAGGGCGATGCTCGCCGGCGACATGACCGCGTTGCCGCTTCCGATGGTCTGCCGGTAGAGGTCGAGCCCGAAGGCGTCGATCGCGCCGGCGGCCTGGGCCGCGTCCGCCGCGGAGACATTGGCCCGCGCCACGTGCCCTTCGACCACCTCTATCCCGGCGGGGGCTCCGCAGGCCCCGGCCACGGTGGCGACGAGGAGGAGGGCAAGGATGCCACGCACCGACCGCGGCAGGGCAGGTCGGCGAACTCTGTTGGTACAGCCATTGGTGGACATCTCTTTGCCCCTTAGCGCCGTGGCGGCATCGCGTAGCCGAGCTTTCGCGCATCTCGCGTCAACCCGATGACGTCCGGCGGCTCGCAGCGGTTCCGTATCGCTCTCCTCGTGGGTGGCGACGCCCCATTTTGGGGGTTTGACGGCCCGACGAGTGGGTGTAATATGCCGCTAGTGGAGAATAGTGGTGGGAAGTGGGGCAGAGTAGATAGTCCGCCCTCGGTCGAAGGTTCCCGGTGGGAGATTTGGCCCGCCGAGGACCCGAAGCCACTTCAGCGAACGGCGAATGACCGCAGCGCAAGCGGCGGGAGAGAGAGCAGGCGAGCGGCTGATGTTCACCGGCCAGTACAGGCATTCGATCGACGTCAAGGGTCGCGTGGCGATCCCGGCTCGATTTCGCCTGCCGCTGGAGGAAGGCGCCGTCGCCGTGAAATGGGCCGAGAACTGCATCGGGCTTTATCCGCGGGCGGCCTACGAGCAGCTTGCCGAGACGCTGGCCGGTCTGCCGCTCAACGACGAGAAAGGCCGCAAATTCGCGCGGTTCGTCTTCGGTAACTCATTCGACGTGGAGGCGGACGCGCAGGGTCGGATCCTGCTGGCGCTCTCGCTCCGCGATTGGGCCGGCCTGACGGGCGAGGCTGTGATGGTCGGCGCTCGCGACCATGTCGAGATCTGGGCGCCCGGTCGCTGGGCCGACTTCGAAGAGAACATGGAATCCGGAGATGCGCTGACGGCGCTGCTTGCCGGGCTGACGGTCTAGGTGAACCAGATGACCTTTGAAAACCCGCTCGACGAGATCCACGGCGCTGCCGCTGGCTCCCTCGAGGGGGGCGCCGAACTTGAGGTTGGGCACCTGCCGGTGATGATGGACGAGGTAGTTGAAACACTCGCCCCTCGAGCCGGCAGCCTCCAGATCGACGCCACCCTCGGTGGAGCCGGCCACGCCGAGCGGATTCTCGAGGCGTGTGCCCCTGATGGCCGCCTCCTCGGACTCGACGCCGATGGGGCGGCCATCGCCAGAAGTGCGCGCCGTCTCGCGCGATTCGGCGACCGAGTCGTCCTCCGCCAGGTCAACTTCCGAGAGCTGGCCGATGTCGCCCCCGCCGCCGGTTTTGGCGAGGTGGACGGCCTTCTGCTGGACCTCGGGCTATCGAGCTTCCAGTTGGGCGACGTCGAGCGCGGCTTCGGCTTCCGGGCCGGCGGACGCCTCGACATGCGCTTCGACACGAGCCGTGGCCGAGCCGCGGCCGACCTGCTTGCGACATTGGACGCCCGCGACCTGGCGGCCCTGTTCAGGCGATACGGCGAGGAGCCTTTCGCCGGGCGCATCGCTCGGGCCATCGTCGAGACCAGGGTCACTGCCCCGGTCGAGACCGCGGAGCAACTTGCCGCGCTCGTAGCGCGAGCCGTGCCGGCGCCCCGAAGCCGCCGGATCCATCCCGCGACGAGGGTCTTCCAGGCCCTCCGGATCGCGGTCAACGACGAGCTCGGCGCTCTCGAAGCCGGGCTTGCCGCCTCTCTCGTGCTCTTGAGGCCGGGGGGCCGGCTCGTGGTCTTGAGTTACCACTCCCTGGAGGATCGCATCGTGAAGCGGTTCATCGCGGCTGAGCAGAAGGGCTGCGTCTGTCCGCCCGATGTGCCGGTGTGCGTATGCGGGCGCAAGCCGAACCTCCGCTCCATCGGCAAGTCCCGCACGCCCGACAGTGACGAGATAACGGCGAATCCTCGGTCGCGCAGCGCTCGGCTGCGGGGCGCGGAAAGAGTGGCGGCATGAGCGCCGGGAGGGCCCGATGAGCAAGGGTCACCAGGCCAGCCGGCGTCGCACATACGGTCGCCGCCAGCACGAGATACACGAGCGAACCGAGCGGTTCGCCGGCGCTACGTCCGTCGGCGCCATGAACTGGCTCGACGAATCGGAACTCCACGAATCCGGACACACGTGGGCAGCAGAGCCCGTCGGACGAGAGGCGAGTGGCGGCTGGTTGCACGCTCGGGGAATCGACTGATGGCTGTCTACACCGGGGCTCGTCCCCGCTCAACTTTCTTTCCACGCCGGCGCCTGGAGGCCTCCCTCCTCCGCCCCCAGGCGCCGGCGCTCCAGCCCCGGCGGTCGCGCGTGGCCATCCGGGCCAACAGGCGGCCCCGGCTGGTCGGCCTCGTCATCGGCGGGATCGTCGTGGCCTTCCTGCTCGCCTTCTTCTCGCTCGTACAGACGGTCAGGGTGTCGGCCAGCGGCTATGACATGGGTCGCCTCAACGCTCAGTACATTCAGCTCGAGAACGAGCGTCAGCAGATCCAGTCCGACATCGATCGGCTGGGGCGCCAGTCCGCGATCCGTCGCCAGGCGATCGCCGGCGGCTTGACGCAGCTGCCCGCCCCGGTCGTGGTTTCGGGTCGCTAGGAGTCTCGTGTACTACGGCCGGACGGATTCGAAAGGCCGCCTCTTCCTTCTGCTGGCCGTCGTCGTAGCGTTGTCTGGAGGCCTCGCCCTTCGCCTCGCCTACTGGCAGATAGGCCAGCGCCAGGAGTTGGTCACGCAGGCCGCGGCCGGCTCGACGGATGTGACCAGCACTCCGGCGCAGCGCGGCACGATCTGGGACCGCACCGGGACCGTCGTTCTTGCCCAGACCATCTACCGCTACCGGGTCATCGCCGCTCCGCACGACCTGCCCGACGGGATTCGCTCCCACGTCGCAGACGCGCTGGTCGACTACCTCAGCCTGAACGGCAAGCCGGCAGACGCACTTCGTGCGGCCCTCAACGGGCAGAGCTACTACATCGTCCTGGCGGACAACGTGGACGCGACGCTGGCGAAGGAGATCAGCGATGACGGGCTGCCCGGCATCAGCCTCCAGCAGCAGCCCGTCCGGGTCTATCCGCAGGCCGGCGGGGCGCCGCACACGTCCCTCGCCGCCCAATTGCTGGGCTTCGTCAACGCCGCGGGCGTCGGTCAGTACGGCGTGGAACAGAAGTACGACTCGGTCCTGGCCGGCAGAGCGACAGTGCTCCAGACCGACCTAAACGGGCTCGGGCTCGGCGGAATGAAGGTCCTCGACGTCGGCGCGCCGGGTGAGGACATCCGCACGACGATCGACGTCGGCCTGCAGTTCCAGGTCGAGCAAGAGGTCTACGCCGCCTGGGTGGCGGACAAGGCGCGGGCCGTTTCGGCGGTCGCGATGGATCCCAAGACAGGAGAGATTCTAGCCGAGGCAACCTACCCGTCCTACGACGCGAACCTCTACCAGGAAGTCGCATCTCAGGACCCGTCGCTGTTCATGGATCCGATCATCAGCGAGGACTATGAGCCGGGGTCGGTCTTCAAGATGCTCACCGCCTCCGCGGCCCTGTCCACGAAGACGACGACCCTGACCACCAAGATCAACGATTACGGCGTCCTCGCCCTGCCCGACGGCACGGAGGTCGCCGACGCCAACAAGAAGGCGATGGGCTGGATGATGTTCCAGGACATCGTTGCGTGGTCGCGCAACGTGGGCGTCACCCAGGTGGCATTCAGGTTGGGCAAGGACATTCCCGCAGCGTCGAAGGCGCTCTACCAGACCTGGCAGAACTACGGCATCGGGCATAAGACCGGCGTGGACCTTGCCGGCGAAGTCTCGGGCCTGGTGAACGACCCCGCCCGGCAGGCATGGCGTCCAATCGAGCTGGCGAACGCTTCCTTCGGCCAGGGCGTCGCGGTTACGCCGCTCCAGATACTGCGCGCCTACACGGCCATGGCCAACGGTGGAACGCTGCTGACTCCGCGCGCCGTCCAGCCCCTGACCGTCCCGAAGGCCAGCCCGTCCGCGCCGCAGATAATCGACGGTAATCTGTCCCAAAGCCTGACCGGGCTCATGGCTCATGTGATCACGAACGGGCCATCGTCCTATGGAAAAGGCACTCTGATCCCAGGCTATCTCGTGGGCGGGAAGACCGGCACGGCGCAGATCTGGGATCCGAGCCTGAATGATGGGAAGGGCGGCTGGATGCCCGAAACCTACAACTACAGCTTCTACGGCTACGTAGGGCGGACCGCTCCCGAGGTCATGATCGGCGCCGTCATCTACGAGGGTACGCCCAAGTTCGTGCGGCAAGGCGTCCTGCCGCTGCCGGAAGAGTCGTACCAGCTCTTCCGCCGCATCGCGACCGATGCCGTCGCCAGCCTCGGAATCCCGCCGCGATCGAGCGGCTCATCACCCTCGGCGAGGCCTTCGGGTCCGACGCCGAGTCCAGCCCAGAGCGCCGGCCCGACGCCGACGCCACAGGGGTGAACGGGCAGTCCCACATCGGTCGCGGTTGCCTGTGCGAAACTGAAGGGGTGACCGACACCCGCCAACCGGAGCCTCGGCCTGGCGCGGGGCCGTTTGCCCTGACCGCCTCCGAGATCGCCGCCGTGACCGGCGGGCGCTTGCTCCATCCATCCAGCCGACCCGTGCGCGGTGCTGCCGTGGATTCCCGGCAGGTTCGGCCCGGGGAGCTCTTCGTGGCCCTGCCGGGAGAACGGACCGACGGGCATCTATTCCTGCGCCAGGCCGCCGCTGCCGGCGCGGCCGCTCTGCTCGTGCGCGAGATCCCCGACGACGTGGCCGACCTCGCCGCCGCAGGCGGGCCCGCGATCGTGGCTGTGCCCGACACGCTGCTCGCGCTGCATGCCGTCGCGACGGAATGGCGAACCCGCTTCTCGCCCCTTGTGGTGGGCGTAACCGGCAGTATCGCCAAGACCTCCACGAAGGAGGCAATCGCCTCCGTCCTGGCCGGGCGCTTTGTCACCCTCAAGAGCGAGGGCAACGCCAACAATGAGATCGGCCTGCCGCTGACCGTGCTGCGGCTGGGTCCCGAGCACGAGGCGGCCGTCCTCGAGATGGGCATGTACGTCGGCGGGGAGATCGCCCAGCTCGCGGCGATCGGGCGGCCCCGGATCGGGGTTGTGACCGCAGTCCGCGAAGTGCACCTTTCGCGCATCGGCAGCATCGATGCCGTGGAGAAGGCCAAGGGCGAGCTCATTGAGGCTCTCCCACGGGACGGTATGGCCGTCCTGAGCGCCGACGATTTCCGAGTGGCACGAATGCGCAACCGAACCGCTGCCCGCGCCATCACGTACGGCTTCGCGCCCGAGGCCGACGTTCGCGCCGAGGATGTCGTCGCGGCCGGCCTGGACGGAATGAGGTTTACGCTCGTGACCCCGGCCAGGCGAGTCGCAGCCTCGACTCCGGCGCTTGGCCGCCACGGCGTGCACAACGGGCTGGCTGCGGCGGCCGTCGGGATCGCCGCGGGGCTGGATCTCGACTTGATCGCCGCGGGGCTCGCCACCGGCTGGCAGGCACCCCATCGCGACCAGATCGTGCGCCTGCCCGACCTCACGATCCTCGACGATTCGTACAATGCCTCACCCACGTCGATGATCGCGGCCCTCGAGCTGCTCGCCACACTGCCCGGACGCCACGTGGCGGTCCTCGGGGAGATGCGGGAACTCGGCGAGTCTCACCATAGCGGCCATCGGGAAGTGGGCGCGGCGGCGGCTCGTCTCGCGGATTTGATCCTGGTTGTAGGCGAGGAAGCGACCGATATCGCGGTCGGGGCGAGTTCGCTCGGTGACGCCGTCGTCAGAGTGCCGGATCGAGCAGCGGCGCTGGCGGCCCTGCAGGAACGTCTCAGGCCCGGCGACGCGGTGCTCGTCAAGGCATCGCGCGGGGCCGCGTTCGAATGGATAGTGGAATCGCTGGCGGGGAGCAATGCGGGCGCAATGACCGGCTCGGTCGCGACGGGAGGATCGCGGCAGATCGGGCAAGCGACCGAGGAGGTCATGTGAACACCCACACCGTCGAGTTCATTCAGGGGCTGCTCTTCGCATTCGCCTGCGTGGTCATCCTGATGCCGCCTTACCTGCGTCTGCTGCGCTGGGTCGGCATCGGCAAGCAGATCCGGGAAGACGGCCCGGGCAGCCACCTGGTGAAGCAAGGAACGCCGACGATGGGCGGTGTCCTGATAGTGGTAGTCGTCCTCGTCTTGGCGTTCGTCTTCGACGCCTTCGACGCGTCCACGTACTCGCCCCTCGCGGTGCTGGCTCTGGTTGGCGGTCTGGGCGCGGTGGACGACTACCTCAACGCCAAGACCGGCATCGGCATCCGAGTCCGCCAGAAGCTGGTTTGGCAGTCGATCGTGGCAATCGGAGCGGCGATCTACATCCAGAACCACTTCGGCTTCAACGGCTTCCGTGCCCCGTTCATCGGCGACATCATCAACACCTCGACGATCTGGCTGCCGATCATCAACCACAACGTGGAGCTCGGGTCGTTGATCTTCATCATCGTTGCGGTCGTGGCGATCGTCGGAGCCAGCAATGGCGTCAACCTCACCGACGGCCTCGATGGTCTCGCCGGCGGGACCCTGGTCTTCGCCTTCATCAGTTACCTGTTGATAGCGCTGCTCAACGAGCCCGTTGTTCAACCCAATCTGGCACTGGTCTGCGCGATCGTCGTCGGGGCGATACTCGGCTTCCTGTGGTTCAACGTCCATCCGGCCCAGGTGTTCATGGGCGACTCGGGGGCGCTCGCCCTCGGCGGCATGCTGGCGGTGGTCGCTCTGATCACCGGCCAGGTTTTGATCCTGCCCCTGGTCGGAATCATCTTCGTCGTCGAGGTCATGTCGGACGTGATCCAGATCGCAAGCTTCAAGCTGCGCGGTAAGAGGGTCTTCCGGATGGCCCCGCTCCACCACCATTTCGAACTCGGGGGCTGGGACGAGGAGAAGGTGACGATGCGGTTCTGGATCGTAGGCGCCCTGGCCGGCATGCTCGGGGTGACGCTGTTCGTCGCCTCGCTGCGGAAGTAGGGCGCCGATGGGAAGTCGGATCGTCGACCCCGACGGGTTGACGGCGGCCGGCATCCGCGAAGGCGCCCTGGCAGGTCGGTCGGTCACGGTCCTGGGACTCGCTCGAAGCGGAATCGCAATGGCGCGCTTCTTCAGCGACGTCGGTGCCTGCGTCACGGTCTACGACGGCCGGGCCGCCGGCCAGCTCGGGCCCGCGATTGAGTCTCTGGGTAGCCGAGCGGTCGAACTCCGGTTGGGGCCGGACGTGGACCCGGCTTCGACCTGGGACTCCGCCGACCTGGTCGCGACGTCGCCGAGCATCAACCCCGACTTTCCCACGGCCGAGCCACGGCTTCGGGCCGCGCTCGCGGCGCTGGTGGCGGCCCATCGAGCCGACCCCGCAGGCGCGCCGGCGCTCGTCAGCGAGCCGGATCTGGTGCTGCGGCTGTGCCCTTGTCCGACCATCGGAGTCACCGGGACCAAGGGAAAAACGACGACCTCTTCACTGATCGCGGCTCTGCTGGCGACCGATCCAGCCCATCCGGTCGTCCTCGGCGGCAACATCGGCGTCCCTCTCGTAGAGCGATTGACGGAACTCAGCCCTGAGAATCGCGTCGTGATCGAACTCTCCGAGCTGCAGCTGCCGACGCTTTCGCGGGGAACCACGGTGGCCGTCTACACCAACGTCACCTCCGATCATCTTGATCGCCACGGCTCGCTGGAGGCTTATCGAACCGTGAAGCGGCGCCTGGCGGAGCTGGTCGATCCGAAGGGCATGCTGGTGCTCAACGCCGACGATCAGATCGTGGCCGGCTACGCCATTGGGGCGACGGTGCCGGTGGTTACATACACGCGCGGTCGCCCCGCGCCGGCCGGCCTGGGAGTGGAGGATGGCTGGATCGTGGCTCGAGGAGTGGCTCCGGATCCGCGATCCAACGGCCGGATCATGCCGATCGCGGAGCTCAAGATCCCGGGTGAGCACAACGTATCCAATGCCATGGCCGCGATTTCGGTGGCCGTGCTCTTCGAGATTCCGATTGGGGCGATCAGGCAGGCGGCCGCCGCGTTCACCGGCGTGGACAACCGCCTCGAGCCCGTGGGCCTCGTGGACGGCGTGCGCTTCATCAACGACTCGCAGGGGACGCAGCCCGACGCCGTCGTGGCGGCGCTGCGATCTTTCCCGAGGCCGCTGGTGCTGATCGCCGGTGGACGCGACAAGGGCGTGGACCTCTCCGGCCTGGGCCCCGTGGCGGCGGAGAGAGCGGACGCGGCCATCTTGATCGGGGAGTCCGGGCCGGCCCTCGCGGCCTTGTTCACGGCGAGTGGCATGGCTCGCGTCGAGCAGGTTCCGACGCTTGCCGCGGCCGTCGATCGCGCCGATGCGATTGCGCGTGATCTTCTCGCGGCGGGAAGCGGAGCCGGGGCCCCCGCGACGGTGCTGCTCAGCCCGGCTGCCGCGAGCTTCGACATGTTCGTGGACTACGCCGACCGCGGCCGGGCATTCCGCGACGCCGTCGGCGCGCTGGCCCGCCGCCGCTCAGCCGGGTCGGAGTGATGGGCGGGAACGACAAGAAGCGGCGATCCGGCGGCCGCGGCATCCATCAGCCAGAGGGGCTCGTCCTGCGCGGCGCTGGAGCCGCTATGCGCGACCCGGCTCAGCTTCCGCGCCACTCCGAGCACGCCACGCCAAGACATCCCGACGACCCGGGGTTGCACAACCGCGTGAGCCACGGCGGCAGCTCCGTCCGTTTGGGCACCGCCGTGCGGCGCGACGGTCTCCCGGGCTTCGAAGGGCCCAAGCGCGACCGCCATGAGCCCGACTACGTGATTCTCGTCTCGGTCGTTGCCCTGGCCGCCATCGGCATCCTGATGGTGTACTCGGCGTCTGCCATCCCGTCCTATGCGCAGAGCAACAACACGTTCCAGATGGTGGCGCCGCAGATCGTCGCCGGCCTGGGGGGTCTGCTGGCGATGGTGGTCTTGATGCGTGTCGACTACCGCTACCTGCGCAACGTCAGTGTAGTTTTCGCTGTGATCGCGATCGTGCTGCTGGTGGTGGTCCTGGTGCCCGGCTTCGGGGTCACAGTCGGCGGCTCGGCGCGCTGGCTCAAAATGCCCCTCTTCCAGGTCCACCCAGCCGAGGTCGCCAAGCTGGCCATGATCGTCTATCTCTCTCACTGGCTGGCGTCGCGAGGCACCGCCGTGAGGAGCTTCTGGCGCGGCATGATTCCGTTCGCGATCATCGTCGTGCCGTTCGTCTTCCTGGTGGCCCGGGAGCCGGATATCGGGACCACGACCGTGATCGCACTGACTGCTCTGGCTCTCTTCTACGTCGCCGGCGCGAATCTCCTCCACATCGGCCTCGCAATGCTGGCCGGCCTGGGCGGCGCGGTAGCCCTGATCCTGACTCTCGGCGCCTACCCACTCCAGAGGCTCCAGACGTTCCTGAATCCGTGGGCGGATCCCAAAGGGGCGGGATTCCACACAATCCAGGGCCTCGAGGCTCTCGGCGCAGGCGGGCTCTTCGGGACCGGCCTGGGCAACGAGCGCATCTACGTGCCGAACGACTTCAACGACTTCATCTTCTCGCACGTCGCCCAGGAACTGGGTTTGGTCGGCGGCCTCGTGGTGATCGGGCTATTCGTGGCCTTTGCCTGGGCCGGTATCCGGACGGCGTTTCGGGCGCCGGATACGTTCGGCGGCCTCGTCGCGGCGGGGATCACGGCCTGGATCACGTTCCAGGCACTCATCAACATCGGCGTGGTTGTCAATGTCGTGCCTGTGACCGGCATCACGCTGCCGTTCGTATCGGCAGGAGGATCGTCGCTCGTGGTCAGCTTTGCCGCCGTTGGGATTCTGCTGTCGATTTCGCGGGAAACCGCGGAGCGAAGGGCGTGAAATGCGCCTGCTGATCGCGGGCGGGGGTACCGGCGGACACATCTACCCGGCCCTCGCCGTAGCTCGATCGCTGCAGGCGACTCCGACCGCGCCTGAGTTGCGCTGGATTGGGGGCCATCGCGGCCTGGAGGCGCAGGTGGTGCCGGCGTCTGGGATTCCGCTCCGACGCCTGTGGCTGCGCTCGCTTCGGACGGTGGACTTCAACGTCCACGCCGTGCTCGACCCGATCCGACTGGCTCTCTCGGTGCCTCAGGCGCTGGCGCTCTTGATGGCACGGCGACCGAGCGCGATCTTCACGACGGGCGGATATGTCGCGATCCCGGTCATGCTCGCGGCGAGGGTGCTGCGCATCCCGGTGGTGATGTGGGATGGCAACGTGGTCCCGGGTCGCAGCGTCCGTATGACGTCGCGGCTGGCAAGCGCCATCGCCGTCACGTTCGAGGAGACCTGCGCGACCCTGGGGCGGCAGCGGCGATGTTTCGTCACCGGCACGCCGATCCGTGACCCGCGGGGACTCAGCCGGGCCAAGGCCCGCGCCCGACTGGCGGTCGCGGACGACGAGCACTTGCTCCTGATCTTCGGCGGGTCGCAGGCGGTGCGCCGCTTCAATCTAGCTGTGGCCGAGGCGCTGCCGCGCCTCGTGGCGCTCACCAATGTCATTCACGTGACTGGAGATGCCGGGTACGAAGCGGCAGTCGAAGGCCGTGACGCGTTGCCGGCCGAGATGCGGTCGCGCTACCGGCCCGAACGGTTCCTCGCGACGGGCATGGACGCGGCCCTGGCGGCCGCGGATCTGGTCGTGGGCCGGGCCGGGTCGTCCACGCTCTCCGAAGTGGCGGCCTTCGGGCTGCCGATGGTGGTAGTGCCGTATCCGCACGCCGCGGGTCATCAGCGGCGCAACGCCGAGGAGATGGTCCGCGCCGGCGCCGCGCTGCTCGTTGAGGACCAAGCATTCGACGCCGAGGCGCTGCTGACGGCGGCCGCCCTACTCGAGCAACCCGCGGAACGCGCCGCAATGGCGGCGGCCGCCCTGTCGCTGGCCCGGCCCGGTGCCGCCGCCGCTGTGGCCGAGTTGGTACTGGCGGCCGCGCAACGGCGCCACTTCCCGGACCCGGCGCGCCTAGAGGCAATTTCCCGAGGAGCGGCTTCGTGACGGGCGACTCTGCCGCCGCGCCGCGCGGCGCGGCCGTCGCCGCGGAACTGCGCGACCGTCTCGGGGTGCGGGCGCGTCTCGACGAGCCGCTGGCTCGCTACACGACGATGCGCGTCGGAGGCCCCGCGGACCTGCTCGTCGTGGCCCACGACGCCGCCGAACTGGCTGCGATCGTCCGCTTCGCTCGCGCGGCCGCGATCCCTCACGTCGTCCTGGGCCGCGGCAGCGACCTGGTGGTGAGCGACCGGGGGATCCGGGGGCTGGTGATCGTGTGCCGCGCCGAGGGCCACCGCATCGATGGCGTGCTCCTGATCGCGGAGGCGGGCTTGCCGCTGGCACGCGCCGCGATGCTCGCGCAGCGAGCCGGCCTCGCGGGCCTGGAGTTTGGTCTCGCCATTCCGGGGACTGTCGGCGGCGCGATCTGGGCGAACGCAGGCGCCCACGGCACCGACGTTGCGGCCGTGCTGGAGTCCGCGACCATACTTCGAGCCGACGGAACCGAGCGGGTCGAAACCGCCGCGGACCTGGGGCTGGCGTATCGGGACAGCCGCCTCAAGCACGCGCCGGCCGTCGGTATTGGCTCGGCCGCCACGACCGCCGACGAACTCGTGCTGGCCGCCACTTTCCGCCTCGCCCCGGAGTTGCCCGCCGTCATCAAGGCTCGGCTCGACGAGATCAGACGCTGGCGTCAGCAGCACCAGCCGATCGGTCTCCCGAGCGCCGGCAGTGTCTTCCGCAACCCGCCCGGCGACTCGGCCGGACGTCTCATCGACGCTTGCGGCCTGCGGGGAAGTCGCGTCGGCGGCGCCGCGATCAGCGACAAGCACGCCAACTTCATCGTCAACGACCGCGGCGCCACGGCATCCGACGTGCGACGCCTGGCCGAACGGGCTCGGGCGGCCGTCGCGACACGCTTCGGCATCGAACTCGTCTACGAGGTGCAATTCATCGGGGATTGGCCCGACCATGAGCTGGAGGAAAGATGAGAGGCAACGCGCGTCAGGCGGCGAAGGCGACCGCGACGGCCACCGAAACCAAGAAGCGGCCGGTCGTGGTGCTGCTCGGCGGGCCGTCAGCCGAGCACGACGTTTCTGTCGTCTCGGGTTGGGCGATCGCGGATACCCTGGCGCGGGCGGGACACCCTGTCGAGCGCGTCTTCATCGACCTCACCGGCGGCTGGTGGTCCATGCCGGCATCCGCCGCTTCCGGTCGACCCCAGGCCGGATCGTTCGACGACCCGCGTAAGGTCGGGGCCAGTGGGCCGATGACACCTGCCGGAGCTCTCGAATCGATCGCAGTCCGCGAGCCGCGCCCGGTCGTCTTCCCGGCTCTGCACGGGCCGTTCGGAGAGGACGGCACCGTCCAGGCACTCCTCGAGGCCTACGACCTGCCCTATGCCGGCGCCGGCGTGGCCGCTTCGGCCATTGGCATGGATAAGGCGATATTCAAGCGCCTCGCCGGCGGAATGGGGCTGCCGGTGTTGGAGTGGATCGAGGTCGGCGCCGCCCGTTGGGCATCCAACCCGGCCGAAGTTCAAAAGGACCTGGAAGCTCTGGCCGGGCGCGTGGGCGAACCGCGACTGATGGTGAAGCCCGCGCGACTGGGCTCGTCGGTCGGGATGACTCTGGCCCATACCATCGGCGAACGCGCCGCCGCTCTCGATACCGCGTTCCAGTACGACAATCTGGCCATCGTGGAGCGCTATCTGGAGCACCCGCGTGAGCTCGAGGTGGCGGTGATGGGCAACGATCCCGCCGCGCTGTCGGCCTTCGGTCCGGGCGAGGTATTCCCGGGCCGCGAGTTCTACGACTACGTCGCCAAATACGCGGACGGCGTCTCGCGCACGATCCCCAAGGCCGAGTTGGACCCGGAACTCGCCGAGCGGATCCGCGAGATGGCTCGCGTCGCATACGCCGCGATCGGCTGCGAAGGCTTTGCCCGCCTCGATCTGCTGGTCTCGGGTCGTGAAGTCTTCGTCAGCGAGATCAACACGATCCCGGGCTTCACGCCGATCAGTCTCTTCCCGCAGATGGCCGCGATTGGTCTCGGTGGCTTCGAGGCCGTTTGCGAACGCATCGTGAAGCTGGCCGAGGAACGTCATGCCTCTCGCGTGCGGCGCCGCCTCAACCCCTCCGACCTGCCGCGTTAAGGTTCAAGAATGAGTTCCGGCCTTCCAGTTCGACGCAGCGGCTCTCAGGTTCGTCGCCGTCCAGTGCGCCGGTCCTCGCCACGCTTGCGCCAGGTCCAATTCCTGGCTCTGGCGACGATGGCCGTCTGTGCGCTGGCCATCTGGACCGTCGGAGCCGCGCCCGTCTTCGGCGCCCGCGACCTGCAGATCAACGGCGCCCGCTTCACGTCCCGAACGGAGGTCGAGGCTCTGGTCGGTCTCGACCGCTCGCCGAATCTCTTCCGCTTCGGGACAGACCGCCTCGCCGAAGAGTTGGTGATGCTGCCGGCGGTTCAAACGGCGAGAGTCGAGATCCGCCTGCCATCCACGATCGTGGTCGATATCGTCGAGCGCGAGCCGGGCATGATCTGGATCATCGGCGGCCATCGCTACGTGGTCGACCAGGGCGGCCTCCTCTTCGGGCTCGTCGACGAAGCCGGCAATCCGATCGCTTCGGATGCGGGACCGCTGCAGCCCACGCCATCGCCTTCGCCGAGTGCCACGGCCCAAGCCACGGCCACGGCTGCCGGCGCTCATTCGCCGGCGCCGCCGGCCCGGCCGTCGCTGGCTTCAGTTCCGACCGTGAACCCCGGTGTCACTCCCGGGTCGCAAGCCATGAGCGGCCTGCCGATCGTCTTCGACCGTCGCGACGTCTCGGCGAAATGGGGTCTGGGCAGTCGGGTTGATGCCGTCAATCTCGACGCCGGCTACCGGCTCGGCAACCTCAAGCCTGCCGACCTCGGCAGTACGGCGACCGCCCTGACGGTGGTCCTCGACGACGACCACGGCTTCACCGTGAGCGCCACGCCGGCCTCATGGGTGGCCGAGTTCGGCTTCTACACGCCGAACCGGCGCAAGGACACGGTCATACCCACGCAGATCCGCGACCTGGGATTGATGTTCACGCAATTCGGCGAGTCCCACGTAGGGTGGGCGTTTCTCTGGGCTGACATCTCGGATGCCCACCAGAACTCGTACCTGCCGCGATGAGCGGTCGACGAGGCCTGCAGGCAGCGCCCCGCTCCTGCACCAAGACGGGTTGCCCGTCCTCCCTCTCGTCGGGTAGCCTTCACGTACTCGTCTCGTCTGCCCTGGAAGGACCGTCACCGTGTTCCTGCCCCTAGCCGGACTCCTCGTAGGCGTCCTGCTCGGCCTGGCCCTCGGCGTCAAGGTCGACTTGGAGGTCGCTCGCTATTCCGGCGTCGCGATCCTGGCCGCCCTCGACTCCGTCCTGGGGGCCGTTCGTGCGGAGCTCGACGGCGCCTATGACAACCGCGTCTTCATCAGCGGCTTCGTCACCAACACCGTGGTGGCCGTGCTGCTTGTGTTCATCGGCGATCGGCTCGGGCTGGAGTTGTACCTGGTAGCCTCGATCGTGTTCGGGCTCCGGATCTTCCAGAACGTGTCGCTCATCCGCAGACATTTCATATAAAGGGGACGTAAGCGAGTGGAACGCGAAGATGTGCTCGTCGGTATCGACGTTGGGACGAGCAAAGTCTGCGCTCTCATCGGCGAGCTGAGCCGGGATGGCAACCTGACCATCATCGGTAAGGGCGTGGTGCCTGCCAGTGGGCTCAAGAAGGCCGTCGTCATCAATATCGAACAGACGACTCGGTCGATTTCCGGAGCCGTGGAGCACGCAGAACGGCTATCGGGCTATGAGATCGAGCTGGCCTATGTGGGCGTGGGCGGCCAGCACGTCGAGAGCCAGAACTCGCGCGGCGCGGTCGCGGTCAGCGGCCACCACCGCGAGGTCACCCGGGAAGACATCAGCCGCGCCACGGAAGTGGCCCGCGCAGTGACGATCCCATCCAACCGCGAGGTGCTGCACGTAATCCCGCGCGGCTACATCGTCGACGGCCAGGAGGGCGTCAAGGATCCACTCGGTATGAGCGCCATCCGTCTGGAGATCGAGACCCACATCGTGACGGCCTCCGCCACGGCCGTTCGGAACCTGGCCAAATGTGTCCTGGCGGCCAACGTCAAGATCGACGAGCCGGTCGCCAACTCCCTCGCGTCGGCCGAGGCGGTCCTATCCGACACGGAGCGCGAGCTGGGCGTGGCCGTGGCCGACATCGGCGCCGGCACGATCGACCTGGCCCTCTTCCTCGACGGGTCGCCGTTCAAGACCGCGGTCCTGCCGGTCGGCGGCAACAACGTCACCAACGACGTGGCCATCGGCCTCAAGACGAGCATTCAGGTCGCCGAAGAGCTCAAGATCGTCTACGGGTCGTGCGATCTCGAAACCGTCTCCCCGGACGAAATGGTCAGCGTCGCAATGCTCGGCGAGCCCGCCGGCCGGACCGTGAGCCGGGTCGAGGTCTGCAGGATCATCGAAGCGCGCATGCGTGAGACTTTCGAGATGCTGCGGGCCGAAATCCGTTCCGCCGGCGATGGGCTGCTTCCGGCCGGCGTGGTCCTGACGGGCGGGGCGAGCCAGCTCGCCGGTGCCGCGGCGCTGGGCCGCGAAGTCCTGGATATGCCGGTCCGCGTAGCCGGTCCCGTGGGCGTCCTCGGTCTCACCGACGACATCATGAATCCGGCCTACAGCACCGCGATCGGGTTGCTCTTCTGGGGCGCGAAGGGTCTTGCTGCCGGCGAACCATCGAGGCTTGAGTCCGCTCCGGCAATGGGCAGCTTGTCCCGCGTCCGCGACGCCCTGCGGAGCCTCTTCCCATAGCCTGGGCAGGCCGGCCCGCCGATCGGTTCGCGGCACAGCGGCGAGCGAAGTGAGGCCCCACGATGAAGACAGCCGAGCTAGCGATCCAGACGGGGCGCAGCCGCGGGCTCACCAACCTGACCGACGCGTGCGCCCGTTTCGTCGGCGGGGAGGGCGACGGGCTGCTGGTGGTCTTCGTACCTCATGCCACCGCCGGCGTCGTGATCATGGAGCTCGGCTCCGGGTCGGAGGCGGACCTGATGGCGAGCCTCGATCGGCTGCTGCCGCGCGATGAGGGGTGGGTCCATAGCCACGGTTCCCGGGGGCACGGCGCCGACCACGTTCTGCCCCTGCTTGCCCCACCGTCACTGACGGTTCCGGTCGTCGATGGACGGCTGACACTGGGAACGTGGCAGTCGATCGCCTTGCTGGACACCAACCCGGACAACCCAATCCGGACCGTTCGCCTCACCTTTGTACCGGGCTGAGCGTGCCGGGCTGGGCCGGCCTGGCGGTAGAGCGACCTCGCTGGGGAGTCCGGCCCATTTTCCGGGCCGTTTTCGGCCCATGTTGTGAACTAACGTTCACACCGCCTTCTCAAAAGACCCTGTTTCGCTGCGCGGGCGGCCATACCCAAAAGACCGTTCGGGGGTATACTCCTGTACATCCGAGCCAGCCCCGTCACGAGCTACCTCTACATCCATCTCGGGGGGGCCGGACCGCACGACAACGTCTGCCGGAGAGTCACCGGAGGATAGGAAATGCCGCTACGGTCCGATTCCGAGAACTTTGCGCTCATACGGGTCATTGGAGTTGGCGGGGGCGGTAGCAACGCCGTCAACCGGATGATCCGGGCCGAGATGATGGGCGTGGAGTTCATTGCCTGCAACACAGACGCGCAGGCTCTGCTCCAGTCAGATGCGCCCCACAAGATCCGAATTGGCGACAAGATCACCAAGGGTCTCGGTGCGGGCGGCGATGCCTCCATCGGCCAGAGAGCGGCCGAGGAGGACTCCGAGAAGATCGCCGACGCCTTGCGTGATTCGGACATGGTTTTCATTACGGCCGGTCTGGGCGGTGGCACGGGCTCCGGCGCCGCTCCGGTCGTGGCCGAGATCGCCAAAGACCTGGGCGCCCTGACCATCGGCATCGTCACCAAGCCGTTCGCCTTCGAGGGCGTCCGCCGCAAGCTCATCGCGGAACGAGCCGCGGAAGAGCTCCGAGCCAAGGTCGATACCCTGATCACCATCCCCAACGACAGGCTGCGCGACGTCGTGCAGAAGAACACGTCACTGGTAGACGCATTCCGGTTCGTGGATGACATCCTGCGCCAGGGAGTCCAGGGGATCAGCGACATCATCACCGTTCCTGGCCTGATCAACCTCGACTTCGCGGACGTGCGAACCATCATGAGCGACGCCGGGTCTGCCCTGATGGGAATCGGCCGGGCCTCCGGCGACAGCCGCGCGCTGGACGCAACGCGTCAGGCGATAGCCAGCCCGCTCCTCGAGATCAACATCAACGGCGCGCAGGGCATTCTGTTCAACATCGCCGGGTCGGCCAACCTGAGCCTGTTCGAAGTCACCGAAGCGGCGGAGGAGATCCGCGCCGTCGCCGATCCCGAAGCGAACATCATCTTCGGCACCAGCTTCGACGAGCGCCTGGGCGACGAAGTCATGATCACCGTCATCGCCACGGGCTTCGACGCCACGCGCAAGCGCGACGTCGCTCGGCGCGAATCGAACACGTTCCAGACCCCGGTGCCGGTCCACGTGCAACGGCCCGAGACGACGGACTTCCTCCAGGAATTCGAGCGGCAGCGCCGCGAGTCCGGCGACGGCCTGCCTCAGCGCCAGCGCTACCAGTCGGTCGGCCATTCGTCCGGCAGCGGCGATCGCCAGCCCGTACCGGTTCCGGTCCAGGCGTCACCCCCTCCGCGGGCCACGATGGATCCGTCGCCTGTGCGGCACAAGTACGACGAGGACAACCTCGAGATCCCGAGCTTCTTGCGCCGCCGCGACCAAGAGGACAAGGGTTAGATCCCGGAAGCCTTGGATTTCGATAGCGACCCGGATCCCCAAGCCGTCGCCTCTTTCGGCGCAGCCCGATCGCGCATCTTCGGCATAGTTGCCGACGCGTGCGCTCGTTCCGGGCGGGACCCACATGAAGTCACGCTGGTCGCCGTCTCCAAGACCGTGGACGCGTCCCGACTGCGAGACGCCGTGGCGGCCGGATTCGACATCCTGGGCGAGAATCGCGTCCAGGAGGCCGAGGCGAAGGCCGCCGCGATTGCGGGCGCGTGCTGGCATCTCATCGGCCCGCTCCAGTCGAACAAGGCACGGCGGGCGGTCGAGTTGTTCGACGCGATCGAGTCGGTCGATTCGGTCGATCTGGCCCGCAGGCTCGATCGACTGGCCGGCGAGCTTGGGCGGGCCCCGTTCGGCGTCTACCTGCAGGTCAACGTCGATCGCGATCCGGCCAAGGCGGGCTTTCTGCCGGAGGCGCTCGAGGCAGAGCTGGCGGTCCTCGGCGGCCTTTCAAATCTCCGGCGGCTTGGCCTCATGACCGTGGGGCGGCTAACGGGTTCGGCGCGGGAGAAGCGGATGACGTTCGTGCGGCTGCGCGAGCTATCGGAACGGCTGCGGGGTGGGGAAACGGCCGCGAGCGGCGGTGGAGGCGCTCCAAGCGCCGGGCTCGGCGCGGGGCTGTCGATGGGCATGACGGCCGACTACCCGATAGCGGTGGAAGAGGGTGCCACCGTAATCCGTGTCGGCAGGGCGATCTTCGGCGCGCGATAGCCCCGCGGCGAAGGGCAGGGCAGGCATTCGGTTGGTCCGGTGGAAGTAGCAGGGCCCGGCGGGCGGGATGCGCCGATCGGAATATGGCCCGTCACGGCTTTGGGGCGATAATAGCTGCGTGGAATATCGCCCCCGGCCGCTTGGACGACAACGCGACTCCGAGGTTCGCTTCGCTGTGCGACTCACGCCCCGCGGCGGCGAGGACCGCGTCGACGGCGTCTCGCCAGAGGGGGAGCTGCAAGCGCGCGTCTCGGCGCCTGCCGTCGGGGGAGCGGCCAACGCTGCGCTAGTGCGGCTGATCGCAACCGAACTGGACCTGCCGCGCTCGGCCGTCCGCCTCGTCGCCGGGGCCAGCGGCCGCCACAAGCTCGTCGTCGCGGAGGGCATCAATGCCGAGGGCGTGGTTCAGCGCTGGCCCGGCCTCAAGGTCTAGGCGCGTTGGGGGCACGTCCCGGCCGGGGCCCGGGTCTCTTCGCGGCCGCTATAATCGGCGCTCGTCGGTGCCCCGGCGACGCAACGTGCCCGCGGGCGATTAGCTCAGTTGGTTAGAGCGCGCGGTTCACATCCGCGAGGTCACTGGTTCGAGTCCAGTATCGCCCACCATCCCCTCCACGATGCGATCCGCATTTACCAACCCGTCGGCCGGGAGACGGGCTGTTTCAGCGAGATACCGCCGGCCGCGGTTACAGACGAAACCCGCCTTCGGCGCGACGGCGATCCGGGCCTGCGTGGCCGTCGCGGGCCACTTGTCGCCTAACACCGCCCCCGCCGGTAAACGCGCGGAACACCCGTGCCGGCCCTGCCCGCATCCAGCGCCGCCGCGGGTGGCGATGCGCCTCAGTCGAGACGGTACTCGAGTTTGTAGGCGACCTCCGGGCCGCCCGGCGCCTCGAAAGTCCCTTCGCCGGTGATGCCCGCAAGCTCGCCCGTGCCCGATCCGGGGATGATGCGCCAACGGCCATTCGAGGCCTTGCCGTCATGGTTGCCGGTGGACTCCAGGATCAGGCTGCCCGACCGCCTATCGATCGAGCCTTCGATCCGTTGGAAGCCGGCGAACACGGCCGAGCGATCCGGCCGGTAGCCGAACACCCACTCGACCGACCCGACGCCTTCAATCGAGCCGACGAAGCGCTGGCTACCACTGACGCGAGTGAGCTTCACCTCGCCGGGGGCCTCGCGCACCGTCTGCTCGCCGCCGCCTGTGACCGTGAACTTGCCCGAGGCCGTGCTCATAGCGAAACCGCCGCGCCCGCTGTTGCCGACCGGAAGAGCGCATCGATCGTCCGCGCCTGACCGAGCGCGTCGGCTCGGCCGAGCAGCGGCTCTCCGTGCCCCAGGATTGCGGCGCTCATGTTCTCCATCTCCAGGCGATACGCATCGTCCGGAGCCACCGGGACGTCGCGGCCGTCGTGGATGATCCCGCCCATCTGGCCCTGCCAGGGATCGCGCATCAGCAGGTTGCCCCGGCTGCCGATTGCCTCGAGGGAACGGTGCGTGGACGTGAAACCGGCCACGATCTCGGCGACCACGCTCGATGGGAACCGGAGCAGGCCCGAGAAACGCTCGTCAACACCCGAATAGGCGAGGGTCTGGTGTCCGAATACCGACGACGGATCGACTCCCGCTACCAGCCGCGAGCCGCTGACCGTGTAGCAGCCAACGTCCATCAGGGCGCCGCCGTCGAGAGCAGGGTTGAGCCGAACGTCGGTCGTGGCCTGGAGGACGAAGTTGAACGTGGCCCGGATCGACTGCACCTCGCCCACCTCGGGCAGCAGTTCCAGGAAGCGGCGCACCTGCGGGGCGTGACGCCACATGAAGGCTTCCATGAGAACCAGGCCCGCGGCCTCCGCGGCGTCGAACGCCTCGACGACCTCATGGGGATGGCGCGTATAGGGCTTCTCGCACAGGACGTGCTTGCCGGCCGCGAGCGCCATCATCGTCATGGGGTGATGGAGCGAGTTCGGGACGCCGATGTAGATCGCGTCCACCTCCGGATCGGCGAGCAGGTCCTCGTATGAGCCGTAGATTCGCCTTATGCCAAAGCGCGATGCGAACTCCGTCGCTCGTTCGCGACTCCGGCTGCCGGCTGCGACAACGCTGAAATTGGCCGCTCGACCGACGTCTTGCAGCAGTCTCGAAGCGATGGCTCCGGGGCCCAGGATGCCCCAGCGGACCTTGTCGGACGTAGGCATTTCGAACTCCGGCTACTTCGAGCGTGGGCGTGGTGCGGCAGGAAGCTTGCCTTCCGGGGCCGCTGCCGGCACGGGGATCTCGCGGTCGTTGTGGGTCGTGTAGTCGGGCACCTTGCGCTCGTACGAGCCGATCATCAGCGGTGACGAGATCATGAAGTCGGCCGAGGCTCTGTCGCAGGCGACGGGGATGTTCCACACCACCGCGATCCGCAGCAGCGACTTGACATCGGTGTCGTGCGGCTGAGGTTCGAGCGGATCCCAGAAGAAGACGAGGAAATCGATCGTGCCGTCCGCGATCATCGCCCCGACCTGGAGGTCGCCTCCGAGCGGTCCGGACTGAAGGCAGGTCACGGGAAGTTCCAACTCGCGCTGCAGCATCGTGCCCGTAGTCCCGGTCGCCACCAGGTCGTGCATCGCGAGCAGGCCGCGGTTGTAGCGCGCCCACTCGATGAGGTCCGGCTTCTTGTTGTCGTGAGCGACGAGCCCGATCCGCTTGCGGGGCTGTAGGTCCAGCTTCATCGAGGCCATCCTTGTCCGGCCGCGGCTCCGTCGTGCCGCCGGCCGGGGCCAGCATGGCAGAAGAGCCGCCGACGCGCCTCGGGCCAGTTCGGCCGACGCTACGGCGACGCGCGCCGCCGGCTGCCGTGCCTGCCGGGCTGCCGGCTGCCGGGCTACCGCTTAGTTGGCTGCGGCTCGCCTGTAGACCATCGCCTCGCCGTTCTCCGAGATCGTCAGTAAATCTCCCGCAACCCAAGCTTCGGCAGCCTGGTCTCGACCGGTGGCGCTCGCGTGCAACCGTCCATCGGAGCTAACGGACCAGCGACCGTCCTTCTGGCGGCCGCCCGGCAGCGTTGCCACCATCGTTCCGTCCGGCAGAAACGTCATGGAGATGGGGCCCATCTGCCACGAGCCAAGGATTGCCTGGGCCAGCGGCCGCGGATCGCGCTGATCCGCGGGCGGTGGTGTAGTCACGCTCGATCGTTCGGGACGCATGACCTTCCCGATGGCCTCGAGTTCGGCGCGCGCCTCCGCAGACTGGACCGGGTCGGACGAGAGCGTCGAAGCGATTGCGGCGCGGACTGCAACGAAGGGATTGGCGGTGGCGCCCGCGGGCAGTGGCCGGTCCGGCAAGCGCTCGAGGTTCAGGATCACGTGGCTCCGCGGCAGGACGTAGAGGCTGACGATGCCAACTTCCGGCGCCGCGTTGTAGGCGGTGCCGTCCACCTGGAAGGTCTGGCCTGCAACGTCGATGTAGTAGTTGGTGTACCTGGTGTGACTGGACTCGGAGTCGCGGGTGTGCTTGCCGATGGCCCCTTCGAGGGTCTCGACTCGGCCTCTGTTCAAGTCCTGAGTCAGAGCGGAAGGGGCGGTTGCGGCCCGGAAGGACACGATCGCCGCAACGACGAGGAGGCCTGCGCCGGCGAGCGGACGTATCCACGCGTTTGGTGCAGATCCGGGGCCCGCCACCAGGAGAACCGCCAGGCCCACGCAGGCGGCCGCAATGATGAACTCGTCCTTGCGCCCTGCCCGGGCCATTCCCCGGAGCCTCGCCACTTGCGGGTCGGTAAGGCGGCCGCTCTTGTTAGTCTCGAGGTCGGCCGCCGGGAAGGGATCAGTGTTGCTCGCAATCATGTGCATCGCCTCCGCCACGTGACGCTAGTCGTAAGAGAGACAAGGGGCGCGGACGCGAGGCGGGGCGCCCACCAGACGAACCGAGCGGTCGGTGGAGGGGAACGTTCAGCCTTGCTGGCGGTCGCCAGAAGCGCGTTGGTCGCCGCGGTCGCCGCGGCCGCCGCGGTCGCGCTGACTCGCCTGGCTGAGGCGGTAGTTCGCGCCGCAGGCGGCCTGGTTGCCCTCGTGGGCGGCGGCGCTCAGTTGGTGGTCGTGGAGGTTGGTGGCGTCGCCGGCCGCGTACACGCCGGGCACGTTCGTGTGCTGTTCGGAGGTCACGACGATCTGGCCGAGCGGGCTCAGCTCGAGGCCGAGCTGCCGGGCGAGCTCGGTGGCGGCCATGGTGCGGCGGATCGTGTAGACCTGCTCGACGGGGAGCCGCGTCCGCCCGGGATCGTCCAGAACGAGCGCCTGCATCTGGCCGTCCCGGTTCACGTACTCGGCGACACCGCATGGGTGGGCGGCGATGCCCGCCGCGACCAGATCCGCCAGTCGCTCGGCCGGAACATCGAAACCCTCCGGCCGGCCGGCCACGATCGTCACGCGGTCCGTGAAGTCGAGCAGATCCAGGGCGGTCTGGACCGCATCTTCGTCGTGGCCGACGACGCCCACGTTGCGGTCGATCGACTCGTAGCCCTCGCAGTGGAGGCACCAGAAGAGACTCCGCCCCACGCACTCGTTCCGACCGGCGAACTCCGGGAAGTGGCCGAACGCGCCGGTGGCCAGGATTACGCTCCGAGCGAGCACTTCCAGCGGGCCGCCTTGCGGGACCTCACCGAACATGCCGGCCATCTCCGCGTCGCGCGGGACGCTCGGACCAGGCAGGTGCCCGAACATGCCACCCTCCGGCAGCCTCTCGATCCGCAGCCGGAACAGATCGCCCTCGCTCGCCGCAGTGGCGACGTGACCCAGGAGAAGCTGCACCCCGTATTTGGCCGCGTGGCGCCAGCCGAGCCGGCGGATATCCGCGCCCTCGATCCCGTCGGGGAAGCCCAGGTAGTTGTAGGCGGTGTGGTGCCAGAGGAAGCGATCGCGCTCGTCTACGAGGAGCACGCTGCGGCGCATGCGGCCCAGGTTGATGGCCGCCGAAAGGCCGGCAGTCCCGCCGCCAACGATGACGCAGTCCATTTCGCGCGGCTCAGGTTCGGGCGATTTCATGGCCCAATCATCAATCATCTCAGGTCATGGTGCGGGGGTTTTACCGACTACGGTGGCTACTGCAATGCGATTGGCAACGCTCAACCGGGGCGGCCCTAGACAACCTGGGACGCGATCGCGGGAATCGTGCGATCCACCGGTAGCCCTTCGTCTTTTGGCGTCGGACCTTGCGCGCCTTCCGCGTTTGTTGAGCGCGTGAGCCGGCGGCCTGCAACAGAACCGACATATTGGACAACGCCTGCGACAAATGGCCCCAGTCGTTCGTTATCAGATCGGACGGCAACTATGTGGAGACTCGAATAGATCGGCCTAGGGGTGCGATTGTGGAGAGCAGCGGGTCGAGTGGCGAGCCCACGGACGAGGCGTTCGAAAGGGTCTACCGAGCCGCATGGTCACCGGTCTTCCGATACTCCCTTGCGCTCGTTCGCGACCTAGATGATGCGGCTGACATCGCCGCCGAGACGTTCGGTCGAGCCTACGTCGCATGGCGAGCGGGCAAGGGACCGAGCGCGGAGCCTCTTCCCTGGCTCTTCTTGATCGCGCGTCGGATCTTCATAGATCACGAGCGGAGACACCGCCTCGTCCGATGGCTGCGTCTTCCATCTGCCGCAGGCACGCCGTCAGATGATCCGCTGTATCGGAGTGAGCTCTGGCTGTGGTTTGGCCAACTTTGTGACGTTCTCCCAACACGTCAGCGCGAAGCAGTGGTTCTTCGTTATGGGTTCGACCAATCCGATGCGGTGATAGGGCACCTTATGGGCATCTCACCGGGAGGGGTTCGCACGTTAGTCTCCAGGGCTTTGTCGCAGATGCGCAGCGATCTGGAGGTC